>Ga0335075_10015097_pt1 | contig 11577 bp, 11 predicted proteins | sample Lox_Sample_24_FD_206723 | JGI IMG/M metagenome (GOLD analysis project Ga0335075, IMG submission 206723) | Soil microbial communities from Loxahatchee National Wildlife Refuge, Florida, United States - Lox_Sample_2.4 | ecosystem: Environmental > Terrestrial > Soil > Wetlands | place: USA...
TCGCCCTCGTGCTCAAGGATCTGCAGCAGCCCGGTGAGCGCGGTCTTGGCTCCGGAGCGGATCGCGGCGATGCCCTCGTCCCGTTCCGGCCCCGGCCTCCCCAGTTCCATCACCGGAAGCCCCGCCGGTTCCTCCATAAGTCCTCACCTCCGCCTGCCAGTTACTCCCGCCCATCATCTCCCGCGCGCCACCAGGAACCGCGTCCGCTCTGCTCAGGGCAGAGCTCGCCGGATCATCACCGATGCGCACGAACAGCAGCCTGAGCACGCGGCCGTACCCGCCGATCTGCGTGGCTGGCAGCTTGGCAGCTACAGGCGGAACGACGCGGCAGATGAAACAATATGGGCGGTGGTATCCCGGAGCGGAGGGCGCTGGTCGTAGATGGCGAGTCCAGACGGTCGAGTGCGGGTCTGCCTCGGGAACTTCCGCCGCCGCCAAGTGATGCTGTGGTCTCCGCTTCCGGTCAGCGATTGCGTTCAGCGGCTGGTTGCGGTGACCACATCGCGGGGCCCGGCGACCTGGTACCTCGACCCGCGGACCGTCGGGCGGCCTGAACCGCGCTTCCGGGGTCAGGCTGACCAGCGGTGGATCCGCCTGGCGCGGTTTCAGTCCGGGGCCTGGCGGAACAGCTTCCTCGCGGTGCTGGATGCCCGGCCCGAGCCGGGAGCCGACGGAGGGACAGCCTTTTCGGGATGGGCCGGGAGAAGCGAGTACCTGGAGTTCCTGCCGGTGCTTACCGCGGGCTTTGGCCTGGCGAGCCTGGGCTTGCTCGCGGCCGGGATCGCCCAGCTGGCAGCGGGGCACCTCATAGGGCTGGTGCCGGCTGCGGCGTTCTGGCTTCCCGTCGCCGCGGTGGCGGGCTTCAACGCCCTGGGCCACCGGTCCCTGGAACGGGACATCTCCGCGCTGCTGCAGGAGGTGAACGAGGTCCTGGGCCCGGCCGCGGTTTCCGCCGGCCCGGCCGCCGACAGCGACGGTGCATAAACCGCTTGCCTGCGTGAGCTTCTTGCCCGCGCCACAAAGTCTTGGAGTGCCGAATTGTCATTATGTGCGTCTTGCAGCGCTCGTGGGCTGACTAGCTTCACACGGCCCTTCAATAAGGCGGTATGCGCGCATGGTGTGGCCTTCAGGATGCACGGCTCAGGGGCCATACCGGATCTGAGCCTGGCCGGGTGGCGGTGCCATGACTATTTCGGTGCTCGGGTTGTAAGGGATCTGCGGGGTGCCGCAGACGATGATGTCGGCGCGCTCCCATGTCCGCTGGGCCGTGTTGAAGGGTCTTTCCTCGGCCATCCACCCGTCCTCGTCGAACGGCGCCCCGTTAACGGCTGCGTTGGCCAGGTCGTCCGCGGGCGGACTGGCCGTCCGGGCGGCGTCGCGCCGTGCGGCCTCCCGCTCGTGGGCTTGTACCCAGATCACGGTGTCGATCAGGTGCGCTGCCTCCCGGCGCCCGGCTCCGTCCCCTTCGATGATCAGCAGCGGGCAGCCGCCCGGGACCTCGATAGATCCTTTTCCGCCCGGAGCAGATGGTCGGCGACCAGGCTCGGCCGGTAACCATCCGCGGCCAGCATCTCGGCTGCCCTCATGTGAGTGGCGCGGCGCTGGTCTTCGGCCAGCTCACCGTAGACGACCTCACGGAACAGGTCATGGCTGAACCTGACCGTCCCGGCCGGGTCACGGCGGACCAGGCCCGAGGAGATTGCCCGCGTCAACGGCTCGCCTGACACCTCAGCCCTCTGCGGCAGCAACCTGGTCAGCCCGTCAGCACCGATGTCCGCCCCCCCAGACCGCGAGGGCCGCCAGCACGTCACGGATAGGTCCGTCCAGCTGACCCAGATGGGACCGGATCACCTCGACCAGGCCGCTGCCCCGCGGCCAGCCCGAGGATGCGGCGCAACAGCGGGCCGGGCCATCGGCCGGTCCGTTCGAAGGTCATGCGCCCGACCATCATCGGGTCCATCGGCGAGAGCCACAACCGTACCTGCGCTTGCTCGATGAGCTGCGTCAGCGGCTTGCGGGACGGATACGGCCGGGCATTCGCCAGCACGGCCAGCGGCAGGTCCCGGCTGGCCCAGACCAGCCGGCGCAGCAGGGTCAGGGTGGCCCCGTCGAGATTGTGCGCGTCGTCGGCCCACAGCACGACCGGGCCTTCGGCACACAGTTCATCCACGCGATCGAAGGCCGCATCGCCGGGGTCTGCGCCGCCAGGCAAGCCCTTGAGCAGTGCCGTGACGCCGGCGAACGGGTCGTTGCGCCGACCTTGCTCGCCCGCCATCGAGATGACCTTCGCCGCGCCGGGCCGGACCGAGCCGAGAACCTTCTGCGCCAAGAAGGTCTTCCCCATACCCGGCGCGCCCTCAACCACCACGCTGACACCGGCGGGCGCGCCCCCCTCGACCACCTCTAGTACGAGCTCATGCACGGCCCGCTCGACAGCGGCACGATCGGACGGACCTGACGGATGCCCCTCCGCATCTATCATCCGCTAAGGATAAGTCGCCTGCCTCGGCCCGGCCCGGGCAGCAGGGGCTTCTTCCTGCTGGCCGGCAAGTGGCCTCCACTCCAGAACACCCAGCGGTTGAAGTTGGACGACCTCCAGTGCTACCCCGTCGGCGACTGGAAGACCAGCCCGAGCGGGTTGGTGCCGCCTTCCTGCTCCGCCCAGACCTTCTCGACACGCGCGGCGAGCCGTTCGGCAAGGTGATCACCCTGTGTCGTCGTCCGCTGGGACCTCGGCGGGATCGCCCCCTGGATCGGGGAGCCCTCCCCCTGGGGCAGCGGCGGCGTCGACGATCTTCCGCATGTGGCTGGCCTGATGTCCTGGCAGGTGACCGCGTCGATGACCGGGGCGGCGAACCGCTCGCACAGGCGGCCCTGGGTATGCGCGTGCTCGCGGGACCACCGCTCATCAAACCGGCAGCCGGCCCGGATCCAGGTAATGCGCTATCAGGTCCGCGCCGGGCCGTCCCATGTTCGGCACGCAGGCCGCCAGCCGCCCGATGACCTTCTCCAGCCTGGCCGCCAGCTTCTCCTCGCTGGACGCCTCGCACTGCCGTAGCGGCGCAAAGGCTGGGCTCGGGAGTCGATCCCGGTGGGCGGTACTGGGCTCGAACCAGTGACCTGCCGGTTGTAAGCCGGCTGCTCTTCCGCTGAGCTAACCGCCCTAGCTGGTTCCCGCCCAAAGCCAGGGCGGAATCCCTGCTAGGGTACCGGGTTCCGGCGGCTGATGGTACGCCGCCGGTTGCTACTCAAGGAACCCGCGCAGCAGCGACCCGGTACCCGACACGTGCTCGGCCATGGCCCGGTGCGCGCCCTCGGCGTCGCCGACGAGGATCGCCGCGACGATCTCGGCGTGCTGCTCCTTAGAGTGCTCGATGTTGCGGGCGAGCAGCGGTATCGCGTCGAGTAGTTCGTTGAGGCGGCCCCGGACCTCGGCCACGGCCGAGGTCAGCGACGGGGAGCCGACCGCCTCGGCGATCGCCAGGTGCAGCAGCGAGTCGTGGCGGCGGAAGTCCTCGAGGCCGACGTCGGTCGCCTCCTTCAGGCGCTGTCGCAGGTAGCCCTGGTCCTGAACGGTGAGCGTGCGCAGGGCCGCCGCCTCGGCCGCGCCCACCTCAAGCACGTAGCGCATGGTGAGGGCGTCCTCGAGCGCGCTGCCCATCTCCTGGGCCAGCTGCCTGACGTTCCTGCGCCCCGCGCGCGGGAGGGCCCTGGTGACAAACGTTCCGCCGTAGCGGCCGCGCTGGGACTCGATGTAGCCGGCCTGCTTCAGCGCGCCAATCGCCTCGCGCACCGTCACCCGGCTGACCTTGAAGCGGGCGGCCATCTCGCGTTCCGTGGGCAGCCGTCCGCCGGGGCCGACGACGCCGAGGCGGATGGTCTGCAGCAGCCGCTCCACCGTCTCCTCGAAGGCGTTCCCCGCCCGGACCGGGCGGAACAGCAGGTCATCGACGGTTCCCGCCGAAGCGGACGGCTCCGGCACCTCGCGACTGGCTGTCACGTTGCCCTCCCCGGCGGCCCCCCGTGAGCGGGCGCGCCGCCTTTGCCTACGCCTGACCTTACGAGATTACTGCCTGGCGGAGAGATGCCGCGCGGTCCGGTCCGGTGTGGTCAGCATTCGATGACGTTCACCGCCAGCCCGCCGCGGGCGGTCTCCTTGTACTTGACCGACATGTCACGGCCGGTCTCCTTCATGGTCTTGATGACCTTGTCCAGGGACACGTGGTGGGTGCCGTCGCCGCGCAGCGCCATGCGCGCCGCGGTGACGGCCTTGACCGCGGCGATGCCGTTGCGCTCGATGCACGGGATCTGCACCAGCCCGCCTACCGGGTCGCAGGTCAGGCCGAGGTTGTGCTCCATGCCGATCTCGGCGGCGTTCTCCACCTGCTCCGGGCTGCCGCCAAGCACCTCGGCGAGGCCTGCCGCGGCCATCGAGCAGGCCGAGCCGACCTCGCCCTGGCAGCCCACCTCGGCGCCGGAGATCGAGGCGTTCTCCTTGAACAGCATTCCGACCGCGCCCGCGGCCAGCAGGAAACGGACCACCCCGTCCTCATCGGCACTGTGCTTATCAACACTGGGCACGAACTCCACGAAGTAGTGCAGCACGGCCGGGATGATGCCGGCCGCGCCGTTGGTCGGGGCGGTGACCACCCGCCCGCCCGCCGCGTTCTCCTCGTTGACCGCCATCGCCCACAGCGTCAACCACTCGCTGGCATGAAGCTCACCGCGATCCTCGGCCCGCAGGGTCCGGGCCAGCGCCGGAGCCCGGCGGCGGACCTTCAGCCCGCCGGGCAGGACGCCCTCGGCGGCGATCCCGGCCGCCACGCACTGGCGCATCACCTGCCAGATCTCAAGCAGCCGCGACCGCACCTCGGCCTCGCCGCGCCAGGCGGTCTCGTTCTCCAGCATCAGCCTGGACACCGGATACCCGGTCGACCCGGCCAGCCGCAGCAACTCGGCGCCGGTGCGGAACGGGTACTTAAGCACGGTGTCGTCCGGCACCACGCGGTCGGCGCCGGCCGCGTCTTCGTCCACCACGAAGCCGCCGCCGACCGAGTAGTACGTCTTGGCCGCCACCGGCTCGCCGTGGGCGTCGAAGGCGGAGAACCGCAACCCGTTGGGGTGGCGCGGCAGTGACTTGCGCCGGTGCAGCACCAGGTCCGTGTCCTGGTCGAAGGCGATCACGTACGCGTCGCCCCGCTCCGTCGCCAGCAGCCGCAGCCGGCCGCCCGCCCGGATGCGCTCCAGGTCCGGTTCCACCCGGCGCACGTCCACGTCGGCCGGCCGGTGGCCTTCAAGCCCAAGCAGCACGGCCTTGGGCGTCCCGTGCCCGTGCCCGGTGGCACCAAGCGAGCCGAACAACTCGGCCCTGACCCGCGACACCCTCGGCAGCAGCCCCTCGCGCTCCAGGCGCGTGACGAACATGCGCGCCGCGCGCATCGGGCCGACCGTGTGCGAACTCGACGGGCCGATCCCTACCGAGAACAAATCGAAAACACTGACCGCCATCTCAGCCTCCATCCTACGAGCCGGCGCGGGCCCCGCGACGCGAGCACGCGGCCCGCGCCGACTCGGTCGAATGCGGGTCAGGCGCCCCCAAGTTCCTGTTCGAGCGCGGCCAGTTCCTCGGCTGAGCCCTGCACCTTGGGCCCGGTGAACCATGTCCGGGCGGACACCAGCCACCAGATCCCGGCGAAGCCGAGCACCGCCACGACGGCGACCACCGTGTAGTTGAAGTTCGTCCCGGTGATCGGCGAGGCGGTGGGCAGCATGAACAGCACGAAGATGAACACTACCCACACGACCGCGATGATCCCGATCGGCCGTGACCAGCGTCCGAGCTGCCACGGGCCCGGCTGGAAGCGCGACCCGAGCCGCAGCCGCAGGAACGTGGGCAGCACGTACGCGACGTAAAGACCGATCACCGCGATCGAGGTCACCGCGGCGTACGCCGTGCTGTTCCACAGGTACGGCAGGCCGAGGATCAGCGCGCCGCCGGCCGCCAGCCAGATGGCGTTGGTCGGCGTCCGCGTCTTCGGGTTGACCTGGTGCCAGAGCTTGCTGCCGGGCAGCGCGCCGTCGCGGGAGAACGCGTAGATCATCCGGGAGTTGGCGGTGACCGACGACATCCCGCAGAACAGCTGGGCGACGACCACGATGAGCAGCAGCAGCTTGCCGCCGGTGGCGCCGAGGGCGTCGATGAAGATCTGCGCCGGCGGCACGGCCGCGCCGACCTCGGTCGTGTAGTGCTGGATCGCGAACGTGACGCCGATCAGCAGGACCCAGCCGGCCACCAGGGAAACGATGATCGACATGACGATGCCGCGCGGCCCGGAGACCGCCGCGGACTTCGTCTCCTCGGTCATGTGGGCCGAGGCGTCGTATCCGGTGAACGTGTACTGGGCAAGCAGCAGCCCGAGCAGCACCACGTAGAACGAGGAGCCCCAGCCGGTGTTGTTGACGAAGTGGCCGAACACGAACGAGGCGGACTCGTGGTGCGACGGCGCGATCGCCAGCGTCAGGACGATGATCAGCACGCCGACGATGTGCCACCACACCGACACGTTGTTCAAGATCGACACGATGGTGACGCCGAACTGGTTCAGCACCCCGTGCAGCACGAGGATGGCCGCGAACAGCACGATCGTGTGCCACGGGCGGGTGTCAAAGCCCCACTGCACGTCGAGCAGCGCATTGAGGAAGAAGGCGGCGCCGAAGTCGATGCCCGCGGTCACCGCGACCTGGCCAAGGAAGTTGAACCAGCCCGTGAACCAGGACCACGCGGCCGGGTTCTTCGGCGCGAGCTTGGCCGACCAGTAGTACAGGCCGCCCGCGGTCGGGAACGACGAGCACACCTCGGCCATGGCCAGCCCGACAAACAGGGTCATGAGGCCGACGACGGGCCATCCCCAGACGATGACGGCCGGCCCGCCGGTGTTCATGCCGTACCCGTAGAGGGTGAGGCAACCGGACAGGATCGAGATGATGGTGAACGAGACGGCGAAGTTAGTGAAGCCGGACATGTGCCGGCGCAGCTCCTGGGCGTAGCCCAGTTCGTGTAGCCGTTTCTCGTCCTCGGTGAGCTGATGGGCCGGGGCCAGGGCCCCGACGCCGTCGTCTTCGATCATGACGATCCTCCTTCGTCGTTGATCAATTACTGGGGGGTGACATATGCACCGGAGATACCGCCGTCGACCAGGAACGTGGACGCGGTGATGAATGACGAGTCGTCGCTGGCGAGGAACGCCACCGCGGCGGCGATCTCCTCCGGCTCGGCGAACCGTCCCATGGGGATGTGCACAAGGCGGCGCTGGGCCCGCTCGGGGTCCTTGGCGAACAGCTCCCGCAGGAGCGGCGTGTTCACCGGCCCCGGGCACAGGGCGTTGACGCGGATGCCCTCCCGGGCGAACTGGACGCCGAGTTCCCGCGACATCGCGAGGACCGCGCCCTTGCTCGCCGTGTACGAGATCTGCGACGTGGCCGCGCCCATCAGCGCGACGAACGACGCCGTGTTGATGATCGACCCCTTGCCCTGGCGCTGCATGTACGGGATGGCGTGCTTGCAGCAGTAATAGACGGAGGTGAGGTTGACCTCCTGCACCTTCCGCCAGGCGTCGATGCCCGTTACCAGGATGGAGTCGTCGTCCGGGGGTGAGATGCCGGCGTTGTTGAACGCGACGTCCACCGAGCCGTAGGTGTCGAACGCCGCCTTGAAGAGGTTCTCGACGTCGGCCTCGCTGGTCACGTCGGTGGGCACGAACAGCCCGCCCGCCTGGTCGGCCGCCACCTTGCCGGCCACCGGGTCCAGGTCGCCGATGACGACCTTCGCTCCCTCGGCGGCCAGCCGCCGCACCGTGGCTAGCCCGATGCCGCTCCCGCCGCCGGTGACCACGGCCACCCGGTCCTGCAGGCGGTTGCCGACGTTGCCCATGTGTGCTGCCTCTTTTCCTGTGCCGGCGTCGCCGACGCCGGTGTTTCAGATATCGGTCGCGATGAAGAGGTTCTTGGTCTCGGTGAACGCGTCGACCGCGTCAGGACCGAGTTCCCGGCCGAGGCCGGACTGCTTGAATCCGCCGAACGGCGTGCTGTACCGCACCGACGAGTGGGAGTTGACGGACAGGTTGCCGCTCTCCACGCCGCGCGCGACGCGGAACGCGCGCCCGACGTCGCGGGTCCAGATCGAGCCGGACAGGCCGTACTCGGAGTCGTTGGCCAGCCGGATCGCGTCGGCCTCGTCCTCGAAGGGGACCACAGCGACCACCGGGCCGAAGATCTCCTCGCGCCACTGCCGCGAGCCGGTGTCCACCGGCGCGAGCACGGTCGGCGGGTACCAGTAACCGGGGCCGTCCGGGCACTGGCCTTGGAAGGCGACCGGCGCGTCGCCGGGGACGTAAGACGCGACAGCGGCTCGCTGCCCGGCCGAGATGAGCGGGCCCATCTCGGTCTTCTCGTCCCCCGGGTCGCCGACCCGCACGCCCTTGACCGCGGGTTCAAGCAGCTCCATGAACCGGTCGAACGCGCCGCGCTCGACGAGGATGCGCGAACGGGCGCAGCAGTCCTGGCCCGCGTTGTCGAACACGCCGTACGGCGCGGTCGCCGCCGCCCTTTCGATGTCGGAGTCGGCGAAGACGATGTTCGCGCTCTTGCCGCCGAGTTCCAGCGTCACCCGCTTCACCTGCGCGGCGCAGCCGGCCATGAGGTGCTTCCCGACGGTGGTGGACCCGGTGAACACCACCTTGCGCACCGCCGGGTGGGCGACGAAGCGCGCGCCGACCACCGCGCCCTTGCCCGGGATGACCTGGAACACGTTCTCTGGCAGCCCGGCCCGCAGCGCCAGCTCGCCCAGCCGGATCGCCGTCAGCGGCGTCAGCTCGGCGGGCTTGAGCACGACCGAGTTCCCGGCCGCGAGGGCCGGCGCGAAGCCCCAGCCGGCGATGGGCATCGGGAAGTTCCACGGCACGATCACGCCGACCACGCCGAGCGGCTCCTTGAACGTGACGTCGATGCCGCCGGCCACCGGGATCTGCCTGCCGCACAGCCGCTCCGGCGCCGCGGCGTAGTAGTGGAGCACGTCACGGACGTTGCCGGCCTCCCACCGGGCGTTGCCGATGGTGTGGCCCGCGTTGGCCACCTCAAGCCGGGCGAGGTTCTCCAGGTCGGCGTCCACCGCCTCGGCGAAGCGCCGCAGCAGCCGCGCGCGGTCGGCGGGGGCGACCGCGCGCCACGTCTGCTGTGCCGCCGCGGCGCGGCGGATCGCCGCGTCCGCCTCGTCGGCGTCGGCGAGCGCCACGGTCTGCACGACCCGCTCGGTCGCGGGGTTGATCACGTCATACGCCGACACGGCTTGCTCCCTGTGATTCCTCGGACCTCTCCGCCACGCCCGCCGCCACGCCCGCCCCCGAGGCCCCCGCCACGCCCGCCCCCACGCCCGCCGCCGAGGCCGCCGCGACGAGCGCCGCGAACAGGCGGACGTCCTCGCCGCCTTGCTCGGGATGCCATTGCACGCCGAGGACGAAGCGGCGGCCTGGCAGTTCGACCGCCTCGACGGTGCCGTCGTCGGACATGCCCGCGACCTCAAGCCCGGGCGCGACCTGGTCGATGGCCTGGTGGTGGTAGCAGGCGACCGTGGTCTGCGGCCCGAGCAGCCCCGCCAGCACGCTGCCGGGCCGCAGGGTCACCCGGATCTCGCCGAACTCCCCCGGCGCCGGGCAGTGCCGCTGGTGGCCGACCGTGTCGGGGATGTGCTGGTTCAGCGTGCCGCCGAGGGCCACGTTGAGCAGTTGCGTTCCCCGGCACACGCCGAGCACCGGCAAGTCGGCGGCCAGCGCGCGCTCTAGCAGGCGCAGCTCCCACTCGTCGCGCCACGGGCGAACGACCTTGGTGTGCGGGCTTGGCCGCCGGTCGTAGCGCTCCGGTGCGATGTCCGACCCGCCGGAAAGCACGAGGGCGTCCAGGCGCGCGATCACCTCGTCCGCCCCGTGCTCCTGCGCCGGCAGCAGCACGGGGATACCGCCCGCGCGGGCCATGGCGTCGACGTAGACGTTGTGCAGCAGCGCGAACTCGGTGTCCCAGACCAGGGTCGTGGCGCGTTCCCGGTAGGTCGTCAGGCCGATCAGCGGCCGGCCCGGCTCAGAGCCGTTCGAAGCCACGGAAGCGCTCCCAGTCGGTGACGGCGGCGTCGTAGGCGGCGAGTTCAACCCGCGCGGCGTTGCGGTAGTGCTCGACGACTTCCTGGCCGAACGCCGCCGGCGCGAGCTTGCTGTCGGCCAGCAGGTCGGCGGCGTCCCGCAGGTTCGCCGGGACCCGCGGCTTGTCGGAGTCGTAGGCGTTGCCGGCGAACATCGGCTCGAGCGGCAGTTCGTTCTCGATGCCGTGCAGGCCGCCGGCGATCAGCGCGGCCACGGCCAGGTACGGGTTCACGTCGCCGCCGGGCACCCGGTTCTCGACGCGCAGCGACTCGCCGTGCCCGACCACGCGGAAGGCGCAGGTGCGGTTGTCCTGGCCCCACGCGATGGCGGTCGGGGCGAAGCTGCCGTGCACGTACCGCTTGTACGAGTTGATGTTCGGTGCGAAAAAGTACGTCAGCTCGCGCTGGGAGGCCAGGAGCCCGGCCAGGAAGTGCTCCATCATCGACGAGAAGCCGTGCGCCCGGTCGCCGGCGAGCACGGGGTCGCCGTCCGTTGAGCGCAGGCTGATGTGGATGTGACAGGAGTTGCCTTCGCGCTCGTCGTACTTGGCCATGAATGTCAGGCTCATGCCCGCGGAGCTGGCGATCTCCTTCGCGCCGGTCTTGTAGATGCTGTGGTTGTCGCACGTGGTCAGCGCGTCGGCATAGCGGAAGGCGATCTCGTGCTGGCCCAGGTTGCACTCGCCCTTGGCCGATTCCACGTACATCCCGGCGCCGGTCATTCCGTTGCGGATGCCGCGCAGCACGTGCTCGACCCGCCCGGTGCCGATCAGTGAGTAGTCGACGTTGTACTGGTTGGCGGGCTCAAGGCGGCGGTACCCCTTCTCCCACGCGTCCTCGTAGCCGTCCTTGAACAGCATGAACTCCAGTTCAGTGCCCACGTAAGGGACGAGTCCACGCTCGGACAGCCGCTCGATCTGGCGCAGCAGGATCTGCCGCGGCGACGCGACGACCGGGCGGCCGTCTTCCCATTGCAGGTCGCACAGCACCAGCGCGGTGCCCTCGTGCCACGGCATCAGCCGGAGGGTGTCCAGGTCCGGCTTCAGGACGAAGTCACCGTAGCCGCTGTCCCAGGAGGACATCGCGTACCCGTTGACCGTGTTCATGTCCACGTCCACCGCGAGCAGGTAGTTGCACCCCTCCGCCGCGTGCGGTACCACGACGTCGAGGAAGTACCTCGCGCCGCAGCGCTTGCCCTGGAGCCTGCCCTGCATGTCGGTGATCGCGATGACCACCGTGTCCACCGTGCCCGCGGCCACGAGGGGCCGCAGTTCGTCGATCGTGAGCAGTCCCTCGGCGCGCGTCACGGCCTCTCCTTTTTAAAGGTCTACTGGCCAGCCCATTGGCGATAATGGAAGCATGGCGGCCCCGCGACGTCAATGGTCTTAAAC
>Ga0335075_10015098_pt1 | contig 11576 bp, 17 predicted proteins | sample Lox_Sample_24_FD_206723 | JGI IMG/M metagenome (GOLD analysis project Ga0335075, IMG submission 206723) | Soil microbial communities from Loxahatchee National Wildlife Refuge, Florida, United States - Lox_Sample_2.4 | ecosystem: Environmental > Terrestrial > Soil > Wetlands | place: USA...
GTCGATCCGCACAAGATCGGCGTGCTCGGATTTTCGGCCGGCGGGTATCTCGCGGCGGAGGCCAACACGCGATACCAGCATCGCCTGTACGCGCCGATCGACGACGCCGACAAGGAGAGCGCGCGACCCGATTTCGCGGTGCTCGTCTATCCGGGGCATCTCGCGACCGACGACAACGAGAACAGCGTCGCCCTGAACCCAAACGTTCCCGTCACCGCCGACACGCCGCCCGCATTCCTGGTGCAGGCGGAGAACGACACGACGGACGGCGTGCACCAGACGCTGGCCTATTACATCGCGGCGAAAGAAGCCGGCGCACCGGTGGAGATGCATCTGTACGCGCAGGGCGGGCATGCGTTCGGGCTGCGGCACACGGCGCTTCCGATCACCGACTGGCCGCGCCTGGTCGAAACCTGGCTGCACACCATCGGGATGACGCCGGAATAGCGGAGCCTAGCGCGTAAGCGTGTCATTCGGCGGCGGGCCGAATTTGTTGTCGCCCGCATCGCCACGCTTCACGCCCAGCCAGATCGTGAAGCCGCCCTGCACGACCAGCACGGCGGCGAGAAGGCCGAAGAACGCGTAGGCGCCCTTTTCGGACACCGCGCCCTTTCCCGACTGGCTGTATTGCACTGCGTTCAACAGATCGCGGCCGCCAAAGGTCACCGCCACAAACGCGATGACGAGTGCCGCGACGATGGGCAGGAGTCCCCACGCCGACGATCTGTTGATGTCATGCAGGCGGCGGCCCCAGATGAGCAGCCACAGAAAAACCATGACGCCACTGGCGCCGTTGAGGTTCAGCGCCGCAAGCCCGAGCGCGACCACAAACAGGATTCCGACACTCGCCCAGTATTCCTTGCGGCCGCTGCGTCCCTTCAGATACTCGAGCACGCGCGCCTAAGTGCCTTCCGCCACGAAGTTCGAGAACCGGGTGAAGCGCTCGTCGAAATGCAGATCGATCCTGTTGGTGGCACCGTGACGGTGCTTTTCCACCAGAACCTCGGCGCGGCGGTGTGCGCGGTCGCATTTCTCCAGCCACTTGATGTGGTCGGCGGAGGCCGGATCGGGCTCGCGCGATTTGAGATAATATTCTTCGCGATAGACGAACATCACGACGTCGGCGTCCTGCTCGATCGAGCCGGATTCGCGAAGGTCGGACAGCACCGGCCGCTTGTCGTCGCGCGCATCGACGCTACGCGAGAGCTGGGACAGCGCGATCACGGGGATATCAAGCTCCTTGGCGAGCACCTTCAGCGATTTCGAAATCTCGGTGATTTCCTGCACGCGGTTTTCGGCGCGGCCGGAACCGGCGACGAGCTGGATGTGGTCGATCATCACGCAGCCGATATTCTTCTCGCGCTTCATGCGCCGCGCGCGCGCCGCGATCTGCGCGATGGAGATACCGCCGGTGTCGTCGATATAGAACGGCAGGGTCGAGAGGTCCTGCATCGCGAGGATGAACTTCTCCCATTCTTGATCGGTGAAGCGTCCGTTGCGGATTTTCCACATCTCGATTTCGGTCTGCTCGGACAGGATACGGGCTGACAGCTGCTGCGCCGCCATTTCCAGCGAGAAGAACAGGACTGGCTGGCCGCGTGGCACCGCCTCCCCGGCTTCCATGTCCTGCACATAGGCGCGGCAGGTGTGGAACGCCATGTTGGTGGCGAGCGAGGTCTTACCCATGCCAGGGCGTCCGGCGAGGATGAGAAGGTCCGACGGCTGCAAACCGCCCAGCAAAGAGTCGATATCGGTGAAGCCGGTGACGAGGCCTGAGATACGCCCGCCCCGCGCCTGCGCTTTTTCCGCCAGTTCCGCTGTACGGCGCAGGCTTTCCGCAAAATCGATCGGGCCGGCGCTGTATTTGGAACTTTCGCTGATGCGATAGAGCGCCTTCTCGGCGTCCTGGATCTGCGCCTGTGGCGGGTTGTCCATCGGCGAGTCGTAGGCGGCGTTGACCACATCCTCACCGATGCGGATCAGCGAGCGGCGCACCGACAAATCGTTCAGGATGCGCGCATAGTCGCGCACATTCGGCATCGCCGGCGCGGCCTGCACCAAACCGACGAGATAGGCGTGACCGCCGACTTCCTGCAGGCCCGGGTCGGCTTTCATCGCCGCGTGCAGCGTGAGTGGCGTCAGCACCATGCCGCCGCGATCCTGCGTCTCCGCCATCGTGGCGTAGAGGCGCTGGTGCAGCGGATCGTAGAAGTGTTCCGCCTTCAGGGTCTGCGTCACCGCCTCGAGCTGGCGGTTGTCCACCAGGATCGCGCCGAGCAATGCCTGCTCGACCTCGATGTCATAGGGGACGTGACGGTAGACTTCCTGTTCCATGCCCGCTTTCGGCGTTACGAAGGGCGGCGGTTGTGACGCAACACTGTGAACGAATCAATCACGCACAGAGAGCGCCGCAAGCCTTATCCCAATTCATGCACAGCCAAATAAGTTGCATCGGCTCTTGATTTCGCGACTGAACTGTTCCTCGCGAAAGATCACACAACTTTCTCGTAGATTTCCGGTTTGAAACCGACCGTCAGCTTGCCGCCGACGTCGAGCACCGGCCGCTTGATCATCGACGGCTGCGCCAGCATCAGCGCGATGGCCTTTTTCTCCGTGATGCCTTCCTTGTCTTTGTCCGGCAGCTTCTTGAACGTCGTCCCGGCCTTGTTCAGCAGCACCTCCCAGCCGACCGCCTTCGCCCAGGCTTCCAGCCGCGGCTTGTCGATGCCCTCGGCCTTGTAGTCGTGGAAGGCGTAGGCGACGCCGCGCTTGTCCAGCCAGGTGCGTGCTTTCTTCATCGTGTCGCAGTTCTTGATGCCGTAGATGGTGATGCTCTTGGCCATGCGCCCTCATCAGCCGCGAAGCGGCCAGCGTCCTATGTGTTCGTGCCTGCTCTGCCCGACATGGCTGCGCACGAGGACGAAATCACGCACGGTCCAGCGGATGGGCGCAATCGGATATTCGCCGACGTCGCGATCCGCCCACATCAATGTCATGTGCGGCGCCGATATGCGCGAGAGACCTTCAAAACCCTCGCATGCCATCTCATAGGCGAGCACTTTCTGGAGCGCCGTGAACTTATGGAGCCCATCTCCGGATCCCAGCACGAAGGGATACCGGTCGCGCACCGAGAAACTTTCCGTGATGTCGAGCGCAATCTCGAATGGCATGGCGCGCACGCGCGCAGCGGCGATCCTCGCGCGCCGGACGCTTTCTTCCAGACCCCCATGCGGATTGCCGACCGGCAGCAGAGTCAGGTGCAGGCGATCCGGCCAGATCGGCTTGCCGCGAAACCGGTGCGCGCCACAGACAATCTCACCAAGCTGCGAGATCGGAGGAACCGTGCCGGGTTCCGGAAGCAGCGCGAAAAACAGATTGACCGGAACGGCCTCCGCACTCCACGGGCGGTGGCCGGCATCCTCGCGATCCTGCGCTGGCGAATATGAGAACATAACAAGAACATATGACAACGCGACGCCGCGGTCAACCACCCGGTGCTGCGGCCAGCAACCGTTCGGTCATTTCAAAAGGCTCCAACACCACGCCAATCAGCCGCGCTTCGGAATCTCCAACCCGCGCTGCACGGCCGGACGTGCGAGGCCGCGCTCCAGCCAAGCTGGTACGTTCTTGAGCGTGTCGTACGCCACGATCTCGCGCGCGCCGTAGAAACCGATCAGGTTGCGCACCCAGCCCAGCGTCGCAACATCGGCGATGGTGTATTCGTCGTCCATGATCCATTCGCGACCGGCGAGCCGCGTTTCGAGAACGCCGAGCAATCGCTTCGACTCCGCGACATACCGGTCGCGCGGACGCTTGTCCTCGAAATCCTTGCCGGCGAATTTGTGGAAGAAGCCGAGCTGCCCGAACATCGGCCCGATGCCGCCCATCTGAAACATCACCCAGGCGATGGTCTCGTAACGTCGCGCGGGATCGGCGGGCAGCAACCTGCCGGTCTTCTCCGCGAGATAGATCAGGATCGCGCCGGATTCGAACAGGCCGAGCGGCTTCCCATCCGGCCCGTTGGGATCGAGGATCGCAGGGATCTTGCCGTTCGGATTGAGCGAGAGGAATTCCGGCGTGGCGCTCTCATTCTTCAATATGTCGACGAGATGCGGCTCATAGGGCAGCCCGATCTCTTCCAGCATGATCGACACTTTCACACCGTTCGGCGTGGGCAATGAATAAAGCTGCAACCGGTCGGGATGCTGCGCGGGCCAGCGTTTGGCGATCGGAAAGGCAGAGAGATCGGTCATGAGAACTCCAATAGAAAGGCGTTTGACGGTTACTGGGTCGCCGGAACGGAATGGTGTTCGTGCATGATCGCCCATTGTCCGGCGATCTTGCGCAGCCCGACGGTCAGCCGGAAATCCAGATCGGTAGGGATGCCTCGGTCGATGTGCCGGCAGCGCATGAACGCAGCTACAAAGGCGACATCGCTGCCGGCCGCGATCTCCATCTTCTCGATGTCAAAAACGACGGGATCCGTTGCCGCGGAATAGAACAGGTCCCAGGTGCCGCGATATTCGTCGATGCCGCGCGAACTGAACGGCGGCGGAACATCGAACATCAGAAAATCTTGCGAATGGTTGGCCAATATCGCAACGACATCCTTGCGGCGCACCGCGGCGGCCCAATTCTCGACAACCGCGCGGACGGCAGATTCTTCTTCAGGTCTGGACTGTGACAGGTCGGACATCGGCACCTCATCGATTAGATAGAGCGCGCAACGGCGCAATCAACCGCGATGCTGGCATGGACTTTCCATTTTGCCGCGTCACAATATCGTGGCGCAACACGGAGGGACCCCATGCCCGATTTTGCGACCACCGATCTTCTCTTCGCCATCGGCCATCACGTTCTCGTCTTCGCGCTTGCCGGCATCATCGCCTATGAGTTCGCGGTCGTGCGGCCAACGATGACGGCGGCAGATATCAAGCGCGTCGGCGCGGTCGATCTCTGGTACGGCATCGTTGCAGGCTTGATCCTCATCGTCGGGTTCTCGCGCGCCTATTTCGCGGCGAAGGGCTGGGCGTACTATTCGGACAACCATTTCTTCTGGGCGAAGATCGGGACGTTCGCGCTGGTCGGCATTCTCTCGATCTGGCCGACGGTCCAGTTCATCCGCTGGCGCGGCGCGCTGAAGAAAGATCTGAGCGCGATGCCCTCGCCCGCCGCAATCGCCACCGCGCGACGCCTCATCTGGGCAGAAGTCATCCTGTTCGCGTTCATCCCGATCTTCGCCGCGGCAATGGCGCGCGGGTACGGCGAGATTCACTGAATTGAATCTCGCCGCGCCATCTATCACGCGGCCCTGGCGATCTTTAGCCGGTCAAGAACCGGAAACAGCTCGCTCGGATCCGGCCGCTGCGTGTAATCGGGATTGACTTCCGCGTAGGCAATGGTGCTGTCGGCGGCGATCACATAGCGCGCCGGCATCGGCAGGACCCACGCCGGATCGTCATTGAACACGGGCAGATCGTTCTTGAAGCTCTTGTAGAGATCGATGAGATAATCCGGCAGCGAGAACCGCAAGCCGAAACTCGCCGCGACTTTGCTTTGCTCGTCGCTGAGAATCGGAAAGGCCAGTTTGTTGTCGCGCTGCGACTTGCGGCTGTTGGGAGCGGTCTGCGGCGAGATGGCAACAAGATTCGCTCCGCGTGCTTCGATGTCGGGCAATGCGGCCTGCAGTGCCTGAAGTTCGAGATTGCAATACGGACACCACACGCCGCGATAGAAGGTGATCACGAGCGGGCCCTTTTCCAGCAGCGCCTGCGACGAGACGGGCTGCCCGTCTGGGTCGTTGAGCGTGAAGGCCGGCGCCTTGTCGCCAGCTTTCTTGGCCGACAGCGCCTGGCCCGAGGCGATCAGCTCCGCGGTGCCGCGATGCACCGTGTCGAGCATGGCGGGTGTGGGTTTGAGCGGGAATTTTCCGCCTTCGAAGTCGGCTTTCAGGGCGTTGAGGCGGTCTTGCAGCAGCATTGGGTTTCTCCAGTGTTTGTTGCCTCTGAAATTGGCCTATCCACATCGAAAGGGGTATATGGCTATCGCGGAGAACATTTATTCGAATGGCAAATGAGTGATCGGCTTCAGGAATTGGCGGTGTTCGTGCGGGCGGCAGAAAGCGGAAGCTTCTCGCGCGCGGCCCGCGAACTGAACCTGTCCCAGCCCTCGGTCTCGCGCATCGTAAGCGAACTCGAAGCGCGCCTTGGCGTGAAGCTCCTTCTGCGCACGACGCGGCGCGTAACGGCGACGGACGCGGGCGCGCTGTTTCTGGATCGCGCGCGTGAAATCCTGGCGGAGATCGAAGATGCCGAAGACGCCGCGCGCGGCATCGACTCTCTGCGCGGCACCATCCGCCTTGCGCTGCCGGTGATATACGGCACGCGCGAAATCATTCCGCGCCTGCCGAGATTCATGGCCGCACATCCTCAGTTGCGCATGGAAATCGCGGTCTCGGACGACCGGCAGGATCTCATCGCCGAAGGTGCCGATGTCGCAATCCGCATCGGCGCGCTTGGCGATTCCGCGTTCGGTGCGCGCAAGCTGGCGACGCTCGAACGCGTGGTGATCGCAGCGCCGTCCTATCTCATGGCACGCGGCACGCCGAAGACGCCAGCCGATCTCGCTGGTCATGATTGTATCTTCGGCCCTGGCGGACTTGGCCGTTCGAGTTGGATGTTCAAGCGTGGCCACACGGTGATCTCGGTGGATGTGCAGGGACGAGTGCACACCAATTCCGGCTCCGGCGTTTTTGCCAGCGTGCTGGCCGGTCTCGGCATCGCGATGGGATCGCGCGTGATGTGCCGGGACGATTTGAAGTCCGGTGCGCTGGTGCGCGTGCTGGAAAATTATGCGCTCGAACCCGTCGATGCACATGCCGTCTTTCCCGGAGGGCCAAGGCCGTCGGCAAAAGTGCGCGCGCTCGTCGATTATCTCGCCGGAGAACTGCGCGATGCGCCACCTTAGGCGAGCGTCCACCGACCCAGATGATTGTGCGTGGTCTTGCCGAGCGCCGAATGGACCAGGACGAAGTCGCGCACGGTCCATGAAATGGGCGCGAGCTTGAACGGCTTCACGCGCACCTTGTCGTAGACGAGCGTGACATGCGGCTTGAACTCGCCGCGCGTGGCGCCGCCGAGGCCCGCTTTGGTGAGCGCGGCCGAGAGCGGTGCGGTGAGTGCCTGCCAGTCCTTTGCGTCGCCCGTCACCACGAAAGGAAACACGCCGGTCGAGTTGCGAAAGCTCTCCGCGCGCGGAAGCGCGACCTCGAAGGGCGTCGCCTTCACCTGTGCCGCCGCATCTTTCGCGAGCGTGACGATCTCTTCCGGCAACGCCGCCCAGTCGCCCAGATGAAACAGCGTCACATGCAGATGCTCCGGCAGGATCAGGGTGCCGGTGAAGCTGTGTTCGCGCCGGAAATCCTCGGCCTGTGCATAGATCCGTGCAGCCGTTCCGGCATCCGGCAGCGCGGCGAAGAAGATCCGCTCTTTCTGCGATGGTCCGAATTTGCGGCGGGCGCGCGGTGGCATGCGCGAAGCCTATCGTCTGGATTTACGATGCGATAGCGTGCCGCCATGCCGTTCCGGATCAAACGCGTCTATGAGCCGCCTGCGAAAGCGGATGGCATGCGCGTGCTCGTCGACAAGCTCTGGCCGCGCGGCCTCAAGAAGACCGACGCCAGGCTCGATCTCTGGATGAAAGACGTCGCGCCCAGCACCGAGCTTCGCAAATGGTTCGGCCATGCGCCGGAGAAATTCGCCGAATTCAAGCGCCGTTACAAAAAAGAGCTCTCGAAAGACGCGCTCAATGAACTGCGCGAACTCGGCAAGGGTAAAATCGTCACCCTGCTTTACGGCGCGAAAGACCCCGAGATGAACCAGGCTGCGGTTCTGCTCGCGCTTCTCAAGCGCTAGTGCGGCAGCTTCTCTTTGAGATTGTCGCCGATGCGGCCGAGCACCGTGACATGCAGGCGGTGGCGGATGGTCATGCCCTGGCGCTTGTATAGAGCGATCGCAGACGCGTTCTCCGAGAACACATGCAGGAACGGGATTTCGCCCCGCGCGACGATCTGGCGCGAGACATGGGCGAGCAGCGCCTGCGCATAGCGACGCCCGCGGAAATCGGGATGCACGCACACCGCCGTCATCTCGGTGTGATTGCCGGGGCGCATGCGCTCGCCCGTCATCGCGGCCAGGCGGCCATCGACACGGATGCCGAAGAAGCGGCCAAGCTGGTGCGTGCGCGGCCCGAACGGCCCCGGCCGCGTGAGTTCGACCAGCGTGCGCATCTCCGGCGCGTCGGCATCACCAAGAGGAATGATCTCCGGCATCGCGCCATCGAATGCCGTCGGCGCACCGATCATCTGCTCGCCGGTCGCGGCCATCACGATTTCCAGCGGACCTGACGGCATGACAGGCTCCGGCGTGAACAGCACGGCAGGCTGATCCGCGCCCATGAGCGCATGCAGCGCGTCCCAGTTCTCCGGTGTCTGCGCTTCCACCGACGCAAACGCAGCGATGTCGGCGGGATAGCGCCGCGCGGGGCCGTTGATCTGGGCAAGATGTGCCTGCCGCGTCATCAGCGCGGTGCGGATGGGATAATCGAGCGGATTCGAGTCGTCCATGGATGCGAACTTAGCCGTGCATGCTTCGATGTCCACGCACGCAGAAGCATGGGAGCTATTCATCGAACCGCCGCAAGAACCGGGTGGAAGAACCGCGCGGCACGACTATTTCTGTGCTAGCTTGCCATGAGGAATGAACCCGTGACCGTTCGCTATCACATCTTCGAAACCGCGCGGGGGTTCTGCGCCATCGCGTGGAGCGATAAAGGCGTCGTGCGCTTCCGTCTTCCCGAGCCAAATGCGGAGGCGAGCGAGCAATCGCTGTTGCGCCGCCTGCCCGATGCGACCCCCGCCGCACCGCCGCCCGCGATCGCGGATGCCGTCACGGCCGCGCAGCATTACTTTTCCGGTGAGAAAACGGACTTCGCCGGCGTGCCCGTCGATCTCGGCGAGCAGACCGAGTTGTTCGAGAAGATCTACGCCGCAGCACGCAGGCTCGGCTACGGTGAGACCACGACGTACGGCGCGATGGCGAAGCAGTTCGGCGACGACTGGGAAATCGCGCGCGAGGTCGGACAGGCGATGTCGAAGAACCCTGTGCCGCTGATCATCCCCTGCCATCGCGTGCTCGCGGCCGGCGGCAAGGTCGGCGGCTTCTCCGCACCCGGCGGCGCCGCGACCAAGACGATGATGCTGGCGATGGAAGGCGTCGCGGTCGGTGCGCTAAAGCCCGCGCAGCAATCGCTCTTCTAGGCGACACGCCGCGCGAAATACGTTCCGGCGAGCATCAGCGCGATCCCGAACAGGCGCGTGGCGTTGAGCGGCGACTTCATCGCGCCGAACAATCCGAACTGATCGATCGCCGCCGCAGCGACGATCTGTCCGACGAGCACGAAGAACACCGCGTTGGCGACGCCGATGCGCGGCGCACTGTAGGTGATCGAAAGCACATAGAACGCGACCAGCACCGCACCGCCATAATAGAGCGGCGACGCAACGAACCAGCCCTGCTGCGGCAGCCCCGCAAACGCCATCACCGCACCCGAGATCACCGCGCCCAATGCGAACAGCAGAAACGCCGCCGCCCATGGACTGCCGATCTGCGCGCCCAATCGCCCGTTCAGCGCCGCCATGATCGGAATGCCGACGCCGGTCGCGAACATCAGGATGGAGAGAAGAAGCGTGCTGCTTGGGCTTGTCATGGGTTTGGCACCGGGCTGTGGAATCCTTCGAAAGAGTAGAGGGCACGGAGCGCCAGCAAAAAGCCGCTTGACAATTATACCGACCAGTCGGTATAACTCTAACCATGAGCGAGACAGACACCCAAACCCGCATGGCGCCGGCGCGGCAGAAGCTGCTGGATGCGGCGCTCGCCGTGATCCGCGAGAAGGGCTACGTCGCCACCACCGTCGACGATCTCTGTGCGCGCGCCGGCGTGGCGAAGGGATCTTTCTTCCATCACTTCGACGGCAAGGAAGCGCTTGGCGTCGCCGCGGCGAATTACTGGTCGGAGACGACCGGAGGCCTCTTCGCCTCCGCGCCCTATCACGCGCCGAAGGATCCGCTCGACCGCGTGCTGGGTTATATCGATTTCCGCCGTGCCCTTTTGAAGGGCGAAGTCCCCGACTTCACCTGCCTCGTCGGTACGATGGTGCAGGAAGTCTACGAAACCAGTCCCGCCATCCGCGACGCCTGCGACGCCAGCATCAGCGGCCACGCGGCGAAGCTCGAAGCGGATATCGCCGAGGCGATGACGCTGTACGGCGTGAAAGGCGTCACGCCGCAAAGCCTCGCCCTGCACACACAGGCGGTGCTGCAGGGAGCGTTCATCCTCGCGAAGGCCAAAGGCGGCGCCGGGATCGCGATCGAGAGCGCCGACCATCTGCGCCGCTACATAGAACTTCTGTTCAATGCCCAAAACAACAAGGGCCAAACCAAGGGAAGGAAAACATCGTGACCAACTATCTCGCTCTCTTCACGGGCAACATGAACTCTCCGCGCTTCAAGGAATGGATGGCCATGCCGGAAGCGCAGCGCAAAGCCAAGGAACAGGAAGGCATCGCCGCCTGGGGTGCGTGGATGGAGAAGCACAAGGATGTCGTCGTCGGCGAAGGCGGCCCGCTGGGCAAGACCAAGAAAGTGTCGCCCGACGGCGTCGTGGATATTTCCAACAATCTTGGCGGATTCGTCGTGGTGCGCGCGGACTCTCACGAAGCGGCTGCCAAGCTGTTCCTGAACCATCCGCAGTTCACGATCTTCCCGGGCGAAGGCGTCGAGGTCATGCCCGTGATGCCGATCCCCGGCCGCTAAACGAAAACAAGAACAAGGAGAGAGCAATGCCCGGCACAGTCCGCCTGCATCGCGTCATCGCGACGACGCCCGACAAGGTCTATCGCGCCTTCCTCGAGCCCGATGCGATGGCGAAGTGGCTACCGCCCAACGGCTTCGCGGCGACGACGCATCATCAGGACGCGAAGGTCGGCGGCACGTTCCGCATGTCGTTCCGGAACTTCACCACCGGCAACGGCCACTCCTTCGGCGGCGAGTACAAGGAACTCATCCCGAACGAGAAGCTTCGCTACACCGACAAGTTCGACGATCCGAACCTGCCCGGTGAGATGGAGGTGACCGTGACCCTGAAGAAAGTCATGGTCGGCACCGATGTCTCGATCGTGCAGGCCGGCATCCCCGACATGATCCCGGAGGAAGCGTGCTATCTCGGCTGGCAGCAATCGCTCGAGAACCTCGTTCGCCTGGTCGAGCCGAACATCCCCGACTGATAAAAGTTTCATTCACACGCGTGTGAGGATTGACGCGGCCTCGCGGTCGGCGGAAGGTCTCGCCCAAAATACGGGGGAGAGACATGACGCTGATCCGCGAGAAAGCGCCGCCCAATCCGCTCAAGGGCTGGCAGGTCGATCCCGCCGCCATTCGCCATGTCGGGCGCGACCTCTCCCGCCCCGAATGCATCCTCGCGGAACGTGACGGCTCACTGTGGGCCGCGGATTCGCGC
>Ga0335075_10015099_pt1 | contig 11576 bp, 5 predicted proteins | sample Lox_Sample_24_FD_206723 | JGI IMG/M metagenome (GOLD analysis project Ga0335075, IMG submission 206723) | Soil microbial communities from Loxahatchee National Wildlife Refuge, Florida, United States - Lox_Sample_2.4 | ecosystem: Environmental > Terrestrial > Soil > Wetlands | place: USA: Florida...
CCGCGCGGTGCAGAGCTGGCTTTCGTCATACCTGCGGCAGCCGTTCCCCGGATCGGCAGCTGCCGACCGCAGCAACCCCAGGCGCTCATGCAACCGCAGAGCCTTGAGCGACAGCTGGGACCGGCGGGAGAACTCCCCGATCATCACCTGCGCTGCCCGGCCCCGCACGCAACGGAGTGCAGCACTCCACTGCCGTCTCGCCCTCGTTCGGGTTGCCCTCGTAAATCACGATGAACACCGGCTCGTCAGCCGCATGACCCCGCAGCAGATAAGGCTGCTCCGCCGTCCCGGCCGCCAGGTCTCCCGCAGCCTTGCGCACCCGTGCCATCGCATCGGGAAGCCGTAACTCCAAGGCTTCCCGGCCGACCATGCGCTGCCCGGTGACAACAACCTGTCCTGGTACCTCTCGCACCTGAACGTCCATGACACACCCTCCCGTGATCCGCGTCCGCCGACCCGCCCAGGATCCAGCCCGCCCATAGGGCAGGGTCAAGTGCTCACACCGGGCAAGATCAACGGCGACCCGGGACGGACGGCAGCATGACCGGTGCGGAGCCGCGGCCGGGGAACGCGTCGTCCCACTCACCTCCGATCACGTGAGACCTAGTCAGGTCTAGCCGGAAGATAGACCCACGCAAGCTCTGTGAAGTTCTTCGCTGGGATGTCCACGTGCACCAGACGGAATGCCCCAGGCAGCAGGTTACGGTAACCGTGCCCGATGACATCACGGTAGATGACATCGGACACGATTAGCATAAAATCTGAGCCGGGATTATCTACTAGGGCCTGATGCGCCACAGCGGAGTCGACAAGGCGGCGGACGACAATCGCTGGATCGCCTACCCAGCCATTGGCTCCCCAGACGACATGGCCACGGTCCATCGCGACCCTGATCCGGACCCTATCGTCCGCCACCCGGTCGACATTAGCCTTGGCCAAGGAAGCGGCCAGTCCCTCGACCAATAGTGGAATTACGTGTGTTTCATCGATAGCGGGTGGGAAGTAGGCAGTCTGGCCGTCGCCCGCGTGCTGCAAACTGACCTCAGCGGCGTTAATTCCCGCGTGTTCGCGTGCTTCAACCATCACCTCGACGAAACGCCTCTGAACGAGAGCCGCCTCGGGCGTGCGGAAGCGGCTGAACCTTTCGATATCTGCAGAGACACACAACCGTACTGCCGAAGTCGGACGGATTCCGGTTGGGCGGAGAGCAAGCATGACGGGATCGCGCATCGTGGCATGATCTATACGCGTACGAAAGCGGCCCCGAAGGATCGAGGCATCCACCCGTACAGTCCCTGTTATGGTCTCCAGGTCCGCGGGCGCCTCCACGACAGCCTTGACCACGTACCGGCTGCCGAGATCGGTTCGCTCGTCAAATCCGCCGAAGAACCAGCCGATGCGGTGCTCCTGCACCCCTTCCGTCATCACTGCCTGGTTTCCCTCGGTTTCCATGACCACGGCCGTGGTCCTAATGTCATCGAAGCGCATGCGCACGAATACGGCAATGCACCAATTCCGCCGCCGCAACGTGAGGTCGAACGCGAACCGGACGCCAAACAGGTGCTGGTCAGGCGGAGAGTCCACGGCATAAAGCAGCGGAGTCTCGCAGACGACCGTCCCAGCACGGACTATCCGTTCGTACCGCCCAACATGGTGGACCGTAACGAGGTCGCCCACCGTTTCTTCCGCCTTTCAACGTATAGTCGGAATGTCTGGACGGATTCGTTTGGTGCCGAACAGGTAAGCAGCATGCCCGGCGATCAGCGCCCTGCCGCTGCGGCCGTACATGATGTCGGCCGCACTGGCTGAGATAACGGTGGGAACTGTCTCATCGCCCGCGGCTCTGATCAGTTCTGCGCGCAATTTTCGCGCGGCCGGATCGGACATGACCAGATCACACACATCGAATCGGCGGAGCTGCCGGTAAGGTGTCCCGGGAATCTCGTCTGGGCCCGCGTGGACCGTCCGCACATGAGTGAAGGCCAGCCGACCACCGTAAGGGACGAGGTACTCAAGCCCTGACTCGCCTAGCTCCTCGGCGATCTCCCTGCAGAGGCATTCAGCGGGGTCCTCCCGGTAGGAACCTCCCGCGAACCAGCGGCGGAAATCCTTGATCGTGGCGGCTGGCAGGTAGCCTCTCAGATCGAACGTCATGTCCTGAGCGAGCGTGTCGATGCGGTCTTCATGGAAACCCATCGCCTCCAGCAGTCGCTCGGCGGGCGAAAAGTATTTGAACACACCGCCTGGCGGGCTGAACGTACCGGGGCGATTTGGCGTGTGCAGCAGAATGTACCGATCGTCCGCCTTGATCCTCAGAATCGCTGCGAACGAAACCCGCACGCTGCCGGGTGAATGCCTCGGGGTCATCCCACCTCACTATGGCGCAGAATTCTCGAGCTTTTAGCTAATACTCGCACTTCGGTGCGGGATAGGGGAGGGTCGCAGGCCCGTTGTCCGCGTCTGCCGATCCGCGGACAATCTCCCGGAGACGAGATACCTGCCCAGATGGTTCCGCGGCCCGTGAGTCCGTGGCGGGCGAGGCCGAACCTGACAGGCGGATGACCCACGGCCGACGAAGACTGGGACAACTGGGGAGACGAGTACATCTGCCCGGTAGGCTGGGCGGCAAGCGCACGTTTATGCTTAGAGCCGCACGTCATACCTCGCAGATAGGGTCCGATCGGACGCGGTAATGCATCCCTGTCTCACCAGTCTCGCTATCGGCAGGGCCAGGGTCCTGTGACGGAAGAAAACCTCACCGCATCGGGAATGCTGGCCCTTATCTTCCTGAACGCAGATAGTCGTCATGCCCGGGACGGGTTCAATCGCCTGCGGTCCTTGGCCGGATGCGGCGAAGGATCAGCCTGGCAGGCGCTCGCCTGGGCTGACCATGGCGTGCTCGGCTTCAGCCTCATGATGCCGCCCACCAGCGGCACGGACTGCTCGGGCGCGTGGCCCAATCTAGAGCGCGCCTGGGCGGGAGTCGCCGCTGACCTGGCGGCTGAGGATGTCCTCGGGGAAGCGCGCATTTTCCTCGCCCTGCTCCCCCGTCCGTCCAGCGCGAGCTCGGCGCATGACAACGATGCCACGCACATGCGGGTCCTCGATCTGGTTCGCGCCGCCATCCCGGAACCGTCAGACGACGGGTGGTGGCAACGCTCGGACACGATCCCGTTCCACTCGCCCGATGGCCGAACGGAAGATGTCCTGATGTGGGAGATCGGACCTAGGACAGGCGACGAGCGGTCCGTACGCCGGCTGGTAGCAGTAGCTCCGGCGAGACCTGAACACCAGGCAGACCGTTTCCCGTGGTCGAACAGCGGCGACATGCCAGACCCGCTGACCAGGCATCTAATGCACGCGGCCAGGCTCCGTTACCAGATCCGGATCTTTGCCGATGGCAAGCGATCGCGTCAACTGGGGGACGAACTTCGCTTCCTCGTCAAGAACTTCTCCGGCGGGGAAGCAGGTGAACGGGAGCGACTCTCGGCCCACCTGCCGCGCGCGCACGAGGCGGCGATCGCCTTGAGAGCAGAGCTGGCGGCGACGCGTCACGCCATCGACGCTATCGGAGCTGACCTGGGAAACGCGCTGAGCCTCCCGGTTTCCAGCTTCGGATCCGGCGCGCTGAACGAGGACCGGCACCTGGTAACCCGGTTCGGGCAGCGACTCGATGACGAGACCACCCAACTGGACGCGGCGATCAGGAATGCCCACTCGCTAAGGCGCTTCCTCGCCGACAAGCCACCGGCACGAACACACTGCCCGGGCGGCACCGGGTTGGTCGGCCGGGCATGCTCCAACGAGGAAAACATCTGCTCGCAGCACGGCACGTGTCAGCAGGAGCTACGGGTTGTCGTCTTCACCGCTCTCGGGGTTGAGTACGAGGCAATGCGGGAATACGTCGCCGGCCCGGTCCGGAAGCAAGAGGAACGCGGCACCCTGTATGAGGTGGGCACGCTACCGGGGGCACACAGGCACTGGCAAATCGCCCTCGCTCAGACCGGGCCCGGCAGCACAACTGTCGGCGTGCAGTTCGACCGTGCCATTCGCGTCTTCAGGCCCCAGATCGCCCTGTTCGTTGGCATCGCGGGAGGCCGCAAGGATGTATCTCTAGGAGATGTGGTCGCGGCGAATTTGGTCTATAACTACGAATGGGGTAAGTCAACGCTTGACGGATTCCAGCCACGGATAAGGATCCACTACTCCGCCCACCGGCTGGTGCAGCGGGCACAGCTGATCGCGCGTGAGAACCGGTGGCAAGGGCGGATCCGGCCCGGCTGTCCGGAGCGACCGCCCGCGTCGTTCGTCAAGCCCATAGTGACCGGCGACAAGGTGGTCGTGCACAACCGGTCGGCGGTGGCGCTCCTGCTTGACCAGTACGCGAGCGATGCCTTGGCGATCGAGACAGAGGGACACGGTTTCCTCGAAGCCGCCTACGTAAATCCGCAGGTGGGTGCGCTCGTAATCCGTGGCATCTCCGATCTCCTGGCCGGCAAGGACAAGGCTAGCGACGACCGCTGGCAGCCGATCGCCAGCCGCCACGCCGCGGCGTTCGCCATCGAGCTGCTCGACAGCATCGCCGAGGATTGGGGCCAGCCGGCCGCGGCTCACGATCATGGTTTATGTCTGATAGACATCAAACTATGCTCGCAGCATGATCGGACGCGAGCGCCTGCTGCTGCATTTCGCTATCGACATCGCGATCCTTACCGGGCGGCGCGGCGTGAAAACAACGTGGAAGTTCACCGCGTCGTGCCGGTCTGTCATACGTATACGACGGTCAGACGGACACGATGCGGTAAACCGGCACGTTAAACGGACCCGGGGCCGGCCGTGAGCCAGGCCGGCACCGCGCCATGCCGGTTATGCGCTGCTTTGACCGGCACGGTGAGCGGGGCGGGGCACATCGGCCTGGGCCGCGGCTCGCCATGCACCTGCCGCCCGCAAGAGACGCTCGGCTTCAGCCAGGGTTGCGCGGATCGTCACCGCGACAGCGGGGTGAGCGGTCAGCGTAGGCCCCTGGCAGGACAGGGACATCTCACGCCGCTACGGTCCGATATGCAGGTATGCCGCCCAGCTCAGCGGTGGGTGGCGGAACCGCAGCTGACGCGTGGCCTGGTGGACGGCGTCGGCCACCGCCCAGTCGAACGCTGATCCGGTGGAGGCACCAAGCCGCTGGTGGACACCGGCCGCCATGGCGGCAGCGCTCTGGTCCGTAATCGACCAGACGGCCGCGACCACGTGCCGGTAACCGGCCATGTGGAGCGAGGCGGCAAGATGGACAGCCTCGTCGGGGAGCGTCTGCGCGCCCGTCCCTCCCTCGCATGACGACAGGTAGGCGAGTTCCGCTTGGCGCAGGTCGAGGGCGGCGATCTCGACCAAGGTCAGATCACCATCCGCTAGCCGCAGCCGGGAGCGGCCCGGACGCCGCAGTTCCTGGAAGCTGTGCCCGGCGAAGTGCAGCCAGTGGTGACGTAGCAGTCCGTCGGACACCGCTTGCCGGGTCGCGTCCCGGCCAATAAGGACCGATGCCGGCTTCCCCCGCGGCCTGCAGCGTCTGGGCAACCTCATGGTGTATGGACGCGAGCGCGGCGCCATCGCCCGTTTCGCCAACGGCAACCACGAGCATGCTCGCGTCGCGCCTCCGCACCGGGCACCGGTCCGCGGCCGACCGCAACGCTCTCAGCGTCGGCGTGTATGAGGAAATCACGTGGTCGATGACGCCGATGTCGCTGCCACGGACGGGGTCGTACGTCTGGGCCGCGTGCAGCGGAAGCAGGCTCAGCGGTCCGGTCGGGCACCACCATAGCCGAGGCCAGCCGTGCTCCGACGCGGCAATCCCCAGCCGCGCAAGCACGGGCGCCGCGACCGCGTGCCAGAGGTAATCAAGGATCTCGCGCAGCGCCTGCGACAGCCGGATGCGCTGGTGCGAGGTCAGCTGCGCGTACCGGCGCATCGCGCCGACGATCTTCAGTTGCCGCTGGAGTGCCGCGTTGGCTCGGTCAAGGGTCAGGCCGGGCAGCGGTACAACCGTTACCTGGCCGGGCCGGACGATCAACGCATCGCACCGTAGTGCACTGACGTTCACCAGGACCACCGGACCTGACCCGGCGGCAGCCGCGAGGTCGGCGAACGGAGGAATCCTCCAGAAGGAGGAATAGCCGTCAAGCCCGCGAATTTCTTCGATGAGCTCGTCTAGGCGCCGCGACAGGGACATGCGCGCCGAAGAACCAGTGCCGAGCTGGCCAGGCTCTTCCCCGCGCCGAGCGGAAAGCATGTCCGCCGACAGGCTCCCGGTCTCTACCGCGTGGATCGACACGCAGAGCTCACGCAGTCGAGAGGCCAGGTCCGGGCGATCCGCGGCCAGCGAGCTAGCGTCGCGGCGCAAGTCCAACTGCTGCTCCCACAGAATCGCCCGGCCAGCATCGAGCAACTCCACGGCCTGCCCGGGCATGCCCGCTTCGATTGCCGTCGCGCACGCCTCGCCTGCGAGGCCGTTCCACTCCAGGAGCAGCCGTTCCTGGTCGGTACGCGGCAGCCCCCGCCAGCTCAGTTGCGGCATCAGCTCAATCGCCAGCGCGAAGGCGCTTACCGCCCCGGCCAGGTCTCCGGCCGCCAGGGTTGTCCTGGCCCAAAGGTCGGCGGCGGCAAGCCGGACCTGCACGGCGGCGGGCGCGCACTGCGCAGCCGACCGCCAGGCCGTCACCGCAGCCTGACGATCGCGGGCGGCACCGGCAATATCTCCGGCGTGCTCAAGGTGCTCGGCCCGGAGGGCCAGAGCCTGGCCCAGATCGTAGTCATCCAGCGCCCGATCCGGGAGCCCAGCGGGAGCGCGCTCCACTGAGCCACGAAAGGCCGCGATGGCGGCGTCGAGATCGGCTGGCGTTCCGGTCAGCCGGAATCTCAGTTCAAGAGCATCGCCCAGGTGCCTGAGCCTCGCCTCCACCGTGAGGTCTCCTGGCGGAGTCATCTCCACGGCCTGAGCGAGGAAGCCGACCGCCTCGTCGCAGCGCTCGCGATCGTCGGTACCGGAAGCATGCTGGGTGAGCGCGACGCCGAGCATGTTCAGCCGGTACGGCAGGTCCTCGTCGCCTTCGGGAACCAGCCGCACCGCGGTCCGCATCAGGCTGATTGCCTCACGGACATCGGCGGGATCGTCGTCGAGCCTGTGCCGGCTCAACAGTGCGGACGCCAGATTTGCCAGCCGACGGGATCGGTCGGCGTGGTCCTCGGGCAGCGTTGCGACCGACTCCCGGTGCAGCGCCACGGCCTCTTGCAAGTCGTCCGAGCCCACGCGCAGCCAGTGACGCACCACGAGCGCCGTGGCCAAGGCGCTAAGGTGCTGGCTACGGAGCGTTCCGCCGTTCGGGGCCGCCGCGCACGCCATCCGGTACGTCTCGATCGCCACCTCCAGCAGCCCCGGATCGCCACGCAGCTCGAAGGCATGCTCGGTACTCAGCGCCAGGTTGGCCAGGCGGCGGGACCTGTCCGGGCACCCCGGTGAGGTCAGCTCCAGGGCGGACCGGTTGACGGCCATGGCCTCGTCGATGTCATCGTCGCCCGCCAGACGGCTAGCCCGGATGAAAAGCGCGGCGCCGAGGTTGGACAACAATGTCGCCTGCCGGACCTGATCGAGGGGGAGGCCGTGCAGCGCACGGCGGATTTCCTCGATGCCCCGGTCCAGCAGTGCCAGACGCCCGGTGCGTTCATACCACGCGACGAACGCGTTACCGAGGTTGCCGTGCATCTCCGCGATCCCAGGATGGGAAGCCGACGCGGACATCAGCGCCAGCCGCGCCGCGGCTATCCCGCGCCGCAGGTCCCGGCGGCTTCCGGTCTGCCGATGACGGGACAGCAAGATGCTGCTCAGATTGGTGAGAAAAGACGGCCGGAGTTGGTCGGCGGGCGCATCGGCCTGGCGTATAGCTGCCTCGCCCAGTTCCACCGCGCGGTCCAGGTCGGCCGGGTCCGCGACCGAAAGCGCTGACGCGAGGGCGGCCATCTGCCGCGGCCGATCGGGGGCCGCGGCAGATGCGTCGTACAGCAGCCCTTCCAGGAGCAAGATGACCTCGTCAAGGTCCGCTTGATCGCCGTCCAGCTCGTATCGGACTCTCAGCATCTCGGCGAGGTTCGCCGGGCTGGCAGTGGCTGCCGTGCCGGTTTCGCCGTCCGCCGTGACGGCTTCGCGACACCGGTCGATAGCCGCTGCCAGGTCAGCGGGATTCCGCTTCACCTGGTACATCGCGAACCGTGCGGTCGAGTGGGCCGACAGTGCTCGCGCCCGCAGCGACGGGTCGCTGATATCCGCTAGAGACAGCACGCCGAGCAGCGCGAGCGACTCCTCGACGGCCGACGGGTCGCCGGTCCCCTCGAACACGACGTTCAGCCCGATCGCCAGATTCAGCAGGTGCGGTTGCCGACGCGGACCTGGTGCGGTCTCCGCCACCGCCGCCCGGCAGGTCTGTACTGCCCGCCGCAGGTATTCCGCATCCGTGGACCCTCGGTACGCGGCGAAAAGCGCCGCAGCCAGATTGGAGAGGTAGTCGGCCCGGCATGGCTCGTCAGGTGCCACGAGAGCCAGCGCGGCCTCGGTCAGCGTCGTGACCAGCTTGATGGCCACCGGGTCAAACTCGCGGGCGAGTATGTCCAGCAGACCGCGGGCCTCGTCGATAAACAGCTCATCGAAATCGAGCGCGTCCTTGTCGATCACCTGTCTGAGTTCTTCTGGCAAGTTCTCCGGTGCCCCCACATCGGCGGGGTCGACGAGAACAGTCAGCGTGAACAGGCGAACCGCTGTTTCCAGATTCTCCCGGTCCGGGCCTTCCGGCAGCTCCCGCCAGCGGCACCAGAACAGCCACGCCGCGAGGAACAGCAGGTCAGCCTCGACCGCGACGCCGTCGCCAGTGACGCGGACAGCGTCACACAGCAGCGACCAGCCGAGGCGGCGAGCCTCACGAGTGCCGACCTGAGCGGCATCTGGAGCTGCTCCGCTCCAGTCGATCACGAGCTGCCGGACCGGCGCCTCCCACTCTGATGCAGTCGCCACCGTCATCCTAAGTACGGGCGAGGTGCCTGCACGCTGGGTGCAAGTTCGCCCGTGCGTTCTTCCGCGTAGCGCTTGAGATCCAGCAGAGCCGAACGGATACCGGGGGGCAGGCTAGGTCCGGCCAGCCGGTCCAAGATCCAGCGGGCCACCGACGCCTGTCCGGCATCCGGAACCCACAGCTCAAGGGTGTGACGGGCGATAGCGGGCATCCTCGGGTCGGCTTCGAGCGCATCGAGGACCGGCTGCCAGTCGCCGAGATAACCGAGTCCGGTCAAGCGGCCGACCGCGACGCTCGGATGCGCGCCGGGCAGGTCGAAGCCGCGCAGCAGCCGGTGCGCGGCCTCGATCGCGCCGCCCGTACTGCCCGTGTCCGCGCTGAGCCGGGCCAGGTAGCCGATGGCCGCCAACGCGTCCGCGGTAGCGGCCACCTCGATCAGGCCGTATCCGGGCAGGGCCAGCTCCGACGCGGAATACGGGTCGAACGCGCCGAGGGAGGCCTCCATCGTCTGGCCGGCGAACAGGACATCAAGCGCCTCGGGCACGCCCATCGCGGCGGCAGCACGGAGCAGCACGATGGTTTCTCCGCCGGCCGCGCCGGTACAGGCGCGCAGCAGCAGCTGGCGGGCCGCGTCGCAGAACCTGTACCCGGACGGCTGGCCCGCGGTTAGGAGGAAACCTGCGCTGGCCAGCGCCTCGATGACAAGCCGTTGGTCGGCGATGGGGCCAGCCGAGAGCATCGCGTCAAGCTGTGCCGCCGAGCCGCCGAACCGCACCACCGCGGTTACCCAGGGCCAGCGCAGCCGGTCGTCTCGGTCGTGGTCGGCGAGATACCGGTGGGCCCGCCGCACCAGCCGGACGCCGATCAGCGGATCCATCGCGGAGATTGCCTGCGCGAGGACCGCGAGGGCCTCGGCGGAACTCTCGTCACCCGATTCCAGCAGCCGGCGGAAGTAATCCGCCACGTCCGGGAGTCTCGCGGCGGGTAGCCGCGCCGCGGCGGCGGCGGCGATCAGCGGCCAGTCAGTACGGCCGTCGCGCGTCAGCGTCAGGAACAGTCGCTCAGCCAGCTCCGGTCGGTCGCGGAGCAGCCGGTGGGCGGCGGCGGAAGTCAGCCGACCGGTCCCGTCAACGGCGGCAAGCAGTTCGTCCGGGTCCTGCCTGGTCTCCGTGCCACCGATCTCGTCGATGAGTTCGCCAAGCAGCGTGCCGATCTCGAACGTGAATCTTCGTTCGAGCAGCAACGTCAGTCTTCTAGCGTCGTGGTTCGCGTTTAGCAGCAGGAAGCGTTCATTCTGAAGCTCGTTGGCCGCGGTAGCGGAGGTCGCCGTGAGCAGTTCGCGTTCCACGTCGACCAGCCTGCTCCGCCGGGCTCGCCGCCAGGCATCCTCCATGTCGGCCGGAAGCAGTACGCCATGCTTGCCCAAGGTGGCATGTGCCTGTTCTATGACCGGCCACGGACCAGGTCCGCGGAGATGTGCTGCCACCAGCAATTCCAGGCCTCGCAAGTCGAGGTCGCCGATCGCCCGCAGGATGGCAAGCAGCAACGGCGGCTCGGCCGCCTCGATCAGCCGGCCGAGCAGGAGGGTCAGGTCGATGGTGAGCCGCCGTTGACCGCCGGGCGGTATCTCCCGTACCGCCCGGACTAGGGCGTTCAGGCTCAGCTCGGCAGCCGACGGGTCTTCTGCCGCATCCGACAGGACGCCGAACAACCGGAAGAGGGCACCCGGGCTGGCCAGCTCCGCGAGCGCCTCGGCCGCGCGTGCGCGGGCCACGTCCCCGGCTGCCGGGTCGAGCAGGCACCGCTCCTGAGCGGCCGTGAACCAGGTAACCAAATCGGCGGGCCGAGGTGAGGCAGCGCGCAGCAACCGGGCGGCATAGCAGGGGTCAGCGTCCATGACAGCGCCGCTAAGCTGGCGCAGCAGCTCAGGGCCAGTAGAGGAGAATGAGCAGAACAAGACGAAACTGTCACGCCAGCGAAAGCGGAGTACCAGAGCGTTCAGCTGATCAGGACCGGTCGCAGCGATCGCTTGGAGCCGCCGCGCGGCGAAATAGTCACGGTAGATCCGCAGCCGGAACCGGGTCGTAGGACCGTCCGCCGCCAGGATGCCGAGATCGATGAGCTGCTTGCGCGCCCGATCCCAGTTGGTGCGGGTGTCCGGGTCGGCCGAGGGAAGGAACGCTTCGTCGAGGGTCGCTGTCTCGCCGGATTCTGTCTGCCAGTCAGCGAACGCCTCCGCCATGGGGAAGCACTGCTCGCTGACGGCCGAGCGTGTCTCAAGCCCATCGATGTGGGCCCCGACAAGATCGCCCGCCGTGACGGCCGGCTTCGGCCTGTGGCTGGTGCTGGCCAGCAGCCAGAGCAGGAGCGGCGTGCGAGCCAGATCCCGGAGCCTTGGACCGTCCGGACCGTCGAGCACTGCGGCGATCAGCCCCGAGGGCAGGCCGCGGGCGGCCTGCGATCGAGCCAGGTAGCCAGCGATCTGCTCGTCGGTTACCGCGCCGAGTCGGATGCCGGTCCACTCCGCCA
>Ga0335075_10015100_pt1 | contig 11576 bp, 1 predicted proteins | sample Lox_Sample_24_FD_206723 | JGI IMG/M metagenome (GOLD analysis project Ga0335075, IMG submission 206723) | Soil microbial communities from Loxahatchee National Wildlife Refuge, Florida, United States - Lox_Sample_2.4 | ecosystem: Environmental > Terrestrial > Soil > Wetlands | place: USA: Florida...
GCCTGCGCGATGCGGTGCACACAGCGGTCGCCCGGCATCCGAACCTGGTGGCGCGATTCAGCCAACAATTCGACGAGCCGGTGCAGATTATCCCGACCGATCCCGAAATAGCCTGGCGATATCTTGAACTCGACGGCGACGAGCAGATCCAACGACTCTGCGCAGCCGAACGCGCGGCGGTCTACCACCTCGCCGACCAGCCGGTATTTCGGGGCGTCCTGATCCGTACCGCGCCGGATCGGCACCGGTTGGTGCTGACCATTCACCACATCGTGCTCGACGGTTGGTCGCTGCCAATCCTGTTGGGCGAAATCTTTGCCGGCTATTACGGGCAGCGGCTGCCCCCGGCCGCGCCCTACCGGAACTTCATTGCCTGGCTGGCCGATCGAGATGTCGATGCATCTTGCGCGGCGTGGCGTGCGGCGTTGGCCGGCTTCGACACCCCGACACTCGTCGCCTCGCCGCAGCGGTCGGTGCTGGGTCCCCGAGGCGTGACGTCGTTTGAGGTATCGGCTGAGACCACCCAAGCGCTCAGCGAGCTGGCACGCGCGTGTCACACCACCGTCAGCACCGTATTACAGGGCGCCTGGGCGATGCTGCTGACCTCGCTGACCGGCCAGCACGACGTCGCCTTTGGCACGACAGTGTCAGGTAGACCAACCGAAGTGGTTGGTGCAGAATCGATGGTGGGCCTGTTGATCAATACGGTGCCGGTCCGCGCGAACATCACCGCGGCCACCACCACTGCAGATCTGCTGGACCAGTTGCAAGGGGCGCACAACGCCACACTTGAGCATCAACACCTGGCGCTCAGCGAGATTCACCGGATCACCGGTCAGGACAAGCTGTTCGACACGCTTTTCGCCTACGAAAACTATCCGATCGACACCGGTGCATTATCGGGTGGCGACCACGAGTTGGCCATCACCGAAGCCAGCGTTCGCGAATACAACCACTACCCATTGACAGTGCAAGCCCAGCCTGGCGACAAACTGAAGTTCCGCGTCGAATACGACACCGATGTGTTCAACCCGGACGACATCGAATCGTTGGTCGAGCGGCTGGGTCGGGTGCTGGTGGCGATGACGGCTGATGCATCGCGACTGTTGTCGTCGGTGGATGTGCTTGACGAGGCTGAGCATGCGCAACTCGATGAGCTCGCTAACCAGGCCGTGCTGACCGGCTCCGCGACCACGCCGGTGTCGATTCCCGCGCTCTTCGCTGCCCAGGTTGCTCGCGCTCGGGACGCCGTGGCGGTCAGTGATGGCGGCCGGGCGGTGACCTATGGCGAGCTAGATGAGGCATCGAATCGTTTGGCGCACTTGCTGATCGATCACGGAGTGGGTCGGACTCAATGTGTGGGGTTGCTGTTGTCGCGGTCGGCCGAGGCGGTCACCGCGATCCTGGCGGTGCTCAAGACCGGGGCGGCCTATTTGCCGATCGACCCCGCGCTGCCGGCCCGGCGAATCGGATTCCTGCTCGCTGATGCCGCCCCACTCGCGGTGATCACCAGCACGGGGCTGGCTGATCACCTCGACGGGTACGGCGGGCTGATCGTTGACGTCAACGACGTTGCTGTGGAGGGTTATCCGGCCACGGCACCACCGGCGCCGGTCCCGGACGACATCGCGTACCTGATTTACACCTCGGGCACCACCGGTGTGCCCAAGGGCGTCGCGCTCACACATCGCAACGTCACCCAGTTGTTGGGGTCGTTGGATGGCGGGTTGCCGACGGCGGGGGTGTGGAGTCATGCGCATTCGCTGGCTTTCGATGTGTCGGTGTGGGAGATCTTCGGTGCGCTGTTGCGTGGCGGCCGGGTGGTGGTGGTCGCTGATGAGGTAGCGCGCTCCCCGCACGACTTCCACCAGGTTTTGGTGACCGAGGGTGTCAGTGTGTTGACCCAAACCCCCTCCGCGGTCGCGATGTTGGATCCCGACGGGTTGCCGACCACCACCTTGGTGGTGGTCGGGGAGTCCTGCCCGGCGGAGGTGGTGGAGCGCTGGGCGCCCGGACGGGTGATGGTCAATGCCTATGGCCCCACCGAAACCACCATGTGCGTGGCCATCAGCACGCCCCTGACACCCGGCGGCGCTGTGGTGCCGATCGGTGCGCCGGTGGGTGGGGCGGCGCTGTTCGTCTTGGATGGCTGGCTGCGCCCGGTACCGCCCGGCGTGGTGGGCGAATTGTATGTTGCCGGAACGGGGCTGGGTGTGGGCTATCTGCGCCGCGCACCGTTGACCGCGTCGCGGTTTGTGGCCTGCGCCTTCGGCGGCCCGGGTGCCCGAATGTATCGCACCGGTGACCTGGTCAGCTGGGACACCGACGGGCAGTTGCGCTATCTCGGGCGCGCCGACGAACAAGTCAAGATCCGCGGGTACCGCATCGAACTCGGCGACATCCATACCGCACTCAGCGCACTGGACGGGGTGCAGCAGGCCGCCGTCATCACCCGCGAAGACCGCCCCGGCGACCCCCGCCTGATCGGCTACATAACCGGCACCGCCGACCCCACAGCAGCGCGTGTCGCTCTGGCCCGACGGCTACCCGCGTACATGATCCCGACCGCCATCATCACCGTCGACGCCCTACCGCTGACCCCTAACGGCAAACTCGACACGCGCGCGCTACCCGCACCGGACTATGCCGGCACCGGATATCACGCCCCCACAAACGCTGTCGAAGAAATCCTGGCCGGCATCTATGCGCACACCCTGGGCCTTGACCGCATCAGCACCGACCGCTCCTTCTTCGACCTCGGCGGCAACAGCATCACCGCCATGCGCCTGATCACCGCCATCAACGCCACCCTCAACGCCAACCTCCCCGTGCGCACCCTCTTCGAAGCACCCACGGTGCAGGAGTTGGGCCAGCGGCTACGCGACAACACACTTTCTCTGCAAGAAGTGGTTCCGGTTCAGACCCTCCAGACGGGTAGCGGTGCACCACTGTTCTGCATCCATCCCGGCGGTGGGGTGAGCTGGCCGTATCACGCTCTTCGCAATTACCTGGACTGCCCGATCATTGGGATTCAACAAATCCCACACGGTGGAGAAGTCAAACCTCGGTCAATTCGCGAGATGGCGGCGAACTACGCCGACAGGATTCAGCGGGTCCATCCGTCGGGACCCTACAACCTGCTCGGCTGGTCTTTCGGCGGCGTTGTAGCCCATCAGCTCGCCATCGAACTTCAGCGTCGCGGCGGGGTAATCGCGCATCTCATCATTCTCGACGCTCAACCCAGCATCAGTAGCGACGTCACGGTGGCAAGCCATGCCGTGGACAAAAAGCACATCGTGGAAGAAGTCTTACGCTTCGGCCGCGCAGGTATTCCTGAACAAAAGGGATCGCTCACCTACGAACAAATGGACGAACTAGTTCGTCAGCGAGGAGACGCGGAATTTCCCCGCTACAATCAGCTCCTCGATCTGATCGTGCAAAACATCAATAGCAGCATTGTGTTTTATCGCGATCACGAAGCCGGCGTCTTCCACGGTGATGCAGTCATATTCGCCGCTGGACGAGACGACCGTGGTCGCAGTTCTGTCCTCGAACGAAGTTGGCGACCGTATGTTGCGGGCGACATTACGGTGCAATCGATCGACTGCACGCATCAGGAGATCTTGGCCCCCGAGTCGCTCGGAGTGTACGGCGAGCAACTCAGCCAATTAATCGGCCGTGAGACAATGTGAGCTTGTCGAGAAAGCTCACCGAGCTGTCACGCCGCAACATCACCGTGCGGTTGTCGCTCGGTGGCATGTTCCAACGGCTGGCACGTGTCGTGTTGCGCTGGCCGTGGCTGGTGATCGGCTCCTGGTTGGTGCTGGCCGCCGTGCTGTCGGTGGTGTTCACCCCCTTGGGGCAGGTCGCCCGCGACCGCAGCAACCAGGAAGTCCTCCCGGCTAACTCGGCGGTGACGACGGCGACCCGGCAAATGACCAAAGCTTTCCGGGAACCGGGAATTCAGAACGTCGCGCTAGTGGTGCTGACCGACGACCACGGCATGAGCAGCGCCGACGAAAGCGTCTACCGCGATTTGGTGGACAAGTTGCACCGTGACAAACGAGATGTCGTCATGATGCAGGACTTCGTCTCACAACCCCCCTTGCGTCAGGTGGTGACCAGCAAGGACAACAAAGCTTGGTTCCTTCCGGTCGGCATTGCGGGCGAGCTGGGTTCACCGGGCTCCAGCGCGGCCTACCAGCGGGTCGTCAAGACCGTCGAACAGACGGTCAACGGGTCGACGCTCACCGCGCACATGACGGGGCTCACCGCCACAGTCGCCGAGCTGAGCAGCGTCGGACAACGCGACCTACGTGTGATCGAGAGCGCGACCCTGCTGATGGTGTTGCTGATTCTGCTTGTGGTCTACCGCAATCCGGTCACCATACTGTTGCCGTTGATAACCATCGGGGTATCACAGCTGGCCGCGCAACAGGTGGTCGCCGGCCTGGCGGGGCTGGGTTTAGGCATCTCCCAGCAGACGATCGTGTTCATGACCGCGATGATGATCGGCGCCGGCGTCGACTATGCCGTCTTCCTCATCAGCCGCTATCACGAACACCTCCGGCAGGGAATGGATTCTGACCAAGCTGTCGCACGGGCAATGACGGGCATCGGCAAGGTGATCACCGCGTCTGCGGCTACCGTGGCGATCACTTTTCTGGGCATGAGCTTTACCACCCTGACGATCTTTTCCGACACCGGGCCGGCTCTGGCTGTCTCGATTGTGGTGGCGTTCTTGGCCGCGATCACGCTCTTGCCGGCGATGTTGGTGATCGGCGGCCGGCGTGGTTGGGTAGCGCCTCGACGAGACCTGACCAGTCGGTTCTGGCGACGTTCCGGGATTCAGATCGTGCGGCGCCCGGTTGCGCATCTGGCTGCCAGTCTGGTCGTTTTGATCGCCCTGGCCGGTTGTGTGGCCGCATTGCACACCAGCTATGACGCGCGCACGACGCTGCCGCCGTCGGCCGAAAGCAACATCGGCATGGCCGCGGTCGAACGCCATTTCCCGCCGAGTGTCACTGCCCCGCAGTACATCTTCATCCAATCCCCGCATGACTTGCGGACCACCAAGGGGCTGGCGGATCTCGAGCAGATGGCACAGCGGGTCAGTCAATTGCCGGATATCGCGGCGGTGCGCGGCGTCACCCGGCCGACCGGCGCACCGCTGGAACAGGCCACACTGAGTTACCAGGCCGGCGAGATCGGCAACAAGCTCGCAGACGCATCATCGAAGATCGCCGCCAGCACCGACGCCCGCCAGGCGCTGACCGGCGGGGCCGGCAAACTCGCCGACAGCTTGGCTGCCGTACGCGGCCAGTTGACCCAGGCGACCGGGGTGCTCAATGGTCTGAGCAAGACGCTTGCTGGCCTACGAAGCCAACTCAGCGGATCCCAGGCGTTCCAGGACGTCGAGAGAGTCCTTGCCAGCGAGCGCGCCGCCGGCGACTCGATCCAGCCCAATATCGGGTCCTTCGACGACACGGTCGACGTTGCCGACTCCGCGCTCAGTGGGTTGAAAGCCGATCCGGGCTGCGACGTCGACCCGATTTGCGCCAAGCAGCGAGACCAGATACAACGCCTCGTCGACACCCTGCACCGGGTGCAACCCTCGCTGGACTCGGCCGCCAAATCTCTTCGTGCCCTGGGCCTCAGCAATCAGGGTGGCCCAAACAACGCCGGTGGGCTGCAGCAGAGCGTGACATCGTTAGAGCAAGGCGCCAACGCCCTGGCGAACGGCAGCCGGCAAATTGCGGACGGCGTTCGGGAACTCGATGACCAAACCCAACAGCTGGGCGAAGGCCTGTCGCGCGCCTCGGCTTTCTTGTTGGCGATGAAGCTCAACGCATCCCAACCGGGCTCGGCAGGCTTCTACATCTCGCCGGAGATCCTGGGTAACGACCAGTTCAAGGATCTCGCTGCGGTGTTCATGTCACCCGACGGGCATGCAGCACGCTACTTAGTGCAATCGAAGCTAAACCCCTACGACACAAAGGCGATGGATCAGGTCAAATCAATACTTGCCACCGCGCGGGGTGCGCAGGCCAACACGTCGCTGGCCGATGCGTCGATCTCGATGACAGGCCTGACGCCGTACTACAGCGAACTGCGCGAGCTTTACAACCATGATTTGCGACTCATCATCCTGATGACTGTCACCGTAGTATTCCTGATCCTGGTGATGCTGCTGCGCGCAGTTGTCGCTCCACTGTATCTCGTTGCCACCGTGATCCTTTCATACCTGTCATCGCTGGGTATCGGGGTCATTGTGTTGCAGTTCATTGGCGGTGCACCTTTTGCCGCCAGTGTGCCGGGGATGGCGTTCATCGTGCTGGTCGCCGTCGGTGCGGATTACAACATGTTGTTGATCTCGCGAATTCGTGAGGAATCCCCAGATGGAATCCGGTCCGGTGTCATTCGGACGGTGCGATCGACCGGAGGGGTAATCACCTCTGCGGGAATCATTTTCGCTGCGCCCATGTTCGCGATGCTGTTCAGCAGTATCAGCTCCATGGTGCAAGCCGGGTTTGTCATCGGCGTCGGTCTGCTGCTGGATACCTTCGTGGTGCGCACCATTACCGTGCCGGCGCTGGCGGTGCTGATCGGAAAGGCCAACTGGTGGCCGTCGGGCCGGCTGAAGAAGCGACGTCCGTCGAAGCGGCGCAAATCGGCGCGAGCGGCTCTCCGTGGGGCTTTACCGAAGCCGGTCTCGGGTAAGGCCGCATGGCTTTGGACGGCCAGCTATGGAAACAGGTGGTTGCGCCAGCCCTAGAACTCTGGCCGAATCCTGAGCCAGCTCGGATTATCTCAAGCAGGTTGGGCCGGTGCCAGCTTCTCGCAGAGCATTCCTGCCAATCCGCGAATCGTGGTGATCTCGGTGGAAGTCACGCGAATTCCGGTCTCGGCTTCGATGCGGGTACACAGTTCCAGGGCACCCAACGAGTCAATGCCGCACTCAGGAAGCGGCCGATCGGGATCGATGCTGCGCCGCACGATCACGCTGACCTGATCGGAGATCATGCGCCGCAATCGCCGGGGCCACTCTTCCAAGGGCAGCTCGTCGAGCTCGGTGCGCAGTTTGCTTGCGCCGGCGTGGTTTTGCCGGGAAGCGCGGAATGCCTCGGCGAAGGGGCCGCGTTGGGCGAAGGCGGCCAACCACGGTGTACCGGTGATCGGTGCATAGCCGCTGTAGGCGCGGTCATGGCGTAGCAGCGTTTCGAACGCGTAAGCGCCCTCGTCAGGAGTGATTGACGAGTCGGCACCGTCCGTCAAAGCGGTGCCACGCCCGATCTGCGCCCAAGCGCCCCAGGCGATCGTGGTGGCCGCCAGGCCTTGAGCCCGACGCCAGATGGTGAAGGCGTCCAACCAGCTGTTGGCCGCGGCGTAGGCGCCTTGTCCGGGTGAGCCGACCAGCGCGGCCGCCGAGGAGAACGAGCAGAACCAGTCCAACGGTTCTTCGGCTTCCCCGTCCTGCGAGGCCGCTTGGATGGCCTGATGTAGGTTCCACGCTCCATAGACTTTGGGTGCCCAGTCGCGTTCGACGAGCTCGTCGCTGATGTTGGCCAGCGTGGCATCCTCGATCACGGCCGCGGCATGCAGCACGCCGCGCAGTCGAAGTCCGGTGGCGGTTGCCGCGGCTACCAGCTGCCGCGCGGTCGCGGGGTCGGCGATGTCGCCGCACTCGACCACCACATCAGCACCGGTCGCGCGGATGCATTCGATCGTTTCGCTTACCTCGGAAGTCGGCTGCGAGCGCGACGCCAGCACGATACGTCCGCAGCCGGCCGCTGCCATCTGCTCCGCCAAAAACAGGCCCAAGCCGCCCAGCCCACCGGTCACGATGTAGGCGCCGTCCGGCCGGAAGATCGGGGCCTGTGCCGGCGGCATCACCACGCGGCTGTGGCCGGTGTGCGGGACATCGAGCACCAGTTTGCCGGTGTGCTGCGCGCCGCTCATCACCCGAATAGCAGTCGCGGCGTCGGCAAGTGGGTAATGCGTGCACTCGGGCAGCGGCAGTGAGCCGTCGGCGGTGAGCCGGTAGACGGTGGTCAACAGGTTCCGGAGCCGGTCTGGGTGGCTGTATGCCAGCAACCCCAGGTCGACGGCGTAAAACGTCAGGTTCCGGCGAAAGGGGAACAGTCCCAACCGGGTGTCGGTGTAGATGTCGCGTTTGCCGATCTCGACAAATCGTCCACCGAACGAAAGCAATTCCAGGCTCTCGCGCTGGGCTGCGCCGGTGACCGAGTTGAGCACGATGTCGACGCCGTATCCTTCGGTGTCACGGCGTATCAGCGTGGCAAACTCTAGGCCTCTTGAGTCGTACACATACTCAATGCCCATGTCGCGCAATAGTTGTCGACGCCGCTCGCTACCCGCGGTGGCGAATATTTCGGCGCCTGCTGCGCGGGCGATAGCGATGGCCGCCTGTCCCACCCCACCGGTCGCGGAATGAATCAGCACCTTGTCGTGCGCCGTGATGTGGGCCAATTCGTGCAGGCCGTAGTAGGCGGTGGCGTGCGCGGTGGTCACCGCCGCCGCGTAGTCGTCGGAAAGTCCAGGTGGCAGTGTGACGGCCAGACGTGCGTCACAGGTGAGGAAGGTGCCCCAGCAACCGTCGGCGCACAGACCCCCGACATGATCGCCCACCTGGTGGTCGGTCACGTCCGGTCCGACCGCGGTCACCACCCCGGCGAAGTCGGTGCCCAGCTGCGGTAGTCGGCCTTCGAAGGCGGGGTAGCGGCCGAACGCAACCAGCACGTCGGCGAAGTTGATACTCGACGCGCTGACGGCGACTTCGATCTGACCCGGTCCCGGTGAAACTCGTTCGCAAGCAACGAGTTCTGTCGACTCCAAGTCGCCGGGCGTGCGGATCTGCAGACGCAGTCCATCGTGTTCGTGGTTGGCGACGGTGGTGCGCCGCTCCTCGGGGCGCAGCGGGGAGGGGTACAGCCGTGCGGTGTACCACTGGCCGTTTCGCCAGGCGGTCTCGTCCTCGTCCGACCCGACGAGCAGTTCGTGTGCCACCTGCCCAGCTTCGACTCGCTCGTCCACATCGATGTGCGCGGCGCCCAGATGCGGATGTTCGTTGCCGATCACCCGGATCAGGCCACGCAATCCGGCCTGCTCCAGGTTGGGCCGCTCGCCGGCCAGCACGGTCTGCGCAGCGCGTGTCACGACATACAGCCGAGGCGGCTCGCCGGCGATCTGAATCAACTCGCGAGCGATACGCACCAGATGCTGGACGTGTTCGCGGCCCCGCAGCACACGCTGCTCGCCCGGGTGGCCGTCGGGAGACCCCGTCACGACCACCACGCCGGTGAATTCAGCACCGGGCAGGTGGCTTCTGAAGTCTTCGACCTTCGACGGGTGATCGGATTGGTCAGGCCAGCACATGCTGATGCAGTGCGCGCCATGGCTTTCCAAGGCATCGCTTAACTCGGTGGCCAACCCGTCCGGCGTGCTGCAGCTGATCAGCAGCCATGTGCCGGCGTCGGTGCGGGGAAGTTCAGGCAACTGCCGCTGCCGCCATTCGACGGTCAACAGTCGTTCGTTCAGCACCCGGTCTTGGTGACCGTGCTCGGATGTTTCGGTGGCAAATCGCAGCCCCTGCCCGACCAGCAGCACATTCCCGTGCTGGTCGAGCACATCGAAGTCGGTTTCGATGGCGGTGGCGTCGATGCTGGTGACCCGCAGGTAGCAGTAACGCGCGTTGCGCGCCGAAGCATAGGCGCGGAGTCGACGGATACCTACTGGCAACGCCAGCGCGTTCGCGCTGATGGCTCGCACGTCCGGATGCGCAGCGACGGACTGGAAGCAGGCATCCAGCAGTGCCGGGTGCACGCCGTAGGCGGCCTGCTGCGCGCGGACCGGACCGTTCAGCGCGACCTCGGCGAGGACGGTGCGTGTTGTCCCGTCGCCGAGATGGACGGCGGTCAGACCCGAGAACGCCGGACCATAGTGAATGCCGTGCTGGCCCAGAAGATTCCGTACCTCGGTGCCTTCTTCGCGGAGCGGGTGCTCGGCCAGTAGCGCGGGTATGTCGTAGGCGGGCGGATGCCCGTCTGCGCTGGCGTCCAAGGCGTACAGCACAGCGGCAGCATGTCGCACCGGTCCGCCCTGCTGGTTGGCTTCGACGACGAAGTTGACGAACTTTTCCGAGGCCGATGTTTCGACCGATGCGACAGCACCGACCGTGGTGCCCTCGTCGAGCAGCAAGGCCTGCTGAAAGCTGATGTCGCGGGCCTCGGCGGCCTCGCCAAGGACCGCGCCGGCCGCGGCCAGCGCCATCTCGCAGTAGGCCGCCCCCGGAAGCGCAGGAACATTGTGGATTTGGTGATCAGCCAGCCACGGCTGGACGCCGGTGCCGACTTCGGCCTGCCAGACGTGGCGCTCCGGTTCTTCCTGCAGTCGCACGTGCGCACCCAGCAATGGATGCACGGAAACGGTGCGACCGGCACGGGCCGGGGCATCCTCACCGTCGGGGCTGAACCACAAATGCCGATGCGTCCAGGTCGGCAGCGGCGCATCCACCAGCCGCCCCTTCGGGTAGAGCACCGAGAAGTCGACCGCTGCGCCCGCGCTGTGCAGATCCGCGACGAATTCGCTTAACCCGTGCGGCAGTTCATCTCCGCGTCGCATCGCCGCCAAGGTGGCCAGCGGCATGTCCAGACTTCGGGCCGTCTGGTCGACAGGGTGGGTGAGCAGCGGGTGCGGTGCCAGCTCCGCGAAAACCCGGTAGCCGTCCTCCAAAGCGGCCCGCACCGCTGCAGCGAACCGCACCATCTTTCGCATGTTGGCCGCCCAGTAGCGGGCGTCGCAGACCGGCTGTTCGCGTGGGTCATACGAAGTGGCCGAGTAGAAGGGAACTTCCGGCGTCATCGGGTTGAGGTCCGCGAGTGCCGCGGTGAGCTCGTCGACGATCGGATCGACTTGAGGTGAATGAAAGGCAACGTCGGTGGGGATCTCGCGGGCCATCACGTCTCGCTGCTCCCAGGCCGAGACCAGTTCGCGAACCGTCGCCGTCGCACCGGCGATCACCGTCGACTCCGGCGATGCCACCACAGCCACGACGACGTCGTTTTTGCCGCGGATCGCGAGTTCCGAAAGCACCTGCTGGGCAGGGAGTTGCACCGACGCCGTGGCGCCATTTCCGGCGACGCGGGACATCAGCTGCGAGCGGCAGCAGACAATACGCAGTCCGTCCTCCAGCGAGAGCGCCCCTGCGACCACCGCCGCCGCGGCCTCGCCGACGGAGTGGCCGATGACCGCGCCCGGGCGCACACCGTGGGCCGTCATGGTGGCGGCAAGGGCGACCTGCATGGTGAATAGCGTCGGCTGAATCCGGTCTTGACCGGTCACTGCCTCGGGTGCCGACATCGCCTCGGTCACCGAGAACCCGCACTCCCGCAAGATCACCGGCTCGGCCTGCGCGACGGTGGCGGCGAACGCCGGTTCGGTCGCCAGCAGCTCAGCCCCCATCCCGGCCCACTGTGAACCCTGGCCGGAGAACACCCACACCGGACCCCGATCGTCACGCCCGAGCGCGGGTGCGTAAGGAGTGTCATAAGGGGAAA
>Ga0335075_10015101_pt1 | contig 11575 bp, 9 predicted proteins | sample Lox_Sample_24_FD_206723 | JGI IMG/M metagenome (GOLD analysis project Ga0335075, IMG submission 206723) | Soil microbial communities from Loxahatchee National Wildlife Refuge, Florida, United States - Lox_Sample_2.4 | ecosystem: Environmental > Terrestrial > Soil > Wetlands | place: USA: Florida...
TCGATGCATTCGAGCAAGTCTATGCACGAAGCTGGAAGGAGCCGGAACCGTTTCCGCTGTTCAATGCGGCGCTGATGCGGGAAACCGGCGCGGCTGGACTGCTGCGCCTGGGCCTCTGGCGCATCGGCGGCGTGGCTGTGGCGGTGCAGTTCTGGATCGTGGAGGCGGGCACAGCAACCGTGTTGAAGCTGGCGCATGATGAGGCGTTTCACTCGGATTCGCCTGGCACGGTACTGACGGCGCTGATGCTGCGGCGGTTCCTCGACGAGGAGCATGTCGCCGCGATCGATTTCGGCCGTGGCGATGATGCGTACAAGCGGGGCTGGGCAAGAGAGCGGCGACAGCGGATCGGGGTGGTCTTGGTCAATCCGCGCCGGCCGGCTGGGCTTGCGTTCCTGGCGCGCCATGCGCTGGGGCGCATCAGGATGTCATTGCGGTCGCCGTCGCTGCGGTGACACAGCGTCAGCAGCCAGGCTGACGACGCGGCACGGCGGGCGCGGATCGGCACTCCCTGGAGTGTGCGCCCCACCCCGTTTGCAATCACGCCCGCCGGATCAGCGAGGTCGGGTCTTTAGAGCCAAATGCGCCGAGTGCCGTTACCCGCCGCCAATCTTAGGAATCAGTACAACTTCGCTCTCCGGCCCGAACTGCGCCGAATACGCGTCCTGAAATATCTCGCCGTCGATCGCGACCGCCATGCCTTCCTCGACTTGCTCGCCAAGGCCGGGGAAGCGGTCCTCCAGTTCCAGCACCAGGCGCCGGAACGTTGTTGCCGCTACCTCAAGTTCCGTCTTGCCGCCGGTGAATTTTTGGCACGAGGAACCCGAGATCAGCACTTTCGGCATGCGGCACCCTCACGCCCGGCGCTGCGCGCCTTGACCTCTCCCGCCGGAGGCGGGAGAGGTTTTTTGTTCGACTCACTCGGCCGCCATCGCAGGCGCGGCCGCATCCAGCGCCGCCCGCACCTTCGGCGGCGACATCGGCAGGTCGTGCATCCGCACGCCTGTCGCGCCGCAGATTGCGTTGCCGACCGCCGCCATCGGCGGAATGATCGGCACCTCGCCCACGCCGCGCGCACCGAACGGATGCCGCGGGTTCGGCACTTCCACCATGACAGCCTCGATCATCGGCACGTCGGAGGCCACCGGCACGCGGTAATCGAGGAAGCCGGAATTATCCATCTTCCCTTTGGCGTCGTAGATGTATTCCTCATTCAACGCCCAGCCGATGCCCTGCGTCGCACCGCCCTGAATCTGGCCTTCAACGTACGAAGGATGGATCGCCTTGCCGACATCCTGGATTGCCGTGTAGCGCAGGATCTTCACCGCACCGGTCTCGTGGTCCACTTCGACGTCGCAGATATGCGCACCGAAGCCTGGCCCGGCGCCCTGGGCGTTCACCGACACTTCGGCGCCGATCGGGCCACCGGTGCGCCCGGCCTTCAGTGCCAGAGTGGCGAGATCCAGCGGTTCGAACGCACCGGCGTTGGAACCTGCCGGGTACGCCTTGCCGTCCTTCCACTCCACCGCCTCGACCGGGATCTCCCAGATCTGCGCCGCGCGGCGCTTCAGGTCTTCCACCACGCGCTCGGCCGCCTGCGTTGCCGCCATGCCGGTGGCGAACGTCACGCGCGAACCGCCGGTGAGGAAGCTGAACCCGATCGACGACGTGTCGGGGATGATGGTGCGCACACGTTCCGCCGGCACGCCCAGCACTTCCGCCACCATCATGCCGATCGACGCACGCGAACCGCCGATATCCGGGTTGCCCGACGTGGCAACCACGGTGCCATCCTCGGCGATATGGCAGCCGGCGGACGATTCGCCGCCGATATTGAACCAGAAGCCGCAGGCAATGCCGCGGCCCTGGCCCGGCTTCAGCGGCGCCTTCCAGTGCGGATGGTTCTTCGCCGCCTTCAACGTTTCCAGGAAGCCGATATTCTGGTGCGTCGGCCCGTAATGCGTCTTGGTGCCGTTGCGGGCGCCGTTCTGCTCGCGCAACTCGATGGGGTCCTTGCCGAGCTTGCGCGCCAGGTCGTCCATCGCGCATTCCACCGCCCAGGACGAAATCGGCGCGCCCGGGGCGCGATAGGCGGCGACCTTCGGGCGATTGCTCACCACGTCGTAACCGACGACATCGACGTTCGGGATGTCGTACATCGCAAAGCCGCACATGCAGCCGGGACCGATCGGCGAGCCGGGGAACGCACCGGCCTGGTACTTCAGCACCTGCTTCGCGGCGACGATGCTGCCGTCTTTCTTCGCGCCCAGCTTCACTTCGACGGTGGCGCCGGAGGTCGGGCCGGAGGCGCGGAACACTTCGTCTCGCGTCATCTGCATCTTCACCGGACGGCCGGCCTTCTTGGAAAGCGCGATCGCCACCGGTTCCAGATACACCAGCGTCTTGCCGCCGAAGCCGCCACCGATTTCCAGCGGCACGGCACGGATGTTGGCGAGGTCGATGCCGAGCAGCTTGCTGCAATAGGCGCGGACCATGAAATGGCCCTGGCTGCTGCTGTAGATCATCACCTGGCCGTCGGCATTGTAGCTGCACAGGCAGGCATGCGGCTCGATATAGGCCTGGTGCACGGCCTTCGTGGTGTAGCGGCCTTCCACCACCACGTCGGCATCCTTGAAGCCCGCTTCGGCATCGCCCTTCCTGAAGGTGACGACCTTGGCAATGTTCGACGGCTTCGCCGGCTTCGGCTCGACGCCGGCCGTGAACAGATCTTCGTGGAGTACGGCGGCGTCGTCGGCCATCGCGTCTTCGACGTCGATGCTGTGGGGCAGCACGTCGTATTTCACGTCGATCAATTCTATCGCCGCATCGGCGATCGACTGCGAAGTGGCGGCGACGGCGGCCACCGCGTGGCCTTCGTAGAGTGCCTTGTCCCACGCGAGGCAGTTGCGCGACAGGTCGCGGAAATTCATCGGGCCTTCACCGACGAACGCTTCCTCGTTGGCGATGTGCGGAAGATCCTTCGATGTCACCACGGCTTTCACGCCGGGCAATTTTTCTGCCTTGCTGGTGTCGATCGACAGAATCCTCGCATGCGCATGCGGCGAGCGCAGCACCTTGCCCCACAACATCCCGGCCATGCGCATATCGGCGCCGAACTGGGCGCGGCCGGTGACTTTCTCGACGCCGTCCGGACGGATCGGACGGCTGCCAACGACCTTCAGGTCGGATGTGATGTAGTTCATGCAGCCTTCTCCCCTCGCATGACGGCGGCGGCATCCATGACGGCGCGGATCACCTTGTCGTAGCCGGTGCAGCGGCACAGGTTGCCGGCGAGCCAGTAACGCGCTTCCTCTTCTGTCGGGTTGGGGTTCTCATCGAGCAATGCCTTCGAGGCCACGATGAGACCCGGCGTGCAGAACCCGCATTGCAGCGCCGCATGCTCCAGGAACTTCTGCTGCACCGGGTGCAGGTGATCGCCCTGGGCGATGCCTTCGATGGTGGTGATGGTGGTGCCTTCCGCCTCGCAACCCAGCATCAGGCAGGAGCAAACCAGGCTGCCATCGACGATCACGCTGCAGGCGCCGCAGTCACCGGAGGCGCAGCCTTCTTTGCTGCCGGTCAGGCCAAGTTCGTCGCGCAAGACATCGAGCATTGTCTGCTGGGTTTCACAGAGGAATTCAGTGGGCTCGCCGTTGATGACGGCGGAAACATGATGCTTTGCCATGGTACGACTATCCCCGATGTCAGTGCGTGGTGGCGCCGGCCTTGCCCAGCGCGCGGTCGAAAGCGATGGCGGCAACGCGGCGTGCCAGCACACCAGCCACCTTGGTGCGGTATTCGATGGTGCCGCGCTTGTCGTTGATCGGCTTGCACGCTGCTTGGGCGGCGGCGTCAAGGGCCTTCAGCGTGGCGTCATCCAGTTTGTGGCCGATCAGTGCTTTGGCGGCGGCATCGACCAGGAGGACGGTCGGCGCCACTGCGCCTACCGCGACGCGCGCGGCGGTGCAGGTGCCGTTGGCGTCCAGCGTCACGTTGATGCCGCAGCCCACCACCGCGATGTCCATTTCCGTGCGCGGGATGAAACGCAGATAGGCGTCGCCGGAATGCGCGGGACGCGGCGGCAGTTTGAACTCCAGGATGAACTCGCCTTTTGCCAGTGATGTGCGGCCGGGCGCTGTCGGTACTTGCTCCACCGGCACTTCGCGCTTGCCATTGGGACCGACGATCACCGCGACGGCGGCGGCGGCGAACAATGCCGGCACGCTGTCCGCTGCGGGCGAGGCGTTGCAGAGATTGCCGGCCAGCGAAGCGCGGCCCTGGATCTGCGTGGACCCGATCAGGTCCATCGCTTCCACCACGCCAGGCCATGCTTTCTTCAAAGCTTCATGGGCTTCGAGCACTGCGCCGGGCGTCGCGGCGCCGATCGTGAAGCCGGCGCTTGCGCTGCCGCTGACGCCGCTGATGCCGGGGATCTTCTTGGTATCCACGATCAGGTCGGGCCGCATCCGGCCGGAACGCAGCTGCACCAGCAGGTCGGTACCGCCTGAGAGAACCTTGGCAAGGCCGGAGGCTCCGGCAAGCAATTTGACCGCCTCATCCACGGTCGTCGGTGCTGCGTAATTGAGACTTGGCATAAACTGCTCCCGATTTCAGCGTTCACGTTTCCCCGGCCCGCGGCTGGGCCGCGGGAGGCCTGGACGAAGGTTATGCGATCGGGGGCAAGCGGTCGAGGGGTAGGGCGGGGGGGGGGCGCGTTGGGGCGCGTGAGCAAGGGGTTGCCCACTGGCCTGCAAGCACATCATCATCTGCGGCGATCGTGTCATGTCCTGCGGCAGGACACGCGCGGCAGAACCAACGATCAGGAGCGACCATGCCGAAAATCCTTATCATCCATGGCGCCGGCATGAACATGCGCGGCAAGGTGCAGACCGAGATCTTCGGCCCGATGACCTTGCCGCAGTACGACGAACGCATCCGCGGCTATGCCGCCGAGCTCGGCGTGGAGATCGAGATCTTCCATTCCAACATCGAAGGTGAGGTCATCAACAAGCTCTACGAAGCGAATGACCGTGGTTTCGATGCCGCGTTGTTCAATCCCGCCGGATTCTCGCGCGGCTATCCGGCGTTGGTTGCCGCGATCAACCAGGTGAAGTTCCCGACGATCGAGGTGCATATCTCCAACCCCGTGCGCCGCGGCCCGGTTTCGGATACCGCGACCGTCAGCCAGGGCACGGTCACCGGCTTTGGCGTGGCGGGCTATTACCTCGCGTTGCGCGGGTTGCGCGATACGCTGGCGAAATAGGGGCCGGCTCGTCATCGCGGGAGGCCCACGTCGAAGCAATCCCGTTCGGGCGGGCGCTCGGGCATTCCTGCGCCACACGACCGAGGTTGCTTCGCCGCTGCGCGCCTCGCGATGACATATGGGCCGCGCGACCCATGGCCTGCATATGAGCTGGGTGGCTCACGCCCTACACATGGGCGGGGCGATCCACGCCCTACAAATCGGCGGCGTGACTGACGCTCTTCACAGGTGCGGCCGCTCTTCACAGGTGCGGCGCGACTCATGCTCTACTCGACAGCGCGTACCTGGCCGCCCCACTTCCAGTTCAAAACCTCCGGCATATCGATGCCATACTGATCGACGTAGCGGCGATGCTCGATCAGGTTGTCGCGCAGCATCTGCTTTACGTATGCCGCGGTGCCGCCGAGGCCCGGTATGCGGTCGATGGCGGCGCGTGCGAGGTGGTAGCGGTCCAGGTGATTCAGCACCGCCATGTCGAATGGCGTGGTGGTGGTGCCTTCCTCGCCGAAGCCGTGAACGTGGAAATTGTCGTGGTTGGCGCGGCGATAGGTCAGGCGGTGGATCAGCCAGGGATAGCCGTGATAGGCGAAGATCACCGGCCGATCGGTTGTGAACAACGCGTCGAAATCCGCGTCACGCAGGCCGTGCGGATGTTGTTCCGGAGGCATCAACGTGGCGATGTCCACGACGTTCACGACCCGGACTCGCAGCTTGGGAATGTGCGTGCGCAGCAGGTCCGCGGCGGCGAGCGTCTCCAATGTCGGCACATCGCCAGCGCAGGCCAGCACGACGTCCGGCTCGCTGCCGACATCGGTGCTGGCCCATTCCCAAATGCCCAGGCCCGCCGTGCAGTGGCGGATTGCTTCTTCCATCGTCAACCATTGCGGGGCCGGCTGCTTGCCGGCGACGATGACGTTGATGCGGTTCCAGGTGCGCAGGCAATGGTCGGTCACCCACAGCAGGGTGTTGGCGTCGGGCGGCAGATAGACGCGCACCGTGGCGGGCTTCTTGTTCAGGACGTGGTCGATGAAGCCGGGGTCCTGGTGGCTGAACCCATTATGTTCCTGGCGCCAGACATGCGAGGTGAGCAAATAGTTCAATGATGCGACCGGACGGCGCCACGGCACCGCTGCGGCGCTTTTCAGCCATTTGGCGTGCTGGTTGAACATCGAATCGACGATGTGGATGAACGCCTCGTAGCAATTGAACAAGCCGTGGCGGCCGGTCAGCAGGTAGCCTTCCAGCCAGCCCTGGCAGGTATGCTCGGACAGGATTTCCATCACGCGGCCGTCCGGCGACAGGTGGTCGTCGCCCTGAATGCGGTGCGCAAGCCAGGTGCGGTCGGTCACGTCGAATACGGCCTGCAAGCGGTTGGATGCGGTTTCGTCTGGCCCGAACAGGCGGAAGTTGCGTGTGTCGCGGTTGGTCTGCATGACGTCGCGCAGGAATTCGCCCATCACGCGGGTTCCTTCGCCATCTACCGCGCCTGGGGCCGGCACGGGGACGGCATGGGCGGTATAGTCCGGCAGGCATAGCGGCCGCATCAATCCGCCATTGGCATGGGGATTGGCGCCCATTCTGCGCGGACCTTCGGGTGCCAGGCTGGTGATTTCGGGAATCGGCCGGCCGGCGGAGTCGAACAATTCGTCCGGCCGGTAGGAGCGCAGCCAGTGGTCGAGCAATGCGAGATGCTCCGGCTTGCTCGTGTCAGGGATCGGCACCTGGTGCGCGCGCCATGTGCCTTCCAGTTGCAACCCATCCACTTCTTTCGGGCAGGTCCAGCCGTTCGGCGAGCGCAGCACGATCATCGGCCAGCGCGGACGTTGCGCTGCGCCGCTGCTGCGGGCGCGCTGTTGGATGGCGGCAATTGCGTCCGCGGCTTCGTCCAGGGCCGATGCCATCCGCCGGTGCATCGGCGCCGGGTCATCGCCTTCCACGTAGATCGGCGCCCAGCCACAGCCGTGCAGGAAGTTGTCCAGCTCCTGCGGTTCGATGCGCGCGAGGATCGTGGGGTTGGCGATCTTGTAGCCGTTGAGGTGCAGGATCGGCAGCACCGCACCGTCGGTCGCCGGGTTCAGGAACTTGTTGGCCTGCCAGGATGTGGCAAGAGGTCCGGTCTCCGCCTCGCCGTCGCCCACGACGCAGGCGACGAGCAGGTCCGGATTGTCGAGCGCGGCGCCGAACGCGTGCGAGAGCGAGTAGCCGAGTTCGCCGCCTTCATGGATGGACCCGGGCGTCTCCGGCGCGGCATGGCTCGGCACGCCGCCGGGGAAGGAGAACTGGCGGAACAAATGGGCCATGCCGAGGGCATCGCGCGGCACTTCGGGGTAGAGTTCGCTGTAGCTGCCTTCCAGCCAGGTGCTGGCGAGCAAGCCCGGCGCACCGTGGCCCGGGCCGGCGATGTAGATCACGTTCAGGTCGCGGGCGCGGATCAGGCGGTTCAGGTGCACCCAGATGAAATTCAAGCCTGGCGTGGTGCCGAAATGCCCGAGTAAGCGCTTCTTGACGTGGTCGTGTGTCAACTTTTCGCGCAGCAGCGGGTTGTCCAGCAGATAAATCTGGCCGACGGAGAGGTAGTTGGCGGCGCGCCACCAAAGGTCCATTCTGTGCAGCAACGCATCATCCAGCGGTGCGGCGGGCGGCTGCGGGTTGGTTTGGTCCATGGTTGCCCCTCCTTGCGACATGCGGCGAACGTCCGCCCCGGGCGGTTGCGTTCCTCGTCTTAGCTGGGGCGTTGGCGTTGCGGAGCAAAGCTCAGATATAATGTATTCACGGGCGCCGGGCCGAACCGGAAAACAGGGCGGAACGGGGCAGGACTTAAGCCGAATGCAGGGAAGACGCCGCGGCATGAAAAAAGAGGACTGGGAGATTCCGGCCAATCTGCAGCCCGATCCGGACGATTACTCGTTCGACCTCGAGCGTGCGCTGAACGCGGTGGTCAGCCTGAAGACCTACGTCCCTCCGGACGCGTTCACCGCCGGCACGCTCGGTACCGAGCGGAGCGGGTCCGGGGTGGTGATCAGCGACAAGGGCCTGATCGCGACCATCGGGTACCTGATCACCGAGGCGGAGACGATCTGGATCACCTCCAACAGCAAGCGGGCGGTGGCCGGGCACGCCCTGGCCTATGACCAGGAGAGCGGCTTCGGGCTGGTGCAGGCGTTGGGGCGGCTGGACCTGCCGGTGCTGGAACTGGGCAATTCCGACGCGTTGAAGCTGGGCGACACGCTGGTATTCGCGGCCGGGGGCGGGCGGCACCACGCGATCGAGACGCGGCTGGTGGCTCGGCAGGAATTCGCCGGTTACTGGGAATACGTGCTGGACGATGCGTTTTTCACCGCGCCGGCGCATCCGTTCTGGGGCGGCGGGGGGCTGATCGGGAAGGACGGCAAGCTGATGGGAATTGGGTCCCTGATCATGCAACAGGGGGATCGGAAGGGCCGGCGGCTGGATATGAACATGGTCGTGCCGATCGGGTTGCTGGCGCCGATCATGAAGGACCTGACGACCTATGGCCGGGTGAACCGGCCGGCGCGGCCATGGTTGGGCATGTATGCGACCGAACTGGAGGCCGGCGAGGCGCTGGTGGTCGGTGGGCTGGCGGATAACGGGCCGGCGGAGCAAGCGGGGGTGCGGGCAGGCGACCGGATTCTGGCGGTGAATGACGAGGAAGTGCCGGATCTGGCGGGGCTGTGGCGCCGAGTGTGGGCGTCCGGTAGCGCGGGCGCGGAGGTCCGGCTGCGCGTGCTGCGGGAAGATGGGCAGATGGGGATTACCGTGCGATCGGGCGATCGGGCGCGATACCTGAAGGCGCCGAGCCTGCACTAGCGCCCAGAGTCAGGGAAGCGCGGCATGGAGCATCGCGTGTCATTCTGCGGCATGGAGCATCGCGTATCATTCCGGTGAGAGGCGCGGCGGCTGACGGGGCTGGGGCGGATAGGCAGTTTTTTGACCGAGGTTGCTTCGTCCCGCCACGCTTCGCTTGCGGTTCTCGCATGACATTGGATTGGGTGCGTGTGATCGCCTGCATCGGGCGGGCGCAATAGCGCAGGGGAACGCTGTGACATGGCCAATCCGGATCTGCCGACTGCTTTCCGCGCCGCTGATGTTGCGCCGCGTGCCCGTGCGACCGGTTATCCGGCCGATCTGGCAGCGCGCGTTGCGGGGCGCGAGAAGCGGCAACTGGGCGACGTGTTTGGCCTGAGTATTTTCGGCGTGAACCTGACCCGGCTGGCACCTGGGGCGTGGTCGGCGCTGCATCACCGGCATGCCAAACAGGACGAGTTCGTCTATGTGCTGGAGGGCAGGCCGGTGCTGGTCACCGATGCCGGCGAGACGCAGCTTGCGCCGGGCATGTGCGCGGGATTTCCGGCCGGCGGTTCGCCGCACCATCTGGAGAATCGCGGCGATACGGACGTGCTGATTTTGGAAGTGGGCGACCGCAGCGCGGGCGATGCGGTGTTCTATCCCGACGATGACCTGGCAGCGGCCATGGGGCCGGACGGGAAATGGCGCTACATGCGCAAAGACGGGACGCCGCTTTAGGGATTTGCCTGCAATCATCGATCATCGGCAATTCCCGTCGCCGTAAGAACGCCGCGACCTTCAAAACATCTGGTTTCAGCTCGCACGCGAGAGCAGAAGTGAAACGATTACAGCCGGCGCGATCTGCGCCTCCTGTTCTCGCACGAAACAAGGGGAAGCGGTTCGGTTGGGATTTGTCAGCGAACCAATCGGGGCCTGCGTGGGCCTCCTTTGGGATCGTAATGGGGCTTGTACTGGGGCCAGCCGGGATCGTACTCGGGTCAGCGCGGTCGGCGGTTTGTTGAAGACCGGCGTGCCGACCCGATCACCCTCACCTGGCGCGGCGCGCCTGTCCTCTCCCGCCGCGCGGGAGAGGATCTGTGATTACCGCTCGGTTTCGTCCGAATCGGGTTCCACTTCGATATCCTCGCTGATCGTGTCGGCATCGTCCTCGAGGTCGCCGGCGTCCTCCATCACGTCCTCGTCTTCGACCTCCTCCACGCCTTCCACTTCGATGTCGGCCTCGTCCGCGCCTGGGGCGGGGACCGGCTTCTTCGGCCGCCGATCCTCGACCACGTTGCCGCCGCCGCTGCGCCGGGGGCGGGGTTGCTCCATCGGTTGCTCGGTGCCGCATTTCGGGCAGATCGCGGGCTGCTTCAACAGGTCGTAGAAACGAGCGCCGCAGGCGACGCAAACGCGCTTGGTGCCGAGTTCTGGCTTCACCATCGGGTCGTAGCCTTGTCAATCGGGTCCGGGAAAGCGCGGCGCCATGCCACCCCGGCGCGCGACTGTCAAATCGTGGCGCCGCGTGCTACCCGGCCGGGATGCGCACGCCGAAACCGTTGTGCCGACCCGGGAAAACGCCGCATGGATGCCACCATGGATGCCGTTGGCCGCAAGCTGATCTCCCGCCGCGCCGTCGCGCCGCTGACCGGAACGGTGACCGTTCCGGGTGACAAGTCGATCAGCCACCGCGCGCTGATGTTCGGTGCGCTGGCGGTGGGGGAGACTCGCATTACCGGCTTGCTCACCGGCGAGGACGTACTGCGCACCGCCGCCGCCATGCGCGCGCTGGGCGCCGAGGTGGCGCATGACCCTGACGGGACCTGGCGCGTGGCTGGCCGCGGCATCGGGGGGCTGGTCGAGCCGGACGACGTGCTGGACATGGGCAATTCCGGCACCGCGGCGCGGCTGCTGTGCGGGATTCTGGCCAGCCATCCGATCTTCGCCGTGATGACCGGCGATGCGAGCCTGCGTCGCCGTCCGATGCGCCGGGTGATCGATCCGTTGACGGCCTGCGGCGCCCGGTTCGCCGCGCGTGAGGGCGGGCGCTTGCCGCTGGCCGTGGAGGGCGCGCGCGACGCGCTGCCGCTGGAATATCGGGTGCCGGTACCGTCAGCGCAGGTGAAGTCGGCGGTGCTGCTGTGCGGGCTGAACGCGCCCGGCATTACTCGTGTCGAGGAGCCGGAAGCCACGCGCGACCACTCCGAGAACATGCTGCGGCACTTCGGCGCGACGGTGCAGGTGACGGCGGACGGGCGGGCGAGGGTGATCGAACTGTCCGGCCAGCCGGAATTGCGCGCCGCCGATGTGGTGGTGCCGGGCGATCCGTCCTCGGCGGCGTTCCTGGTGGCGGCGGCGCTGCTGGTGCCCGGGTCTCGGCTGACGCTGACCGGCATCGGGATGAACGAGACCCGCTGCGGCTTCTATGCCACCCTGGCGGAGATGGGTGCCGATATCGCCACGACGAACCCTCGGGTCGAGGGCGGGGAGCCGGTCGGGGACCTG
>Ga0335075_10015102_pt1 | contig 11575 bp, 13 predicted proteins | sample Lox_Sample_24_FD_206723 | JGI IMG/M metagenome (GOLD analysis project Ga0335075, IMG submission 206723) | Soil microbial communities from Loxahatchee National Wildlife Refuge, Florida, United States - Lox_Sample_2.4 | ecosystem: Environmental > Terrestrial > Soil > Wetlands | place: USA...
TGAAAACCTGCAAGAATATGACTTAATGTTTTCAAATGAGTTAGACTCTGTGCCCAATATAGGAGACGGGGAGGAGGAGCACACTCCATGGGAACTGCGTTATCATGATATATTGCATCAGACTACTACGCATCAGGACGCTTATGAGAGGGCCCGATTTGGAGGCTCTTTCAATCAGCAGCAGTTATCAGTCATATATGCAAATCCTGATAGGGAAGATCGCCATTACCACACTTCTCACGAGCTACTTCGAGAGCTGGTACGGGGAAAAAATGGTGGTAAACATCATGCATTGAATGGATTTTGGCAGCCACGTCGACAATACTAATTAGAGAGATGCATCAAATATAATCACATCCTTCCAGAAATGCGAAAGTAACTGCTTCTATGTATTGACACATGGCGAATTGCGTGGGTTCTTTGATCCTGCTTTTGAATTGACAAGAATGTTCAGGTCTTGGATTACTCCGGCTCTTGATCCTTCCATTTATCTCTAATTGCATTAACATCAAATCCACATCTCTCTGCCTTACTCACGACTGTTTTCGCTTTGCCCGAAACTGGCGCATCAATCATCTTTCCATCTAACGTCCATGCCCCTCTTCCACTTGCCGCTGCCTTTTCATCCGCAATACACACCCGCATGGCCCATTCCACTTCCTTCTCATCAGGCGTAAATGCCCTTTGTACTACCTCCACTTGGCTAGGGTGAATACATTGTTTCCCATTAAACCCCAAGCCTCTTCCTCCTATACATTCTTCCTCTAATGTCTTCAATCCATCAGAGCCTTTATAAGAAGTACACACCAAGTCAATCGTAGAAGGCAGATTGAACGCTCTCGCCGCAATACAGATTGCCGACCGCGCATATAAGAATTCTGTTAACGAAGGCGTCCGCGTTAACGACAAATCCAGAGCAAAGTCTTCTGCCGCAAATATTAACCCACTCAAGTACGGACTAGCGGCACAAATCGCATTTAAATCCATCAACGCCTTCGCAGACTCAATTAGCGCCAGTATCTTCAGCGGCCCCTTCCCCCTCTCCTCCTCCTGTCCCTGTCCCTCTCCTCCTGCTACCAGCGACGAAGAATGCCTCTCGGGCAACATGTGCCTCACCACGTCCGTCACGAAATGCAAATCCGCCGCGCTGCTCACCTTCGGCACCACCAGCGCGTCGAGATTCGGTGCTTTCAACACTTCTTGTAGGTCCGCGAGTGCGAGGCCGCTCGCGACGTCGTTTATCCTCACGCTGATCTCGGAGATGTCCTTGGGGCGGTTTTGGGAGAGGAAAGAGGTTAGAGCGCTCCGCGCGGAGGCTTTTTTGGAGGGCGTGACGCTGTCTTCGAGGTCGTAGCAGATGGTGTCGACGGTTAGGCTGGTGCTTTTGGAGAGCATCTTCGGGGACGAGGAGGGAACTGTGTGCGGGGTTAGCTGAGGGTTTGGAGGTGGGGGTTGGTATCGATACCGTAGAGGAGAGCTCTTCGGAGCACGGAGGCTGCGCAGTTTGACATCTTATGAGCATTGAATTAGTCCTAATCCGTGAGCCAGCAAGATGGAGAGGTCAATGCGACTCAATTGAGAATTTGAGGCTTAGAAATTGTAGATTGCCCATCTTATTGACGTAGAGCATCTATTGACGATGCATTCTGCCGACCTCGACCAGCCGCAACTGCCTCACCGCCTGTAAGCGACGACAGGGATCCAAAAGCCTACCGTAGCTTCTGTGCGGAGGTTCAATAAGGCGGACGCTCAAAAGACGAATAACCTTAGAATACCTACCATGCTGTGTAGATAGCAGATATCTTTTTTACTGCCACGTCCAGAATGGAATCAACTCAGCCGGGTCAGCTGAGCTGGAGACTGAGCTCTCATCCCATAACGCTCCTTTGGTTTCTAGGTTTTCGAATCTGTGAGTACGCGCGAGCTGGGGATCTACATGCAGGATGGCAGATGGACGACGGGATAGATAGCTAATGAGTCTTACAGCGACCTGCCTAGTTTACTTGCTTGGCGTCTTCTTCACCAAGAACCGGTCAGTCCCCCCAACCCCGCCAAAGGCCTCCTTTCCCAGTCTCTCAATTCCCTCCTGTGAGCGAAACATAGTTAACTCCCTATCATAGCGTCCTAATCTTCATAATCACCATCCTCCTCCTCGCCGCCGATTTCTACTACCTGAAAAACATAGCCGGGCGACGCCTCGTCGGCCTACGCTGGTGGAACGAAGTCGATCCGCAAACCGGAAACTCGCAATGGGTTTTCGAGAGTTCTGAACCAGGAACAAAAGTCGTCAATGCGACTGATAGTAGATTTTTCTGGTTGGCGATGTATGTGCATCCGCTGTTGTGGCTGGGGTTGGCGATTGTGGCGATTGTGCAACTTGAGCTCATTTGGTTGACTCTTGTTGGTGAGTTCACTGTGTTGGTTGTTGGGAGCGGACTGATTGAGATGATGCTAATGTTGTGATGGGGAATAGTCATTGCTTTGTGTCTCTCTATTACGAACACCCTCGCCTTTTCTCGATGCGACAAGTTCAGTCAGGCATCGAATCTCGCCGGCAGCGCTCTGTACTCTGGAGGTATGGCGAGGAATATTGCCGGTGGGATGTTGAGCCGCTTCTTTAGTAGTGGGAATTGATATGCTCTAAGCGGTTTTGAATATTGATTAGGGGCTCAATGATGGCTGTTGTGGCCGTGTATGATATCAAGGGAGTGTGCAAAATCAACACTCCACGAGGATGCTTGTGGGCAGGAGTTCGGCTTCGGGACAAATACAATGAAATTCGTATAAGCCAGTTCGATCATAATGCTTGTTCCTTTCTCTTCAACGTTCTCATATGAAGAAGATACGTGCAATTTGAAATGAATATCATGTCCTATGCGGTTCGACATGAATTCGCTCTCCTTTCCCAACTTCCAACTTACTTTCCAGAATTTTTTGCATTGTTTCTGCCTTGGTCAGGAATGAGGAATAAGGCAATGTCTTTTCCAGATCTGAGTCAAGTAGAAGGTACTAATGTCTAAATGATTGCTCTTTGTAAATATGGTTTTGCCAGTATCGTACCGTAAAATACATACGGTACCGTAATAATACGGTAAAATGGAGAGGAAGCTCCATTAACAGTGACTAATAAATAAAAGAGAAATGAAAAGATCAATATCCTGTATTATAGTCTAGGGCGGAAGATACCCTGCAAGATAGACTGAATTCGTAACAAACTCCGCTTGCTGAAAGGTTGTGATCGTTACTGTATCGTTACGGTATCGTTACGGTATTAATACTGTATCAATACCATTATCCAAACACCGCCCACGTTATAAAATAAGCCAAAAGCCGAAAGAATCTTGTAATTGAAACGCGTAGAAACAGGTGATAGCAAAAATAAATGAATTCATAAAACTCTGTCTAGAAATAATGTGTTGAGAGGCCGTATTCATTACAGTATCGTTACAGTATCAATACCGTAGGAAGACAAAATCCATTATTCAACATCAACCCCATTATGAAATAAACCAAAAGCTAAAGAAAATCTTGTGATTGAATATATAGAAACAGATAATAACAAAGATGCGAGACAAACTTTAATAAAATTCCTTGTAGAACGATTTTGTATTCAGACTGTATTTTACTGTATTAATACGAGGTGTAGTACGAAGGTGACAATGTTTAGGTTTCAATATGGATTTGATACCACACTTTAACGTGCTTGACGCTTGAATTATATTTAACTTCTCATTGGCATTTTATGTCTTTTATTTCGAGGGATTTCATTACGATCATCTCATGTTTTAAGTCTTACAGTTCAATCGTCTCAAATCCTATTCAGGAATTTTACTGGTCATGATCAAAACTTCGTGTCAAAATAGTTATATAGTCATAAAAGCATTTATGCCCTTAAGAATACTAGCCCATATCAGTAAATCCATAATAGCACGCCAAAAGCACCTCAGCCTCAGCCTTGTAACTGTCGTCTCCGTTCTGCCTCCGCAATCGCCTCGTCTAGGCGCCGCTCTTCCTCCTCTAAACGCGCGACTTCCTCATCGCTCATTCCAGGCTCACGGAGATGGTGTGTTGGCCCGCTCGCGGTGCCCACTGGCTTTCTTTGTATTGCGGCCCCGGCCGCTGGCGGCAGCATGTGCGGTTGTGATTCTTTGATTGGTAATTCTGAGTCGTCGTAGCCTGAACCATATGATCCGCGATGTGCCTCGGTATATGGTGCAGTAGCAGCCGCTGCGCCAGTAGCAGTGTGCTCATCGGGCTGGGCCCATGAGTCTGGGCTATGTGTTTGGGCGACGGGTGGCATGCTCGAATATCCATTATGTAATGTGTCGACAGGGCTGTTGATGACGTTCATTTCTTTCTCGGCTGTGAGGTCGCGGGTCGTGCTCACTGTGTCATGCGAGTACGGCATTCCGTTGGGAAGTGCTCGGAGTTGTCTTTGTCGACTGCGGCGCCATATTAGGAGGGCGGCAATGAGTACGAGCAGGGCGAATCCAACTGCTCCAATGGCAATGCCCACTTTAGCACCGATGCTGAGGCTGCTGGAGTTGCTGGTGGTACCTTGGATGACTGGGCTACTCGTTGCTGAGGGCAAGGCACTGGAGAAAAGAATGGGAGTTGAAGATTTGGTCATTGGCGTCAACGTCGCCGTCGCGTCCGGCGGTCCTTCCCCTGGTGATGAAGACGACTGAATAATTCCTGCGGTTAATGGTGACCCTAATGAAGACGCTGTAGTGGAATCATTTACAGACACCGACACCGAAATAACACCTGTAGGCCCAGCGGCACCCTGTGTCCATGATACATCGATTTCGTATAATACCGATGGAGAGAACACACTCGGTGCAGTTCCGACGGCACAAGGCCTAATGAGTGAGTCTTGATCACAAGAGGAAGCTTTGAAGCAGTGAGTAAATATTTCTCAAGAGGGCCGTTGCCGGTCCGAATACATACTCTGAAGAGGTTGGTAAAGCGAAGATTGGGTTGTGACTTGGTTAAAGGTGATAACGCCCACTTCCATCAGATTCACGCCGATTATCTCGCAACCTGAAATGCAGTCATCCCAATTGACAGTATATGCTGCACCCGGCACCAGGACCGTTGGCGTCACGGTAACATTAGTGGGTGGGAGTCCCACCTGATCACGAACTCCTCTATCGGCCCTAACTGCCCACAGAAGACAGCAGCCTGTTGCGATGGCAAGGCTGAGGTTTGAGGCACGCATTTCGCAATAGATGAAGCAAAACCTCGAACTGGCGGCGGTGGGCTGACAACTTACATTTATACCGACTTCAGCTGAGGACCAAGAGGCGTGGGTTGCACGGGGCACGAGCTCTAACACTGCGCCTCTTGTCAGGCGGGGATGCTTGTTTCGGTAGGGTTCAGATTATTTTTACTTAGCGTAGCACTCTAGTCGTGCCCTACGGCGGGGGGTGCATGCAGTTGACACGCTTACCATCATCCAATGGTAGAGCCGCAGCTGCAGCAATCAAGGAGCGAAGGATCTCACGGCATAAAAAAGGGAGTTAGGCTGCGTGTACGTACAGGTAGTAGTGTTTCGTACTCATCGTGCTTATGCCGGCGTGAGAGCGAACGAGCACCTTTCTACGCCGGGGCTTATTGGTGGCTGCCGGCTTAGCTGAGAGCAGCACAGTCCCAGTTCGGTCCAGTGTCAAAGGCTGGATTTGGAGGGCTGACATGCCGCTTGAGGATTGGTTGAGCACGGGGTCGGCCAGCGAGGCTGAGCATGTCACCAATATAATCGAGCATGTGGGGTGGGCATGTGCGGCTGACGTCTGTTGATTAGGGCAATCGTCACGGTTGCCGCGTGTCCTCATGTTTTATTTGACATGAGGTGTACGTGCAAGGCATTTATATATATATATATATATATTGTAGTACGTGTTGTATAATGAACGAGGACTAAGACGGCATGCACAAAATCAATAGCTTTACCGAGTTATGAAAGGACTGCATCAAGTCTACATTTAGCGATCTCTAGTGGTAACGCTAACTGCCGTGCCGTGTCGCTAACACGTAAGTCAGATAGGCAGACAAACTTAGAAACATTTATGCACCGTGATTCCTATTTGTTAAAGAACACAAATGCAAAACGATAGATATAATATGATGCTTCAAGAAGGGCTTTCTTGTACTTCTCGATAAGCATCGAGAGGCTTCTATTCAATCAATGTTTCCCGTGCTGGAAAATTCATGCTATAAGAACCCTTCAATTCTTCCGGTTCCCATATGAGAGCTGACCCGTCAACGTCTTCTACAAGGCACTTGTATGAATAGTCACGGAACCCTATCCGACGGCACAGAGGCTCGGCATTGATGGTCGCTTCGAGTGTTACAGGGACTCGTTCCTCACTGGCGATCTCCGATCCACACTTTGTAAGCCCGGCCTGCAATCCCACGCCACTTTGGATGGGTGTAGGGCAATATCGCAAAGATGCAATCATTCTGGAATTGAATCAAAGAGATCTGTGCCCTGTAATAGCTTCAACCTGGATGGGTCCACTGACCGATCAGATGTTACTAAATCTTAGATGAATTACACAATCAGTTGAAGGAGTCGCTGGATTTCTACAGCCTCGTCAGCTTCAAGGAAGATGCCCATGCCCTGCGGATTGAAAGTCTGTATTTACTATTTGTTATTGTATCCTTGTGCCACTTGAGGGCAGTCTCAAACGTGCCATGCCGGTGCTATGTTGCAAATCCAACAACATGAGCCGACCCCTCCAAAGTATCATCTTCTTCCTGTGTCTCCGCCTCGCAAATTACGAAGCTAGGCTGGTAATACATACCTTGATCTCTGGTAGACATTCTCGTTGAAAATCCCCATAGTACTGGTGCCGCCAAAGGAACAACTAGTCTATAAGCTCATCTTCAAGAAATGCTTCTGCAGATATGTTTGCACATACACCAAGATCTGCTGGACGAGCTCGTCGTATACGCATTTCGAAGAGATGTTCAAAGATGGAAGCTCTGCAGGTCACCTATCTCATGCACAGAGTATAAGTAGCACTTTATCAGCGTGACTCACTAAAGGAACGAAAGGTCCAATATTTCATTTTCTTGATCTATTAAGAAGTATTCTATACACGTGCAAGAATTTGTCCAGTCACATTCAAAACGTGACCAAAGTCTTCGCGATAAAGCTTAAATGTTTCCAGATCACAGCGCCCAACGCTATCACCTTTCCTAAGGTTATCTCCCCAGGCATTGAACAGCCTGTGCTTACAGACTAGACATGAATCGCAAGGCTCGCTATGTCGTTGCTAGGGCCTTGAGACAGACCTCGTAGACAAGCAAATATGGGGGGCAAATGTCTAGTCTTGCGGTCAGGTTAACCGGCTGTTCATCTCATTCGTTCCTCTGCCTAGATATCATATACCTAACAGATACAGGTGGGCAAAGATGTGACCGGTTGAGCATCGTATTAATTGACAGGTGGCATGAGTAGACTTCAATGTACCGGCTAATGATAACATTGGCTCGCTTACCACTGTTGGCTGAAGAGATGAACGATTGGAGAGCAGGTGTTTAAACTCTTGTTACCGGTTGCGAGTATGATTGGCTCTCTTTGGATCTACGTTGCAGGCATCTAATATACCCTTTCACAAAGTCACCGCTTATATAAAGACATGGTCAATCCGTCGATCCAAGAGCTTTTTTCTTCTTTTTCTTAAATGAAATACATGCAAAGACTTTCGATTTGAATAGAAACTCAAAGCTTCCTCGCCAAGGCCATCAGTGCCATGGAATACAATATCAGCGACACGGACACGGCTGGCGATGACAATATCCAAGATCAAGAGTATTTGTACGACGCGAGTGCTTTGGGCGTCGAAAATTATGATTTAGAATCTTTTAATAGTTTCTGCTCTCTTGAACCTGAAGGCCAGCCGTTCGGAATTCCCATATTAGATCCCTGCTGGAGCTTTGAGAATATATCAGATTCTGCGTTCAGTTGGTCATTCTATCATTAGAGCCTTCCTGTATAGTGCACTGATAAATGATCTCTCAGATTCCGAGCCTCTGAGCCTTGTTTCAGGCGAGCCCATACCAGCCCATAGGTTCGAAAATAATTCAAGTGAACCAATCGACTTCGACTCATTCCTATCTCACGAAAGTCCATCTGTTCACTCGAGCAATAATCACCTAATCGATCCATTCCAGCTAGCGGATGTGCCCGCAGCCGATCCATCAACGGTCGAATTGGCACCTCAAGCACCTGGGATTGACCCATCACTACTCACTACAGGTCCTTCCATTCTGGCCAACATAAGTTCGCAAGTGTCTGGACCCGATTCACTCGCTGGTTACACATCGAGCAGTCCGATGATTAGGAGCACGCACCAGACGCTGTTCGACCCCCTACAGACTCATCAGCCCTCACAATTCTTCCTCAGCCCTGAATTTCTCCATACTGGCGGGCATTTCCAACATAGTCAGATAATTGCAGATAATCCACAATTTGGAGCGATGAACAAAGCGAAAGGTACAAACGAATTTAGCTGTAATGCAGGGAACGAATGGATTTACGATCACTCAATTTTACCAGATGCTAATGCAACGATTAGCTCTCGTCCTCTTTCGACACTGCTGTCTAGCACAGAATCTTTTCCAGAAGTCTGCAATGGCAAGAATCCTATTAACTCTTTGCAGCCACTGTCAAGTTCAACTGTTCCGTTCGCATCTCCTGACTCTATGGCTCTACAGTCCACTAAACAACCACGCTATTCGCAACGGCAAATCTTAAATGGGACTCCTGACTCAGTTGCCACATCCCGGCGACTTTTTGGCCCACGACGGATCATCAGGACTTTGCCGCCCGTAAGGAGGGGTGGTAGACGGGGACCATTGTCTGCGTCCCAGTTAGAGCAGCGCAACCGAGCGAGAAAGTCGGGCATATGTATCAGGTGCCGTAAACTGAAAGAAAGGGTAGGCGATCCTATTTCTGCTGGAGTCAGATCTGATAACTCTGACCCAGCCTTTGCAGTGTTACGGAGGGTTTCCTTGCGTTGCATGTCAGGAGAACACAAAAGCTACTTTGTGGATTCATCCCTGCATAAAGGCTCAATTTAGTGATATCGTTGAGTCGGGATCTTTTGTCCCTTGTATGGCAATATACCTGCTACCTAACGCAAAGTTTACTTTTGCTGACATGGTTTTGATGTTTAGGTCCTGATCCTTTCCAGGCGTCGATTATCGAAGCACAGACAGTCCACTCGCTGAGACCCCAGTGCCTTGATATGAAACATTTGGCGGGGAGAAATAGAGCCTTTGGTATAGTGGTTGTGGATCGAATGCAAGAATCCCGGTTTATGATCTCAGTGTTAGCTGATAGGACTGAGTTTGATCTGCTACTGAGAGAAAGCAAGCCAACGGAGAACAAGATGTATATGATTCATCAACCCATGGAAGTGTGGACTCGAGATATGAATAACCAAGCTGGCTTCTTGATTGTTAGCGATATGTTGACCACATGCGGAGCAATATTGGTTGGTCACATACTCCATCTTCTTCAAGTTGAGACTGATAGTAATAGACTTGTTTTGTTGCATGCTGCGATTCAATTGCTTGCGGAACCTTTAATGCCAATGAAGCAGACTCTTTTGACTGGAGACGGCCTGTGTATCGGAATGGTTTACGGTTATTTCTCTGGATAGTAACTCGAATTGCTGAAATATTTACTTTTCGTTCCCTGCAACGACGTACGGACCACCCAGACTTCTCACTGGCAGGTCGTATCAGGACTATTTACCTTCTCCTGATTTGCGGACGTATACTCCTACCTAGATTCAGGAGAAAAATCAGTGTTTTCGATCTGGTGAGAAGGGAGAAATCGCATACATTTGAACCTCTCAGCTAATTTAAGTAAAGGATGATGCCGAACTAAATCCGGAGGTTATTAAAGAGTTTGAAGACCGACGAAAACGTGTGTGTTATGCACTCTTCATGCATGCTTGTATCATGATTGAGAGACTGCCGGCAGAGTACGAATTTTGGTCTGAATTTACCATGTTCGGACGAGAAGATATGACCCGCTACCTACGAAACCTGAGAAACCCATGACGGCTTCCTGAGAATAGGTCGAGCAGAATTGATGACTTTGGTCTTGTTGAGCTGAGGAAATTCTTGATCCTCACGTCAGTTTCACTGTAAGGAAGGATGGGATCAAAGTGGCCAGAAGTTATGGCTATCATGTTCATTTCAACTTATCATCAAAGTATTTTTGGGACAATAGGGACCAGAGATTTTCAGTCAAAGAAAGCAGTGGAAAGGCACGGCGTCACAATGTTTTTGGTGTGCAGCAATAGAGAACTTAATAACGTTGAGTTGACTTTTCCTTCGTTCTAAATCTTTTTGACATATTGGAGAAAATCGACTTTGTCTATCATTACATGGACTCAGTTATCATTCGCGTTTCCATGCAGTAGCTGTCAATGGTTGCCAGAGACCGAAAAGCAGGCTCAAAGACTACGACCGCACACTCCGATACTACTCTTGAATCAGTACCATGGTAAACACATTGAGCCACACTCAACTCGCCTGAGCACTGTAAATGTCATTTGCACTCACTATCACTTTCACTCTCATTCGCCTTCCCATTTCAGTCCTCCCCTTTTCCCCCTTCTCTGACGCGACTACTGCCTCTCCATATACAATTGGCTTGAACTTGGTCGCCGGGCTGCGTAATTTACTAGCCGAGGCCTTAGACGTACGAGCATACTTCCTCGCAGCACCAGTCTCCCCTGCAGACGCAGCATATATTGAACATTTCTTAAGCAATACGAATGTCGGGTGTGGCCTCCGTTTGAAGATTACTGGTTTTGGGATGCAGCTAATTAGACGAGAGAATAGCCCCTCTCTTATCATGTGAAGGCTATTATTATCCTTGAATCTGTTCTTGTCATCGCCCCCTATGTTGTCGAGCTATTTGTCACGACTGCTATTGAAATGCTGCTTCGTAGTTCCTACAGGGATGCTGTTTGAGCGTCCGCAATTCTCATCTTTCAGGAGACTTCCTGAATTCCTGTTCGTACCTGCTCCTCGAGGACAAATACGTATCTATTGGAGATGAAGCTTCATTCCGCCGTGGGATGTGGGTGGGACTTCTGGAATAAGATGTTCTCAACATGAGCCGAGGCGTCTGGTATGTGAGCTGAGAAGGATGATACAAAGGTAAAAAGTATGGATATATCTATGCCAAAACATCTCAAGCGCCACGGAGAATGGCCCAACATAAAATCCCTCATTGACGGGCCTAGCAAGGGCAATTTGCGTCATAAATCACGCTGGGAGCTGGAGCGGGAGAAACGGTGACTTAGGAACGCTTTGGTCCGCACTGGCAAAATATGTAGTTTCTAAGGAAGCTGGCGATACAAGGATATATCCCTAACAGGAGAGACAACAAGTCCAAAAATAGGAACTCGTATCAAGCAACGACAAGAAGCGGAAAAATGACAAGGAACGGAAAAATGATAAGAAATGGAATAATGACAAGAGAACTAAAAAGTAGAATGTCTCACCAGGAGCCTTGATCAAAGCCTCTTGTCTTGCTGTGCCT
>Ga0335075_10015103_pt1 | contig 11575 bp, 13 predicted proteins | sample Lox_Sample_24_FD_206723 | JGI IMG/M metagenome (GOLD analysis project Ga0335075, IMG submission 206723) | Soil microbial communities from Loxahatchee National Wildlife Refuge, Florida, United States - Lox_Sample_2.4 | ecosystem: Environmental > Terrestrial > Soil > Wetlands | place: USA...
GCCGAGCCGATCGCACCTCCACTCGATCTCGGCCAGCTCATGCAGTCGGCTCGCGGCGCGCTGCTCACCCCGGCTGCAGTCGTCATGGGCGCGGTCAATCGCCGCGCGGATCGCCGCGGCGGCCTCGGCGATCGCGGTCTCCAGCTCGCGGCGGTAGTCCACAATGGTCTTCGCCACCCGCTCAGCCAACTCGGAGCGCAGCCGGCCGGCATGACGATCGGTCATGTCGATCAGTCGCTGCTCGGCGTCGCGCACGACCAGCCGACGGCCAAGTGCGCCGGGAACCAGCGTGCGTCCAAACCCGACGATCATGTCCAGCGCATTCTCAGGGTCTCGCAGCTTGAACGAGAACCGTGAGGGCGCCCGCAAACCCGAGCCAGGCAGCCGCTCGCCGGCCCGTGTCCCGAACACGTCTTCGACGACTGCCTGCACCTGCTCGAGGATCACGCGCACCCGAGCCGCATATTGGATCTGCAGCGCACTGAGCTCTTCAGCAACGTTCGCCTCAAAACGCGGAACCAACTCGGCAAACGTCGCGTGGATCGTGTCTTCAACCCAGCGATCAAGGTCTTCGCCGAGTTCGCGTGGCGAAACGTCTGGGAGCTCCTGCGCGCGCCGAGCGACTGCCGAGCGTAATTCCGGTTCCCGACCGCGGGCGTACGCCTGCAGTGGCTCGCTGACCAGCTGACGCACTGCCCGAGCGGATCCCTGCTGGAGCAGGTCACCCGCCTCCACCTTCGCCGCCTGCAGCTCGGTGACGCGACGATCGAACTCCCCAGCGCGTGATTTGAGCTCGTCAAGTGGCAGCCGGATCGCCCTCGCCTCGAACCGCGCTGCTTGGGCCGCGTCGGCAGCCACACTCGCGCCGACCGCGGAGGCCGACCGCACCAGCAGCGCTTCGCGCTCTCCCACTGCCAGCGCGAGCAGACGCGCCCGCAGCTGGGTCAGCCCGTCACCATGTCGCGCGCTGACGGCGAACACCTCCACTCCCTCCCGCCCGACCAGTCCCTCAAGCGTGGCACGGACGAACTCCGCCGCTGCCTCTCTATCGCCTTGTTCGAGGTGGTCGATCTTGTTGAGCACGACCAGCAGACGCGGAATGCGCCGGGTCGCATCGGCAAACAAGGCACGCTCGGCCTCGGTGAGGGGCTGACCGGCGTCCAGTACCCCAAGCGCCGCATCGATACGCGGCAAGAACGCGTGCGCAGCCTCGGTGTTGTGGCGATGGATCGAACCGATGCCTGGTGTGTCGACGAGCTCCACTCCGGCGTTCAACAGCTCGTCGTCCAGCTCCAGGCGCACAAGCTCGACGCCAAGGTGGTTGCCGGGATTGCGGGCCTCAGTCACGTAGTCCGCAAGCTCGCGGACCGGCCGCTCCTGGGCGCGGCCGTCACAGAATTCAACGATGAGCCGGTCAGACGGACCGGCGCCCACCACGGTCGCGACCGCGGTGAGTGGCAAGACACCGGTCGGGAGCACATCACGGCCCACTAGTGCATTGACCAGAGTGCTCTTGCCGCGCTTGAACTCCCCGAGGACCGCGAGATTGAATCGGTTCTCGGCGACTCGGGTGCCGGCATCGATCAAGTCGCGCCGCCTGGCGGCGGGCAGCAATCCGTCGGTTGCGGACACCAGTTCGTGCAGCGCCCCGAGGGTCACCTCGCGCCAGGCAGGGCCTGTGGGTAGATCAGCGCTGCAGTTGCTCGACTCCACCGGACCTCCACACAACTTGGGGGCGGGTAGAGGCCATCAGCGACCGCAGCCGCGATTGGGAGCGAGCCTCATCGCTCAACCCGCAAGGATACCTGGCGTGCCAAAGCGCTCATCACCGCCCCGGGAGGCCAGGCAGAGACCACCCGCTGCGCTCAGACAAGCCCAAGCGCGGCTGCGAAAGGCTGAGGCGGCGGCGCAGCGAGCTTGGACCCGCCTGGAGACATCACCCGACACGCTGGAGTACCAGGTCGACTTCCAGGTTGCCCGCCGAGAAGAGGCGACTGCCGCAACCCGGCTCCGAGAGGCTCAAGAGATTCAGCGACCCGAGACGGACTCGTTGCCCGGACCGGGATCGGACTTGACCGGCGCAAAGAACCGGCACCGCTCGGCGGGCGAGAGCTGACGCTCTCGGGGCACGAACAGCTCCATCGCGATGAGAGGGTGGCGACAGAAGCCAACGATCTCATACCCGGCGTCATCGACATATGCGTCGCCGCGGTCGACGTATCTGCAGCCGGGGCACTGCCCTGGGAAATATGGCCAGCTGCCGCCACCCATCGAGTCGCTTGGCTCGAGAGCCCTCCGTTCGTCACCAGAGAGGCCATCAGCGAACCACCGCGGTTTCCGCAACCCAGAAGGCGCAGACAGCGAGCCTCATCGCTGCTATGCGCACTGTATCGCTGGGTCGCCACATGTCGGCACGCCACGATCTGCAGCACTCGCGCCAGATGACCTCCGCTTGAGGCGCGTCCGGCGCGATCGGCGCGTCCGACCGGATTGGTGACACCAGCGTCCCGCTTGCTCGGGCCCCGCCTCGATGAGCACGTAGTTCCACGCGGCATAGAGACTCACCATGGGCGCATCAGGGAAGATCGTGTCGGCGCTCCCCGTATCCAGATAGCCCAGCCACCAGGACTGAGGGGCGGTGTGCTCCTGGAGCATCAAGAGCACCCGGGAATCTTGGTCTGGCTGCTCTCTGAGATCTTCCTCGTCTTGCGCCCACCCGCCCCGGCCGTTCGGTGTCCCCGCCAGCTCCAGCGTCGCGTAGGCCTCAAACAACGGCGGGATGCCGGACGTGATCGCGAGCCCTCGCGTCGTGCCGTTGGCGATCCAAGCGACGTCCGTATCCCCACCGATCCGCCACTCACGACCGTCCTTCGCTCGCGACAGCTCCGTCATGCCGCCAGCGTAGAGCTGCGGCCACCGGACGACGCGCCAATGCGTCGCTGAGGAAACGTCGGGCAGAGCGGGTCGTTAGTGGTCGAGGCGAGCGTCCGCGGGCGCGCGGGGGGATGGGCGCGACCTATTGCTCTGCGTCCTGAAGGAGGGCGAGATGCCGTCGTCACCGTTGTTGGACTGTGCTGGTCGGACCCGTTCGCCGGCGACGCTGCCGGATATCACCGCGGTCGCTTGCCCAGGAACAAGGGCTTGCGCTATCCGCCTGATCCGCCGACGGTCGACGAGATCGTCGCGGTGATGAGCGCCGCCGACGAGACCGCTGACGGGGTGCGACTGCGGGCGGTGATCGTGGTGCTCTGGCGGGCGGGGTTGCGCGTCAGCGAGGCGCTGGCGTTGCGTGAGAGCGATCTGGATCTGCAGCGTGGCGCGGTCTTGGTGCGTCACGGGAAGCGCGCACGCGGTCGAGATGTCACGCGAAGGGGTGCCGCTCGTCGTCATTCAGCGCCAGCTCGGGCACGCAAACCTGGCGATCACCTCGGTGTACCTGCGCGGGATCGATAACACCGAGATCATCCACACCATCCACGAACGCCACCCGCCGATGATCTTCGCCTCCGCGGGGTTGCGCCCGGGCCACTAACGGGTCCCGGCGGGTGCCACTCAGCTGACGTAGCGCTCAAGCGCCTCGCGGGCGATCTCGCTGACGGTCTTGCCCTCGCGCTCGGCGCGCTCCTGCGCGCGCGCCTGCAGCTCGGTCGTCATCCGGAAGTTCACCCGAGGCGAGCTGCCCGACGCGCCCGACAGCGACCGGCGACCCACCCGCTTGGCGTCCGTCAGCGCATAGCCCGCCGCGGCCTCATCGGCCAGCCGCTCGGCAATCTCATCGGTGATCTCAACGCCGCTCTTGGCGCGTGGCGGTTTGCTCATCACAACCCTCCTTTCAGGAACCTCAAACATCGCTCACGCGGACGGCTGATCCGATGACGCGTCGCTGACCGCGTATGCCTGATTCCCATCCATGCATTCTGTCAGACAGAATAGACGGATCGACGCTGGCCCCCGCTCTCATGCAAACTTCGCGGAGCAGACGTCGGAAAGTCCCGGGCGAACTCGCCAAAGCGCTCGTCACGCGGTCCCTTCTGAAGCTCGACGGCGGCCGCCGTCACGAGATGGGTGCGGCCGGCATCTTCCTCTGGTGGCTGCTTGGCCCGGTTTTGAGCAGGCCGCGCTCGGTTAGCGTCGATGTATGCGAAGGGACGCGCAGTCATTGATCGCGTCGGTCCCCACGCGGCTGGCTGAAATGCGGTCGGCCAGATTTGTTGCGTGGCTGTCGCTCGGCGAGGCGGAGCCGGGCGAGGAGGAGTTGTGGGCGTCGGGGACGACAGACTTTTTCTCTCTCGAGACTCGGGCCTGGCAGCGTCCGATCCCGCCGTCGCGGATGCGCGACCTCAAGCACAACAATCGCGAACCCAATCTCTTCTCCCGGGCGTTCGTCGCAGGGGTTCTCAGTTGGCTCGAACGGTCTGATGATTCGACCGACTTTCGGGACTGCTTTTACACAGCTGGGCGGGGCTGGAGCCAAAAGCCACCAGACCCCTGGCGCCTACGGAACCGCCGAGCGCCGGAACGGGTCGGCTTCCGGGCCGGCCTCGACCCCACATTGATCCTCGAGGCGCTCCCGGCGGTCAACGCCATTGAGGCGCACCAGACCTGCGAGCTGCGCGGTGACCCAACCGAGCTAATCGAGGGACGGGCGGATCTACGCACCGTGGAACATCGATTGCAGGACCATCTCGGCGTTCCTGGGATGCGCAGCCGCGCGGAGGGCTGGTACGAGCGCGCGCCGGTCAAGCTGTGGATCGACAACACGGGTCTGGTGCGCCGCATCAAGTACTCACCGCTTGCGCCTCCCGACCCGGATGACCCGCAGTGCGCGTGGACGACACTCGAGCTCTCCGACTTCGGCACGCCACTCGAACGCCCGGAATTCTTCGAGGAGCGCCACGCAGGTCCGCCAGAAAAGCCGGACATCGCCGATCCTTGAGGGCCTGACCACCCCAACACTGCAAGCGTCGCCGAGCGCGTCTCCGTTCGCCTGTCCCCTGGGTGAGTGATGCGAGCGTCGCGCTCAGGAGGCGGGAGCGATGACCTGCAGTCCGTTCACGCGTGAGAACTCAGCGGCGTTGAGGGTGGCGACGGCCATCCCGTGAGCCAGGGCGGTGGCGGCGATCCAGAGGTCGTGTGCGCCGATCGGTTCTCCGCGCTGCTCAAGTTGAGCCCAGATGTCGGCGTGGACTCGCGCGACGCGTTCGGTGACTGCGATGGCGGGAAGCTGGGTGAGCAGATGCTCCACGAAGGCACTTCGTCGGTTGCGTCGCGCGCCGCGTGAACGGTGCACGCCGTGCAACAGCTCGCTGACGGTGATGACGCTGATCGCTCGGTCCTGCTCGCCGATCCTGTCGTCGACCTCATCGTTGGCGACCCCGCGTTCGAGGTCGACCAACATCGACGTGTCGATCAGGACGGCCACGCGCCCGCCGGTGCCGGCACCGCGGCGCGCGCATCCCGCAGCTCATCGGCAAACGCGTCGTCGATCGCCGGTGCGGTGGCGATCACCTCACGAAAGCGTGCCGCCGAGATCGTCTGCGCGGCAGGCGGCGCGATGACCGCGACCTCGGCGCCGTTGCGAACCACGCGGATCTCCTCGCCGGCGCTGACGCGGTTGAGCAGCTGGGAGAACGTGCGAGCCGCCTCGGTTGCCGTCATCTCGACCATGCCATCACAGTATCAGATAAATCAGATACGCCCGCGAGTCGCACTCGCTCGGACGACCGCGGGGACTCGAACCCCGGACCCCTTCATTACGAGTCCTCCATTTGCAGGTGTTTCTGGCTCATCTTCAGGCGGCTGAGTCCCCTACGGGCTGCTGAAGTCACCGCAGATTGGCTCGGTCAGGGTAGGGTCGGCGGGAGGCGCGGGGGCCGCGCGGTCTTGCCGACTGGCCTGGTTTCCTCCCGCCGCCGCATCGAACCGTGCGTGCGGTTCTCCCGCACACGGCTCACCGACGTTCTTCACCGTCGGCATTCGGTTATCCCCGCCAGTCCCGGTGGGGCCTGGGTGTGACGACGGTTCCAGCGATGTTGATGAGCCCCATGCGGTCGGGTGAGCGGTAGGCAACTGCCATCCACCCGTAGCCGCGCGCTCGTTGGTGGCGCTTGGCCACGAACAGCGCGAGGCGTTTGACCGCGTGGGCCATGATCGTGTCGAACGCGGGCGAGCTATTGCCGTAACGGAAATAGTTCGCCCAACCGCGCAGGAACTGGTTGAGGTCCTGAACGACGTCCTCGATTGCCAGCAGTTGCCGGTCGCGGGTCGTGAGCTCACGAGTCCGCTCGCGGGCGTGCTGCATCGCTCGGTGGGAGGGCCAGCGGGCGAGGTAGGCGGTGCGCCAGCGTGGGGAACGCGATCGGACCCAGCGGTGATGGAAGCCGAGAAAGTCAACTCCCTCGCCGCCCTCCCGCAGGTGCACGATTCGCGTCTTGGCCGCCTTGGGCGTGAGCCCGAGATCGGCCAGGATCGCCTCGAGCGCGCAAAGCGCGTTATCGGCGTCCCGTTCAGTTGAGCACATCACCACCAGATCGTCGGCGTAACGCACCAGCACCCCGTGCCCGCGGATCTGCCAGGCCCGGTCAAGCCGGTCCAAGTAGATGTTCGCGAGCAGCGGCGAGATCACCCCGCCCTGCGGTGTGCCGGTCACGCTGCGCCTGACCGCCCCATCGATCATCACCCCGGCGCGCAAGATCGCGCGCAAGAGCTTGAGCACATGACGGTCGCAGATCCGTTCCTCGATCGCTGCCATCAACCGATCGTGCGGGATCGCCTCAAAACAATCGGCGATGTCCGTTTCCACCACCCAACGCCGGCCGTCCCAGGCCTGATTGATCAGGACCTGGAGCGCGTCGTGCGCCCCGCGCCTGGGCCGAAACCCAAACGAACACGGGCAAAAGCCGGCCTCAAAGATCGGCTCGATCACCGTCTTGAGCGCCGCCTGCACGACACGGTCGCGAACCGCGGGAATCGAGAGCGGCCGTCGCTCGTCGCGACCGGGCTTCGGAATGAACACCCGGCGAGCAGCGAGTGGCCGGTAGCCACCGTCCCGCAGATCCGCCGCCAGCTCATCCAGCAGCCGGGCGACCCCGTACTGCTCGATCTGGTTGATGGTGCGACGGTCGATACCAGCCGCGCCACGATTGGCGCGGACCGCCTCCCACGCACGCTCCAGAACGTCCCTGCGGTGGACCTTGTCATAGAGCGCGTGGAACCTACGCCGGGGATCGGCCTTGGCCGCCCGGTAGAGCGTTCGCTGCAGTTCTCGGACCTTGTCCTGCTCGGTGGTCCTAGCCATCTTCTGACACTCACCAGCCCTTCCCTGTGCGCAACGCATGAACGAAGCAGCGGCCCTTCCCTCACACCGGGTTCTGTTGTCCCGCGCGCTCAAGCGGTACTACGGCCGCCTCCGACGCCCACCCGGCCTCGCACCCACTTCCCGGGATCTCCGGTTATAGGGCCGAGCTCTCCGACGGCAACACCGCAGACCGCCGGGCCGGGGAGGGCCTCCCCAGTTCCCGCCGCCACCATCTGAACGTTCCACGCCCTCTACGCCGGGAAGTCCTTAAGGGCTGCACCTCCAGGATCTACACCCCGTCCATGGCCTTCGTCGTGATGTCCGCGACTCGGCACTTCCTCGCTCCCACCCGAAGGCAGGCCCGATAACGACGCGGCAGGCTTCGCATAACGCTGCGGACCGCTCAGTCGCCTCCCCCAAAGGGGCTCTCGACGCTGGACTCCGACCCGACCCGTTTCCAGACCGAGCCGCCAGCCTGCTACCGGGCCTCCTGGCAGCTACCCGGACGGGACTCACACCCGCAGGCGACGACGAGCTTATGTCAGATCACGATCACATCATCGACCTCCGACTCTGGGCATACGACACGCTTCGGGACACGCCCCAATTGAGCGCGCCTGCGGCACCCGGCTCAACGTCGGGGGCCCTGCCCGACCGCCGATTGCGGAGCCAGCTTGAGAGTCTCGCGTCGTGTGGCCGCCACGGGCTGGCCGGCGAGTTGCCCACCGGCGCAGTCCTCGCAACGGACAGCGGGTCGCTGATTGCGGATCCCCGCGAGGCCGAGCAGCCCGCCGAGGGCCACCATCAGCGCGGAGATCTCCATGCCCGCGTGGAAAGCATGGACGGAGGCCGACTGCACGGCGTCAGAGACGGCCATTCCCGCGCGCGCGGGCGCGACACGCGCCAACGTCTGACCCCGCGCCTGAGTCAGTGCGGCTCGAGCCCGGGGGGAGAGGGTGATCCCCGCGAGCCGCCGGTTGACGCCGGAGTTGAATGAGGCCGAGAGGACCGCGCCGACCGCCGCGATCGCGATCAGGCCGGCAACCCGAGCGACCGCATTGTTGACGCCGGAGGCGATCCCGGCGTTGGACTCCTCAGCATCGGACAGGACGGTGGCGACGAGTCTGTGTGTTGCCGATGGCGAAGTTGCGCCGCTTGAACAGGCCCAGCGGCAGCATCGGTGAAGGGGTGCGCCGCTCGTACACGATGAACGCGGCGAGGAGGACGAACCCGACCAGCGCGGAGGCCCAGACCTGAGGGCTGGCCCACCCGACCATCGGCTGGCGGATCAACGCCAGCACCGGTCCGGCCAGCCCCGGGAACGTCAGCGCCGCGCCCAGCCAATCGATCGGCGCGTGGACTGCGCCGGGGGCCCGCGCCGGGACCGCGATCCGGACCAGCACCAGCGTCGCCACGATGAACGGGATGTTGACTGCGAAGATCAACCGCCAGGACACCGCCTGGACGAGGAAGCCGCCGGCCAACGGCCCGATCACCGTGGCGATCCCCGACCACGCCGTCCACGAACCGATCGCACTGCCACGCTCCTCGCGCGGGAACGTCGCCACGATCACCGCCAGCGCACTCGGGGTCAGCATCGCACCGAACATCCCCTGCAGGGCGCGACACGCGACCAGGAACTCGATGCTCGGCGAAATCCCGCACAGCAGCGACACCACCCCGAACCCAGCGACGCCAATCTGGAACAGCCGCCGTTCACCGAACAGGTCGCCGAGCGAGCCACCGACGAGGATCAGCGAGCCAAGCGCGAGCAGGTAGGCGTTGGACACCCACTGCTGGCCGGCCAGGCCGCCGCCGAGATCCGCACGGATCGACGGCAACGCCACATTCACCGCGGTCGCGTCCAGCCCGGCGACGAACGATCCCAGGATCGCCGCGACCAGCGCGAGCTGCTGACGGCGATCCTCCATCCCCCTCCTCAGGTCGTCTTGATCAGGCCACCGTCGATCACGTAGTTAACCCCGGTTACCTTGGCGATGCGGTCGCGGCCGAGCATCGTGACCAGCGCCACCGCTTCGGCGAGGCTCGTCAGCGCTCGGGCGCGTCGAGAAACCTCGTGACGTCGGCCGCAAACTCCGAGTGATGCTGGAACAGGAAGCCGTGCGCCGCGTCCGGGTAGATCTTCGCCTGTGCGTGCGGGATCAGGCCGGCGATGAGGTGCGTGTAGTGCGGGAGGATCATCGGGTCGCTGTCGCCGTTGGCCACGAACACCGGCAGCTCGATCGCCGCGAGCCTCTGCAATCGAGCGTGGTCTGGGATACCCCAGGCGCACACCGCGTCGTACTGCGCCAGGCGGGTGGCCCAGCTGGTCGGCGTGTCGCGCTCCTCGGTCCGGGAGGTGATGCGCCCGAGCAGCGCAGCCCCCGCCTGCCGGCTGGAGGCCGACCGCGTGAAGAACACGTCGAGATACCCGTCGGGGTTCCGAGCCGGCGCACCCACTGCGTCGATCACCTCGGGCGCCCACCCGTGCATGCCGGCGGCCCCACGCGGTGCCGTGGATGCGAGGACGAGCCGGCGGACGACCTCGGGCCTGATCAGTGCGAGCTCCTGGGCAATGAAGCTGCCGATGGAGAACCCGAGCAGGTCGACCAGCCCAAGCTCCATCGCCTCCAAGAACGCCAGCGCGTCCAACGCCATCTGCGTGATGGTGTTCGGCGTCCTGCCGGTCGACCCGCCCACCCCGGTGTTGTCGAAGGTGACCACACGCCGGCCAGACGCCAGGGCGTCGATCAACAATGGGTCCCAGTTGTCCAGGTTGCCGCGGAAATGCTGGAGGAGCACCAGCGGCGGGGAGCCGCGGCCGACATCGCGGTAGGCGTACTCGACCCCGTTCGCACCCGGGATGAGCTGGTTGGGCGATACGACGTACCCGCCGCCGGTGGTCGAGGTTGCCGTCATGAGATCCACCTCGGTCATGACCGGATCCCGAGGGTCATGAGGTCGCGGTGACCGCATCGAGGACGGCGGCGGCGTACTCATTCGGGGCCTCCTCCCAGACGAAGTGGCCCGCGTCGATGAGCACGGCCCGGCTGGCGGGCAGCCGCTCATCAAGGAACTCCGCGTTGGCCACGGGAACCACCCGGTCATGGAGGCCGTTGATGATCGTGACCGGCGTGTCGATCTGTGCGAGCAGGCCGGCGAGCGCTGGTAACTCCTCGGGATACCTGCGCGCATAGCGCATCGACTCGACGAAGCGATCCCCCGCGTAGCTGGCGCGATAGTCGGCGTGGACTTCATCGGGGATGCCGCCCGCAATCGTACCCACCGCCGTGTCGACGATCACCTGCGGGTCGATCCTGCGGTACTTCTCGAGATCCGGGTCGAGCACCCAGGAGCGAAGCGGCTCACCCAGTTGCAGCGGCACCGCCGCTCCTCCGGTACCCACGATCACGCTCGCGATCCGGTCAGGATGCGACGCGGCGGCGAACAGAGCAGCGGATGTGCCCACGTCGGGTGCAACGATGTGGGGCGTTCCGAGATCGGCCTCGACAATGACGGCCGCGAGGAAGTCACCCATCGCTCGTGGCGAGAGCAGATCGTCTCGCCGTTGCGATCCCCCGAACCCGGGCAGGTCAATCGCGAACAGGCGGGCGTGGGCGGCGAGGGAATCCCATATCGCGGCAAACGCGTAGATGCTCTCCGGCCACGGGCTGGTGAGCAGGAGCGTCGGCTCCCGCGCCGCGCCGCTGTCGGCGTACCGGACCCGCACGCCATCGAGCGTGCGGAACTGCGGGCTGATCGTGATGGCTGGTGATGTGCTCATCGAGACTCCCCGTCCCTCGCGTTGCTGGAGTGACACCTGGCCACTGTCCCATTCCGGGTCGGTGATCGCACCGGTGGGCACCCCAGTCATCGCGCGGGCAGCAGTGCGCGGTCCAGATGCTCGCGCGAGCTGATCCCGGCGGCCGCGCACGAGATCTCCCGGGGAGAGTCACTAGGGACCTCACTGGCGCGACCGCATCGACCAGCCGCGAGCGTCCGCAGGGAGTCACAACATCCGTGAAAGACCAGAGCAGACCCGAGTCTGGAGAGGGTGCGCCGACGAGGATGAACGCGATGAGCGCGGAGAATTCCGACACGGACCGGGTTCGGCGGATCGAGATCCCCGGCTACGCGGTGGAGGACGAGGTCCGTGTTGATCCGAGCCGGACCGCGGTCGTGGTGATCGACATGCAGAACGACTTCGTCACGCAGGGAGGCAGCCTGCTCATTCCCGACGCCGAGACGACCATCCCGGCCATCGCGGATCTGTTGGAG
>Ga0335075_10015104_pt1 | contig 11575 bp, 6 predicted proteins | sample Lox_Sample_24_FD_206723 | JGI IMG/M metagenome (GOLD analysis project Ga0335075, IMG submission 206723) | Soil microbial communities from Loxahatchee National Wildlife Refuge, Florida, United States - Lox_Sample_2.4 | ecosystem: Environmental > Terrestrial > Soil > Wetlands | place: USA: Florida...
CTGTTTCATTCGGCTACAGGGACATCTACATCCTCTCGGAGCTCGAATCCAGTATCACCAGCGCATGGATTTTAATTCCAAATCCAGAGAAGGTTTGGAGCAATGCTTATGTATTCTTGTGTAAGTCATCGGAGTAGCTATCGGCGTTCGATGCCACGAGTACCGCATGCTAGCTGTAGCCCAAACCAAATCTTGTAAGTGCATACCAATATAGCCCGTTCAAAGCACCATCCTTGCCATTTGAATCCTGGTTACGGTAGGAACACCAGGATCACCGGTTTGCCCCGCCCCGCCTCGCCACGGTCGTTGTCCCAGCCAACCTCCTGAAGGGTCTGCCTCATCCTGCCACCACCGTCTCCAAGCATGAATGCCGTACCTTTATGCCATGTGCCGTTCCCGCCCTCAAGAACCTCGACGACCCCAATCTGGTCGCGTGGTGTGCTCGAAGGTGCCTTCTCCACCGCCCCCACCTGCTCGATGAACTCTGCCAATGTCATATTTGTTGGCGCATGCATGACATTGAAGTCCAGCGTAAGGCCCTGCCATTCCCAAGGCTTTCTGTCCCCCTTGACAATGTGGAAGGTGCAATTATTCTTTGGAAAGATGTAACCACTGCTGCGGTCTGGAAACTTTGGAAGAAGACCCTTCACTCGACCACCTTGTGGAGGCGGATCGCTGTAGGGAGGTGGATTCGGTGCAATGGCACTGATCCATGTAGGTCCCGGCGGCGGCAGAGGCGGACTGCCGATGAACACAGCGCTGGCCGGGGCCGATGAAGGCTGGCTCCCAATGTAGACGGCTCGCGGTGGAGGAGCTGACGTTGGACGGCAGATTACGGAAGCCGGTTGAGGAGCCGGTGTGGGATGGTAAATCATAGAAGGCTGTTGACCTGGGGGGCCAAATGGATGGTAGGCATATTGCGGTGGCGCACCGGGCACGAAACAGAAAGATGGAGGGCCGTTGGGAGAAGGAGGACACGCGAATGGACCGAATCCAGGGGGGTTCTTGGGGGCCCCAGGCGGTGCACCCCCATTTGGCGGACCACCATCTGCGGTAAAGTACCTATATCTGGTTCCCATAGGTGACTGTTGATTAATGGCTTTTTCGATGGTGGATGTTTGCGCAAGCCTTAGTAACGGTAGAAGCCCTAACAAGGGGAGGGGCCAGAGCTTCTCGGTAGAAGTGTCGTATTATTGATTGCGGCTCGGGGTGGGGGGTTGTTGATGGACAGAGGATAAAGCCAATGGTTCAAGCGTGCGTAGTCAAATATATAGACCTCTCAAGTGACCCAACGCGTACTGCCCGACAAACGACCAATGCCTGAATCACCAAGCTGCCCCAAATGTCATGTTTCCACATTTCTCAGCACGATTCAATGCTCCAGCGTAATTTGTGACGCTGTCTCTCGAAGACAATCACTGCCTAGCTGACTCTTAAACAGTGCTCAGAAGGTCTTGTGAATGATTCGTCATGATGCATGACAATGATCAACCTCCAGCGACCACAGCTAGCCCAGCATATATTTGCCTCTTTACCTCCTGAAGGTTACTCTTTCCCCTGTTCGAAGTCATAATGGTGTTGGCCGTTGCGCTCTCAACGATGATTTTGCCAGTTCCCAGTTTCTTCACGGCAATATTGCCATCGATGACAAGAGTACCTTCCCCCCGGAACTCTGCACTATGACCTGTAGCTACCATGAGCCTTCGCAAGTCTGTTAGTCGCATGTCACCAACATGAAGTGGTTGAGCATTCGATCTTGAGACCGCGGCCATGTTGGTAGGAAGGACGTCAAGGATTGGAGTGATACCATCCTGCGACTCCACTGTCGTAGGCGGCTCGTGCTTAGTTTCAGAGTCTTCCTTGAGAAGCTTCTGTTTTTTGTTACTGGGGTTGGTGGGAACATCCTCGACAACCGGCGCTTCGCCCCGTAGCTGGGCGGTGAGCGTTACCACATTCATCGCCCGTACACTCTGCCACTGCAGTCGCTTCACCAAGTTGCGGCTAAGCTTGACTATCCACGCATTTGTGTCCACGCTAGCATCCACGGTTTGTTTCAAAGTTGGCGTGAAGATATCAACTGCATGATTGGAGTCGACATCACCTTCCTTGACCGCTAGCAGACTCTTAAAGTCTGCGGCAAGAGTCTCGGTCTCGTCTTTGGTTCCAGCTACCAAGATGAGTTTTCTTGGGCTGATGAGCGGTATCAATATCTGCAGACTTCGTCGATCATGAATGCCTGCAAAGTCAACAAAAGCTAGCCGTGCATTGACATTGACGGTGTGAGTTGTCAAGACAGCCTTGGAAGGACCTTGAATGGTGTCTTCCTCAGACTCCGAATCGGATTGATCAGAGTCATCAGCTTCGTGGACATCTTCGGGGCCATTAACTTCATCGTGCGCTTTACCCACGGCAGCTTCTGCCTTCTTCACCTGTTGGCGTTTGTTGGTGCCATCGGTAACACCATTCCTACCGTAACCCCATTTCCGCTTTTGCCCAGGAGCGATGTTCGATTTATCGCTTTGCAACGCATCTGGCTCTTCTTTTTCTTCGGCTCGCAAATAGTCTTCTGGTCGGATATACTCACCGTAGTCATCTCCTCGCTTTCGTGTGTGAGCATAGGGGAAGACCGCGTTTCTGCCCTTTTTATTCCGAACATCGAAATCATAGACGCCCTTTTTTCGCAGCAAAATAGTCACACCTAGATCTTCGTCACTGATTGCTGCCTTTTTCCGTCCAGCGTGTCCTAGAGCAGCCGAAACATTCAAGACTCGACCTTGACCCTCGTCTTCCGAGTCTTCCGAGGATGAAGAGTCCGAATCATCCTCCTCGGCGGCATCTTCATCGTCCGTGCCAGCCTCAGTTCGTGGCAAAAAGGAACTTTGCAGTTGTTTTTGTGTGGCCATATACTGCTGGTAGAGCTGCATTTCCTTCCCTTCAAGTGGTGATCTCACAATCCTGGGGATTTTAAGGGCTCTGCCTCCTGAGTGCACTTGTTCTAATTGCTCGCCTTCTGTGGTCATTTCGAGAGCCACTCCGTCTTGTCTTTCTTCGAACCATTTCCACAGTGCGTAACCCACAGGTTCGTGGGACTTTGAGAGAGGATTGAGTTTCTCCGTCAGAATGATCAGGTTCTCCGGGCTGTTTGATATCTCTTGCAGAACTTCTTTTGAATAACCCCAGTCCAGAGACAGGTCTGTCGCTAGAATGACACGAGGCCCCTCGCTTTTTAAGGCTTTCTCGAACTGCGATCTTCGCTCCACCATTTTGATGTGCTTGAACTCGAAAGGCCGGGCAGGTTTGTTAGCTTGCCCATTAACTAGCTTACTGCCAGTTCTTTTGTGCGTCTTTGGAATGTTATCGTCATCGCCTTCAAACTCGCGCACGATGCTGTCATCCATCCACTCTAACAAACTGCGAGCGTGGCGCATGGTCGCAATTGCGCACTTGCTGGCGAGAAAGATTTTCGCATTCTTGAGCGTCTGGTGTGTAGAAGCTTCTTGCCATGATTTCTCCAACAGCCACGCTATCTCCAGGACCCTGGCACTCGAATCGACTGGAATGAGAACGCTCCCACCCTTTGCCACGCTACTTCGGATGTGATCCAGGAGTAAGTCATCACGTTTCTTCCGGCCTCCAGATAACGCCACTTTGTCTCCTCCTTTGCTGCTGCAGACAAGCGCAGTTGGTCTTCGAAGCTGTTCAATGACTTCTGAACCACCAATGCCACCAAACCATGCTGCGCCTCCGATCACATTTTCACGAACTTGGTTCCAGTCTACTGCGTAGACGATAGATTCCATGCCATGCTGAATATGCCATATTGTGCCGCCAACCGTGTGCCCAGAATTGAAAGCAGTCACAGTCAGCCCTTCCAGCGGAGGTGCAAATTGTGAAGCTGACGGCTGATATGGTTGAGAGTATTTGAGAGGAATTATCAGCGAGAAATATTTAGCTATTTCCTCCGGTGTAGGTGCTTGAGCAAGAATGTTCGTCCGAGGCGTGTCATTCGCTGAAAGCGTTTTGGCTTCGGTTTCAGGGCCGCTGGGGGTGATGAATGTGGCTGCCAGTGGTTGCGAAGAGTACAGGTCCTGGAGCAGGGTTCGCCCAAAGGCTATTACAGGGTTCGTGGCGTAGACTGGAATCTGAGTGAAAAGCGGGAAGTGCTTACAGCAATGCGCAAAGGCTCCAATGTGGGCGGTCGTTGCATGAGTGAGGAGAATGAAAGACAAAGTTGGGAGATGTCTGCATATCTAGATTAGCACTCAAAGCCTTTCATTTTTCCGGGGGAGCGAACGATGGGAGGAGGGCAGACTTTTCTAGGTCAACGAGTTGGCGAGGATCAAAGCCTTCATCCCAGCCAGTCCCGATCAGGATCTTGATTCCACCATCAAGTTCAAGTATCGATTGCGACGCGTTCGACGTGCTCTGAGCCCCTAGAAGAGGAGTGAAGGTGAACATGTTGGATTTCGAAGGTGGGAAGCTGCTGTCATAGCGGTGAATTGATACCAGAAAATTCCCCTCAAAGGGATGAAAGGAGCGTAAGAAGAGGTAGGTTTAAAGTCGTGCTCAAGAATCGTAAGTTCTGCGTCGAGAAAGACCCTAGCTGCGCTCAACTTCGGGAGCTCGACAAATGTTTTGTCTTGTTTGCACTTAATGTCTGGCCCGACTTATTTTTTCTTTACAAAGTGCAATACGTGCTCTTACGAAACTCTCCCCTGCAGCAACAGGCAAGGCTCTAACTAGTGAGGCGACTGAAAGCCATCACACCACCCCTAAATTCACTAAGCCTTGCCGAGCTGCGTCAGACAACTCCGGGTGACCTTGCGGCTAAAGTAGTCCATCGTGGCTTGAAGGTCGTATTGCGTTACCAGTACTAAATAATGGCGCTAGCAACTACACCGGCCCTTCGCAACTGAGGAGCTCGGTCAAGCCTATCCTGTGCGGTACTCCCATCCAAGGCAGTGGGCAAGAACTTTCCGCTCCATAGGGAGTCCTTATTCTTTGCCGACTTCTAAAGATCATTTTGGCGCTTGGCTCATATTCCCATCGTAGTCGACCTGTTGAAATAATGTCGCCGGCCATAACACCGTGCATACACTTATATGGAAATAAGCTCGGCAAGGAAGCTGGAAGCTTCAGTAAAGGAGCAGATAAATCTCGAGGACCGCATTCTTCCGTAGAGTCCTTGATAAGGCTTGCAAGATCTGACCACAACACAGCCTTAAAAGAATGAAAATTTCGATTATGGGCGAGGTATCTGCCAATGACCGCGCAGGTCCTACGCTAGTTACAAATCCATCGAAATCAAAGGAACGAATCTTCCATATTAAATTCCCGCAGAACGTTGTGGATCTCTGAAAAAGATTTTACACGTTCGACTTCTCCATAATAGTCTCCTCAACAGGTGCACCACGCGAGCTGTTGGAAGCCCGAACACCACCGTACGAATCCTTCCGTGTGTGGCCAGCAGAGATAGCGTTGTACTCAGGTGTGCCCGGAACCTCGCCTGCGAGCTCCTCAAGGGTCTTTCTCTTGGTCTCAGGGATCAAGAGAGAAGTGAAAACACCGCACAGCATGAAGAGCGCAAAGATCTCCATGACGTGGTTGAGCCATGGGGAAGCAGCAGCGCCCGTCGCCTTTGGCTTGGCTCCGCGAGTTCGGAGGGGACCAAACACACACTGAGCAATGATGGCACCCACTTTGCCGGATGCAGCAGAGATACCGTGAGAGGTTGACCTGTACCGAGTTGGGAAGCATTCGCCGGGGACGATAAAGGTTGTTGCGTTTGGTCCAAAGTTAAAGAAGAATTGGGCAATGACGTAGAGAGCCAAGAGGCCACCCTCGCTCAACTTATGGTAAGCGAATCCGATGATGCAGAAGAGAATGGTAAGGATGGCGAATCCCCCAATCTGGATAGGCTTACGACCGATGGTATCGACCGTGGCTACAGTAACCCAGTAGCCTGGAATAGCTCCAGCACAGACGATGATCAAGTTTCCGACGGCAGTGTTGTAGAAGATGTTGTACATGGTCTTGCCACCAGAGTATCCGATAGCTGACAGAATAATGGCATTGTTGAGACCAAGGCCGTAGAAGGCGACATCGAGGAAGAACCATGAGCCAGCAGTACCGAGCAAGATCTTGCCGTGTTTCCAGGTGCCGTAGTGGGCCCAGAAGTCTGCCCAGCTTGCTTTGGGAGGGTCGAGGCGAATACGGGCATCTTGAAGAACAGCGGCGCGGTTGATCTCGTCAGGATGGCCCTCTGGTTTGCCTTGCACGTATGCCTTGACATCCTCGCGAGCCTTGTCGACGTCACGAGCAACATCGAAAGTATAGCGAGGGGTCTCGGGGATGGTTAGACGGAAGTAGAGAGCAATGCATCCTGGAACAGCACCAAAGCCAACGATGACTCGCCACATCTTATCCACAGCAAGGCCGCAGACTCCGCTACAATGTGCCGCGGACTTGGCAGTGATCAGCGACTCCTTGAAACCAGCAGTGACTATAAGAGCGATGATGGCGGCCGTGAACTGGCCGAGACCCTGCATGGCAAAGACAGCCCCCATCATCGCCCCGCGCCATTTGGTAGTGGCGAATCTGTGTCGTGTTAGCAATAAACACCACAGGTCGGTCGGTCGGTCGGACTGGGACTTACTCAGACGTAATGATAGAAGAGAGCGGGTAATCACCACCAATGCCGATACCCATCATCACACGCCAGAAGATGATGACTCCAACGACTGAGGTGGCTTTCGAAGCGGAGGACAAAGACTGGGCAAGAGTTGCGAAGATGATCAAAATGAGCTCAAGGCCATACATCCTCTTGCGACCAACGACGTCGGCCAACCAGCCGAACCCGAGCTGACCGAGGACAGTACCGCCGGACGTTGCAACCTTGATGGCTGTATCCGAGCTGGATGGAATAGTACCGGGGTTTTTCCTGGCGGTCTGCCAGTAGACAACACCCAACATGGCGGTCACCAAGTTGATGGCGAAAATATCGTAGGCATCAGTGAAGAAACCAATTCCGGCCACGACAATGGCACGAACGTGGTACCAGCCGAACGGGGCTTTGTCGATCTCGGCCAGGGCAAGACGACGCCGCTCGTTGGGGTCGACGATGTGGGCGAAGTCATTGTGGAAGTTGTGAAAAGCGGCGTTGCCGCCCGCTGTTTTCATCGCCATTGCAAGTCGGAGCGCCTTGTCGGCGTAAGGAAAGCAAATGCAGCTGATGAAGTGAATGGAGGTTGGTTGAGGGCGAAACGGGAGAAGAAGTTGCGGATGCTCCAGAGACAACGAAGCAAGCTATATCGGAGAGGCAAAGCTCCTCGGACACGCTAATAGGCGAGGCAGCATTTCTTGGGCGTTTGTGGCGCGATTGAAGTCACATTGAGGCAGCACTACTCGTAACTAATCGACCCCACCACGGTACTGTGTCGTCTACCCATGATTCCTTCCAGAAAGGCTAATGAGTGTGGTTGACATCTTGGAAGGACGGGGGTTGATACTCATCTGGGCGATGGGCCAATCGACGGAGCGGAGTAGCAGATCATTCTTGGCCTCAAAAAGGCACTTTCTATTGCCAAGGGGTGCTCCGCAAGCAGCCAAGAGGCACCAGCTGTGCGCCTGCTTTATTTTGTGCAAGTTAGATCACGAGCTGGAGCAACGTGTCCGTACAGGATATAAGGGCCTTTTTGTCGCTATCGCCAAGTTCGATGTCACTTTCGTTGATTCCTTCGCGACAATCTCGAGCCCTTCCGCCTCTGTTTGTCTGCCAGTTGCCTACCTGGAGGCTCATGCAAGCACTGACAACGGGCTTGCTAGAATGGGAAAACCCCCTGCATATCGATTTCGCCTTTGGTTTGGGCTACGACTTAGTGACAAGGGGCTCCCCACGAGGATCCAAACTTTGAAAGGTGCAGAATTGCGCCTATTAGTCTCTAGGTGTTTACCTCCCGAGCAAGGCCTTCGATTTGAGCCCTTCAGCGTGTATGAGGAAGCAATTCCATTGGTCAGGTAAGGTGGTCGATGATGGGTCCTAGCGCCTCCACGTGCTGCTAAAATAATCTGCTATTGGGCCCAAATAAGATCATGGTTAAAGCGCAAACCCTGGCTTCTTGGCAGTGGCCAAGGTTGTCGCCATGGCCACCAAAAAGTCTCGAATATCAAACGTGAATACCTCAGGTGCCACTGTGGCCCCACCCAGAAATTTTGCGCCGGATGACGCTGCTGAATTGCAAATGAGAAACTTCCTCGCGTGAGCTTCCCCGTCTGAGACTCGTTTCGTCAGGCCATGGGGTTCCACTCCATGCCAGGCGACCGCTAACTAATCCCTACCACCTGCTGGTGCCTCATTCCGGTATACGTACCTATTTCAGCCAAGCTGCCTTCAAGCACGCTGGTCCACCGGCGATCCCTGCTCCTGATTCAGACGGAATTATAGAGAATGCTACCACACCATGGAATACCGAATGAGAAGGCCCATTTACATCCCGTGGGGCTGTCAGTATGCACAGTAGAGTGCTCCTCGTGCTGAGGTAGGGTGGAAGCCATAGGAAATTGTCGGTGTCTGGACACAAGCATTTCAATGCGATACAGATAATTTCCTCTTAGAGGATTTGTAAGACTCTGATCGGTCTACGGTGCCCCTGGGGAAACGTTACATGTCCCCTTTAAGGCCCAATAGTGCGTGCCTCCACTGAGGCGACAACCACTAAGGAAGCATGGCGCTCAACTCTGCTCTCGCTGTTTTCCAGATACTGTCAGCGTCGCATTGTTTCCCTATCGTCATCTCTACACCGCTACTAATGTGCTAACATGGAATCATATTCTACCATTAGGTGGTGGAAATGCTGACAGAAACAGGCTTTCTTGGCCAACCGTTGTCGCTTCAAATCAGGGTAAACAATCTATCCATCGAGAACATGTGAGTGTCGTGACATTGGTCATTATTGACGCTCACAGATCCTGCGGCAGCATTTCGCTCGCTCATTGCCTTGCCTTTTCCTGCCAGTCCTTCTCGGATCCCTAGAATCATAAATCAGATTCACGATTACACTCTGCAAGCGAAGATGCCTCCAAGAAATTCCATCGAGAGGTTCTCATTCTAGTTTTTGGCGCTAGGACGCATTGACACTCGTGACACACAATTCCAATATGTGATATCCTTGCAGATAAAGAGCTGGCATATCCAACGGTCGTTGTGTAACTTACTAGGTTAGAGAAGTACTGGCAGGCGTCATGTCAGCTGTTCATTCTTCCGTCTGTCCATATCAAACTGACGGATCTCTGTTGATTATCTTGTTGGACGCCTTCCATGCTGTGCTCAGTGTAAGCTGTCTGCCAGTTTGTCGCATCTTTTTCAGAGGTCAAGCAAGACCGTAAATATGGTATGGACATAGCAGATCATTCCTCTCTCACAGGTGTCCTTTGATTTTCTGACCTGCCGCGCCAAGTTGACCAACTATTGTGGTTGGTGTTTTGAGCTTCTGATCCTGGACGACAATATGGCCATGAGAAAACCTAACTCAGGATTTCAACACAATCCCAAGTGCCTCACACCTTCGGTCGATCAAACTTCGACGCAGTTCACTCGACTTGCCCCGTCCCTTTTCAAATCTTTCCGACGAGGAAGCTTAAGTAGTAGCGCTTCCGCAGCCGTTCCCGGGATCAGTTTTGTCAGCATTCAATGCCTAAATCTCCGGTGTGTTGTGCAGTGAAGTACCTAACGGCAAATCGCCAGGTTATTCTGCCTGCATTTTTCTCTCAAAACCCCACCATTTCTCAGGAAATTACTAAGATCCTAATCGGGTGAGCGTTATTCTAACCTTTCATGTCATCTACTTATTCGAGTCCAGGAGTGCCACGCCTAGGGGCAGTGTATTCTGCCCCAGGCCCTATCACGCCTTCTTACCGGCTAAAGAAACGTGTATCGCAATGCTCAGCTCATGAAGAGCCACAACTCCTAGTCCTGAAACGACATCAAATTGTCTCGATGTCTCCCAAGCGGTCTCCAAATTCGGAATATTGTACTTCATTCGCAGTCACCTCTCGGCTAGGAGTGCCTTATAGTATGGCGCGACAGCTGACCGATCCGCTTTCGATCAACCCATATTGGAAAGTCCACAAGAAGTCGCAGCCTCGCCAACCGCCCCCAGACCTTTGCAAAGAGTTGAGGCTCTGATGGGCGACAACATGGAAGCCAGGTCACTGTTGCACATCAGACATGTCAAACGGAAAGCATTACCTCGAAGAAATACATAACAAGGCAACAAGAACAAATGGACAGCCTGATAGAAGCCGAGACGTTGGCAAAAACGGAGCTAGAAGCAGATCCAGACGCCGGTGATGAAGAAAGACCTCAAAGGCTCCAGAGAACTTTTTGGATGCCAGTGAAGTATCCTGAAGAGCGACTTGAATTCATTTGGTCAAGAGCTGGAGGTATTCAAGAAGAAGGAGGAAGGTCTCCGAAACAAGCTGTAGGGACATTCTGGCCGGGAGCCCTACAGTAAGTTCCAACCAAACAATTCTCTCCTAGTCATCGTCATGCACGAAAGCAATTTGCGACGCCGCTCAACCACTATCTCTCATCTTCCACCAACAAACTTCAGCGTTCACCCAACGTACCGCCTGAGCACAGAGTCCCCGCAGCAGCAACTTGCAAGGCCCACTACACAGGAACGTCGACGACACCCACTCTTAGACAAACAACACAAAGCATTCATGTTGCAGGAGCTTCTGGTCTGACCTGTCCACAGAAGTCATATCTGGCATCAATCTGAGTGGCCTTTAAATCTTTCCTCCATCTTCAATCCCTCGATTAGCTAATGACATCCGATAAAGCCGATATCCATCTCTGCTCATCCGAAATGCATTCCTCTCTCCAAATTTACAACTGATCACTACGTCAACGAACCTTCACATCCCTTCCGTTTTCCGTGGTGCTCCTAATTGCCGTTGATCTTACCAGTCTTCTGCGGCTCTCAGTAATGTCTGAGGCTCTTCTCACAAATATCAGTCTTTCTTCAACTAGTTTCTACGGTACCTTCCAAACAGGCTATCCTTCCTCACGAGTCCGAGCCGGCACCACAATTTCAAGAGAATGCACCAGCTCAGACTAGTAGCAGCAAAGGGCCAGAGATGAAAGCTTTCGCCGTAGTCAAAGGAGTTTTGGCGTGCCAGTGATAATGAACTCGTCTCCTAGTAGTAGAGCCGAAGCAGGATAGCCTCTCAATCAGCCTCCCACGATACTGTGAGTGTCATAGCAGTGATGAGGACTACGGACTCTGGTCACGCTATGTAGGTAAATGGCATGTTCTAGCTGATTGGGAATGAGGAGCATACTGGGATAGCAGTTGAGTACAACTATCCAATATGCTAAAGTGGGGATCGGTCGAAGGCAAAGTTTGCGAGCATGACTAACTTCGCCAAAGCCTCGCCTATTAACCAAGGCTTACAATCCCAAGCATTGCGAGCACGAAATATGTTGGGACAGACAGGCTCTACTTAGATAAACCCGAGGCCCCGGAGGCTCCAGCCTTCAAGGCCTCACAACATTTTTGGCACTTTGTTCCGG
>Ga0335075_10015105_pt1 | contig 11575 bp, 8 predicted proteins | sample Lox_Sample_24_FD_206723 | JGI IMG/M metagenome (GOLD analysis project Ga0335075, IMG submission 206723) | Soil microbial communities from Loxahatchee National Wildlife Refuge, Florida, United States - Lox_Sample_2.4 | ecosystem: Environmental > Terrestrial > Soil > Wetlands | place: USA: Florida...
TTACCGTCCCCGACTACATGTAAGTTGCAGCGTACGGCAGTTCGCGGCCGCCGCGGACCGCAGGGACAGGATGGCATCCCGCGAAATAGCCATAAAAACGGGACTGCGCCGCATTGTGCGAAGCCGTTACCGAGGCGCCACCGTGAGGGAGCGCTTGGCCGCAGTGACCGTTTTTCGACCTGCGGCCGTTTGTCAAAGGCCAGGCGCGGTCAATCGCACGGTTTACGCGAAATCCATTTTCGGGTGCATCGTGTGCCAATCCGTCGCGCGCTCGTACGCTAACGCCGCGCGCATCGGAGCGCCTTCCTGATATAGCTTCCCTGTGAACACCAAACCGGCAGGCATGTTATTCACAAACCCGCACGGAACCACCACCTGCGGATGCCCCGTCAGATTCGTAATCAGCAGCAAACTGCCGAACGGCGGGGACACGAGCACGTCCCAGTCCGCCATGAACTTCTCCATGTCGCGCATCAGCAGCGTGCGGGCGCGCTGCGCGCGGATGTACTCCACCGCTGGAATCACGCGCGACGTGCGAAAACTGTTGGGCCAGTCGCTCGGCTGCTGACCCCGCAACTGATCGACGCCCTTGTTGCGCGTCAGATCGTCGAACGCCGCGGCCGCTTCCGCCGACAGAATGATATGAAGCGGCTCGGGAGTGAGCTTCGGAAGATCCACCGCGACCGGCGTGGCTCCGGCCTTCTGAAAATCCGCCAGCGCCTTGTCGTAAACCGCTTTCGAATCGCCCGTCGCGCGATCGAAATCGGCCTTCACGTAGCCGATACGCAGTCCCGCCAGCCCGTGATGCGGCTGCCAATCGAGCGGCGCATCCACCACGCTCAGGTCGTGCCCATCGGACCCTTTGATCGCCTCCAGAACCACCGCGCAGTCCTCCACGGAACGGCAAATCGGACCGACTTTATCCATGGTCCAACTCAGTCCCATGGCGCCGTAACGGCTGACGCGCCCGTAAGTCGGCCGCAACCCGACGGTCCCGCAGCGAATGCTCGGCGAAATGATCGAGCCCAGCGTTTCCGTGCCGATCGAAAACCCGACCAGGCCGGCAGCCGTGGACGAAGCCGATCCCGCCGAGGATCCGCTGGAGGTCTGCTCGATATTCCATGGAGTCTTGGTCATCCCGCCGAACCAGAGCCCGCCTTGCGCCAGCGCGCCCATCGACAATTTCGCCAATAGCGGGCAGCCCGCCTGATCGAGCCTGTCAACCACTGTCGCGGTGTAGTCCGGCACGTGGTTCTGATACGGCTCCGCTCCCCAGGTGGTCCGAATGCCCTTGGTGGCGAAAAGGTCCTTGGCCCCATAGGGCACGCCGTGCAGTTCGCTGCGATGATGTCCGCGGCGATGTTCGGCGTCGGCGCGCTCGGCCTGCTCCAGTGCGCGATCCTCGGTCAGAGTGATCACGCACAGCAGCTTCGGCGAAAAGCGTTTCAGCCGCTCCAGGTACATTTTCGTCAGATCGGTGGATGTAACACGGTGTGACCGTATCATCGCGCCGAGTTCCGTCGCCGGCAGAAACGCCAGTTCCTCCACCGATTGGTAGTGCTTCAACTCCGGTTTGAGCGGCGCAAACCGGGCGTGCGCCGCGGGCGGAGGCGGGACCGGATAGAACCGAAATGCCGGCTCTGTGTCGAGCGGAACATCAATCGCGCGCAGCGCCGCATAAGAATAATAGTTGCGATTGACGCCCGCCAGCGCCATTGCTTCCTGGGCGTCCGTCAGCTCGACTCCAATCAGAGCCAGCGCATTGTGCAGCATCTCCTTCGTCACCACCTGCGGGCGCTGTGGCTGACCGGCGGGGTTCTGCGCTTCAACTTCGGGCTCCAGCGCCGCGGCGAGCACCGGCATCAAACGCAGCAGCATCCGCCGGTCGAGTTCAAATGACATAAACCGACATGGTACGCTAAAAATCCTGCATGGTTTTGCTTCGGGCCTTTGTGATAACGGCCGCTTTGGCCGCTCTTACAACCGCGAGCCCGACTTATGTCGGCGCGTCCGCCTGCGCCAAATGCCACGCCGACATCTATACGAAATGGACCCATTCGCGGCATAGCAAAATGCTGCAGAAGGCCACGCCTGAATCCGTCAAGGGCGACTTCAGCCGCGGTAATCTCAAACTCCGCGATTTCTCCTACAAAGTACGCGAAAGCGACGGCGTTTACTACATCTCGGAATCGGAGCTGTACGGCTCCCCGCGCGAGCACCGCGTAGACTACACGCTGGGCAGCCGCCGCATCCAACATTATTTAACGACCCTTCCCAGCGGCCGCATCGTCGTGCTGCCGCCCACCTGGGACGTGCAGCGGAAACAGTGGTTCCACAACTACGACATCGCCGATCCGGACGAGAGCGGCGATGTCACCGTGCAGGTCTGGAACAAAGGCTGCTACTCCTGTCACGTCAGCCAGGAGCAGAAGAACTACGACGCGAGCCATGACGCCTACAAAACTGCTTGGCTCGATTTCGGGACCAACTGCGAGCGATGCCATGGCCCAGGCAGCGATCATGTGCGCGACTACTCGGCTCCCGTCGCGGCCGGTGTGCCGCAGGCAAAGCACCCCGGCGACATCGTCGTTCAAACGCGGCTCGATCCGGTTCGAAACACCATGGTGTGCGCGCAATGCCACTCCTTCCGCGACATCTACGCGCAGGGGTTCACCGCCGGGTCCGATTATTACGACTACTTCGTCCCGATTCTCGAATACAACCAGCCGGTCGACAAAGACCCGGCCTACTGGCCGGATGGACGCACACGCCGATTTTCGAACGACGCCTATGGCCTGTGGCAGAGCGAATGTTTCCTGCGCGGCGGCGCCACATGCCTGAATTGCCATAGCGCGCCGCACGAGGTGGACATCGACAAGAATGCCCAGCTTCGGCCTGACGCCAACGCGCTCTGCTCGCAATGCCATGCCGCCATCCAGAACGCGCTCACCGCGCACACGCATCACTCGGCGACCAGCGCCGGCAGTTCCTGCGTCGAGTGCCACATGCCGCGCACGGTGTTGAGCATCAAGGCCGAAATTCGCGATCATTCTCTCACCATTCCCGTTCCCGAAAACACCCTCAAGCACGGCATCCCGAACGCGTGCAATAACTGCCACAAGGACCGCGATCCGAGTTGGGCCGCGGCGGCGATGAACAAGTGGTACGGCGACCGGTCGCGCCAGAAACTGATCCGGCGCGCCGACGCTTTTGCGCAGGCTCGCAATAATGACGCCGACGCGATTCCGGCTCTGCTCGCCATCGTGGCCGATTCCTCCGAAGGGCCGCTGGTGCGGACCAACGCGACCGGATATCTGAGCCGCTTTGCGACTGACGCCCGCGTCTTTCCCGTGCTGCTGTGGGCGCTCGGAGACTCCCAGGCTCCGGTTCGCGCCACCGCCGCGCTTGGGTTGGCGGCGCATCCCGCGGATCGCGCGACGGCGATCTCCTCGCTCATGAAGGCGCTCGGCGATTCCGTGTTGAGCGTCCGCGTAAATGCCGCCGTGTCGCTGGTGAGCCTCGGAGTTCGCGAGCTTCCCGGCGACGACGGACTGCGATTCGAACGCGCCAAACAGGCTTACAACGCCCGGGCCGAGTTGAATGGCGACGACGCGCAGCAGCAACTCGCGGCGGGCAAATTTTATTACCTCACCGGCGCGGTTCCGAAAGCGATCGAGGCCTGGAACGCGAGTCTCAAGCTCGACCCCGCGAACGTCGCGCGGCTGTATCTTGCCTCCGCTTATGCGCAGGAGGGCCACTTCAACGAAGCGCGTCAATTGTTAGAGGCCGTTGAACCGGCCAACCCGGAGTATCGGCGGGCGCAGGCGATGCTGAAGGATTTGCCGGGTGTCAACGAGTAGTGTTCGGCTTGGTCGAGATTGCCGGACGGCGCGCGAGGCCGATTGACAATCGGCCGCAGGATGCCATCCTGCAGTACGTGATTTTTAGCTCGCGCCGTCTTCCGCCTCCGCGTATTTCTGGTAATCCTCGGACGACATCAACTGGTCCAGCTCCGTGGGATCGGACATGCGGATCTTTACCAGCCATGCCTCGCCGTGCGCGTCTTCGTTCAGCTTTTCAGGCGATGTCGAGAGCAGTTCGTTGATCTCCACCACCTCGCCGGAAATAGGCGCGTATACATCCGATACGGCCTTCACCGATTCCACCGAGCCCAGGGCCGAGCCCTTCTGCGCATGAGCGCCGACTTTGGGCAGATCGACATAAACAATGTCGCCAAGCTCCTTCTGGGCATGATCCGTGATTCCGACCACCCCGATCGCGCCTTCCGGGCGCACCCATTCGTGTTCTTTCGTGTACCGCGAATCGCTTGAATAAGTCATTTGGACCGTTTATAAAAAGGCGTCGGGACCGTGACGGCCGCGACCGGTTGATTGCGAATCATAATCTCGATTTTTTGTCCGGGTACGGCTCGGTCCACCGGAAGATAGCACAAGCCGATGTTCTTGTTCAGAAACGGAGCGGGCCCGCCGCTGGTGACCCAACCCGCGGGGGTTCCGTCGATGGAAACCTCGTAGCCGTCCCGAGCGATGCCGCGGCCAATCATCTCGAATCCTACCAGTTTGCGCTTGATGCCCTCGGACTTTTGTTTGGCCAGAGCCGCGCGACCCTGAAAATCGCCCTTCTCCATCTTGACGATCCAATTCAGGTCCGCTTCGAGGGGCGTGATGGTGGCGTCGATCTCGTGGCCGTAGAGCGCCATCTTCGCTTCCAGCCGCAGCGTGTTGCGGGCCCCCAGGCCGCACGGTTTGATGCCGAACTCCTGACCGGCGTTGAGCACCTCGTACCAGATGCGGCGCGCTTCATCGGGGGCGACGTAAATTTCGAATCCATCTTCGCCGGTATAGCCGGTGCGCGCGATTCGCGCCCACACGCCAGAGACTTCACCATCCTTGAAGTGGTAATAGCGGATGCCCGACAGATCGGTGGATGTCAGCTTCTGTAGAGTCGCCAGCCCATTGGGACCCTGAATCGCGATTTGCGCATAACGCTCGCTGGCGAACTCAACCTTGGCGTGCCATTCGTTTGAGGATTCGATATGGTCGAAATCCTTGTCTTGATTCGAAGCATTGACGCAGATGAAGTAATGGTCGTCGTCGACCTTGTGGACAAGAATGTCGTCCACGAAGCCGCCATGTTCGTATAGCAAGCCGGAATAGTGGGCCTGCCCGATTTTGAGTTTGGAGGCATCGTTGGTGGAGATGAAGTTGACCAGCGTCAGCGCTTCCGGACCGCGAATTTCGATTTCACCCATATGGCTGACATCGAAAATGCCGACGGAGCGCCGAACGGCGTTGTGCTCATCGATGATGCCAGAGTATTGAACGGGCATGTCCCAGCCGCCGAAATCGACCATTTTGGCGCCGAGTTCACGATGGACCGCGTTGAGCGGCGTAGCTTTGAGCGCGGCTGTAGATGGCATGAAAATCAATTCTAGCGCGCAGCGGTTTCGCTCACTGTAGTCCGTCCGGCAGAAGATGCTTCTGTACTTTGCCCATGGCATTTCGCGGCAGCTTATCGACGAAGAGGAACGTTCTGGGAACTTTGAACGATGCCAGTTTCTCGCGGCAGCGCTGCTGTAAATCTTCGGCGGCCACCTCCGCGCGGACGACGACGTACGCTACCGGAATCTCGCCGCGCGCCCGATCGGCGACGCCGACGACTGCCGCTTCCGCCACCTCCGCCTGCTCTTCCAGGAACTCCTCGATCTCGCGTGGATAAATATTGAATCCCCCGGAAATGATCAGATCGCTTTTGCGCCCGCACAGCGTGTAGTAACCGTCGGCGGATCGTACCGCCAGATCGCCGGTCCGGAAATAGCCGTCGACGAAAGCCGCCGCCGTAGCTTCGGGACGCCGCCAATAGCCCGCGAACACGTTCGATCCTTTCAGGAACAATTCGCCAGTCTCGCCGTCGGCGACCGGAGAGCCAGCGGCATCCAGCAATCGGACTGAGACCCCCGGCAACGGCATACCCACGCTGCCCGGCCGCCGCTCGCCAATGTATGGATTGCTGATGTCCATCAGGTTTTCACTCATGCCGTACCGCTCCAGAATCGTATGGCCGAACTTCGCACGGAACTCTTCGAGCACTTGCGGGGAGAGAGGAGCCGATCCCGAAACAAACAGCCGCATGCCTGCGCCCATCTCGCGCGCTTCGGCATGGGCGATCTCGAGGAGGCGAACATAAATGGTCGGCACGCCGAAAAACAAGGTTGGCCGAAAGTCGAGAAACTCCGCGGCAGCGGTCTGGCGCTCGAAGCGCGGCAATAGCCGCACGCGGCAGCCGCTCGCCAGCCAGCAGTGCAGCCCGTTGCCGAGACCGTGGACATGGAAGAGCGGCAAGGCGAGCAGAAAGCGGTCCGCGCTTGCGATTTGCCAACACGTGAGCAGATTCACTGCGTTCACGGCGAAGTTGTTGTGCGTGAGCACCGCGCCTTTGGATGCGCCAGTAGTGCCCGAGGTGTAGATGATGCCGGCCGGTGTATCTCCATCCAGCGCGAGGGCAGGACGTTCGGGCGGCATCGCGGCAGCGGCGGCATTCAAATCCGAGGGATTCCAAACCGGCACCCGTTCAGGCACTGGCATATCGGAGATCACCGCTGACGGCTCGGCATCGTCCAGAATGTGCGAGATCTCGCGCTCTTTGTAAAGGATATTGACCGGCACGAAAATGACGCCGAGCTTCACGCATGCCAGATAGGCGTCGATCATCTCCACCGAATTGGTAAGAAACACACAAAGCCGGTCACCGGTCCGCAAGCCTCGCTGCGCCAGAACGTGCGCGAGGCGATTGCTGCGCTCATCGATCTCGCCGAACGTGTAGGTCTGCCCCTGAAATTCGAGGGCCGTGATATCCCGCCGGCCAATGAATGACAGATCGAACAGGTGCAGCAGGTTCATGCCGGCAATCCTTTTCCGCGGGTCTCTTCGGCGGCGGGCAGGAGCGCCAGTCCGAACAGGAATGCAACGGACGTTAAGGCCACCGGGATTCCGATGGTATGGAATCTCGCTACGCCCGCGCCGACCAGGAACGTGACGCCCGCGGCAACGAAGCGCCCGAACGAGGTCGCGAAGGCAAAGGCGCTGCCGCGGCATTCGGTCCGATACTGCTCCGGCAGCCAGAGCGTGTAGACGGCGAAATTCGCCCCGCCGACGCCCAAAAAGAAGAGGCACGCGATGAACCAGGCCAAGGCGTGCGCGCCCGCATAGAAAACGTAACCGAATCCGACGGCGATGAACAGGAACATGAGAGCGAAGTAAAACGCCAGCGCTCCCCGGCGGCCAAAACGTTCCGCTAACATCGGCAGCGCCAGACATCCCGCGATGGTTCCCACGGACAGGAGCATGGTTGCATAGGAGGCAATTCGCGCCGCTTCAACGGCGCTGTAACCGGCCAGCATCGCGAGGCCGGTCACCGAAGACGGCACATACACAGAACCGGCCCACAACCCGATCATGGACGTCAGCAAAAGCGCCGAGTTGACCACGGTCCGTTTTCGGTATTCCGAGGAGAACAGTTGCAGGAACGCCCGCGTTGCGGTCCACTGGCGTCCGAGGGAGTCGAGCCGGCCGGTCCAGCGGCGCGGTTCGGCGACGCCATATCGTATGAACGCGACGAGCAGCGCCGGGGCACCGCCTACGGCAAAAACCGCGCGCCATCCGTAACGCGCGCCGATGAAGTAGTTCACAACAGCCGCCAGAAATGTTCCGAAGTAGTAGCCGGTGTGCATGTAAGCCGCGCCTTGCTTTCGCCGATCCTCAGGCCACTCCTCCGCGACGAAAACGCCGCCCAGCGTCCATTCGCCGCCGATTCCCGCGCCCGCGAGGAAACGGAATGCCGCCAGTTGCCAGACGTTCGCCGCCACGCAGCCCAGAAACGTGAACACGGAATAGCAAAGTATCGTGAGCATCAAAACGCGGACGCGCCCGAACCGGTCGGCGATGGGTCCCCAAAGGAACGCGCATCCCCAGCCGGCCAGGAAAATCGCAAACAGAATTCCACCGTAGTAGCCCACATTGGCCGGGCTCGCCGAAATGCCCGATTGCGGCAGCAGATTGCGCAGCGCCGGCACAAGGACCAAGGCGTAGATGAAGGAGTCCATGCCGTCGAGCGCCCAACCGAGCCACGCGCCCCAGAATCCGCGAACCTGGTTGGGGGTCAAACGCGCGCGAGTGGCTACGACGGGAGACAAGTGTCATTGTAAAGTACATGCCGAGGAGAAAAATGGGTCGATTCGTAAAATACGCGTTGGCGGCGTGTTGCGCTGTTCTGCTTGGCGCACAAGCGCCGGATCAAGTGCCTGCCGTTTATACTCAATCGTCCGATTTGCAGCGCATCGTTGTGGTCCGGCTGAAGTATGGGACCGATATGCTCGACGGACTCGAGCAGGCGGTGGCGCGCGAGAAAATCAAGAACGCCGTCGTGCTGAGCGGCTTCGGCTCGGTGACCGCGTATCACGTACACGTGGTCGGAAACACGACGTTCCCGCCCAAGGACATCTTCACGAAGGCGGGTGGACCTTATGATCTGTTGACGGTGAGCGGGTTGATTATGGGTGGGCGCGTCCATGCTCATATCACGCTGGCGACTCCGCAGCGGGTGATCGGCGGGCATCTGGAGGCGGGGACTTCGGTGTTCACGTTTACGAATATTTCGCTGGCGGTGGTGAGCGACTCGGTGGACTTGTCGCGGAATGACGATTGGAAGTGGCATTGAGAAGGATCCAAAGAGAGTAGAGCGCCCGGAGCCGCTACCAATTCTGGTCCGGCTCTTGTGGGGCAGCCCGCCCCCTGGTGGGCTTCGTCCCGCCTATTACGAATGCCTCGGCAGCGCGACCAGGGGGTCGCGCGCAGACCGGGGGGTCTGCCCCACTCGGATCGTCGCAGGGTGCGAAGAAGTGCAGCTGTAGTAGTACAAACAGCGGAGCCGCAACCAAACTGGCTCGGGTATTCGGTTGGCCGCGCGAGGCCGATTGACAATCGGCCGCAGGTTCACAGCCTGCCCCACTTTCCGAGTCGTCATCGGCTGAGAAGAAGTACAGCTCTGTAGTACATGGGATTGCGAAAACTCAGTTTAGCGGCCGGTGGCTTGGCGGTCGGCGCGGCGGTCTGTAAGTGGTTGGTGGGTCGCGTATAAGAGACGATAGGAGGTTTGCACTCGCGGGCGCGCCCTACATTTATAAGTGGGCGCCTTGGACGCTTGTGGGGGGGTGTTGCGAACGCGCCATGATCTCGTCTGCGATGGCTTGCGGGAGGTCGATGTCGTATAGGATTAGCCTACTGGCTTCTCCCGCCGTTTCGATGGCGATGCTTCCTACGCCGAACATGCGCTGCGAGAAGGATTGATCGACGCGCACGTCCTGAATTTTGGGGAGTTGGATGGTCCGCGTGGTCTTGCCTAGCAGGCCGAGTTCGTAGCGCAGTTTATCCGACGTGATGGTCACCTTCGTCATGCGCCGGCGGACATGGCGGGACAGCGGCCAGAGGAATAGCACCAGGAACGCGGCCGGAAGCCAAAGCGGGTGAGGGTACAGCATGTACCACGCGACGGCGCCGGCGATCACTATCGCAGCGGTGGCGTAGTAGCCCGCTTTCACGAACTTCATCGTAGGTCGCACCAGAATGTCGGCCATGGAGTGTCTACTGCCATTATTGCTCGATCAAGAGCAGGTGCTGGCCGCGAGGCAGCATCACGACGAAGCCGCCATCGGTTGGTTCAGCCGCGGCGTCGTGTTTCACGCCGTCCAACTCCAGGGAACGAGGCTTCACGTTGAGAATCGCGATGGCCCGGCCGCTGTTTCGATAGGACAGCTCGACGCCATGTTCGGTCGCATGCGCCGACTGTAGTTGACCATTGAAATCGAGGATCCGCACCGCAGATTGCTTCGCGCCAGGTTCCACGCGATTCGAACCGGCGGGCAGCCAAAGGGTGTCGGCATCTTGTATCGGCCAGGGACGTCCGTTGACCGTTGCAGGACCATGCCAGCGCACTCCGACGCCATAACGCGAGGCAATGGTGAAGCTATCGCCGTCCCGTTCGAAGCGGTCCACCGACGCGGCCGACGCGGGCAACAAGGCCATGTCGGCGGGCAGGATCGAATTTTCGAAATACAGGGCGACCTGTGGAAACGATTTGGAGGCCAGGTGCACTAACTGAAACAATTCAGTGCCGGTCTGTTGTTTCGTGGGATAGACGTCCTGGTAGCGCTCAACGATATTGATGTCGATGGCGAGCTTATCGAACTTCTCCGTCAGCGGGCGATAGCGCTCGGCGATTTGGGGATAGCGCTTGGGACCGAGATTCCAGATGGTGGCGGGGTCCTCGATGAGAAACGTGAAGTCGTGCTGGTCGAGCAGCGGGAGCACCTTGCCCGCATCGGCGCCGATCAGGTCGCGCATACGATTGTCGAAGCGATCGTCGACATGGGTGAGGACGAGATCCATGTCGGGCCGGGCGCGGCGCAGCGCTTCAATCTCGCCGATCCAGCGGGATTCCTGTTTGCGCGCGAGCTCGGCGCGGAAATCGAGAAACGCGCGCAATTTCGACGGGTCGGGAGTTCCCTGGAACAGAGTGATGGGATCGAAGCCGGCGGATTGCGCGAAGCTGTGGCGCACGTCGTCGTTCATAGGCGTGAAGCGAGCCGGGTTGGCGGTGCCTTCGAGCGATTCGTAGTACAGCTCGGCGAGGTTGACCCCGTCCCAATCGAAGCGGCTCAGCAGCGCGCGCGTGCCTTGGGCCACAGCGGCGTAGGCGGCCGGGTTTTCCAGGTTCATGAGCTTGCGCCAGTCGAGTTGGGCATCCTGCAACAGCGCCGTCTTCTCGCGCCATTCGGGATGATCGGCCCAGAAGCGTTCGCTCACGTGCGGGAGCTCCAGCCAGGCATACGTGAGAATGCCGTTGTGATGACAGGCGGCGATGAGTTTGCGAAGATACTCGTCGGCCTGTGCGTCGGGCTCGAAGTAATGCCAGGCGGCAATGTGCAGCCTCGCGATTCCGGCGCGGCGCCAGCGCGCGGCGAAATAGTCGACATCTACGCGGGAGCGATACGCGGAATCGAAGAATGCGGTGAGACGGCGGGATTGGAAGGCGGGCGAGATGCCGATGTCGGTCAGCGCCTGTATTAAATATGGATAGCGCTCGTAGCCTTGGGCGCCCGGCGATGTCGCGAGCCACAGTGCCGCGCCGGATCCGAGTTGCACGGAGGCCATAACGGGCGCGCCTTGCCAGCGCTCGGTTGCGAAGATGCGCGCGTTTTTGGGCAGCTCGAAGACGGGAAGCTCGACGGGTTTTTCCCAGACGATGTTCAGTTTGGGGGCGCGGGCGTCGACGATGCTGCGGACTACGATGCGCTTCTTCGTTGGAACGATTCCCAGGGCTTGGGCGATGGGGGAGTCGCCTTCGAGGACGATGATGGCTCCGTTGCGTACTTTGTCGGTCCACTGTGCGGCGGTTCCGGCGGCGCCGTCGCGGACGATAAAGAGATTGGTGGGGCCGAGGGAGCCATCGGAGAGGCCGGCGGCGGAGAGGATGTCGGGCCAGGGGCCGGGGTCGGGTC
>Ga0335075_10015106_pt1 | contig 11574 bp, 11 predicted proteins | sample Lox_Sample_24_FD_206723 | JGI IMG/M metagenome (GOLD analysis project Ga0335075, IMG submission 206723) | Soil microbial communities from Loxahatchee National Wildlife Refuge, Florida, United States - Lox_Sample_2.4 | ecosystem: Environmental > Terrestrial > Soil > Wetlands | place: USA...
TATACTCTAATAGGCATATACGTGTCAAGGCATATTTAGAGGGAGGAGCACAATTTCCATTTGGTCGCAGAAACAGCTACAAATGGTGAGAATCAAAGCGATTGCGATGCGTGAATTACTGAGGGAATGGTAGCGCTAACGGGAATCGAACCCGTATTTCGGCCTTGAAAGGGCCGCGTGCTAACCGTTGCACCATAGCGCCACGGAACAAGAAGTGCGGTCTAGTTTAGCAGACTTCGCAGCGGCTCAGAAAAACCTCATCCTGAGCTGAGAAGGCGAGAATGCGCCGTCAGCACACCTCGCAGACATTGCGTGTGCCGCTGCGTCACATCGTGTTCCTTGGCCGCCTCCACGGTGGCAATTCCGAGCGTGAATCCATCAAGCGTCAACTCGATATGGACCGGTTCGCCCCACGCGGGCGTGCGAAACGTCTCGACAAAACCCAGCCGCGAATAGAATGCCGCGGCGCGGGCAAGATCGCGGGAATAAAGATTGATCATGGGAGTTTTGAAGGCAGGCATTGCGCTCTTCTCCAGCCCTTTAAGCTTTGACGCCCAACTCTTCAGCGAGTGCGTCAGCGCCAGCCGTTGCGCTCGCGCAACGATGTGATGTGCGCGACGTGATGGCGCCCGTGCCAGGCATAGAGTTGCAGCAGACTGTCGAGTGTCATCGGGCCCATTTCCGGATGCCGGACCGTTCGTTTCCAATCGGCCGGCGAAAGGGAGTTCAGAAGCGCGAGCCAGCGCGTGTGCAAGCTCTCAAAGAGAACAAGCGATGGCTCGATGGCGGCTTTAGCGTCGGCGAGTTTGGCCCACGATGCTTCGTCGTAAGTCTTGATCGTAGGCTCGTTTTCCGTGAGGCCGAGCTTGAAGCGGATGAACGAGTTCATGTGGCTATCGGGAAGATGGTGGACGACTTGGCGGACCGTCCAACCACCGGGACGGTAGGGCGTGTCGAGTTGCTGTTCGGTCAAGCCCGCGACGGCTTGGCGGAGTTTGGCGGGAGCTTCGGCGACTGCGCAGATGAGTGAAGCCCGCTGAGTATCGGATAGGTTTTCGGCGCGCTGGAATTTCCCGACTGGGTATCGCAGATCCGTTTCCATCCTGCCTCCTTTGTGTGGGATGAGTGGGATTGGATGTCGCGAGGATTATTCAGGTCGCGGGTGCCAGAGGCAAATGTGGCGGAGGGAATAAAGAGGACGGCGGAGGGTCAATTTGGACCATTGCGAACGCGAATGAAGTGAGAGAAAAGGCGAAGGACAGGCGAATGAATTTCGAGAAAAAGAGTACCGTAAGTAGGTCAAGTAAGTTGACCTAAATAAGGCGCTCAAACGCCGGTATTGGGAGCGATTTGGATACCCATCCGGTGGGAAACGACAATGGAAACGAAAAAGGGAAAAATGGGCCTTGGATGGGTAGACCCGTACGTGGACAGCCGCAGAGCCGGAAGTGTCGTAAGCTACTTCAACCAGTACAATCCGCGCCGCTGATATTCGGGGACTGTGAAGACCGTTAGACTTTCGGAGCCCTCAGGGGCTAAAACCCAGAGAGATTCCCGCCACGGCGGGCAGGCTTCGGGGTAGACATCGCCCCTCAGAATGACAACTCCCGGGTGGCGAGGCCATCCCGCAGAGACGCAAAGGGCGCGAAGGCAAACCGGACTAGACGGTGAAGGAGCTGCCGCAGCCGCAGGTGCGCGCGGCATGGGGATTCTGGAAGATAAAGCCGTTGCGGATCAGACTTTCCTGATAATCGAGCGTTGTGTCAGAGAGGTAAGCGAGGCTTTTCGGGTCGACGAAAACGCGCGCGCCGAATTCTTCGATGATGTTGTCGCGGGTGCGCGGCTCGGTCTCGAGGCGCATGGCGTAGGTTAGTCCCGAGCAGCCACCGCCGCGGACGCCAATGCGCAGCCCACCGGAGTCGGCAGGGACACCCTCTTTGGCGAGGAGCTCGCGAATTTTGCTGGCAGCTTTTTCCGTTACGTGAATTGGCATAGGCGGCGAACCGTAATTAGTGAGAAGTGAGCGGTGATTGGTGGCTCCTGAATTACAACGAGCGCAATTTTGCTCGCTTCTCTCAGCTCCATTTTAGCGCGAGCGGGCGAAGGTTTCCACTCGGTCACGCAAGCACGTTACGAAGGCCGTACCTGATATGCACACTGATTCACAACTGTCTTCCGAGAAGACGAGTCATGACGGAGAGGGACTCACGCACCGCTTCGAACGCGTAAATGCGCATGCTTCTTTCATAGCTTTGCACGGCTTCGACGATCGGCAGTTCATTCTTAATCGCTGCGGTCAATTCCCTTGACAGTGTCTCTGCGTCCTTCAGCGCCGTGTTCGCTCCGTTGCCCTGAAACGGAGTCATGCTATGAATAGCGTCCCCGATGAGCGTGATGCCAGTGGACCGCCAGGCGTCAACAGGCCTCGAGCTCTGAATCGAGGGTGCGATTATCTCAACCAGAGCCTGCAGGTCGCCATGCCAGCTGGACATTCTGGCCTGCACTGCCCGTTTCACGGCCGCCGGTTCCGTGCGCAATTGTTCACTGGACAGTTCAAAATAGTTCCGTTCGGCGCAGAAACCAAACACCGCATATCCGTTCTGTTTTGCGTTTGGAACCTTCGGAATCGCAGACATTCCGGCAAGCGCCTGCAACTCCCGGGTCTCCGGTGTCCAGGAAGCCAACACCAACGCACAGGGCGCATCACCGGGCACGATCATTACTCCTCCCGTCAGAGCCGCCTTGGGAAGAATAGCGTGGAGTGCGTCGCTAAACGGAATGATTGCCCCGATCATGATTGCGCCCGTGTCGAAGGGCGCGGTATGCGGCAGGTACTTCTCTCTGACGCGCGAACCGACACCGTCCGCACCCACCAGCACGTCTGCTTCGATGCGGGTATCGTCCTCGAAGCAGGCGATCAATGCTCCGTCTGAAAGCTCCTCGTAATGCGCAAACGTCTTGCCGAAATGGGTACGATTTTCAAGCCCGGTAAGAAGCACTCGTCTAAGAACCATGCGGTCCACGGACCAGTGTGAGTGCAAGGGCGATTCCTCGCTGTCGCTTACCGTTGAGAGTACGTGAAGATCCTTGTTGAAGACGGTGAACGTAGAACCGTGTCTGCCGGAGGTGCGCTCGAATAGTGCAAACACTTCGTCCGGGAGACAAGTGTGCAACGCGGCACTGCCCGTTGGATTGATGTGAAGGCGGGTTCCCTGAGGACGCGCGTCCGCGGCGCTATCGCGCTCAAAAACCGCAACGCGGACCCCGGCCGATTTCAAAGCCTGAGCCAGGCACAATCCACCGAGCCCCGCACCGATGATGACCACTCGAAAGTCAGATGCATTCGCCCGTCGCATTTCGTTCGAGATCCTCGGTGAGGCTTGGCCAGAAGCAACGCTTCGACGCTGGCACCGGTAATTTCGTGAGGCTGCAGGTCACCGCTGCAGCAAAGGAAGCTGCCCTTGTTGCTCGCGGATCATAGCTTCTTTGATTCGTAGAGGGGGGAGAGTTCGCGGAGGCGCTTGACGGTTTCGACGACGCGGGCGGCGACATAGTCGACTTCTTCTTCGGTGTTGAAGCGGCCGAGGCCGAAGCGGATGGACGAGTGAGCGAGATCGTCGTTGAGGCCGAGGGCTTTTAGGACGTAGCTCGCTTCGATGTTCGCTGAGGTGCAGGCAGAGCCGCTGGAAACGGCGACGTCATTGATGCCCATCATCAGGGATTCGCCATCGACGTGAGCGAAGCTGAGACTCAGGCTGTGGGGGAGGCGATGGGTCATCGAGCCATTTACGGAAACATCCGGGAGTTGCGATACGATTTTCTCTTTCAGGCGATCGCGCAACACTCGCAGCCGTTCGGTTTCGGAAGCCATTTCGTGCTGGCAGAGTTCGCAGGCCTTGCCCAAGCCGACGATGCCGGGAACGTTGAGAGTGCCGGAGCGCATGCCGTGTTCGTGGCCGCCGCCGTCGATGATCGAGGCGAGTTGGACGCGCGGATTCTTGCGCCGAACGTAAAGCGCGCCGACTCCCTTGGGCGCGTAGAGCTTGTGGCCGGAGATGGAGAGCATGTCGATGCCATCGGCTTCGACGTCGATCGGGATTTTGCCGACGGCTTGCGCGCCATCAACGTGGAAGAGAATGCCAGCTTTTTTCGCGATCCTGCCGACTTCGGGAATGGGCTGGACCGCGCCCATTTCGTTGTTGGCGTACATGATGGAGATCAGGATCGTGGTGGACGTGATTGCGCGCTGCACATCGTCCACACTGACGCGGCCGTCGTTCTGGACGGCAAGGTAAGTCACTTTGAAGCCGGCTTTTTCGAGGTGTTTGCAGGTGTCGAGCGTAGCCTTGTGCTCGGTGACCTGAGTGATGATGTGGTTTCCCTTTTCGGCATAGACTTCGGCAGCGCCCTTCAACGCGAGATTCGTGGATTCGGTAGCGCCGCTGGTGAAGACGATTTCGCGAGGCGAAGCGTTGATCAGGCGGGCGATCTGAGCGCGCGCGTTCTCGACAGCCTCTTCCGCTTTCCAGCCGAATTCGTGGCTGCGGCTGGCAGGATTGCCGAACTTCTCGTTGAAGTAGGGGAGCATGGCCTCGAGAACGCGAGGGTCGACGGGCGTCGTCGCGTGGTAGTCCATGTAGACGGGAAGCTTCACGGCCATAGCGCTGTCCTTGAGCGCCGGAGACCGCCGAAACCAGCGGAAGCAGCGGCGACAGATTATTCTATTCGGATTTGCGGGGTTGTGCCAGCGGCTGGAAGAAGAGGAAGCAAAGGAGGTAGAGGAGGCAAAGGAAGCAGAGGAAAAAGGCCGCGGCGAAGACATCGGCACGAGCCATTCCTGACGCGATTCCGTTATGGCGTGGTGCCGACGGATCCAGCGACATTCTTGACGGTGCCGGTGCTCGTGACAGTGGTGGCGGTTGCGGCCTGCTATATTCCGGCGCGAAGAGCGATGAACGTCAAGCAGCTGGTGGCGCTGAGGCAGGAGTAATGTGCTTAGGCGCGACGAGCCACGTCGATTGTGTGCAGGATCGCCGGTGCAAGGACGAGGAACCATGGAAAGACGAAGAGAGATTCTTCGCCCGCACCCCGAGCTCAGAATGACAACGTGAGAACGCTGACAACATGTGCCTGCGGCAGGCAGGTGCTGGCGTATAACCGGAGGAAGGAGCGCAGGTTGCCTTCCCGCCAGTTCTGAAGAGAAGGCCCCACGCTCGAAGACCAAGCATGGGGCCGAGCACTTTCCAGGGGAGGTCCCGACCTCAGGGGCTGAAGCCCCATCGGTGTTAGCCGTTTAATGTCGGAGCTGAAGCCATGTCTGCCGACAGGCAGGCTCCGGCCCCCTCAGAACCATGCGACGAATTCCTGCTTGGCGACGCTAGCGCGAGTAGTTGGAGTTGATGAAGTTGTCTACATCGCGGTGCAGCTTGTCGCGCGCTTTGGTGTCGATGTAGACCATATGGCCCGACTGGTAGTAGGCGAAGCTGATGTGAGGACGAATGGTCGGATCCAGGTCCATGTGGCTGACGGTATGCTCGATGCCGTCGAATGGCGTGGCGAGATCGTAGTAGCCACAGAGGACGAGCACCTTCAGGTTGGTTTCCTCCGTCATGGCTGAGCGGAGGGTTTCAGCGACTTCGGTGCCGCCGTTGCGGTCCCACGGACGAACGTTGGCACTCACCGTGTAATACGCATCGCTATCCCATTTCAGGTCGCGACGAACGTAGTCCTGGAAAGTGGCAACGAACGCACCCATATAGGATGCCTCGCTGGGATCGTATTCGGGGGCTTCGCCGGCGGCGTCGCGGTCAATACCTTCGAAACGAGTGTCGAGGCGGCCCATGGTGCGGCGCTTGTTGCGCTCAAGTTCCTTGAACCAGCGGAAGGGGCTAACGCGAAGATTGCAGTCCTCGATGAAAGTGGGCGAGAGAGCAGTCAGGCGCGCGTAATCCTGCACAACTTTCTGATATTCGTCGCGCGAGATCTGGTCGCCCTTTTGCAAGGCCTGCGCGTATTCGCCGTTGGTGAATTCGCGTGCTTCCTGCGCAATCTCGTCGACGCTCTTGGACTGGAGATCGGGCGCAAGGAGGTGGTGGTACCAAGCGGATGTGGCATAAGTGGGCACGTCGAACTCGTAGCGATCGTCCGCGCCCCAGTTGGCGAACGCGACGGTGGAAAGGAGCGCGATTCCGTTCAGATACATGTTGTGCCGGTGTTCGAGAACACCGGACAGCTCAGCGGAGCGCGTCGTGCCGTAGCTTTCGCCGATGAGGAATTTGGGGGAATCCCAACGCTCGTTGCGCGTGATGTATTGATAGATGAAATCGGAGAAAATGTTGGCGTCTTCGACGACTCCGTAGAACTGGGCGGGATTCTGGCCGGGAGCGGGACGGCTGTATCCCGTGGAAACAGCGTCGATGAAGACCATATCGGTGGCATCGAGGAAGGAATCCTCGTTGTCCGTGATCGAGTACGGCGCGGGCATGCCATGGCCATCTTCGGTCAGGACGACGCGCTCCGGTCCCATGCCCATGTGGGTGAAGAGGGAAGCGGAGCCGGGGCCGCCGTTGTAGATGAATGAGATTGGGCGTTTCGAAATGTCAGAGACTCCATCTTTCGTGTACCCGACGAAGAAGAACGTGGCTTTTGGATTGCCGTCATCGTCCTTGATGACGTAAGTGGCGGCGGTGGCCGTGTAGTTGATCATCTGGCCACCGATGCGCGCGCTGTGCTGCGTTACGGAGGATTTCTCTACCGGCGGCATCAGATGCTGCTGCTCAGGAGATTTCTTTTCTTGCGATTGCTGCTCCTGCGCCTGTTGTTGAGCTTCCATCTGAGCGCGGCGCGCACGCGGGGGAGCGCCCTGCGCGAATGCTGGCGCAGCAGCAAGCAATCCCGCAACTGCGATCAGAGTGAGTCGATGCAAAGTCATGCTGGCTGTCTCCTTCTAGGAAAAAGTTGACGGATTGGAACGTTGAATCCCGCACACCCGGTCGGGACGTCGAGTCGGACGGCTGAGGGCGCCGCATGGTTTCATTGAAAAAGCAAAATTCTGCACCGCGCGGGCCGGTGTAAGTACCGCGCGAACCGCCGGCCAAATTGTCTGGGCGACGCGGGCTGTTGCGTGTTTTTGCGGAGTGAGCTTGAACGTTCTGGGTTAGAATCGAGGGCCGAATGGAGCCAGAGGCGGCAAACAGAGTGGTGGCGGTGTATCCGGGTTCATTCGACCCGGTGACGAACGGGCATCTCGATCTGATTGCGCGCGGGGCCAAGCTTTTCAGCCGCCTGATCGTGGCGGTGGCACAGAACGTGGAGAAATCGCCGCTGTTTGCGGTCCAGGAACGCCTGGAAATGCTGGAAGCGGTGACGTTCGAGTTTCGCAACGTGCAGGTGGACGTCTTCAGCGGATTGCTTATGGATTACGCGCGGGAAAAAGCAGCGCGAGTGATCCTGCGCGGCATCCGGGCCGTGTCGGATTACGAGTACGAATTGCAAATGGCGATGATGAACCGCAAGATCGAACCGGAGATCGAAACAGTGTTCATGATGCCCGGCGAAGCGTACACGTACGTGAGTTCGAGCCAAGTGCGAGAGTTGGCCCGTCTTGGAGGGCCGTTGAAGGGCCTGGTGCCAAAGGTGGTGGAGGAGCGGCTGCGGAGTAAGGTGAGCTGATTCCGGAACGATTTAAGGGGAGAGAATGGAACCGGCAACGGGAATGAAACTGGAAGAAGAAATCAGGTTTGCGGATCGAGTGAACCGAATCGCCGTGTCGCCGACGATGGCGGTGATGCAGGAAGCGGAGCGGTTCAAGGCGCGCGGCGCCGATGTGGTGGACTTTGGACCGGGCGAGCCGGACTTCCCCACTCCGGAGAACATCAAGCGCGCGGCGATCAAAGCGCTGGACGAGAACCGCACGAAGTACACGGCGACGCCCGGCATCGCGCCGTTGCGGCGCGCCATCTGCGACTGGCACGCGGCGCAACTCGGATCGTCGTATGAGCCTTCGGAATGCATCGTGAATGTGGGCGGGAAGAATTCCGTCTTCAACACGATCTGCTCGCTGGTCGAGTCGGGCGACGAAGTGATCATTCCCGCGCCGTATTGGGTGAGCTATCCGGATATTGTGAAATACGCGGGCGGGACCCCGGTGTTCGTCGAGACGCAGGAGCAAGACGGGTTCCGTGCCAGCGCACGGCAAATCGAGGAAGCAATCGGTCCGAAGACGCGGATCGTAATCATTAATTCGCCGAATAATCCAACCGGCGCGATGATCGCGCGGGACGAGTTCGAAGCGATTCTCGGCGCATGCAAGAAGCATGGCGTGTGGCTGCTTTCGGATGAATGCTATTCGCATTTTGTGTACGGGAATGCGAAGCCCTATTCCATCGCGAGTGTGGCGGGAGCGAAAGAGCGGGTCATCATTGCAGGATCGTTCTCGAAGACGTTTGCAATGACCGGCTGGCGAATGGGATATACGCTGGGTCCGGCGCCGCTGATTGGCGCGATCAACAAGCTGCAGAGCCAATCGACGTCGAACGCGACTTCGATCGCGCAGTATGCGGCGCTGGAGGCAATGCAGGGGCCCATGGACTCTGTTGGCGTGATGCTGGCCGAGTACGCTCGCCGACGAGAGATCATTCTGGGGGGCTTGCGGGCGATTCCGGGAGTGACGTGCGCGGCGCCGGAAGGTGCGTTCTACGTGTTCCCAAACGTGGCCTCACATTTCAGCAAAGAAATGCCGAATGACACGGCGATGGCGAAGGTGCTGCTGGAGCGTGAGCACGTCGCGGTAGTGCCGGGCGAAGCGTTCGGCGCGCCGGGGCACCTACGGATTTCGTATGCGACTTCGGTGGAGAGAATCGAAGAAGGATTGCGGCGACTGAGGCGATTTTTGGCGCAGTGAGTCTATTGGCCGATGTGGACGGTGCATTAGGCAGTTCTGCTCAATTATGGCCCGGGCCTCAGGGGCTAATCAAAGGAAGCGAACTAAATGTCGGAGCTGACGCTCCGACCCCCTAAGATTCACTCGACGTGAAACCCTGTCCAGCGCGCCTCGATCCAATTTTCAGCTTGCGGCCTTGGGGAGTGCGTTCGCTCGCCCCTCTTTTTCCGGACAAATCGAATTTGAGTGAGCCGATCGGCGAAGCCTGGCTAACGGGACTCGAATGCGAGTTTGTTACAGGGCCGTTCGAGGGCAAAAAGCTGGGCGGGGCCTGGCGCGAAATGGACGCGTCGTGGCGAGGGACATCCATCGACCGAGATGCGAATTTCCCGCTGCTCGTGAAATTCCTCTTCACGCGCGAGAAGCTGTCGGTGCAAGTGCATCCCGACGACGCGTACGCGTCGAAGAACGAAACGAGCGCCGGCGGGCGTGGAAAAACGGAGATGTGGTATGCGTTGCGAGCGGAGCCGAATGCGGAAGTGCTGCTAGGCCTGAAGCCGGACGTAACGCGCGAGAAATTCAGGCACGCAATCGCTGACGGAACAGCGGAGCAGTGGTTGGAGCGCGTGGCCGTGCATGACGGCGACGCGATATTCGTCCCGGCGCGGACGGCGCACACCATTGGTGCAGGCCTCACAATCTGCGAGATTCAGCAATATTCGGACTTGACGTACCGCGTATACGACTACAATCGTCGCGACGCAAACGGTAACGCGCGCGAGCTGCACGTCGAGAAGGCACTTGAAGTCCTGCGGTTCGGGGAACAGCACGGCGGGAAGACGCAGCCTTTGCGCATTGAGGGCGATGGCATGACGGAGACGTATCTGGCAGCGTGCTCTTATTTTGTAACGGAAAAGTGGGACTTTGAGCGATCGGTGGCGAGAGCCAGTGCGAGCGAGCATTTCGACCTGCTGGTGTTTCTAGAAGGCAGCGGCCGAATCGGATGGGATGGCGGGGGAGAGACGTATGGCCGCGCACAGTTGTGGGTCGTGCCAGCAGCGCTCGGCGCATACGAGATTGCGCCGCAATCGCGAACGTCGCTGATTCGAACGTACGTGCCGGCCGATTTGGGCGAGCTCGCTCGCAGGCTGGAAGACAAGGGCGTGGACCGCAGCCGTTTGTCGAAATTGATCTACACATGATCGGCTTATGTTTGATGATTCGAGTGTGAGCGCAAAAAGCAAAAAACTCGTTGCATGCGCCGTACTGCTCGCGGGAGGACGCGGAACGCGCTTCTGGCCGCGCAGCCGGATGCGCACGCCGAAGCAACTGCTGAACATCGTCGGCGACGAAAGCATGCTGCGCATGACGATGCAGCGGCTGCTGGGAGTTTTCGCGGCGCGGAATTTCTGGGCTGTAACGAATGAGGAACAAGCGGCGGGCGTGCGGCACGAGTTGCCGGGTGTGCCTGCGTCGCACGTTCTAACGGAGCCCGTTGGGCGCAACACGGCGGCCGCGATCGGGCTTGCCGCGATTCACTTGGCGCATGCGCACGGCGATGCGTTGATGGGCGTTGTGCCCTCGGATAGCTACGTTGCGGACGCAGCGGGCTACCGAAAAGTGATTCGAGCCGCGCTCGAAGTTGCACGAACGCCAGGGCGGCTGGTTGTGCTAGGAATCCCGCCGACGCGACCGGAAACAGGATATGGCTACATCGAAAAGGCAAATGACTCGATGCGCGCGAACGGCATGGCCGCGTATCAGGTGGTGAGGTTTACCGAGAAGCCCGACCTAGCTACGGCGAAACGTTACGCCGCATGTGGAAAGTACTTTTGGAATGCAGGGATGTTCTTCTGGCGCGCTTCGACGTTTCTGGAAAATCTGCAACGGTTTCTGCCAGAGACGCATGACGCACTGCACGAATTGGGGAAGAAGATCGGCACGCGGCAATATGCGTCTGCGTTGAGACGGATCTATCCCGAACTGGAAAATATTTCGGTGGACTATGCGGTGATGGAGCCGGTGACGCGGTTGCACGCGCTGCCAGCGTCGCCGGTGAAACAGGAAGCTCGCGCGCCCACAGTGTTTGTGATTCCGGCGAATGTTGGATGGAGCGACATCGGTTCGTGGGCGGCTGTTTATGAACTGCTTGCTGGGAAGCCGGGGGTGAACGTAGCGGCAGGACCGTCGTTTACGCTGGATGCGACGGGGAATTATTTGTGGTCAGGCAAGAAATTTGTGGCGGCAATCGGCGTGCGGGACCTGGTGGTGGTGGAAACAGATGATGCGCTGTTGATCTGTGCGCGGGAGAGGTCCCAGGACGTAGGCAAAGTGGTGAAATGGCTCGAAGAACAGAAGAAAACTCGCCTCATCTAGGTCTTTACAACAGAGAATCGCCGCGCGGATTGCAGATTCGCAATGCTTAGCCTAGACGACAAGCGCTGGAGTGAACTGAATGGGGGGCGACGAATTCCGTTTGACCGTCGTCTGTCGCTCGCGAAACTTGATGCGGGCCAAGATAAGCAGCAAACCTGGCATGAATTATGGGATGGGCTATACCACCAGGGAGATGTAGGAGAGGCGTCGTATGCGGCGGTGCCGCATCTTGCGAGTATCTATCGGCAGCGAGGCGAAACCGATGGGAACACGTTTGCGCTGATCGCGATCATCGAACTGGCCAGGCTAAACGAGGG
>Ga0335075_10015107_pt1 | contig 11574 bp, 11 predicted proteins | sample Lox_Sample_24_FD_206723 | JGI IMG/M metagenome (GOLD analysis project Ga0335075, IMG submission 206723) | Soil microbial communities from Loxahatchee National Wildlife Refuge, Florida, United States - Lox_Sample_2.4 | ecosystem: Environmental > Terrestrial > Soil > Wetlands | place: USA...
AGCTACCGGCTCCCAGACAGCCGAAGAGCGTGACGAGGGGCTGGCGACCCCGATGGGCCGCAGCGGCTCGCCCGGCGAAGTCGCTGCCGCTGTCGCCTGGCTCGCAAGCCCGGGCGCCTCCTACATAACCGGGCAATATCTGATCGTCGATGGCGGCAACTCCATCGCCGAGCAACGCGCCACACCAGCCTGATCGATTGGCGGTATGTGCTCGGAACGAGCAGCGCCTGCTTGGCCTCTCGTCACGGCAGGCGTGCTGCCCAGACCAGGCGGATGTGCCTTAGGAGATCTGTGCCGCGGTTCACGCGGCGCCGCCGCGTTACGTCAGCCATGCTGTACAGAGTCACCGGAGGAGGAATCAGCAATGGGTGCCGCCATTGAAGACGTCGGAGCCATCGTCCTGTTTGTAGAAGATGTCCAGCGGTCCAAGGTCTTCTACCATGAGGTGCTGGGTTTGGACGTGGAGTTCGAAGACGACAACGCTGTGGGTTTCAAGATCGAAGGCTTAGTCTTCCACGTGCTGCAGGTCGATCGTGCCCGAGTGCAGTTGCAGGGCGAGCCCACCGCGACTCCGGGCGCGGGAGCGACAGCCTTCGTCACCCACTTCACCTACGACGTTGACGCCCTTCATGCAACTCTGGTCGAACGAGGCGTCCGCTTCTTTCAGACGCCGACGGATCAACCCTGGGGCATGCGAACGGCCTACTTCAAAGACCCCGATGGTCACGTCTGGGAGATAGCCCAACCCGATTGGGCGCGCCGGGAAACCTGAAGTCGCGACAGTGGCGCGCGACGTCACCAACTCACTGGTGGGCGGGCTCTCGACCCGGTAGCTAACCTGCTGCAATCGGTAGTGCCGCACCTGTGCGCAGCGCTGCCTTCCTGGTCGTGATGACCTCGTCCGCAAGGCCATAGCTGACAGCCTCAAGGGCGCTGAAGGTCTTGTTCCGGTCGGTATCGGCCCTGATCTTGGTGACTGGGTGACCGGTGTGCTGGCTGAGGATCTCATCCACCTCGGCGCGGACCCTGGCGAGTTCCTTCGCCTCCACAGCCAGGTCTGGCAAGGCACCCTGAGCCTGGCTCGACGGCTGGTGCAACAACACCTTGGCGTGCCTCAGCACGGCCCGCTTGCCTGGCGCGCCGGCCGCGAGCAGGACAGCAGCCGCCGATGCCGCGTGGCCCATGCAGACCGTAGCGACGTCCGGCCGGATGAACTGCATCGTGTCGTAGATCGCGGTAAGTGCGCTGAACGAGCCGCCCGGCGAGTTGATGTACAAGCTGATCTCCAGGTCCGGGCTGGCCGCCTCGAGATGGAACAGCTGAGCCATGACGACGTTGGCCACGCCGTCATCGATCTCGGTGCCGAGGAAGATGATCCGCTCCGCCAGCAGCCGCGAGTAAATGTCGTAAGCGCGCTCACCGAGCGGAGTGCGCTCGATGACTGTCGGGATCGTGTACTGGCTCATGGTCACAGACCCGCCATCCGGCCGACGACGGCAGGACGGATGTCCTCGACCGATTCCAGGATGTGGTCGATCATCCCGTACTCAAGCGCTTCGGTCGCGCTGAACCAGCGGTCGCGGCGGCTGTCGGCCGCCACCAGCTCAGGCGGCTGGCCGGTGTGCTCGGCAGTCAGCTTGGTCATCAGGGTCCCGATGCGCTCCAGCTGCGCAGAGTAGATCTCGACGTCTGCCGCAGTGCCGCCGAACCCCGCGGAGCCCTGGTGCATCAGGACCTGGGCATGCGGCAGGCTGAACCGCTTGCCGGCGGTCCCCGCGCACAGCAGGAACTGGGCCATGCTTCCGGCCAGGCCCATCGCCAACGTGCTGACGTCGTTGGGAATCAGCTGCATCGTGTCGTAGATCGCGAGGCCGGCGCTAACCGAGCCACCGGGAGAATTGATGTACAGGCTGATGTCACCGCGAGGGTCCTCGGCAGACAGCAACAGCAGCTGGGCGCAGAGCCGGTTCGCCACGCGGTCATCGACCTCCGTGCCAAGTACGATGATGCGCTGGTAGAGCAGCCGGGTGATCAGCTGGTCATCGAGCGGGCCTGTTGCCTGTTCCGTCACTGCCGATTGCATGAGGTGCCTGCCTTCAAGTTAGCGCCGGATCCCGGCTGCACCATCAACAATGGTTCGCCGGGCGGGCGTAAGCCAAGGCAATCTGCCGTCAGCAGAGGTGATCAGGATGGCCGGATGACAGCCGATCGAGGCAGCTCACTCGAACCTGGGCGGGTCGCCGCCAATCTCACCCGGTTCCGGCGTGTGACGGTAGACCGTTCCGACCTCAAGCAAGCGTCGGTCGCGCTCTGTGCCCAGACTGCGGCTGACGGCGACACCCTGCTGATCACCAGACGGGCTCAGGGCCTCCGCAATCACGCGGGCCAGTGGGCACTGCCCGGCGGCCGCCGGGATGCCGGCGAGAGCATCGAGGTTGCCGCGTTGCGGGAGCTACGCGAGGAGACCGGCGTCAGCCTCGGCGCAAGCGCGGTTCTCGGCCTGCTCGATGATTACGTCACGCGGTCCGGCTACCTGATGACGCCAGTCGTCGTGTGGGGAGGTGAAGCGGGCGGCGACCTCGCCGGCGCGCCGACCGAGGTAGCCCGCATCTTCCAGGTACCGCTGGCCGATCTTGATGTCGAGCCCGAGTTCCTGCAGATCCCGCAGGCAGCGGGGCCCGTCATCAGGCTCCCGTTGTTCGGCCGGTACGTGCACGCGCCTACTGCGGCGATCATCTACCAGTTCTGCCAGGTGGCGCTGCACGGGAACACGGTGCGGGTCGCGCATTTTGAGCCGCCGGTTCACCTGTGGAGATAGCGGCTCGCACCGGCGGATATCGCTAGTCTGCGGACATGCAGGACGCTGAGTTCACCGATGTGCTCGACGCCGTCCGCGGTTTCGTCCGGACGAAGGTCGTACCGCGCGAGGATGAGATTGAGGAGACCGACGCGATCCCGGCCGACATCCGGCGCGCGGCCGCGGAGATGGGCCTGTTCGGGTACACCCTGCCCCCTGAGTACGGCGGGCTCGGCGCGAGCCTGGCCGAGGACGTGCAGCTAGCGTTCGAGTTCGGGTATACCACGCCCGCCTTCCGGTCGATGTTCGGCACCAACAACGGAATAGCTGGCCAAGTACTCGTCAACTCCGGCACCGCTGACCAGAAACAGCGCTGGCTGCCAAGACTGGCCGAGGGCGCGATCGCCTCGTTCGCCCTGACCGAGGCCGAGGCCGGGTCGGACCCGTCCGGACTGACGACGAGAGCGACGCGGGACGGCGACGGCTACGTCATCTCCGGTGCCAAGCGGTTCATTACCAACGCACCGCTAGCCGACCTGTTCGTGGTATTCGCGCGCACCGACCCGGCGGCTCACGGTACGCGCGGAATCTCGGTGTTCCTGGTCGAGGCAGGACGGGAAGGAGTCCGGGTCGGCCCGAAAGACCGCAAGATGGGGCAGGCTGGCGCGTGGACTGCCGAAGTCCTCTTCGATCAGGTCCACGCCCCTGCGACTGCGCTGGTCGGGGGCGAGGAGGGGGCTGGCTTCGGCGCCGCGATGCGCTCGCTGGTCCGCGGCCGCGTGCACATCGCCGCCATCTGCGTCGGAATGGCCGACCGGCTGCTCGCCGAGTCCGTGGCGCACGCGAGATCCGCCCGCCAGGGCGGCCAGCCGATCGGCGAGTTCCAGCTGGTGCAGGCGATGCTCGCGGAGATGCAGACCGGCGCATATGCAGGCCGGGCCATGGTCGCTGAAGCCGCCAGGAACTACGACTCGGGCGCGGACCGGCGCATCGGCCCGTCCGCTGCCAAGCTGTTCTGCTCCGAGATGGTCGGCCGGGCCGCCGACCTGGCGGTCCAGGTGCACGGCGGGCTCGGTTACATGCACGGGGTCCCTGTCGAGCGGCTGTACCGGGACGCCCGGCTGTTCCGGATATACGAAGGCACCAGCGAGATCCAGAAGCTGATAATCGGCCGGGCACTCGTCCGGGACACCAGATGAGCTCGTCCGGCACACGAAATGAAGTGAAAGGGGTGGCGCCGATGTCCGACCTGACCGCAGCGCAGGACGCCGTGCGGGCCGAGCAGGAGGCCGCTGTCGAAGCCGCGCTCGGCCGCCTTGGCCTCGAGGCCAAGGTAGCGATCTTGTCCGGGCAAGACACCTGGACGCTGCCCGCGCTGCCGGAAATCGGGCTTGCGTCCATCGTCATGTCCGATGGCCCGGTGGGCGTCCGCGGCGTCACCTGGAGCGCGGCGGACCCGTCGATCGCGCTGCCGAGCCCGACCGCGCTCGCGGCAACCTGGGACCGGAAGCTTGCCCGCCGCGCCGGTCAGTTGCTCGGTCAGGAGGCCCGGCGCAAGGGCGTGCATGTGCTGCTGGCGCCGACGGTCAACCTACACCGCAGCCCGCTCGGCGGCCGACACTTCGAGTGCTACTCCGAAGATCCGCTGCTGACCGGGGAGATCGGAGCCGGTTACGTGGCCGGCGTGCAGGATCAGGGAGTCGCGACCACCGTCAAGCACTTCGTCGCCAACGACTTCGAGACTGAGCGCTTCACCGCCAGCGTGGTAGTCAATGACCGGGCACTGCGGGAGCTCTACCTCGCCCCGTTCGAGACGATCACCGCGAAGTCCGCTGCCTGGGGCGTCATGTCGGCGTACAACGCGGTGAACGGCGTCTCCATGACTCAGCACGCCGCCCTCCAGAACGGCGTGCTGAAAGGCGAGTGGGGCTTCGACGGAGTCATCGTCTCGGACTGGCTGGCCGCCCGTGCGACGGCCGGGACAGCTAACGGCGGGCTGGACATCGCGATGCCTGCCACCAGCAACCCGTGGGGAGCCCGGCTGGTCGCCGCCGTCGAGGCGGGAGAGGTCCCGATCGATGTCGTCAATGAGCAGGTACGCCGGGTCCTGCGGCTGGCTGCGAGGGTCGGCGCGCTGGCTGGCGCCCCTGAAACTGTGCCCCCGCGCAGCCGCCCTGCCACGATCGACGGGGCGGGCATCGCCCGAGAGGTAGCCGCCCGGTCTTTCGTGCTGGCCGTCAATCGCGACAACGTGCTGCCGCTCGACGCTTCAGCGCTGGGCAGCATCGCACTGATCGGCGCACTCGGCCGCGACGCGCGGGTACTCGGCGGCGGCAGCGCTACCGTCTTCCCCGAGCACGTCGTCTCGCCGCTTGACGGCCTGTCCGCTGCCCTGCCCGACGCGGTCAAGCTCTCCTACGCGATCGGTACCGATCCGCGCGACGGCAGACTGCAGCCTGCTGCCGCGCCGCAGTGGACCGGCCTGGAAGCGACCTTCCGCGACCACGCGGGGGCTGTCGGGTATGACACGCCGCTGGCGACCGGGGCAGGCCGCTGGATGGAGCTGCCCGGCGGAGTCACCGCGGACACGCTGGACACGGTGGAGATATCCGGGCGCCTCACCGCTGAGACGAGCGGCAACCACCAGATTGGCATTCGCGGGATCGGCAGGTTCACCCTGAGAGCGGGCGACCAAGTGCTGTTTGACGGGCAGGTGGAGCCTGAGTCCGATGACTTCGCCATGGCGTTCCTGGCACCGCCCGAGCGGCGCGTCGCGGTGCCGCTGGCAGATGGCGAGACGCTGGAGGTATCTCTCACCCAGCATGTCCGGCTAGTACCCGGCTTCGCAGTGGTGACAATGGCGCTGGGCTATGGCGCCCCGATAGGGCTTGCAGACGACCTCCTGGCCGAAGCTGAGGCTCTCGCCAGCGCGGCTGATGTGGCTGTCGTTGTGGTCGGCACCACCGATGAGGTCGAGTCGGAAGGCTTCGACCGCACCACGCTGGCATTGCCCGGCCGCCAGGATGAGCTGGTCAGGCGTGTCGCGGCGGTCAACCGGCGCACGATCGTGGTGGTGAATGCCGGCTCGCCGGTGGAGCTCCCGTGGGCAGCGGAGGTCGCCGCGGTACTGCTGGTCTGGTTCCCCGGCCAGGAAGCTGGCCACGCGATCGCGGACGTGCTGCTCGGCGCGGCGGAGCCGGGCGGCCGGCTGCCCACGACCTGGCCGGTCGCCGGGACGGACTGCCCGGTGCTGTCCGTCACCCCGGTCGACGGTGAGCTGCGCTACGACGAGGGCGTGTTTATCGGATACCGCGCCTTCGAGCGGGCCGGGGTCACGCCCCGGTTCGCTTTCGGCCACGGCCTCGGCTACACCACCTGGGAGTACGGGCAGCTGACGGCGGAGGGCGGTCAGGCCACCGTCACCGTGCGCAACACCGGCAGCCGGGCCGGCCGCGAAGTCGTCCAGGTCTACGCCGGGCCGGTGACGCCTGACGACGGGCGGCCGCGCCGCTGGCTGGCCGGCTTCGCCGCCCTCACCGCCGAGCCGGGCGAGGCCGTGACCGTCACCATCGCATTGCCAGAACGAGCCTTCCAGACCTGGGCCGACGGGTGGATGACAGTGCCGGGCGATTACCTCATCGAGGCCGCGCACAGCCTCGATGACGTCCGCAGCGCCGCTACCATCACCGTCGCCTGACCGGTCCGCGCCCGGCGGCAGCGAGATGACAGACCTGGCCAGGAGCGGCCCAGCAGGGCAAGCGGTCAGTGCAGGCGGGCGAACCGGATTCCGGCGCCTGCTCGTCAGCCTCGGCATCGCCAACGGCGCACTGTCGGCCCTTTACGCCGGTGTCCTCACCGTGCTGCTCCCGCTGCAGGTCGAGCACATCGACCGGGCACACAAGGTCGTGGCACTGGGCATCGTGTCCGGGGTCAGCGCACTATTCGCCCTCGTGTTCAACCCGATCGGCGGCTCGCTGTCGGACCGGACCAGGTCCCGGTTCGGCCGTCGCGCGCCATGGCTCGTTACCGCGTCCGTCGCGATGATCGTGATGATGGCGCTACTCGGCCAGGCCGGAACCGTGCTGCTGATCGCAGTCGCCTGGTGCCTCGCACAGGCAGTGGCGAATCTGTACCAGGCGCCGCTGACGGCGGTCATCCCGGACCGGGTCAGCAGGCAGCGGCGCGGCGCGGCCTCCGCGGTGACCGGCGTCTCGTCCGTACTCGGCGGGGTTGCCGGCGTGGGGCTCGCTAGCCAGTTCACCCGGCATCTCGGCTGGGGCTACCTGCTGCTCGGCGTCCTGCTCGCGGCGACAGCGGCCTACTTCGTGGTCAGCACCGCGGACCCGCCGGCCGCCGGACCCAGGCCGCCGCGCGATGCCAGGAGCCCGGCGGCCCGGCTCGCCAGCTTCTTGTCCGCGCTGCGGCACCGCGACTTCGCCCTGGTTTTCGTTAGCCGCGCGGCCGCCATACTCGGCTACTACCTCGTGATCAGCTACGAGCTGTACATCCTGACTGACTACATCAGGCTGCCCGGACACCTGCAGCCAGCTCAGGGCGTCACGATCCTGGCCGCTATCAGCGCTGTCGGTGCGCTGCTGGCCGCCGCCATCGCTGGCCCGGTGTCTGACCGGCTGGACCGGCGCAAGCCCTTCGTCATCATCTCCTCCGCCGTCGCAGGCGCCGGATGTGTGCTGCCCGTGCTCTCGCCGACGTTCAGGACCATCGAGATTTTCGCCGCCTTCGCCGGGGTCGCGTTCGGTTGCTACCTTTCCGTCGACGCGGCGCTGGTCACCCTGGTGTTGCCACGCAGCGAGGACGCCGCCAGAGATCTCGGCGTGCTCAACATCGCCAATGCCGGGCCGCAGGTGCTCGCCCCGCTTCTGGCCGCCTTGATCATCAGCCACGCCGGCGGCTACCGGACTCTGTTCATCGCGGGCGGGTGCTGCGGCGTCGTCGGCGCTCTCGCCGTGCTACCGGTCCGGTCCGTCCGCTGATGGCAGCCGGGTAGCTGTCAGCGCCAGTAGCGGGCCAGATTAGGCTGGCCAGGTCATGGAAGCTGGCCGACTCGCCGACGACGGCACCGGAGCCTGGTTCGGCCGCCGTACGTCACGCTGGCAGGACTGGCCAGCGGACCGGCTGCTAGCGGCCAAGCAGCAGCTCGGCGTCACGATCAGCGTGGTTATCCCGGCCAAGAACGAGCAGCGGACGGTCGGCGGTGTCGTGGGCGCGATTGCCCGCTCGCTCGTCGACGAGATCCCGCTTGTGGACGAGCTCGTGGTCATGGACTCGGATTCGACCGACGCAACCGGCGCTGTGGCCGCCGACGCAGGGGCGGTCGTCTACCGGGCTAGCGAGGTGGCACCCGCAACGGGAACCTTCCCTGGGAAGGGCGAGGCGCTGTGGAAATCACTGCTGGTCACCAAGGGCGACCTGCTGGTCTTCATCGACGCCGACCTGACCCGGTGGGGACCGCACTTCATCTCTGGCCTGCTCGGGCCGCTGCTGGCGGACCAGCAGGTCCGGCTAGTCAAGGGCTACTACACCAGGGTGCGCACAGAGTCGGACGGATCGACCTCGACTGAGGGCGGGCGCGTGACCGAGCTGGTCGCCCGCCCGCTGATCAGTCTGTGGTGGCCGGAGCTTGCAGCGGTGGTACAGCCGCTGGCCGGGGAGTGGGCCGCGCGGCGCAGCCTGATGGAATCGCTGAGCATCCCTGTCGGCTACGGCGTCGAACTCGCCACGTTGATGGACACGGTCTCCGGCTACGGCCTCGACGCGGTCGCGCAGGTCGACCTAGGCAGCCGCGCGCACCGTCACCAGGCCAACCACGACCTGGCGCTGATGGCAGCGGAACTACTGATGGTGGCCGAGCGAAGGAGGCCGGACCGCGCTGGCTCGGGGGGCGACCCCCGGAGCCCCGGCCGACTGCCGGATCGGCTCGCCCCTGCCACTGTCAGCTTGCGCCAGTTCGTGCGCGACGAGGCGGGGCAAGCGCGCCAGGTCTCACGCCCGGTGCCGCTGGCCGAGCGGCCGCCGGCAGCGGCGTTCCGGTCCGATGAGTGACCGGCTGGCTCCGGCCGGGCAGCAACGCGTGCTGCGGCTTGGCAGCAGGGCGTTCCCGCCCGGGCACGCCGTCGTCATGGGGATCGTGAACAGGACCCCGGATTCCTTCTTCCGGCCGGCGGTGACCTGGGACGAGTCGGCCGCGATGGAGCGGGTGCACCAGGTCATCGCCGAAGGCGCCGACATCGTCGACGTCGGCGGCATTCCCGCCGCGCCGGGCGCCGATGTCGACGTGGCGGAGGAAATCAAGCGCACGGCCAGCTTTATCGGCGCGGTCAGGTCGCGCTACCCCGACGTCGTGATCAGCGCCGACACCTGGCGGCACGAGACCGGCCGGGCTGCCTGCGAAGCCGGCGCCGACCTGCTTAACGACAGCTGGGGCGGCCACGACCCGCAACTCGCCCACGTCGCGGCCGAGTTCGGTGCCGGGCTAGTGTGCGCGCACGCGGGCCGGCAGACCCCGAGGACCAGGCCGTTCCGCGTCGCCTATGACGACGTCATGGCAGATGTGCTTGGTCACGTGCAGATGCTCGCAGAACGTGCGCTGGCGGCAGGCGTGCAGAGCGACCGCATCGTGATCGACGCCGCGCATGACTTCGGCAAGAACACCTGGCACTCGCTAGAGGTCACCCGGCGGCTAGCCGAGATGACCGAGACCGGGTTCCCGGTCCTGGTATCGCTGTCGAACAAGGACTTCGTAGGCGAGACCCTGAACCTGCCGCCTGAGCAGCGCCTGCCGGGCACGCTCGCGGCGACGGCCATCTGCGCCTGGCATGGCGCGCGGATCTTCCGGGTGCATCAGGTGGCGGAATCCCGGCAGGTCGTCGACATGGTAGGCGCGATCCGCGGCGACCGGCCGCCGGCCCGCGCGGTACGAGGGCTGGCCTAGCCAGTGCTTACCGCAGCCGCCTTGTGCCCGGCGCCGCCGTTGCTCGCCCGCGAGCTGACCGGCGCCGATCCCGTAGTGCCCGAGCTGCGCCAGGCCTGTCTCGACGCAGCCACGGACCTGCTGCAGGCCAGCCCGGACATAATCGCGGTCGTCGGTGCCGGCGAGCAGACGCGCGGGTTCGGCACCCGCGGCCGGCTCAACCTGGCGGCGTACGCGCCGGCACTCGCGCTCACCGGGCCAGACGAGGTCGGGCGGAACCGGAGCGGGCAGGACGGGAGCAGGCAGGACGGGAGCGGGGAACCGCTGCCGCTGCCGGTCGGCCTCGGCTGCCGGCTGCTTGAGCAGGCAGGGTATGCCGGCCCGCTCGCGCTGCACACTGTCGGCGACCAGGCAAGCGCGGCGGACTGCGCCGCGCTCGGCGCCCGCCTCGCTGCGACTGCGGCACGGGTCGCACTGCTGGTCATGGCCGACGGCAGCGCGCGGCGCGGCCTCAAAGCACCTGGCTACCTTGACGAGCGCAGCTTTGCCTTCGACGCGCAGGTCACCGAGGCGATCCGGGCGGGCGACATGGCACCGCTGCTAGCGCTGGATGCCGGCCTCGCCAGGGACCTGATGGCCACCGGACGGCCGGCCTGGCAGGTCCTGGCAGGCGCGACAGGGGAGCAGCGTCCGGGCAGTGTGATCAGGTACTGCGACGACCCGTTCGGCGTGGCGTATCTTGTCGCCACGCTGTGGCCTCATGATGACGCGATACCAACATCGAGGAGGGAACGTGGTTGAGGTGGGCCTGTCCGGCCGTGACGTGCTCGTGTTCGGGGCGACCGGCACACTCGGCGCAGCCGTGGCGGCAACATTCGCCGACATGGGGGCCGTTGTCAGGGGAGCGAGCCACGCGGTGCCCGAAGCCGATCGTCAGCTGACTGGCGTGGAGTACGAAAGCGTCAACGTGCTCGACGATGCCGCCCTGGGTGCGTATTTCGACGCTGGTCGGGCGCCATGGGCCGTGATTAACACTGTCGGCGGCTATGCGCCGAAGCGGCTGCTGACCGAGCTTGATGGCGCCGAGCTGACCAAGCAGATCCAGCTCAACCTGGTGTCGGCGGCGCTGATCACAAAGCACGCGCTGCGTGTCATGAAGGCGGCCGGCGAGGGCCGGATCGTGCACACCGCCAGCCGCGCGGCGACGGTGACCGCTGGCAACGGGTTCGCTTACTCGGTGAGCAAGCTGGGCGTGCTGCACCTGGTGGAGATGGCTGCCGACGAAGTCCGCGGCACCGGCGTCACGGTCAACTGCGTGGTACCCAGCATCTTTGACACTCCGGAGAACCGGAAGGCGCTGCCGAACGCCGATCACGAAGCCTGGCCGAAGGCACGCGACATCGCCCGCACCTACATCTACCTGGCCGCCCCGGACACTCACCTGGTGAACGGCGCCGCGATCCCGGTGTAGTGCTGCCTAATTGGCCTGCGTGCTTGCGCTGGCCGCTCGTGGTCCTGGCCGCGCTCTGCAGCCCTTGATCCTGCCCCGCGATGCGCGCCATGTATCCCGCAGATCCGCCAGGGATTCGCTAAGGCATGACAAGCCGGCTCGCCCGGGCGTGTCAGCTCGTCATCACCTGAGAGCTTCGCGGCCGGTGATCAGCGCGAGCGTCGCCGTCGCGGCCTGCCGGGCAGCGTCGGCCCCTTGCTCTCCGGGCCCGAACGTGCCGTCGAGCATCAGCATGGCGTGGCCGTGCGCGCTGGCCACGATCGCAGAAACTAGCCGCGCTGCCGCGGCCCGGTCGCCGCCGGCCAGTTCGGCCGCCGGGGACAGGAAAGCAGCGCT
>Ga0335075_10015108_pt1 | contig 11574 bp, 8 predicted proteins | sample Lox_Sample_24_FD_206723 | JGI IMG/M metagenome (GOLD analysis project Ga0335075, IMG submission 206723) | Soil microbial communities from Loxahatchee National Wildlife Refuge, Florida, United States - Lox_Sample_2.4 | ecosystem: Environmental > Terrestrial > Soil > Wetlands | place: USA: Florida...
GGTCCAGGTAGATGCGGCGGATGTTGTGAGCCACTTCGTGCAGGAACGTGATCCGGCCCGGGGTCTGCACGATCTCGATGGGATAGGGACTCTCCATGATCCGCGGCATGCCGTGGGGCATGCACTGCGTGGAGGCGTCCGCGACCGGCGTGCCGCGGTTCTTGGCGCGGATACGGTCCTCCAGGATGCGCATGTATTTGGGTTTCAGCGGGGGCGGAACGCCGGGCTCCGGACCCAGCAGGTACTGATAGCCCGTCAGCCACCAGACCCCTTCGAGATCATGGGGATCGGGATTGCCGGGGGCCGCCCCCGGGGGAGCCGCCGTCGCACCGCGAAGGCCGGGGGTCAGGGCCAGGGTCGGATCGCCGCTGTTGTGGAGGGTGGTGGGCGCCGGAGCGCCGACCAGCGGGCAGGCCAGAAGCAGCCCTGCGATTGCAGAAAAGAGCAGTGAAGAAGTGTGCACAGCGTGGCTCGTGTTGAGTGACGAAAGTCCCGGGTTGACTCTACAACGTGGGGGAATGAGCAGCATACCTTGCCGGCCGTGCCGGCCGGTTCCAAGGCATTGTTGACCGCGCGGCACGGGTTCCGTGCTGGCTTCCGGAAGCGGATGTGAGCCGCTGGAATTGGCCCCGCGCAACTGTTGTAATCTCAACCAGGCCATGACCGGAAATCGGGGCCTGCGGTCCTATGCTGCATCGCCGCAATCAAGTCACACGGGAGCGTTGAGATGAGAAGCAGAACGGCCTTGGGTCTGATCCTGATATCGGGGGTCTGGACGGGCGCGACCTGGGCGCATCATTCCTTCGCGATGTTCGACCAGGCACAGACGAAGACGCTGGTGGGCACGGTCAAGCAGGTGCAGTGGACCAACCCGCACATCTGGGTCCAGGTGCTGGTACCGGACCAGAAGGGCGGCTCGCCGCAGGAGTGGTCCATCGAAGGCGGCAGCCCCAATGCGCTGTCCCGGCAGGGCTGGCGGCGCTCCTCCATCAAGGAGGGCGACGCCATCGAGATCACCATCCATCCGCTGAAGGATGGCACCAATGGCGGCAGCATGATGAAGGCCATGGTCAATGGCCAGGCGGTCGGCGGCCCGCGAGGTTGAGATACCGCTCCTGACCGCGCCTGCCTACATCTGGTGGGTGTCCATGCACACGTTCTCCTTGAGCGCCATTCCCGGCTGGCGCTTGAACGTCAGGCGCGTGGTCCACGGTGCGGTGTAGAAATCAGGATCCGTGATGGTGAGGGAACCCTGAATGGTGTTCGGATTCTCGAGCGTGTAGCGCTCCTGCACCGTCAGTTTCTCGCCATGCGGCAGCCCTGAATAATCCAGCCAGGTGAGGTCGTTGAAATCGGTGCTGTCGATCACCAGGGTCTTGCCCTCGAAATGCGCCACCGAGTACCCGAGATAGCTCGGATCGGGTTCGTCCCCCGGTGCCTTGTTCCAGTAGATGTTGCGGAAGGTATGGTTGGCCTCGTGGACGAAGTTCACGTCGCGCGTGGTCTGCAGGATCAGGAACGGCATGGACGTGTACAGCAGCCGCGGCACGCCGTGCATCAGGCAGCTGGAGACCGGATCGACCTTGTGATCACCGCTCTTCAGGGCGGCCTGCCGCCTGGCGTATTCGGCCCTGCCCGCGGCATTGAGCGGCGGTTCGCTGCCGCTCGTGGTCAGCAGATGTCCGCCGGGCTTGGCATTGAGCCACTTGCCGGTGAAGTTCGGCACTCCCGCCGGGGGCTGTTCGAACAGGGGGTCAGCGTCGCCACCGGTGCCGGCCGCGATCGCCGGCGCAACCCAGGTCGAGGCGCACCATGCGGCAAGGCAGGCCGCCGCGACGAGTGCGCCCGCGCTTCGGACGTTCATCACTTGGCCACCGAGATGCCGTTCACCGGCGCATTGCGGTTGTTCTCCTCGCAGGAGTACTCGGCGATGCGGATGTCGCCCCGCCAGGGATAGAGCCGCTCGGCCGTCCAGGGCTTGGTGAAGTGCTCTGGATCCTCGATGGTGATCAGGTCGCGGATCTCGACGCCGCCATAGCGGTTGGTGAACTTGGTCATGCGCTCCGTGACCTTCAGCTGCAGGCCGTGCGACAGGGACTCCTCGTCGATCTGCGTGCGATCGTTCAGATGGTCCGTGACGACGACCAGGGTATTGCCCTCCCAGTGACCCACCGAATATCCGAGGAAGGTTCGTGGGGTATCCGCCGGTACGGGCTTGCCGTCCATGTGGATGAAGCGCACGTTGTGCGCAACCTCATGCAGGATGGTGATGAGGCCCGGGGAATAGACGAATTCGATCGGGTAGGGGGAGGCCAGCAGCCGCGGAATGCCGTGCGGAAAGCATTGGGTCGGGGCGTCCGCGATCGGCGTGCCGGCCTTTTCCATATCCAGGTGGTGCTGGCGGCTCGCAGCCTCGAGCGGCGTCAGGGGCAGCAGCCTGGCGGACTCGCCGGGCGGCATCGGGGAGTCGGTGACGGGACGGAAAGTGCGGTCATAACCGCGCGTCCACCATACCCCCGAGAAGTCCCGTGGATCCTGCGGGGCGGGATTCCGGTTCCAGGCCAGGGCGTCGGCGGCATTGCGCTTGTCGCGGGCCGCGGCCCGGGCCGCGGCGTCCCCGCCACCCTGCGGGGGGCCCTCCTGCGCGAAAGCCGCGATACAGATGCTCGCCAGGCAGCAGATCAGCCATGCAGGTCGGCGCATGCAACCCCCTCAAGTGCGCGCGCCGGAGTATACAGCAGCGCGCCGGGCCCATTACCGGGGTTGAGGGATCAACTGTATCAGCTGGCCAGCGCCAGAACGTCCTCGGGCACCGCGAGATCCTCGCCGATGACGTGCGAGACCAGGGCGGCCGTGGCCGCGGACAACGTCCAGCCCAGGTGGCCATGGCCGGTGTTGTAATAGATGCCGGGACGGCGCCCGCGGCCGACCCGCGGCATCATGTCCGGGGTCATGGGGCGCAGGCCTGCCCAGGGAATGACCGTCGCCGTCGACACCCTGGGAAACAGCCGGCGCGACCAGCGCACCAGCGGCTCGATGCGGTCGGCCCGGATGTCGAGGTTGTAGCCGTTGAATTCGGCGGTGCCCGCGATCCGCAGGCGCTCATGACCCAGGCGGCTGGTGACGATCTTGGCGGACTCATCCAGCAGGCTCACGGTCGGTGCGGCGGCCTGACTGGCGGCATCCTCGAGAGACACGGTGATGGAGTAGCCCTTGACCGGATAGATGTTGATCCGGTCGCCGAGCATCGATGCAAAGTGACGGCTCGCGACGCCCGCGCACACCACCACGGCATCGGCCGTGATCGGATTCATCTGTTCGCCCGATTCGGTGTCGGCCATCCGCAGCCGGTGCTGCGCGCCGCGGCTTTCGATGTCGGTGACGGAGGTATTGGTGAGGAATCGTGCGCCCTTGCGCAGGCAGGCCTCGGCGAGCCCGCGGGTGAACTTGCGGATATCGCCGGTCGCATCCGAGGGCGTGAAGAACCCGGCATGGAACCGCCCCTGCAGGGTCGGCTCGATCGCATGGATCTCCTGGTCGGTCACGGCGTAGCGCACCAGTCCGCCTTCGCGCAACAGCTCATTGCCGCGCTCGGCGACCGCGAAGGATTCGCGATCGTAGTAGAGGTGCAGGATGCCGCGGCGCTGCAGGTCGAAGTCGATGTGTTCGCGGTCGGCGATGTCGAACAGGATCTTGCGCGCCTGGATGGCGAGGCGCGTGGTCTCGATGGTGTTCGCCCGATGATTGCGGATGGCGGCGACGAACTCGGCCATCCAGCTCAACTTGTGGAAGCTCGGCGCCGGGTTGATGAGCAGCGGTGCCTTCGCATCCAGCATCCACCGCAGTCCCTTGAACACCGTCGGCCACGAGTTCCACACTTCGGCATTGCTGGCCGAGAGCTGGCCGCCGTTGGCGTAGGAGGTTTCCATCGCCGAGTAGGGGAGGCGGTCGATGACCGTGACGGCATGACCCTGCCGCAGCAGGGCATACGCAGTGGTGATACCGGTGATGCCGGAACCGATGACGACGATGTTGGATCTGGACATGGCGGGGCTCCTCGGCCGTTGCCGGCCCTTCGCCCGCTCTGTCCTTGGCGCCTGAGATTGTTAGTCCGTCGGCGGGCACACGGGGTGCCACTCTTCAGAGGTTTACGAAACGTGGTCCTTTTGCCTGAGAGTTTCCGGGGCGGTTGCTCCTTCGGCGTCGGGAAGACCCGATCTCTCCCACGTTGTCGCTGCTGGTTTTGACCTGATGCTCGAGGTTTCGGTCACTCCTTACTCATGAGTAGATTTTCCGTCCGGACGGTAGAACTGTCAACGCCTGGCCGCAGCCAGCCGGCCGCGGCGGCGCTTCGACATATGTAAATTAACTAGCCTGATCAGGGGGTTAGCCGGCCGCCCGTGCCGCCGGCCGGGGTGCCGACTGCGCCAGGCACTCCAGCAGTTCGGCCGTCGGCATCACATCCCCGAACAAGAAGGCCATGTTCTCCAGCGTCGCGTTGTGGGCCGCATCCGAGAGTGCCGCGTTGGCGTCCGCGACGAAGATGACCTTGTAGTTCATCTGCATGGCGTCGCGGGCGGTGGACTCGCAGCAGCAGTTGGTCAGCGTCCCCGAAATGATCAGCGTGTCGATATTTTCGCGCTGCAGGATTTCGTGCAGGACACTGGCGCCGGGCACGAATGCGCCGAAGCGGTATTTTTCCACGATCAGGTCGGCCGCGGTGACATCGAGCGACGGCCACAGCTGCCAGTAGTGCGCGTTGCGGGCAAAGGCCTGCGTGAGTTCGGCGCCGCTTTCCCGGGTGAGCAGGTGTGCGAACCAGTTGGACCAGCTGGCGCGCGAGCCTAAGTCCACCGTCATGCGCAGGAAGACATTGCGTCCCCCGTGCGCACGGATCGCGGCGCTGATGCGGTTGACGTTCGGCACGATTTCGCGGGCGACTGGTACTTCCACCGGTGCACCAGGCTCCATGAAGCCGTTCTGCAGGTCCACGACGATGTGGGCGGTACGGCTCAAGTCGACGCGCGTGAAGGGATGCAGGGTACCGCGCTGCTTCTGGATCATCTGCAGCGCATCGGCGGACAGGGCGATTTTGTGCACGGCGGTCTCCTTGGCGGGCGCGGGCCGGCTCGAGGTCCCGGGTTGCTAGTGCAACACGGAAGCGCGGATGCTGTAAAGCAAGGCTCCCGGGGCCTGCGCCCTTGCTCTATGATGGCCGCCAACGATAACGACACTCGCGCCGGTCAGGGGGAGCCAAGATGCCACAGGGCCCGGGAATTGCGTCGGGGGAACGTGCCTTGCGTCTGGAGATGCGCACGCTGCTGCTGCTGGGACTGGCCTGGGGCTTCGCCTACATGGACCGCATGGCGATCACCTTCCTGTCGCCATTCGTGGTTCCCGAACTGCATCTCACCAACTTCGAACTGTCGGCGCTGCCGGCAGCGCTAGCGCTGACGTGGGCGCTGGGGGCCTACCTCATCGGCTTCTGGTCGGATCGCACCGGCGCCCGCAAGCCGTTCCTGCTCGCGGCCATGGTGATCTTCTCGGTGTGCTCGGTGCTCTCCGGGCTTGCCACCTCCTTCTGGACGCTGCTCGCCGCCCGACTGGTCATGGGCGCCGTCGAAGGTCCGTTCCTGCCGATCTGCCTGGCGATCCTGCTGGCCGTGACGGCCCAGCAGCGACGCGGGCTGAATGCCGGCATCACCCAGAACGTCTTCGGCTCGGTCATGGGCACCTCGCTTGCGCCCCTGGTGCTGGTGCCGCTGGCGACCGCCTATTCCTGGCATGCGGCCTTCTTCATCGCCGGCATTCCCGGCCTGATACTCGCGCTGCTGATCTGGTGGCTGGTCGATGAACCGCCGAAGTCCACGGCGCCGGTGGCGGGGGCGTTGCACGAGCCCTCGGACTCGATCTGGTCGATGCTCTCCAACCGCAACATCGCCCTGTGCTGTGGCATCAGCTGTCTGATGGTGGGGGCGCTGGTCATCGGATCCATCTTCCTGCCGCGGTACTTCACCGAGACGCTGCACATGACCCCGATCGCCATGTCGCACATCATGACCATCCTCGGGCTGTGTCCCGGTGTGGGCGGGGTCCTGGTACCACTGCTTTCCGACCGGTTCGGTCGCCGGCCGGCCATGATCGCCTTTTGCGCCATCATGGCGCTGTGCCCCCTCGCGGCGCTGCAGGTCCATGGCTCGGTGGTGCTGATGACGGTCCTGATGTCCCTGGGCTGGATCGGGGCGGGCGCCTTCCCTCTCTTCATGGGCGTCGTGCCGGCCGAAGCCTCATCGCTGCGTCGGGCGGCAACGGCGATGGGACTGGTGGTCGGCGTCGGCGAAATCGCAGGCGGCGTCATTGCGCCGTTGCTTGCCGGCGCGCTGGCCGATCGGTTCAGTCTCTCGACCCCGCTGATCCTGGCCACCGTCATGCCGCTGGTGGGCGTGGTGCTGGCACTGTGCCTGATCGAGACCAACCCGCGCTTCGTCACCCGCGCGGTCGGTCAGATGGCTTGACTGAAGGAGGAGAACAACATGAAACATCTCGTACGCGTGGCAACCCTGACCGGGTGCCTGATCGCCGGACAGGCCGCATTGGCGGAACAGCCCGCCGCCACCCTGCAGACCCTGCTCGACAAGCAGCAGATCCAGGACATGCTCGTGGACTATTACGCGCATCTGGGCAAGGGCAACAGCGATTTCGGGGATTACTACCTCGCCGATGGCGTCATCGACGTGAACGGCCTGAAGGGCAAGGGCGCGGCCGCCATTGCCGATGTCTACAAGAAGATCGCGGCCGGCACGCCCAAGCGTCCTGGGTTGTTCCGCATGCTGCTGACCAATGTGGTCGTGGTGGTCAACGGCAGCACGGCGACGGCCGACACGCTGTGGACGGGAATCAACTCGCCGGACATTTCCAAGGCCCCCGAGTTCGTCGAGCAGGGCACCGAACACGATGAACTGGTGAAGTCCAACGGTCACTGGCTGTTCAAGCTGCGCGTGATCACCAGCAACGCCGGCCGGCAGGCGATGTTCTCGAAGCCGCCGAAGAACTGACCGGGCGGACCTGGGCCATGCTCCACAGGGGGCTGCTCGCGCCGCTGCTTGCGCTCGCATCCGCGTGGGCCGGGGCCGCCGGACCCGCAGGCACCGATGCGGGACTGCCCCATCTTGAAAAGCGCGGCGCCGCGACGCAGCTGGTCGTCGATGGCGCGCCGGTGCTGCTGCTCGGCGGCGAACTGCACAATTCCAGCGCCTCGAGCCTGCGGTACCTGGAGCCGGTCTGGCCACGGCTCGCGGCCATGCACCTGAACACGGTGCTGGCGCCGGTGGCCTGGGAGACCATCGAGCCGCAGGAGGGTCGTTTCGATTTCGGCACGGTGGACGGCCTGCTCGATGGCGCACGCAGGCAGCACCTGCGGCTCGTCATCCTGTGGTTCGGCGCCTGGAAGAACACCTTCTCCACTTACGCGCCCGCCTGGGTCAAGACCGATCCTGAGCGCTTCGCTCGGGTGCGCATGCGCGATGGCCGCGGCACCGACCGACTCTCCCCCTTCAGTGCCAATGTGCGCGATGCCGATGCGCGCGCCTTTGCGCGCCTGCTGCATCACCTGCGGGACGTGGATGCCCGCACGCACACCGTACTCATGGTGCAGGTCGAAAACGAGGTGGGCGTGATACCGGAGTCGCGCGATCATGCCCCGGCGGCCGAGAGCGCCTTCGCGGCAGCCGTACCCGCGTCCCTGCTGCACTACCTGCAGCAGCATCGCGCCACGCTCCATCCGCAGTTGCGCGCCGCCTGGGAGGGCGCCGGCGCGAAGTCGGCCGGCAGCTGGCAGGAGCTGTTCGGCGCCACGCCGCTGACCGATGACCTGTTCATGGCCTGGCAGTACGCGAGCGCCATCGAGCAGGTGGCCGCCGCCGGCAAGCGCGAGTACCCGCTGCCGATGTATGCGAACGCGGCACTGGTGCGGCCGAACTACGTGGCCGGGCAGTACAACAGTGGTGGTCCCCTGCCGCACTCCATTGACGTGTGGCACGCCGCGGCGCCGTCCCTGGATTTTCTGTCGCCCGATGTGTACTTCAATGAATTCGCGCAGTGGGCATCGCAGTACGCGCGGCCGGACAATCCGCTGTTCATTCCCGAGGCGCAGGGCGGCGCGACCGCCGCGGCCAACGCCCTGTATGCCTTCGGCCACCTCGCCGCCGTGGGGTTCTCGCCCTTCGGCATCGATGATGATGACGCGCCGGCCGGCGCACCGCTGCGCGCTGCCTACGGCATGCTGGTGCAGCTCGCGCCCCTGGTGCTGGAGGGGCAGCGCACGGGACGCGTCGATGCCGCGCTGATCGAAGGTTCCGAACAGCGCGCGGCGCGGGTGGAGCTGGGCGACTTCACCGCGACCGTCGTGCCCGCGGCGGGATCCGCCAGTGACCGCATCGGTGTGCTGTTCATCCGCAACTCGGCCTCCGAGTTCCTGGTGGCCGGCAGCGGGGATGCGCGGGTCACGTTCTCGACCGGGACCGCAGGTCCGCCGCTCGTGGGCATCGAAAGCATCGATGAGCAGTTCTTCGAGAATGGCGCGTGGACCACCGGACGCCGGCTCAACGGTGATGAAAGCTCGCAGGGACAGGCGCTGCGGCTGCAGGGCGCCGATCTGTCGCAGGGGCGGATCTACAGGGTGCGCCTGTACCGCTACCGCTAGTCGTAGAGCCCGGTCCTCAGGCGGCTGCCGTCTGGGCCGTGAGCGCCTGGACCACCCGTTCGTGCTCGGCGAGCAGCTGCTCGAATTGGGCCTGGCAGGAACCGAGATCCTTTTCCTGCGCGCCCGTCTCCAGCTTCGCGCACAGGTCGGCGAGCAGCTTCGCGCCCACATTCGCGCTGCTGGATTTCAGGGAATGGGCCGCATTCTGGGCGCCGGTCGCATCGTTGCCGGCGAGCGCCTCGCGCAGGGCGCCGATCAGGGTGCGCGAATTCGCCAGGTACAGGTCCACGATCTTCTTCAGCAGGTCCGGACCGCCGGGTTTGCGCAGTGCCCGGATCTGCTTCAGGGTCTGCTCGTCGAGCGGCGATCCCGTGGCTGCCGGTGCGCAGCGGACGGCCTTCGGGGCGGCTTTGACCAGGGCCGGCATTGCGTGTTCGACGGTTGCGGAATCCGCGGCGGCGCCGTGATCATAGGGCTTGAGGGTGACGTAGAGTTCATCCAGCGAGAACGGCTTGCTCAGGTACCCGTCCATGCCGGCCGCGAAGCACAGTTCGGCGTCGCCGCTCAGGGCATTCGCGGTGAGCGCGATCACCGCGGTGCGCGCATCGCCCGAGAGGGTTTCCATCTCCCGCAGCTGGCGCGTGGTGGCGTAGCCGTCCAGTTTCGGCATATGGCAGTCCATCAGCACCACGTCGAAGCGGCCGGCGGCCAGGCGCTGCAGGGCCTCCTCGCCGTCCCAGGCGCACACCGCCCTGATTCCGAGTTCCTGCAGGATGGCGAGCGCGACCTCCTGGTTGACCGGGTTGTCCTCGACCAGCAGCAGGCGCGGGATCGTGAGCGCCTTGCGCTTGCCCTGGCGGATCTGCGCCAGGGCGGCCGTCGAGATGACCTGGAGGCGGCGCGTGGCGTTCAGGTCGTGGGCCACCAGCGACCGCAGGGCGGCGTGCAGCTGCGCCTGCCGCACCGGCTTGTTGAGCCAGGCGACGTGACGGTCCGGCGTGTCCTGCGGCGCGTCGCTCGCCAGCACCGGGCCGATCATCAGCGCCGGGACGTTCGCGAATTCGCTGCGCCGGCGCACCGCGGCGAGCACTTCGCTGCCGTCATGATCCGGCATCCGGGTATCGAGAATGAAGGCATCGAACTGACCGCCGAAGGCCGAGTCGAGGATGCCGAGCGCCTGGCGCCCCGAAGCCGCCTCGGTGACGCGGGCACCCCAGCCGCACAGCTGCTGGCGCAGGATGCGGCGGTTGTTGGCGTTGTCGTCCACCAGCAGCAGCCGCATGTCGCGCAGCACCGAAGTGTCCTGGGGTTCGGCCGAGCCGTTCGGATCGGGCGTGAGCGCGACCGAGAAATGGAAGCGTGACCCCGTGCCCGGCTCGCTGCTGACACCGATGGTGCCGCCCATCAGTTCGACCAGCTGCTTGGAGATCGCCAGGCCGAGTCCCGTGCCCCCGTACTGGCGGGTCGTCGAGGAGTCCTCCTGGACGAAGGACTCGAAGATGGTGGAGCAGTTCTCGGCGCGGATGCCGATGCCGGTATCGATGACCTCGAAGCTGATGCCGGGATTGAGCAGGTCGTGGGGCTTGAACTGAACGACGACCCGGACCTCGCCGCGCTCGGTGAATTTGACGGCATTGCCGACCAGGTTGATGAGCACCTGCCGCAGGCGCTTGGCATCGCCCAGGACCGCCGTGCCCTTGGGGTCGGGAATGTCGCACATCAGCTCCAGGCCCTTGCTGTGGGCGCGCTCGGCCAGCGTCTCGATCACATCTTCGACGACGTCGCGGATGTTGAAGGGAACCACTTCCAGCTCGAGCTTGCCGACCTCCATCTTGGAGAAGTCGAGTATGTCGTTGATGATGCCCAGCAGCGCGGTGCCGGACTGGTGGATGGTCACGGCATAGCGGCGCTGGCGCTCGTCGAGGGCGTTGGAGATCCGCAGCAGCTCGGCCATTCCCAGCACGGCGTTCATGGGAGTGCGGATCTCATGACTCATGCGTGCCAGGAATTCGCTCTTGGCGCGGTTGGCGGCCTCGGCCCGGTCCACGGCCTCGCGCGCTTCGGTGACGGCGCCGTCGAGGCGCACGGTTCGCTCCTGGACCATCTTTTCCAGGTCATTCTGGTAGACGCGCAGGCTCAGATCGCGCCGCTCGATTTCGGCGAGCATGCCGTTGAAGCCGTCCACCAGGCGGCCCATTTCATCGTCGCTGAGCTTCTGCGCCCGCAGGGTGAACCGGTTGCTGGTGCGGACGTTCTGGGCCACCTCCAGCAGCTCGTTGATCGGCGCGCAGATCACCCGCTGCAGGCGGTTCGCGAGATAGATGGCCACGAGCCAGGCGGCACTCAGCGCCAGGGCCATGAGTTCGAGATAGCGCTTGAGCTGGGTGTAGAGCTGGGCGAGTTCGGCGATCACCTGGATGTGGCTGCCCCGGGCCCCGCCGGCGGTGACCGGCACCTGGATCAGCACCGATGTGAATCCGTCGAACCGCACCGGGGGGGCATCCTGCGCCGCTGCATCGGCCGCGCGCGGCTCGAGCTGGCCGATAGGTGCTCCGGGAGCGCCGAAGGCGATGCTGCTGACGGAGCGACCCTGGGCGTCGAAGAGCTCTACTGAGCGGACGTCCGGGTCGACCTGGATCGACTGCAGCATGGTCCGGGCGAGGGTGGCATCGGTGCCGGGGAGGGCGCCGACGTTGTCCGCGACCGACTCCGCCAGTGTGAGCACGTGCTGCGCGAGGTCGTGGCGCAGGTTCATCACCTCGCTGGTGACGTAGAGCACGGAGGCCACGACCAGCGCTGCGCCGGCCGTCGACACGATCATGAGGCGCAGCTTGGACGACAGGGACAGGTGGCCGGTCGGGCGCATCATGACT
>Ga0335075_10015109_pt1 | contig 11574 bp, 8 predicted proteins | sample Lox_Sample_24_FD_206723 | JGI IMG/M metagenome (GOLD analysis project Ga0335075, IMG submission 206723) | Soil microbial communities from Loxahatchee National Wildlife Refuge, Florida, United States - Lox_Sample_2.4 | ecosystem: Environmental > Terrestrial > Soil > Wetlands | place: USA: Florida...
GTGCAGTGAACTCGAGTGGTGCTCGCTCGGTGTTCACAGCCGCACGAGCAGGCTCTTGAGCAGCTGCAGCCCGATCAGCACCAGCATCGGCGAGAAGTCGAAGCCGCCCGCCGCCGGCACGATCTGCCGCACGCGCGACAGCACGGGCTCCGTCAGCTGGTGGATGACCTTGACGATGGCATTGTCGGGATCGGGCCGGACCCAGGACAGGATCACCGACCCGAACAGGATCAGCGAGTAGAGGTCGATCAGTGCAATCAGCATGGTGTGGGGGGCTCTCGGTGATCATGGCACACCCGGCGCCGGGCGAGGAGGGCGGGCCTCCAGCACCAGCTGGGTGATCTCGGCGGGGCTGCCGAGCCGCATCGGCGGCCCCCAGTAGCCGGTGCCGTTGCTCACGTAGATGAGCGAACGCCCGAAGCGTACCAGCCCCGACGTGACCGGCTGCTGCAGACGCACCAGGTAGTTGAAGGGCCAGATTTGCCCGCCGTGCGTGTGCCCCGAGATGGTGAGCCCCACTCCGGCGCGCTCGGCCTCGACCACCGCACGCGGTTGATGCGCGAGCAGCACCACCTCGCGCGACTCGTCGCGGCCGGCGAGCGCACGCCCGATATCGAGGCCATGGCCGCGGCCGAAGTGGCGGCCCGCAAAATCGTCCACACCCGCGAGATCGTAGCTCTCGCCCTCGGTGCCAATGCTGACGCGCTCGTTGCGCAGCACGCGCACGCCGAGCTCGCCGAGGTGCGCGCACCACTCTTCGGCGCCCGAGTAGTACTCGTGGTTGCCGGTGACGAAGTACACGCCGTGCCGCGCGCGCAGGCGCCCGAGGGGCGCCACGTGCGGCGCGAGCGTCGGCACCGAGCCGTCCACCAAGTCGCCCGTGATCGCGACGACGTCGGGCTCGAGCGCGTTCACCTTCTCCACCACGCGCTCGAGGAAGCGCCTGCCGATGGTGGGGCCGACGTGCACGTCGCTGAGCTGCACGATGGTGGTGCCGTTCATGCCGGACGGCAGCTTGCCGAGCGGCACGGGCACGCGCCGCACCACCACGCGGCGCCCCAACCAGAGCGCGCTCAGCACCAGCGTGCCCCCGAGCAGCGCGCCGGCCGTCGCCCAGCGGCGCGCCTGCTCGAGCTCGCTGCCCGCGATCGGGCTCGCGCTGCCGAAGCCCCAGCTCGCGAGCGCCGTGACCGCGTGCACCAGATCGACCGCGCCCACCGACACCAACAGCAAGAACGACGAACCGAGCCAGGCATATCCGGGCCACGCCACGAGGGCGGACCAGGGCGGCGCCAGGCGCCGCCCCAACATCAGCGTGAACGGGATGCTGGCCCAGGCCAGAAACAGGAACGCGCTCGCCAGCTCGAACCACGGCGACGGCCACGCCGGCGCCAGCACCAGCCGCGACCAGACGTACAGGTGGGCCGCGCCCACGATGCTCATCGCGACCAGCAGGAAGGGCACTCGCCTCATGCCTGCGCGGGGGCCGTCGGCGCAGGCGCCCCCTGCGCCGGGCTGCCCCCCCGTGCGGAGGCCGCCGGCAGCGGGGTGACCATCAGCTCGGCGTCGGCAGCGAGACCGAGATGCTCGACGACGGCGCCGGGCAGCAGCACACCGTCCGGCTCGACCCAGCGATATTCGCTCTGCACGCTCACGACATAGGGCGGGCGGGGCAGATACTGCAAGACCACGGCACGCGCCGCGTTCGCACCGGCTGCCGAGTCGCTCGCGGGCAGGACGCCCCGAAAGCGCACACGCCGGGCGGTCTGCACGAGCGACACCTCGTCGGTGCGCGCCACGAAGTGGGGCCCCCCGTCGAACGGATCGACCCGGCGCGCATAACGAAAGCCGGCCGCGACCAGCATGCGCTCGACCCCGAGCGTCTGCTGCCCCACACGCCCGATCACGTCGCGCGCGCGATCGTCGAACAGGCTGGTGTGGATCTCGCCGAGCGGAAACAGATCGCGAATGAACTCCTTGTCGCGACTGCTCAGCAGGTCCGCCTCGGCGTACGTCATGCCCGTGAAGCGACGCCCGAGCGCCTCCCACAGGTGGCTCGTGCCGTCGGGCTCGAGCGGCGGCAAGAGCTCGGCGAGCAGCTGCTCGCGAAACGACTCGCGACGGCCTGCGATGTACGCAAATCGCGCGTACGAGACGAAGCGCCCGAGCCGCTCCGGCGAACCGCGCTCCGACGGCGCCACCACCAGCCCACCGAGCTCCGTCGGGCCCTTGTACGAGAACCCGAGCCGCAGCACCGTGTGGTGGAAGTGCTTGTCGAGCGACTTGGAGTAACGCTCCTCGTCGATGACGTCGAAGTAGATGTACGGCGCGTCGCGCCGCCCGAGCTGAGCGATGATGCTGCTCGAGCCGATCGCGGTGCCCTTCTCGATGTCCCACAGCAAGAAGACGTACTTGCGCTTCGCGCTCGCGATGGTGCCGTCGAAGCTGTGCTCGGCATGCGACAACAGCTCGCGCACGCTCGCGCGATCGTTGGGCAGGTTCACCGTGTTGAGGTGCGCGGCGAGCGCGAGCAAGGCATCTTCGTCGGCGCGCGTGGCGCCCCGGATCTCGTAACGCGGCTTCGGGTGGTTCACGGTTGCTCGCTTCTACGGCGCCAGCCCAAGGGACCAGATCGGAGGCACCGCCGTATAACACGCGAACGACCGCTTCCAGGCATGGGCTGAGGCACCCCCGTTGGAAAAATGTAGACAGCGCGGCATGCTCGGTCTCTGAGCCAGCTCATGATGAAAAGTTGGCACCCGATCGCCACTCGCGGACGAGCTCGAGGCACTATCGCCGCACGTGCGCTCATCGCGCTGGAGCCCAGGCCTGCAGCGCGACGGCCAGCGTTCAGAAATGCGCAGATTTCTCGCCAGAAGCGCGCGACCGGAACGGGGCAACCGAGTGCGAGCACAGTCGCTGGTAGCTATAAAGTGACTATGCTTTAATGCCGAAGTGAACACTCGCTGTCTGGCTCATCACCGTCTCATTGCTGCCGTTTTTGCCGGCGTCGCCAGCGCTGGAGCTTGGGCTTGCAGCAACGACCCCGTGAAGGTCGACGTCAGCGACAGCGACAACGGCTTCGTCGACCTCACCGACGATCAGTCCGGGGCCGGCGGCAACGGCTCGCAGGAGTCGAGCACGCTGCCGCTGCTCGACGACGCCTGCGTGTCGCAGACGTCGGCGGCCGAGCAGCGCAAGGTCGCCCTGAACGTGATGCTCGACAGCTCGGGTTCGATGGAGGAGGACACGGGCAGCGGCGCCACCAAGTGGCAAGCGGTGCAGCGCGCCATCCGCAGCTTCTTGATCGAGACGCGCGACAGCGACCTGTCGATCGGGCTCCAGTTCTTCCCGCTGCTCAAGCCCGGCGTGGTCAACTTCAACTGCAAGAGCCACGAAGACTGTGGGCCCGACGGTGGCCCCTGCTTCCTGTCGACGTGCCTCCAGGGCGACACGATCACGCTGTGCGAGACGCAGTCGGACTGCCCCGGCAACCCGCGCGACAACCCCTGCGTCGACTTCGGCCTGTGCGCGAACTCCGATCCGGCGAGCCCCACCGCGTGCGTGCTGCCGAGCACCTGCGGCAACGACCTCGGGCGCTGCGAAGACTTCGAGCGCACCTGCACCAACGCCACCCAGTGTGAGGTCGCCTCCTACGCGGAGCCCGCCGTCGAGATCGGGTCCGTCGTGAACGTGCTCGGTCCGATCGATCAGGCGCTCAGCAACCAGCCCCCGCAGGGCCTCACGCCCACGGTGCCCGCGCTCGACGGCGCGATCCGCCACGCGCGCGAATGGAGCGTCAGCCACCCCGACCAGACGGTGGTGACGGTGCTCGCCACCGACGGCCTGCCCACCGAGTGCGGCCCCAACGTCAACGGCGCGCCCGCGCCGATCGATCAAGTGCTCGACATCGCCCGCGGCGGCGTCGAAGACGAGCTCCCGATCCGCACCTTCGTGATCGGCGTGTTCCCGCCCGGCGACGCCGCGAGCCTCAACAACGTCAACGCCATCGCCGTCGCCGGCGGCACCGGGCAAGCCGTCGCGATCGACGCCGAGGGCGAGGTCGAAGCCGAGTTCCTCGATGCCTTGCGGCAGATCCGCGAGGGCTCGCTGGCGTGCCAGTTCCAGATCCCGGAGACGGACGAGATCCTCGACTATTTCAGCGTCAACCTGCAGTTCAACAACGGCACCGAACGCCAGCAGCTGGGCTTCGTGCCCAACGAAGCGGCCTGCGCCACCAGCCCCAACAGCTGGCACTACGACGTCGACGCCAACGTGAGCCAGCCCAACGCCATCCAGGTGTGCCCCGCCGTCTGCGATCAGTTCAAGGCGACGCCGAACGGAAGCATCAACCTGCAGCTCGGGTGTCGAACGCTGCTGCGCTGAAAGCGAAGTCCGAATCGGTTTGAGGGGGGTGGGCAGCCGTTTGTGGAGCTGCCCACGGGGTTGATTCAGGGGCGGGCGAGGCCGAAGAGGCGAGCGCCGAGGCGATCATTGGCGGCGAGGACGACCGCGCATCGTTCAGCGGAGACATAGCCCCAGGCCACGGCGAGCCGAAGCCCGGCGCGTGCTTCGTAGAGAGAGCCGAGCGCCGACTGAAACCGAAGCCGCGAACTATCGCCGCTGCTCGGTGACACCCCAAGACCTCCCATCGCCAACCCCACCGGGTGGCACGGAAGCTGCCAACCCTGGCACTCGCCACTCCCTCGCCACCCCTCCTTCCCCAAAACGAGCCCCCACCCGCTCCCCCCTCCCGGCACGCCCCGTGCTCTCCCCTCCCGAGCGCGCTCCTCGCCGATGCCCGGCATCCGAGCGCCCGAGTTCTCGCACCAAGGGGTTTCCCAAATGTCGATTCGATCTCTCCTGCTGCTGTCCGCACTCGCCCAGAGCTTCGCCTGCGGCGACCTGCCCATGGCGCCCGTCGGACAGCTCCAGCTCGGCCTATCGAGCGGCATCGGCGAGCGGCACTACCGCCTCACGCAAGCGACGTTCGCGATCGAGGGGGCGGCGCAGCTCACGCTCGAGAGCGATGACGACCCGGCAAACGACGTGGTCCAGCGCTCTCTCCCCGAGGGCAGCTACAGCGTTCGGCTGCTCGACGGCTGGCAGCTCGAGCGCTCGAGCGGCTTCGGCAGCGATCCGGTGGCGGCGGAGCTGTCGTCGGGCAACCCGCTGCCCTTCACGATCGCTGCCGGCGAGCTGACGACCGTGACCTTCCAGTTTCGCACGCTCGGCGACGAGGGTGGAGGCGGAGCAGGCGGCGACGGCGACGTGCGCATCGCCATCGAGGTCGACGGCGAGTCCACGCCGCACGTGATCGTGTCGGAGCTGATGAAGAACCCGGAGGCGCTGCCAGACGCCGACGGCGAGTGGATCGAGCTGTACAATGCGGGCAGCGCCGCGTTCGATCTCGACGGCTGCACGCTCGCGCGCGACGATCAGGAGCTGCCGCTCGAGGGCCCGCTCGTGCTCGAGCCGGGCGGCGCCTTGACGCTCTCGAACGGCGAGGCTCCAGGCTTTACCCCCGACGTGCTCTACAGCGGGCTCACCTTGCCGAACAGCGGCGCGTTCGTGATGCGGCTCGCGTGCGGCGGCACGACGCTCGACGAGGTGACGCTCGATCCGGCGACCTGGCGTGCGGGCCGTAGCCTGAGCCTCTCGGGCTCCGCGCTGAACGATGCCGCCAACGACGACCCGGCGCGCTGGTGCGAAGCCGCGACGAGCTACAACGGCGACTACGGCACGCCCGGAGAGGCGAACCCCGACTGCGGCTCATGAGGGCGCTCGGCGTCGCGCTGCCCGATCGCGCGCCGCACGTGCGCGAGCTCGGCGCCGTCGTCGAAGCGGACGGCGTCACCGTCGCGACGCACGCCGAGGCGCTGGAAGAGCGCTGGCAAGTCGACCGTCACCGGCGCGGCGGCGTGCTCGGCGTACAGCTCGGAGAAGCTCGGGCGGTCGAGCGCCGCATCGCCTGCGGCGAGCGTTTGCTCGAGCGACCAGCGCATCGAGGTGTCGCCGCCGCCCAACAGGATGGCGCGCGCGACCGAGTCGAGCGAGAGGCGATTGTCGGTGCGCGCGCGGATCTCGACGTCCAGCAGCAGGCAGAAGATGGCGCCGCCCCAGTAGGTGCGGCCCCAGCGCATGCTGCCGTCCAGGCCGCCGTCGGTAGCGTTTGGCAAACCGTTGGGCATGCCGTCGAGCAGCGCACGCCACAGCTCGTCCTCACTCAGCAGGCCAGCCCGGCGCCGCGCGATGGGCTCCTGATACGTGGCGAGGCCCTCGGCGAGCCACAGATGGCGGCGGCCGAGCGTGGGAAACCCCAGATGCAGCAGCTCGTGCGTGAGCACCCAGTGGCGAGCGAGCTCGCGGTCGTCGATGTCGGCGCCGATGAACAAGACGATAGCGGCTCCGCCGTTGCCGAGCTGCATGCCGAAGATGTCAGCGCCTGCGCTCGGCAGCACGATCACGCTGACGTCCGGCACGGGAAAGCGCCCGTAGTAGGCCGACACGGCAGCCGACGCGCGAAGCAGCGCTGCCCGCAAGCCCTGGCGCGAGACGCCCAGACGAACGGGCGGCCCTCCCGGATGCTCGGAAGCGCCGGGAGCGATCGCGAGCGACATGCGGCCGCCGCCGACGTCGAGCGTCTCGCGCTCGAAGGCTCCGAAGGCGGAATAGGGCGCCTGAAACAGCACGCTCGCGGGCGCGGCAAACACCTCGGGCTGCGGCAGCGTTCGCGGCGAGGCGTCGGGGCGCGCGGCGTGGGCGCCGAGCGCGGCCAGCGTTCGCCCTGCGGCAGAAGTGCCGCGCGCTGGCGCGAAGGCGCCCGCCGCCGCCCTCGGGCGCTCTGCCGAGAGCGCGGAGCCTCGGCGCGCGGGCAGCGCAGTGTCGACGGGCTCCCGCCACACCCCGGTCACGAAGCTCTCTCCCGGGGCGAGCTCGACGCGAAAGCGATACTGGTCGCTGCCCTCGTAGTCCTGCGGGGCGAGCAAGAAGGTGGAGGGAGGCGCGAGCAGCGTGCCAGCCCGATAGCCCGCGTACGCGAAGCGGTCGATCCGGTGTGCCGCCTCGGCGAGCCAATAGACGTAGCGCAAGCGGCAGCCGCTCACGCGACAGCGGGGCACGATCCAGCGCCGACCCGTGGGAGCGATCGCGTGCCAGCCGTGCTCTGTCTCGAGCTCCAGCCCGCGCAGGAACGGGTGTGCGAAGGCGTCGAGCCCGAGCTCTTCGGGCACGCCGGCGGGCAGCTCGACCGCGACGCTCAGCGCGCGCGCGCCCGGAGTGGCGCGCACGTGATACTCCCAGATCCGGGGAGCCGGCGGCGCAGGCCGCACCGAAGCGCTGCGGGCGGGCGGCGGCGCGCACGCGCAGAGCCCGATGCCGAGCAGGCCGACGGCGACGACGCGGACTGCGCTGGACGGAGCCGCGGCGGACGGAGCCGCGGCGGACGGAGCAACGACGCGCCCAGCGCGCCTGAGCGAGCCCCGAACTCGCGCTCGATTCGGCGAGAGCGGACTTCGGGCGCGCGGCGACATCCACGGACGAGCGTAGCGCTCCGAGGTTCAGGCTCACAGCGCCGGGAGGCATCTCGCGCGGTGCGCGGGCGAAAAGGCCCAAGCACCGGACGGGATTGCGACGACGCGAGCGGTCTCGACGAGCACGTGCGCGCTCGCGCCAAGCGCTTCATGGATTGTTGCGCTGCAACTCGAACCGTCAGCGAGCCTGGATGGTCACCCCAACGCATCTCCGGCGCGGCATCCGACATTGGCACCCTGACGAGCCTGAACCGGCTCACGCCTGAGTCGAACGCTCGCTCGCCGGCACGACACCCGGCTTCGGTCCGTTGCCTCGCGCCGGGGCGTTGCCGCGGCGAGCGCGGCCCCCGCTCGTTGCCATCGAGCGCCGGTCGGTCTTTTCGCCGTCGGGGCTCAGCCGGCGGCCGAGCGCGATTCGGGCTCGGAGTGCGCCTCGAGGGAGATGGCGTGGGCGCCGCTGGCCGCGCTGCGCGCGTCGGCGGGCCACGGGTTGGCAGTGTTCGCGTCGTCGCTCGCGGCGGCTTCGGACCAGACGTCGGGAAACAGGAAGCGCAAGCTCGGCCAGGGCAGGTTGAAGCGCACCGGCGCGCGCGAGCTGTCGGAGACCAGCAGGCCGCAATCGATGAGGCTGCTGAGCACGCGGCGCCCGGTGCGGTGTTGCAGCCCGAGCATGGCTATGAAGCGGGCGCGCTCGACGGGGCCGGTGATGGCGGCGTAGTGCAGCGCCTCGAGCGCGTCGGGCTTGATCACGGAGCGTTCGCTGCCGATGACCCAGGAGCGCGCGCCGAGCCATGCGAGCAGGTCGAGCAGGCGTCGTTCGAGCCGTTTCGGATCGAGGCGCTCGCGCGCCGCGCGCGACTCGGCGAGGCAGGCGTCGAGCAGCCAGGTCGCGTACGCGCCGAGGGCCTCGCGCCGCGCGTCTTCGCGTTGGCGAGGGGGCACCGCTGCGATGGCTCGGCGCAGCAGCTGGCGATAGCCGGCGCGGTCCTTCGCCATGGCGCGCAGCGGCGACCACAGGCCCTGTGTGACGCCGAGCGCGGCGAGCGCGAGGTGGGTGTGGAGGCGCGCGCTGCGGCCGTTGCCACGCTCGAAGGGGCGCACGCCGAGCAGGCGTTGCCCGGCGCAGAGCGCGGCGACGATCGCGGGCGCTGGCGCGAATGGCTTGCTGTAGATGCCCTGCCAGTGATCGAGCAGATCGGATATTTCGTCGGGTCGGGCGCCGCGTGCCGCGTCGACGGGCGAGCGGCGCCAGGCGCCGGGCGCGTCTGCAAAGGCGGCGGCGCTCGGTGATGGCGCCCTGGACGTTTTGCGGCGGGGGCTGGGCGCAGGGCTCGCGGGCTTGGGGTCCTCGCTCACGTTGGCGAGGTCGTCGCTCGGGTCCGCGCTGGCGCGGGGCTCGCTCGACGTCGGGCGCCGGTGGAGCTCGGCGTGGATGCACTGCACGAACTCGGGTGCGTACAGGCCGACGCTGCGCTGGGGCAGCGCCGCCGAGAGCGCGAGCTCGGCTGCCGCGTGCGCGCGCGCGAGAGCCAACGCCGCGCCCGGGCCCGTGTCGAGGGAGGCGCCGCTCGCGCCGGGGCTCTCGATGTCCATCGGACGCAGCGGTCGTCCGTCGAGCTCGCTGGCATGGCAGGCGTTCATGCTGACGAGCAGAGGGCGCAGCGCCGCCGCCAGCGGCCCATTCACCGCCTCGAGCCGGTGGCCCTCTGCGACGAGCGCTGCGGCGCGCTCGAGCAGCGCTTCGCCGGCGCGCGCGTCGGGGAAAAACGGCCCGAGCTCGAAGGGGCCCGGCTCTGTCCCATCCATGGACGCCGCCATGGACACTCGAGACGGCCGGATCGGCGCCATGCATTAGCCCTGCGCCAGGGCAACTTCATCATGCATTACCAGCAGTTGGCGATTCGTTGCGCGAGTTTGTCGAGGATTTCGCCTCTGCGAACGAGGCCGGTGCGCTCGGGCTGCGGCAGGAGTGCTCGAACGCGGCAGGAGGAGACGAGCGCACGAGGACGAGACGAGCGCGAGCGACGGCGCCGGACGTTTCGTGCGGGGACGCGCAGCGACGGCTCGGCCCCGCGCTGTGCAGCGCGCAGCGCGACTGGCAGGCTGGGGCGATGAGCTCTGCTTCCCCAACACCGCACCCGGACGTCGTTCCCATGCTGGCGCACGGGGAGTTGGCGGTGGGGGACGGCGTCATCATGCTGGCGACCACACCCGACGACGAGGGACCGAAGCGCCACAGCGAGCACTGCGAGAGCGCGCGTCGCTGGTCGAGCGTGCCGTGGGTGATCGACGGCGTGCTCGTGTATGTCGACGACGTGGACGCTCATCACCAGCGAGCGAAAGAGCACGGCGCCCCCCTCCTCACGGAGCCCGAAGATGGCGTCCCGGGACGTCGCTACCGCGCGGAGGATCTCGAAGGGGCCGCGGGGCGAGGCCGGCGCGCGTGCGCTCGCCGTCGAGCTCCGGCGCTTCGGCAGCTTTCGTCTCGAGCACAGTTCGGAGCCGAAGGCGCGCCGCACTGCCGAGGTGGTCGCCGGGGAGCTCGGGCTCGGGCCGCACGAGCGCCACGGGTTCGAAGAGATCGATCGCGCGCCGCTGCCGATTCTGTCGCGCGCCGAGCACGCGGCGCACAACGTGCGGCTGTTCGCCGAGCCCGCTCGGGCCGTCGTCGGTGACGAATCTGCCGAGCGAGCGCTCGCGCGCTTCGAGCACGCGCTGGGTGCGGCGCTGTCGGAGCAGCCGGCGCGCGAGCCCCTGGTCGTGGTCACGCACGGCACGGTGATGGCGCTGCTCGTCGCTGCGCACAACCCGATCGCTGCGGTCGAGCTGTGGCAGCGGCTCGAGTGTCCGTCGTTCGTCGTGTTGCACGCCGAGGGCTATCGGCTGAGTGAAGTGCGTGACGCGATCGCCAGCGACGCGGCGCACTAGATGCGGGAGGCCTCCTCCACCGCCTTGCGCAGGCGCTCCTCGAGCCCCGTTCCCCGTCGCTCCTTGCGCTGCTCGTCGAGCGCGACGCGCAGGGCGCGCGGGTCGGCCACGAGCACGCATAGGCGCTTGGCGCGCGTGACCGCCGTATAGAGCAGGTTGCGTGAGAGCATCGGAAAGTGGCTGGTCGACAGCGGGATGACGACCGCGGGGTATTCACTGCCCTGGCTCTTGTGGATGCTGGTGGCGTACGCGAGGCGGAGCGCGTCGATCTCGTTGCCGACATAACGGACGATGCGCCCGTCGAAGTCGACGGCCGCGCGCGCGCTCTTGATGTCGAGCTCGACGACGCGTCCGAGGTCGCCATTGAAGGCCTCTTTCTCGTAGTCGTTGCGGATCTGCATGACTTTGTCGCCAATGCAGAGCTTCTCTTGCTTGTGCTCGAGGCCCGGCTGATGCGGGTTGATGGCGTGCTGCAGCATCTGGTTGAGCGCCAGCGTGCCGGCGGCGCCGCGGTGCATGGGCGTGAGCACCTGGATATCGCGGCGCGCGTCGAGGCCGAAGCGCTGAGGGATGCGCTCGAGCACGAGCTTCTCGATCGTCGCGGCCGCGTCTTCTGGGGTGCGCTTGGGGATGACGAAGAACTCGGGGCGCTCGGCGTCGGGCGGGTCGCTCTGGGGCTCCTCGCCTTCGAGGATGGCGTGGGCGCTCTTGACGATGCTGCTCGCCTCGCTCTGGCGGAAGATGCGGTTCAGCCGCACCGTGGGGACGACCTGGCTCTCGATCACGTCGTGCAGGAACGCGCCGGGGCCAACGGAGGGCAGCTGATCGACGTCGCCGACGAGGATGAGGCGGCCGGCGTCGGGCAGCGCGGCGAGCAACGCGCGGGCGAGCTCGATGTCGACCATGCTGGCCTCGTCGATGACGAAAGCGTGGGCCTCGAGCGGGCTCTCCGGCTTGCGCGCGAAGGCGTGCAGGTGAGGGTCGTACTCGAGCAGTCGGTGGATGGTGACGGCGTGCTGGCGCGTGGACTCGCTGAGGCGCTTGGCGGCGCGCCCGGTGGGCGCGGCCAGGCGCACGTCGAGGCGGGAGGCCTGCAACACCTGCAAGATGGCGC
>Ga0335075_10015110_pt1 | contig 11573 bp, 14 predicted proteins | sample Lox_Sample_24_FD_206723 | JGI IMG/M metagenome (GOLD analysis project Ga0335075, IMG submission 206723) | Soil microbial communities from Loxahatchee National Wildlife Refuge, Florida, United States - Lox_Sample_2.4 | ecosystem: Environmental > Terrestrial > Soil > Wetlands | place: USA...
GGAGTTTCTCGCCATGCCCGCCCGCCTCAGGGGCGACATTCGCAAGACGGCCACGAGCTACCTCACCGCGTTCGCCGATCCGATCGTGGCGGACAAAACAAGCCGCAGCGACTTCCGCATCGGCGATCTGATGTGCGCGGAGAATCCGGTGAGCTGCTACCTGCAGGTGCCTCCGTCCGACGCGCGGCGGCTGCGCCCGCTCACCAGGCTGTTTCTTTCGCAGGTCGCGGCATCGCTGATGATGAACCTGGGTAGCGATGCCGAAGGGCGGGGCAAGAAGCACAAGCTGCTCTTCCTGATCGACGAGTTTCCGACCCTTGGCCGGCTCAGCTTCTTCTCCGACAACCTGAGGCTCATGGCCGGTTACGGCATCAAGGCGATGCTGATCGTGCAGTCGTTCAAGGACATTGCCGACGCCTACGGCACCAACAACACTATCATCGACAACTGCCATGTGACCGTTGCCTTCGCTACTGCCGACAACGACACCGCCAGGAAGATCTCGGAGATGGCGGGGCCGGCGACCGAGTACCGGGCCAGCGAGAGCCGCAGCTCCGGCGGCTCGGGCCTGTTCACTGGGCGCTACACCCGGAGCTTCTCGGAGGCCAAGCGCGAGCTGCTCGACGCCGGCGATGTGCGCCGGCTTCCCTATGACGAGCAGCTCGTCTTCGTCACCGGGGCCAAGCCCTTCCGCACCAGGAAGGTGCGCTACTGGAAGGATGCACCCTTCAGGGAGCGGGCTACGAGCATTGCCGCCGACAGGCGCGGTCCTGACCAGGCGGCCAGGCTCGACGTGCCGGATGCCGGGCGGGTGGTGAGCTCCTGGACCGGCGTAGGGGCGGTTGGCCACACCGGCTCGGTTGTTCGCGCCGACCTACCGGTCGATGACGTAGAGTCGGCGGAGAACGCCACCGAGTTGGCGCCCAGCATGGGAGTCGAAGTTGACGACCTGCTGGGCGAGCAGACGCTCGGCGACGAATCGCTGCATTAGAAGGCAAGCTCTATCGACGACCGCCGCCATCGACCCCTCGCGGTCAAAGAGAGGTCCGTTAGTCAATCCCAAAAGCGGACGCTCTGGACCGCGCGGCATCGATGGCAGCGTGCGTATGGCGGTCGACCAGAAACCTCTGTCAGGCTTCGGGAAGCGGACGAAGATGGCCGGTTCCAGTCGATCGGCAAGGATGGCGTTCGCGGGCATCAAGCGGCCAGGACGCGTAAATGCGGCTTTACATATACGCCCAATGTAAGAGCCTCACCGACAGACGGCGCCCTGTAGCGAATGAAGAAGGTCTCGAAGCAAAACAGGTGTTTGTCGCCATTGTCATCCGTCAGCAGCAAATCTTTTGAGCCTAGCGGTCCGCCAGTCTGGGCACCGCAGTAGGAAGAGATGGCTTGGAACACATTATTCTCGGTGATAGCACTGAAGCGGCTTGCGAAGGCATGTGACTGAATAAAATGCCGGCACGGATTTGCGATATCGACATCGGCAGGCCGACGCCATCGATGCGGATGGCATGTGATCAACCCGACGACCGGCCTCTCCACGCCGACCGTCTCGACGAAGCGCCAGAGTGTGCTCGAAAGCGTATTGCCGAACTCTTTGTGCAGGGTCTGAATGGAAGCGATGTGCAACGGGAGATCACGCGCTTCGGCCGTGAATCGGTCCCGCAGAAAGAGCAGGCGGTCTGCGCCGAAATTCGCTTCTGCTTCGATTTGCTCCCGGCAGGCTTGGGTGAGGGTCAACTCATTGTCGCCGTGCATCACATCGTCGTGCCACGGCAACAGGCTATGCGTGACTTCGTGCGCTTCATTCCACCGGTGCTTTTTCGCCGGCAAGGTCTGATCAAGCATGATGCGCTTCTTGTCGGGCACGTAGAGAGCCTGAAGCGACCACTTGCGAACTGCGTCCACGAGCAGCATCGGCCTCAATGCGACCTGAATTGTGGCGACTCTGATGCGTGAGACGGTTTCGCGCATCAAGCCAGGATCGTCAGCGCGGTAAAACACACGATCCAACTTCAGGAGCTCTCTCACGTCCTCAAGCCGCAGCGGAGGCTTGGGATTGCCGAGCCCCCGGAGTACGCGCTCGATCCGCTGGTCAATGTCATGCATCGTCCTCGAACGCAGCAAATGATTCTTGCTCATTTGGTACGCTCCGAAGAAGTCCGCTCACTTAGCACGGATACGAACGCCTCAAGCGCGGCCTGTTCCTCGGGAGTGAGTTGCGTGACAGGTTCCGCGCGCGCGGCAAAGCGCACGGCTTCGTTCAGAAGCTTCTCATCCCTTGGGACCGTGAGGCCCGCCACTTGCAAAAGACTGGTCCGCGGAAGACGGAAGTAGTTTGCAAGCTGGTAAACGGTTCTCACTTCTGGCTTGTAATGTGCATCCTCTTCTACTTCGACCAACTCGGCTACGTCGACATCTGCTTCGCCGGCGAGTCTCTCGACCGTAAGACCCTTCGATCGCCGCATCAGACGGACAAAGCGTCCAAATGCGATGTTGGCCTCGCCGATGGGTTGGGCTTGTGTGGCAGCGGCGCCATCAAAAGTCGGATCGAGTGCTGCCAGCCCGGCCCCGACCTCTGAGCCGCCTTCCAGCCGTGCCATTCTCAAGCACCAATCCCTTGTGATCTCGATCGTCATGGTTGGGTCCCTTTTGCGATGAAGGCCTCCGCTTGCTCAGGGGTCATCTCGAAGTACCGCAGGTTTTCATACAGCGGGTCCGGACCAAGATCCTTCATGCCGCAGGAGTTGGCATAAAAGTTGTTGGCCTGCGGCAGCGAATGTAGGCCTATCCGTCCCTTGAATTCGTGCTCTTTGCTCAGTTCTATGGCTGCACGGATGAGCAGAGTCCCGATCCCGCGGAAGCGTGGAGGATCGGACAGCAGCTCAGGTCGGTTCCAAGGTGCGGTTTCGAGGAATTCGACGTAGGCAAGATGATGCCCCCTCTGCCCCTCGATGCGGCATCGCTTGGATGCCGTGTCCAGGATCATCATGCCTTGCGTTATGTCCTGGCAGACGATGCTGAAGCCGGGATGGCCGAGCATGCCCTGAAGGGTCTCTACCTTTCGGCGCCAATCCCAATGCCTGCTTTGTGGCCATCGGGCCCGCTCGACGCCAGCACGCGCCAGACGTTGCATCGCCTGATACAGTTCTGGCATCCACTCGCCTTCCCAATCGCTGAGCTGCTTTTCGGTAATCTCATGCCAAAGCTCAGCTGGGTCTAGATCGTTCCGCTCAACGTTGAGAAGGAAGACCGCGGACCGGAGGACCGTCACAGCATCATCACCTCAGCCTTTTCTTTCGTCTTGTCATCCTCGAAAAACAGCCGCTCACCGCGCTCCAGTCGGGTCTCGATCGTCTGATAGAGCCGCAGAGCTTGGCGAAGAACGGCTGTCTTGCTCATGTCTTTCTTTGCGCACAGTACCTCCAGCACGCTCATCTCGGCGTCAGCGAGATTGAGCGTCATTGTGCGTTTATTGGCGGTCATCAATCCCTCCTACCGGCAGCAGTTAAATATCACTTTTACGGAAAATGTCAATGAATGATAGCTTATTACTAGCCCTTGAATAGCCGAAAAGTAGCTACTATATCGAGGTCAATGCCGGGCATCAGCCATTTCGTGAGCTGAGTGTCAGGCGGAAGCGTATGAGAAAACAGAGGCTTACGATGACGCAGCATACCGAGGACCACTCCCCGCCCGACCATCAGGGGGCGCATGCACTTTCCAGCGAGGTCGGCATGCATGCGACCGATCGCCACGGCGAGCAGGGGGAACACCACCACCGCGAGGCCCGCGTCTCCTTCGAGGACGTGAATGCCATGGAGACGGTGGAATTCCGGACCGCATGGACCACAACACTGAATGCCACGTGGGACGAAGCGGCACGGTTGCTTAAGGAGCCCCGAAAGGCACAGGACCGGCTGCAGGCGACAGACGGCAGAGATTTGACACCCTATCTCGTCCTGACGCTCAGGGAGTTGGAGGAACGCAAGATCGTGCGCGCGCTTCGCTTTCAGATCGTTGGTCCGACAGGGGGCGCCGGTGTTGATCCTCGGTAAGGCGCCCGTTCAGGACATCGCTCAGGGACAGGTAGCATTCGCTGCCGACCTGAGCCGCTTTTTAGGGCAGCGCAGCCTTGATGAGGTAGGCTGGGCCAAGCCCGACGATCTTACATTGCTCGTCCCGCTATTTGGGACACGCGCTGGCGGAGGCAGGGATCCCTACCTTCTGCGCCTTTATTTCGACCATTATCCAACGTGGCCTCCCAGCGCGCTTTTCGTGAACCCGCTGACCCTCACGTACAAGTACCGCGATGACGTTCAGTGGGTTCCAGAGACAAATTACCCGCAGGAGATTGCCTTTCATACCAACTATCCACCAGGTATCCAACTTATCTGCTGCTCGCTCACGCTGGAATTCTACAAGGTCAACCATTCGGTCGAGGAGGCGATGATCTGGCGCGAGGAGAAACATAAATTCACATCGACGATCGCAGCCATCAAACGCGCCTTAGTCCAACCCCACTATATGGGCCGGTGGAAGCAATGAATCGCTCCTCCGAATTCAAGGCAGTTAATGCGCCTCTGCACTTGGTTCTCTCCGTGCCTGTCGATGCAATCCGGCTCACCGCAAAAACGCTGCGGTCCATGCGCGAGATGGAAGCATGTTGTTTCTGGTTCGGCAGCCGAAGCAACACCATGAGTGGGTCAGTTGACGCAATCGTCATTCCTCAACAGGAAAATCACCACGGTCATTATCGCGTGACGCCTGACGCGATGCTCCGTGTCGCAGACGCGGTGCGGCCATTTGGATGGAAGAACCTAGCCCAGGCCCATTCGCATCCAGGACCCGGGGTGCACCACTCAGGTTACGATGACGAAATGGCTAACAGCCGGCGTGCCTTATCGCTGGTGTTTCCAGACTATGGATATCTGCCGGCCGTGTGGCGCTTCAACGGATGGCTTTGGCGTCTCCGGCCCAAGCCGTTCCCCTCAGCGATTGGCGTGCACGCCTTTATAGACGGTCGGTGGAAATATCTCACCGATCACGAGACCACGACACGTCTCAGCTTGACAGGGGGCAAGCGAGTCCGCCTGCTTGATCTGCGTTGATGGTATCCGAGGTCGACCGGTTGGCCGACCGCCATTTGCGACCTGATCCACAGGGCCTGTTAGCGCCCCTGGCCCAGGCGACGACCGGAAGGGTCTTGCTTAAGATTGCACCTGCCCTGGCAATCTCTGTCACCGGCCAACATCTGGCATGGATGTTGGTCAATCTGCTTGCTCGTCAGTTCCGCCTCGTATCCGCGATCATTTTAGATGTTGATCCGCATGTCCCGCTGCGAGCGAGGGTAGCACCATTTGGGGAAGCGCCTTCCCTCGAACAAACCCTGCTTGGCTGTGTCCAGCTTGTTGCCGGTGAACACGTAACCGCTCAGCGGGCAGCCGATGCTGCGAGCACGGGAGCCGAGATCGAAATCGTCCTTGGCCCATCGAACCAAGAGCCACGCGCGCCGATACAGATTGCTGCCTACGCGGATGGCTGGCGTTTCTTCATTGGCAGACAAGAGGCTGCGCCCCAACACGCACCGGACACAGCGTTACCATTCGGGCCGTACCTTGCCGCGTGCTTTGCTGCGGGCGAGGTCTTCAAACATTTGCGCGGTCTGAGGGCCGACAAAGGCGACTTTCTTGGCCGCAATCGAGACCTCATCATCTCTGCTTGGTCATGCGAAGCGGCGCTGGAGTGGCACGAGCTTGCCCCAGATCCACCGATCGGGCACATTGAGTTGCCCCCGGTCTACATCCCTGGTGCTGGCGCGGTAGGACAGGCCGCTGCCCTCACCTTTGGCGCCCTTCCCGATGCCGCGGGGCACATCACGACGGCAGATGATGATTGCCTCGACCTGACCAATGGCAATCGGTACGTCCTTGCGCAACTAACGAACGATGGTGCGCATAAGGTTCCGCTACTTACCCACTTTCTCGAGGCGCGGGGGTTCTCGACCTATGGTTTCGAGGGCAAGTGGGAGAGATACGTCAACCGGGCGGACCGCAACCGCAATCGCAGCGACATCGACGCATTCGAACGCCAATTCAGATACGGCCTAGTCCTCTCCTGCGTTGATGACAACGGAGCAAGACATGCGATCCGGAACCTTTGGCCCAATATCATCATCGGTGGTAGCACGCATGGGCTGATGGCGAAGGTGACGACCTACGATATGTTAGGGAGCCAGTTGTGCCTGAAATGCTACAACCCGGTGGTGGAGCGCAACCAGCGCATGAAGGAGCAGCTTGCAAGGCTGCAAAACGCCACTGATTCGGAGAGAGAAGCGTTCTTCCAATCCATTGGCGTGGACCCGGCAAGGGCGAAAGAACATCTCGAAAAGGCGGATTGCGGCCAGTTATCCGAGCAAGACCTGGACCGCTTTGCGGCCGGCGAACCTATGATGAGTGCGGGATTCGTCTCTGCTGCCGCCGGAATAATGCTCGCAGCACATGCTGTTCGGCTTACACTTCAACCGCGAACGGATCTGACAACGCGTGGGGCTGTACTGATGGCCAATTTCTACCGACCAACCCTGCGTTGGCTTCCGATGCAGCCCGAACCGGGGTGCGACTGCGTTTGCAAGCGTGGGAGTATTTGGCGCCGCAAGTGGCAGTCTTTTTCTTCCGATCGAGCAAGTGACTTATCATAAAACAAACGCGTTATCCGGCTCCGCCACTGCGGCACCACGCGTCGCATAAATCTGCGACCGGCACTCGCATGGGCCCGCTCTCCGTCCCTCAGGTCCGCCGCCGGCACCTGAGTAGATGAAGGTCTGCTTGCTCTCATCGTGCGATTCAATGGCGTCTTTCTGTTCCTGACAGGACTTTGGCTTGAGCAGAATGGCCGGCGTCGGTGTCCCTCGGCTCGAAAGCGAGCCGGCAGAAAACCCACCCTTGCTGCCGTGCAAGCCAGGTCAATGTTTGCTGACAGGCTAGGGTTGGCACTGTTAGCTTTGTTCGATTAGACCAAATGGGCGGCCGCACTTATGGCCTGCAGGATAGCCTTCCCACCCGGCTCTCTTCTTTCGATCGGAGCACAACGTAGCATGCGAAGCGATGACACCCAGCGCCGCGTGGTCGAAGCGCTGCGCCACGCCATGGGGGCGACGATCAGGGCCGGGCTCGACGATCCCGACGTGATCGAGGTGATGGTGAACCCGGACGGCCGCATCTGGTTCGACCGCATCGGGCAGGGGAGGGAACCCACGGATCAGGTCCTCTCTCCCGCCGACGCGGAATCCATCCTCCGCCTGTTGGCCGACCATGCCGGTGTCGTGGTCACCGACGAGCGGCCCTTGGTCTCCGCAAGCCTGCCGCTCACCGGCGAACGATTCCAGGGCGTCTTCCCGCCGATTACCACGACCCCGAGCTTCGCCATTCGCAAGCCCGCACGGGCCGTGTTCAGGCTCGATGACTATGTGCGCCGCGGCCAGCTCACTGCGGGCGAAGCCGCGACGCTGCGCCAGGCCATCAGCGACCGGCTGAACATCCTGATCATCGGCGGGACGAGCTCAGGCAAGACTACCTTCGCCAACGCCCTACTCGCCGAGCCAGCCTTCTCGGAGGACCGGGTGGTGATCATCGAGCAGACCCAGGAGCTGCAGTGCGTGGCGCCCGATTGCCTGCCGATGCTGACGCGCGAGATCGAGCCGCGGGTGACGACCCGGGATCTCGTGGTGGCATCGCTCAGGCTCCGGCCGGACCGGATCGTGATCGGCGAAGTCCGGGACGGGGCTGCGCTCGAGATGATCAAGGCCTGGAATACCGGACACCCCGGGGGCCTCGGGACATTGCACGCGAATTCCCCGATCGACGCCCTCTATCGCATCGAGGACCTGATCGGCGAGGTGTCCGAGCGCATTCCCTATCGGGCCATCGCATCGAGCATCAATGTTATCGTCGAAATCAAGCGTACCCCCGAAGGGCGGCGGGTCACCTCCATTATGCGGGTTGCCGGCTGGCAGGATGGCAGGTATCTGTTCGAAGAGGACCAGCGAATCGGCAACTGACGGCAGGAAATCTAGGATTTTATGACAGCGTCCAAATTTCTCATACGCCCACAGCGCGTATAGCCTCCGCCTTATGGAAAATCGGCCCTAAGGCATTGCCATTCGATAGCCCTCTTGTCGCGATGCGAATCGTTGGTACAAAGTGAACAAAGCATAATCGTGACCATGCCCCCAGCAAGGAGCGCGTAATGAGCCGTTTGCCGATGCCCACTAGAGTGCCACGCGTTCCCTGTGTTTCCGCCGCACTGACCGCCATCGCCGCCTTCCTGATCGATGCGCCCGCTGCCTTCGCTGCCGGCACGGGCATGCCCTGGGAAACGCCTATCAACGAGATCCTGAACAGCATCACCGGCCCGGTCGCCAAGGCGATCGGCATCATGGCCATCGTGCTGTTCGGCCTTGCCTTCGCATTCAGCGAGCACGGGTCGGCCCTCCGGCGCGGGCTTGGCATTGCCATGGGAGTATCGATCGCGTTCGCCGCCTCGAGCTTCGGCATGACCTTCTTCGGCTTCAGCGGTGGAGCCGCATTCTGATGCCGGGCAAACGCCGTCCGCGGTGGCGATCATGACCGGTCACGGCCTGATCACCGCGGCCTCCGAACCGTGCTTCTCCGTCATCGTGCCGCACGACCCGGCGCTTGGCTTCGGCCTCGGTGCGCTCGCGGCTTCCGAAGCCTTCGCCTTCGGACCATGAACGGCGACGCCCTCGAGATCGACCTCTTCCAGAGTCTCACCCAACCGATCCTGCTCGGCGGCGTGCCGCGCACGGCCGCGATCATCATCTGGACCTTTGCCGCGGTGCTGGCGATGCCGCTGGGTTTCGTGGGCATCGGGCTTGGCGCCGGGATCATCGTGCACGGCACGCTCGCTTTTCTGACGAAGCGCGATCCGCATTACGTCGAGGTGATGCTGCGGCACCTCCGCCAGCCGCCGTACTGGGCGTGACCGATGTTCCATGTCGGCCTCTACCGGAATCCCAAGCCGCCCAGCGGATTCGGCGTCAACCTGACGGAGCACGAAGCGAAGCCGAGCGATCTCACGGATTTGCTGCCGTGGGCATTCCTCCTGCAGCCCGGGCTGATCGTGAACAAGGACGGCTCCTTCATGAAGGTCGTCGGGTTCCGCGGCCCTGATCTCGCGAGTTCGACACCGGCGCAGCTCGTGGCGGCGCGCGGCCGGTTGAACAACGCGATCCGGCGGCTCGGCTCCCGATGGTGCCTGCATATCGAGGCCCGGCGGCGCCGCGCACCGGACTATCCCGTTTCACACTTTCCCGACCCGATCACGCAGGCTCTGGACGATGAGCGCCGGCAGGCATTCGAAGGCAGGCGAGTGCCTGCCTATGAAAGCAGCTTCTATCTCACCTTCACCTACCTGCCGCCCGACGAGCGGCTCGGCCGGGCCGAGGCGGCGCTTCTCGAGAATGCCCGGCGCGGCAGCCTGGACGATGCCTATACGGGTGAGAAGATCCGCTTCCTGACCGCCGTCGAGTCGATCGTCGCCATCCTCGAGGGCTTCATGCCCCATGTCCGGCCGCTCGATGACGAGGAGACGCTGACATATCTGCACGACTGCATTTCCGAACGGCCGGGCTATCCCGTTGCCTGTCCCGAGATTCCGTTCGGTCTCGACGGCCTGCTGCGCGACAGCGCCCTTCTCGGCGGTCTCGAACCGCAGCTCGGCCGGCTGCATCTTCGCACCATCGGCATCAATGCTTATCCCGGACGCACGACGGTCGGCCTGCTGGATGCGCTCAACGACCTGCCGTTCTCCTACCGCTGGGTCACGCGCTTCCTGCCGCTCGACAAGCAGGATGCCACGAAAACGATCAGCACCATGAAGCGCGAATGGTTCTCCAAGAGGAAGGGGATGTGGACGCTGATCAAGGAGGCGATCACCAGTCAGGAAAGCCGGCTCGAGGACAGCGACGCCACGAACAAGGCAGCCGATGCGGATGGGGCTTTGCAGGTGCTCGGCGCGGATCTGACCAGCTTCGGCTTCGTCACGCCCACGATCACGATCTGGGACGAGGATCTGGAGCGGCTGGACTGGAAGCGGCGCTCTGTTCAGCAGATTCTCGACCGGCAGGGCCTGGTATCCAGACTGGAACGCGAGAACGCCGTCGAGGCGTGGCTGTCGAGCCTGCCGGGGCACGCCTACGCGAATTGCCGCCGGCCGCTGATGTCGGCCCTCAATATCGTGGACATCATGCCGGTCTCGGCTGTCTGGGCAGGACCGGCATGGGACGACCACCTGAACGGCCCGCCGCACGTCATTGCCAAGACGACCGGGAGCACACCGTTCCGCCTCTGCCTGACGCAGGGCGATGTTGGGCACACCATGATCGCCGGGCCGACCGGGGCCGGGAAATCGGTGCTGCTGAATGTCCTCGCCGCGCAGTTCCGCCGCTATCCGAATGCCCAGGTCTTCATCTTCGACAAAGGTGCCTCAGCCCGCGGCCTGACGCTTCTGGTCGGTGGCCAGTACTACGCGCTCGGCGAAGAGGATTCCCCGATCGGCCTGCAGCCGCTCGGAAACATCGATGAGGAAGACGATCGGGTCTGGGCCTCCGAGTGGCTGGCGGAGCTGATCGAGCGACAGCAGGTACCGATGACGCCGGAGCGGAAGACCGAGCTCTGGGGCGCGCTTACCAATCTTGCCGCCTCGCCTCCCGCGCAGCGCACGCTGACCATCCTGCGCTCGAAGGTGCAGGACCGTGACATCAAGGCTGCCCTGCTTCCCTTTACGATGGAGGGGCCGCACGGCAGGTTGCTCGACGCGGCGGGCACGACGCTTGGCGAAGACGCCTGGCAGTGCTTCGAGATGGAGGCCCTTTACAACCGGCCGCAGGCGATCGCGCCGGTGCTCGGCTATCTGTTTCATCGCCTCGAGGCGCGGTTCGACGGGAAGCCCACGCTGCTCATTCTCGACGAGGCATGGCTGTTCCTCGACGACGCCCTTTTCGCCGCCAAGATCAGGGAATGGCTGAAGACCCTGCGCCGGCGGAATGTCCGGGTGGTGTTCGCTTCGCAGAGCCTCGATGACATCGCCCGCTCGAAGATCGCCTCGGCTCTGATCGAGAACTGCCCAACCCGCATCTTCCTGCCGAACGACAAGGCCATGGAGGCGACAACGGTCGGGCTCTATAGCGCCTTCGGGCTCAGCGACCGGCAAATCCAGCTCATCAGCCAAGCCACGCCGAAGCGCGACTACTACTACCAGTCACGGGCCGGCAACCGGATGTTCGATCTCGGCCTGTCGCGCTTTGCCCTCACGGCGTGCGGCTCGTCCTCGAAGGAGGACCTCAAGCTGATGGACGACATCGTTGCCGCCCATGGAACCGGCCAATTCGCGGAACGGTTTCTCGCCGCGCGCGGCCACCACCGGAATCCGGCCGGAGCATCAGAAGAAGACGAAATCGCCGAGGAGGAAGCCGATGCCGCGTAGGATCAGAGCGCTGTTCGCGGTGCCGGTGATGGTTCTGGCGCTCATGGCAGGCGCTGGCTCGGCGC
>Ga0335075_10015111_pt1 | contig 11573 bp, 10 predicted proteins | sample Lox_Sample_24_FD_206723 | JGI IMG/M metagenome (GOLD analysis project Ga0335075, IMG submission 206723) | Soil microbial communities from Loxahatchee National Wildlife Refuge, Florida, United States - Lox_Sample_2.4 | ecosystem: Environmental > Terrestrial > Soil > Wetlands | place: USA...
TCCTTGCTGTATTATATCGGTAAACGGTGGATACGTTCGAGACTGTGCACTCAATCCAAGGAAATGCAGGATTTCAGGCGGCAACGTGGAGAAAAGAGGAAGGTCTTTAAGCGTCTTTCTCACATTAACAAATCCATTTCCAAGCGCACTTGCAGCTATTGAATCTTCGGCGGCTCCCGGACTTGGTGATTTCCTCTTCTTATGATTCACGACAGCTCCCCTTTCAATACTTCCGAAGTCACCGATGGAGACCTCTCCAGGTGCAGGCTCACGCGCAATTTTTCCAGTCCTTGATGGCAGCGCAGTGGCAATCTTTGGACCAAAACCGCTCTCTTTCCTCTTCTTATTCAATATGGTGAGCCTTTCTTGTGCCTCTTCCATTATCGCGCGTTCCATTTCTGGGAATTTGGGTAGTTCCGCACGCAAATCTTCCTTCTTAAGTACCACCAATAAGCATTTCGTCCTTGCTATGATGGTAGCTGTCCGAGGCACGTCCATCAAGATGCCAATCTCGCCGAAGAAAGCCCCAGGCTTGAGCTCTGCATATGTAGCCTCTCCATCTCGGGATGTCACAGCCACAGCTCCCCGTACCAGCCAGTACATTGCTTTCGCGTCATCGCCCTCTGTGAGGATATGGTCATGAGGAGAGTGTACTTGTGGTCGCAGGTGCTTGCCAATCGAGGCAAGGAATGTATCTGGAGCAGACAGAAATAGTGGAAACGATCGGATGCGATCTACAAGGTCTAGTGGCATGTCAGGAATTGTCGAAGCTGTCAGAGGTGAAGGTCGGACTGGTCGGGCGGGATTGGTGTCGATGTTGAAGGACCTGAGAAGAGACACGGAGTCTGGTATGGGTGTTCCATTGCTCCGAAAGGGAGAGCCTCCTCCCCTGTTACGCCTCATCTTGTGCAAGAGCTGTGCAGAGAAGGTATGCTGATCATGAGTGTATGGGACGGCCTCTGGGCCGTGAGGCCTACGGGTCGGCCAGGTCGAGGGCAGTTCGCAGACAGCAGGGCGGCGATGTCGTCATATGTTTCGCGGAATAAGTGCAGATTCGATATATTGCCGTTGGGGGACCGCAAACCGTCAGCAGGCCGCGCCTTATCGGGTTGAGTTGTGCTCGAAAGTGTTCCCGCACAAAAGATCGCGATAATCTGAATCGAGAGTCTCGTCTGTGGTATGGCCCTAAGCTTCTAAGTGGTCAGTATGCTATAATCCAGCTTGGAGCTGTTGCAGGACGCCATACCTCATGCGCGTGGATTGCCTGCAGAAGATGAAGCTCGTTTGTTGCGGCGGTGGAGGGGTAGCCGAATAGTGGCGGGCGGCAAAAGAGAGAACGCACGCGACAATGGCAATATGGGACGGAAGATATGTGTTTATGAAGCGGAGCAACGGCGACGGTGAATAGGAGAAGATATAATATATTAAAGGCACGGAGCAGCGTCGGGTTGGAGTTCTGCGATTGAAATGTTTGACTGGCTGCGACGCACGGCTATGGCCTGCTTTATTGGGGTCTCAGCACTGGGGCGAAACGAGCATGCGGGATCGGAATGTGCCATGACGATTTTTTGTGGTGCCGACGCCAGGGGATATAGGCTCTCCTTGTCGTCACTACTCTATTTCTTTTAATATGAAATGATTTTTCTTATACTAACAGACAGGCTCATCTTCTCTCTGCGAGGCTCCATACTGCTTCGATCCCAATAGAACACATACACCTTTGCCATAGTGATAAATAGCTATGGTGACCTCTTCAATCAAGCCTTCGCTCGGCTCCCAGCGCACAGGCCACTCGCCTACAAGTTTCGGTGGCCAGATTGGCTTCTTCCACGCATCTCCCGCTTCCTTCTAGAACCCTTCCTGTTTCATCTGGCTGTATTTTTAGGCTCCAGTGGTACTTAAATCTCGTTAATAATAAATTCCTCAATCTTCATGCAACCGCACAGCTTATCAATCATACTCCCTTTATTACCTGATCTCTGAGACCATCCTCCTGTCATGTCAACCATTTTGACGGATGATTTCACGCGTCTCTACTACCAAGATGTAGGCTCCGCCGATGCCCCCACGCTGATACTCGTGAGCTTAAGCAATTCCATCCCTGACGAATGTATTTGACTGTTCACGGACAGTTGCATGGTTTCACCGGTTCCTCGGCTGTTTGGAAGCGCAATATACCGGCCCTGTCAAAGGTCTATAGAGTCATCGCACCGGATCTGCGTGGCCATGGCGACTCGGACCACTCGGTGCATGGGTACCATGTATCGCGGCTAGCAATGGATCTGAAGACCATCATCGATCATCTGAAGCTTCCAAAGGGTAAGATCCGAGTCATTGCTGGAAGCTTAGGATGCGCCATTATCTGGTTTGTCTTGATCTTCAGAAGCCAAGATCTACATGGTGCTCGATTCTAAGCCACTAAACAGGTCATATGCCGAACTTTTTACCGCGCAAGATTTCCTCCACGTGGTATTCGTGGATCAGTCGCCACTGCAGAACTACACTTCGGACGGTGAGTGGGGGCCAGATCGTGGCAATAGATCTTGCAACTCCGCCGCATCTCTAGCTCACATTCAAGCTACCTTGAAATATCGCCCTGAAGATGTCTATAATGGCACGATAAGCTCATGTCTAGCTTATCTCTCACATCCTCAGGAGGACGACAATATTTCTGAGATGACTATGGCATCGGATAGAGATTTCTTCCTTTCTATTGCGAAGCAGGGCGATCCGAAATGGTTCGGAAAGCTTATGGCTGATCATACGTCTCTTGATTGGCGAGATTATATCGCGCAAAGATTTCATCCCGGTGGTCGGGTTCTCGTCATTGCCAGCAGTAGAAGTGGGTGTTTCCCGCCCGCAGGACCACTGCATGTGGTTAATCTACTAAATTCCGAGAGTTCTTTCAGGAACCCTCTCGCTACAGGAGTGACCATCGATTGGGGTGGCCACTGGTGTTATTGGGAAAAACCGGAAAAGTTCAACGCGTTAGTTTTGGACTTTTTGGCGGGAAACCCAATCTCACAATACGTCTGATGTCGAGCTTAAGCAGGCAAAAAGCTTTCTATAGCTGCAATTTGTCAATTTCAATGAAAATCAGATCTACGCCACACAGCGTTCAATTCATATCTCAAACAAACGCTTCTTTCTCGACCATGTGATCATCTCGAATCATTCCCAACGATGCTATATGAATCGAAGGCAACTGCCACAACGCAACGCTACACAAATCTGCAGATACCACAAGGAATGTCATGTGCTATCGATTTTCGAAAAGCCATGAATATTAGATGGCTTTCATTTTGAACTGGCCTATAGTATTTGTTGGATTCGTGAGCCTGAGCTAGTCTGTTGCCTTGCTAGTATATGCTGAATAACTCATAGCCGGAACATATCTCCAGCACGCCGTATCTCAACCGCATCTGAAAGGGTTACTGAGCGTGAAGCAAATTGCAATAAAATCTCATTTACTGGCCAAGGTAAAGAAAACAGTCCTGTACCGATTACGCTGTCAACGCTACTAGTCGGAATACAAGGTACCCGAAGAACATATTGAGGATCAAGCCGTTAGGGTCCGAGTATGCTAGCGCAACAGCGATACAATTCTTGTTTACGTCTTTCATTTTGCGTGTTGTAGGCCTTGGATTGATCGATACAGGAAAGCTGCACTGTACCCGGAAGTGACTCTTAGGATTGATGTCAAACATGAGGACTTTAGAAGCGGAAATGCAGCAGGGAAACGTTATTATTGCCATATTAATTTACAAGACTCCGAGTCAACTCTGCATGGCGGCAAGAAGTCGTGCGCAAGCCACGAATCCTCATTCGGCACACACATGCCATAGCAAATATCCAAAAAGACTTGCATACGCGACGCCATAGTTTCGGCATCACATTGCGCCAGTGCAGCATTGATTGACAAGTTTATCGGTGCACCCCGAAGCTCCCCAATTGTACTAGTGGCCTAATCCAATCACGGTCCTTTATCTTGCGACTATGGGTAATGCAAGAGATCACGCTAGCCTCGAATGCAACAATCCTCTGTGGGGTCTATTTTATCGAGGTGGGAGTGTTTAGTATGGCTGCCCGCCTGACATATGCCTGTGATTTTTCTTGACACAGCAAGCTTGTGGGGATGGGGATGAGGCGAAAGACGTTGTATACTTCGCCTTGGCAAACGATTGCTTGTTCTGTTGCTCGGCTTTTTATTGGCTCCTCCGGGCTAACTCGTAATATTGAACAGCAGAGGGTGTCTTCATACTTCGTTTCTGAGAAAGGGGATTCGTACTAGCGGCCAGTGCTAGACCGATGAAGACAAGGAAGACACGCATCCTTGAGCCGGCTTATGACCCTGTATGCAAGAGCTGATAGGTAATGCCTGGAAGCAATTCTTAGGATTGACATCAAGAGAGTGTTAAGAAGAGAAATACAGCATGAAGAGGGAAACATTGCCGTTGCCATATATATAGAACTCAAGCTACTCTGCCAGACTGTGAGAAGCCTTGAAAAGGCTCGAATTCTCCATTCAGCACCGCCGTACCAAACCAGTTTGCTGCATGTTTAGGCGGCTCTTTGGAACAAACTCATCAATTTTGTATTGTATTGAATTATATGTAGAGAGCAATCTATCTGTCCCCATGAGAATAGGGTTTTAAGGAGTTGCTCCTGAAACGTAGATAAGGTTAATGAGTGTTAACCTGACCCATGAGACATTCGGGATATATGAGACTATTAAAAATGAGAGAAAGGGAACGTTATATTCAACACAGTTGCAGGCCACGGATTCTGCATTCAGCATTGCCGTTCCAAGCAAGGTTTTCAGAGGTTTGTGCGAAAGGTAGAATTTCGGCATCGTTGTGTCGGGCATTGTTGACCGGCATCATAAGCATGAGGCTAGTGGATTTATACGCAATAACGTATAGATGAAGCTATTCCAGTTATTCCCGTAATTGTTCCTCAACCCAGGCAAAGTTCATAGCCTCATCGTCGCTATTCTCCATCAATTCCAGCCGATCTAGCATATTGCAAGGCATTGGATGTCTAGATTGCCACTACCTCCTATCTATATCTCTTCCATTGCGAATTTGCCTTTGATTCCTTGTACAAATCGCGAAGTCTAGTACTGCTAAAGATTTCACTAAGTCGAGGGCGCTAATTCTTCTTGTTTCTCTTTTTAGCCGCTATCTTCTCTTTTTCTTCTTCAGTAAGTTGCGTTGGGAGTTTATATTTATTTTTTTTAGGTGGAGGAGGTGTTGGAATTTCAACTTACTGTACGCAGCGGATAGAACGAGAAACGAATGACGTACTAACTATATGTATATATGGGCTTCCAAAGGAATGTAGAATCTTCTAATACAGTCATAGTAGGAGTTCTTATAGGGGTCACATGTTGATGGAATTATTAATGAATGTGGTCATGTGGCTTCTTCGGTATAATTGGTGGGCCGTTAGCCGTACCGAACTGCCAAGTTCCAACAGAAGGGGAAGCGAATATAAATAATGAATACATAGCTAATAGCAAGCACTTGTAACACATCATCAACTGCAGCTTTTTCTGTCTTGCTAGTGAGTTATACAGGTTATTCGAGAGATTGGCAACTTGAGTGTGAGTTGAGTCGACGTTCAACTCAGTCTACTTCAGCCTCATCTGATAAACCCAACATATGACTCAACCTATTCGGAACTTCCGGCTCCTTCGCCACACCAGCGCTTGTCATATAATCTCTGAAACTAAGTCCCCTCTCGAAGGCGTTGGAGACAGTGTGAGGCTGGACCAGCCCATTTGGGTCCGCCGATCGCCTCCTAGTCCTTATTGCTATTGCTGCTTCTTCATAGCCGTCCGGGCCAACACTCAGAGCTTCGCTCTTTTGCCCCAGTTTGCGTTTCGTGAACTTTAGGAGTGCTTGTAGCTCACGGAAGTCATCGCGCAACGTCTGTGAGCCGGCTGTCATGGAGTCGAGGCCGGCAGTCGAGATGGAGCTGAGCAAGCCGATGATGCTGTCGAGTTCGACCAGTGCGTCTCGTTGCAGCTTGGCTGTGACGCTGTAGAAGTTTTGCCATCCGGAGCTCGGGGAGGCGTCGAGAGGTGTACTTCTTTTGGAGCGCGGCGCTACCTGCTGAGATGTGCCGAGTGCCTCGCAGCGATTTAGAATGAGAGAGTCCATGCGAGCTGGAATCCAGCGGAAGTGAAAGGAGGTGTAGGAGGTAGCGTAGTCGAGTAATTGATGGGTGGGTTTTCCTTTGCAGTACTGAGAGTAGCTGAGGCCGAGTTGGAGACGGGCGGATTCTTCGCACTCGGAGGAAAGGCAAACGAGGAAGGCAATGCAGATCTCAAGGAGCAGGATATGTGCTTCCGGTAGATCAATGGAGTGCTGCCAGGGGCCCAGCTGGGAGTTTGAGATCAGGAAGTCTTTGCCATAGGATGGGTCGGGGGGTTTTGTAAGGAGAAATTCTCGCGCGGTCTGATGGACTAGGTAAATAGTTGAACGGATCACTCGGAGAAAGTGGCCGCATAGTGACTTAACGTAGTTTTCAAATGGATGCTTGAGTTCTGACTTGAGGTCAGACAGCGTGCCCTCCGCGGTTAGCATGGCCGAAGCGTGAATGGCAAATACGTTGTTCATCTCGTCGATTGTCAACGGCCTACCTGCAGCGACGACAATTTGCAGCATGGTCTTTGCTGCTGTCGGATCTGCGCTGCTATGTAAGAGACGTTGATATATAGTGTAAATATCTTTCGTCTTTAGAATTTCCATTAGTTCTCTCCTTGAAGCACCCCTCTCTAAAGCATCCTTTAGTAAACTTATAACTAACGTTGTCCAAAGAAATGTTCGATCTGCTCCTTTGATGAGGTCGGTCTCCAAATCTGTCAAGAGCTCTGCCGGCAGTCCTTGTAGAACGAAATTATCGATGCTGGCGCGAATAACAAGCCCAACATCTTTGATGATCGCCTCAGTTTCGTCCTCCCCTCGTAATCGAATCGCTGGTAACTGATTTAATGCTATTTTAATCGAGTTGTCAGGACGGCTAGTAATTAAAACCTTGAAAAATGGAGCTTCTTTAAGGCGATCCTCTTGACATTTGTAGAGATCAACCAAGTACTTCATTAATTGGTGTTGTGAAACCTTCTCACACTCATCAAGTCCATCAATGACGCAAATGATGTTACTTGAATTTTTATCTCTGACTGTCCGCATGAGAATCCTCCATAATGCGTCTAAGTTGGTAAAGGTTTTTGAAGATCCTTTTTCTTGGGACTCTTCGAGAGCGTGCCTTAGTAAACCTGGTTGGGTAGCATATATTTGGTGAAGTATAGCGCTTAAAGCATATATCGCTTTTTTCTGTTCGACAGCGTCGTCTTTGAAGAAGAAATAGCACACAGTTTCAGGCAGACCAGTTCTTGCCTTGGAACTCTGAAATTGGTCGACTAGGAATGATGCAAGTACTGATTTGCCGCAACCTGGATCCGCGGACACCCAGAGCAGGCTCGATTCCTGACTCCTTCGCCAATGAAGGTATTTTTCATGATCTAAAAACCATTGGCAAGTCCCAGGTACACGGGAGGGATTCCGATTCTTATGCGTCTCGTACTCGGAGGTATAAAGCTCACGATGACAAGCTTTCTCTTCCTCTGATAAAACTAAGAAACGCTTTAGCTCTTGCATTTGCTCTATGAATACCTCTTAGCTTACTTCTTGTGACTGCGGTAACTGCCATATCCTGCAAGTTAGTCCACACTTGTCTATACCTATGTTCTTCTATTGATGAGAATCTGCAGATGGTTCGATGATTTCCATTTATTGCTATGGGTACTTCGTTTGGCAAACCAAGAACCGCTGATGCTTCATCAACTACCTTTAAAATCTTTAACTCGCGATCACTTGATGAATATTCTAGGAAGATAGGCTTACCCTACAGTTCAAATAGTCCATCTTATCCGTCTCAAAGAAGCTGAATATTTTTAAATCCTTGCTACGCTCGACAAAAGATCTGGATATTTCTTGAAGAACCTCAGATCGAGTTCGCAGGTGGCTAGATAGAGCTGCGTGTGTATGGGAGCTTAAGCTTGCTGCACTTAAGATGTTACCGAATATAGTGGCCCAGGATGCTAATTCTGATCCCTTGTGCGGAGTTCCAAAGAAAGCCACCCCGCGAGTACACTCAAGAATGTTCCTATAGCGTTCGCATTCATGAGCCCTGACAATTGCCTAAATTGAGTTTAAACAGCTGCTCCATATAAGTGTTCTTGACAGTATGGACAACAGACTTACCTTCTTGAAGACAATGCCTCCGAGGCTGTGGCAAATGAAGATAATGGGCCGAGTCAAGATAGGGCTTCCCGTCTCTTGAGCTCTTCGATGAGATCTCAAGGCTTCTAAAAGCTGTCCAGCGAAAGTGCCAATATCTGCTACAGACTTGCTGAAAAGAACTGTGGAATTATAACCATACGACATGATTCTGGCGTTCGGCATTTGTTGCGGTAGAAAATCTCTGAGCCAGTTAACGTCGTCTCCAGAAGGAGTTTTACTTTGCCACGTCTTGTTGTAGTGTCCGTTGAGACCATGAATAGCGATTATATCAACTGTCTTTGCTTGCTGGGGATCCATGTCTTTGAAGACAAATAGACCATACTTCTCTTCCACGTCGCTGGCCCTTTGACTTCCCTCTCGTCCGGCTTCTGTGGGAGGGCCATTGACCTGCTTATTCTCGTTCTCGCCGCCATGGTGTTCATTCTCGCGCCATAGAACACCGGAGCTACGATTGGTACGCTTCTTCCAAAAAGCCATTATGCATGCTACCTGACATTGCTCTAGAATAGATGAATGTAAATGCTGATAGATTTGTCGCGGACACAAATGTGACCGAGCTCACAGGTACCCAAAGATAGGGCCGGAATTCCCCGTCAGACCTCGCACCCTGGGAGTCCTAGTACCGTCAATTGACGAGGTCCGTGCCATATTTTGGACGCAACAATGAAAACTTATTGATAATCCAAACAGCTTCTGCAACTTTACACCCTTATACGTAAAACTGCTTTATTAGTCAGAATTCAATTCAGTATCCTTTGTAATTTATGAACTTATGTATAAAATAGTCTCGTAGTAGTCAAGGAAGAATCCGCTGAAATTAGTGAACAACAGCCTAAGTATTTAGCGACAATCTCCCTGAAAATTAGCGATCTCTCACTGAAATTCTAGCGACCGCCGCTTCCAAAAAGAACCTGCAAAGCATCCGCGAAATCTAAAACTTTAGGAAAACACTCGAAAGCCTAAGAACTTGTTAAAACAAATAGCATTACGTGTTTTCTAATGTACACATTGTGTTTAAAATGTAATGTTTAGTTAGTTAGTAGGGTAGGGGGGGTTTATCTTGATCATTGAAGTTCTTGGGGTTAGGGTTAATGTGCACGGACCTCGTGAAGTGACGGCATATCGTCAACGTGCTTCGACTCGCACCCTAGAGGGTTCATAATTGAACATCTAAAGATATTCGGTTACTACGTACCACGCGTGATTTCTGAGGCTTTGTCAATGAAGTACTACTCAACCACAGCAAGGTGCCTTGCTCAGCCTGCACCTGGGCATTGGGCTGAGCAGTGGTGGTGGGCTTCTCAAAGGATTAGCAGTTGTAATCTGAAGCACTCTTTAATAACTATCAATCAAGCCCATTGGGACTTGAGATTATATTTCTATTAACAAAATCCCTACCACTACCTCATTACCACTGCCCGCTAAGTCTACCGCTTGTTATGGCACTGTGGAGAATACCTTGTCCATTTGGAATATCCGAATAGGGAGGATGCCAAGTTTCCTAGGTGAAGAGGTGTTGAGTTCTCAACTAGGTCTTGGGCGGTTCTTAGGAACAAACTCATCAATTTGAATATATTGAATTGCATGTAGAGATCAATCTATCTATTCCCACGAGAATAGGGGTTCAAGGAGTTGTCTCTGAAACAGTTTACATAAGAGAGGCTAAAGAGTGTTCGCCTTAAGTGTGAGGCATTTACGATATATGAGAACACAAATGAGAGAAAGGGAACGTTATATCCAACAAGAGGGCATTGAGCTCTTTGTCAAGGTGTTGGTTGAACGTAATGTGCTCCACCTTTATCCATTTGTAGACTCACCGTCGCCGGAGTTCCTCAATCTCATACAATTGTTTGCGCCGTTGAAATACAAAAATATAATAGTCATTGTACACTCAGCATAATAAATGAATTGCCTGATGATTACCATAAGGATTACCATAAAGCTTAATATTAAAGGCTGAGGATATTCCCTTCTTTATTATGACTAGTACAGCACCGTGCAGAGCTGTATGCACATTCCGAATATTTCTGTCCCGAGGAGCATTGATATCACACAACCTAAAACAGTTCCTGTCGATCATACTAGAGACTGATATTAGAGAATGAAGAATGGGGCATTCCTTTCGGACTGTGGGAAGGGGACTGCCAGAGACCAGCTGTTAATTAAGGTATAGGATCCTGCGCTTTTGGACTCCACCACAGAGGAAGACAGTGAGCGTCCAGGTTCGGCAAAGAAGAGGGAAAATGGTAGGAATGATGCACAGCGGATGGCCGACTGAGAATCTATGAGGATTTGCACTACGGGCTAATTATATTCTATCTCCAAGGAGGTATATACCGTTTGTGAAGAATACTTATAGGGCTTGATTCTTTAGGCTTAAACTCGCGTGGCAATCACCTCGTTTGAAGTATTGTGACCCAGATATCGCTCAAGCCCCACGGAAGTTCGCCGGAGAATTGCCTGGCAGGCGTTAGTAATCTCTGCAGTCAGCTTAGTCGACATCCATTACCATCCTGTCGGGTCTATCGGTTTCAGCATTTCCAACAAAGTCGACATCGGCGCAATGCATTCAGAAGTGCTCATCCTTAAAGCACTATTTTCGATCAGCCAAGCACCTCTGGTTTCATCGCAGCTGCGGCGGTATTGGATTTTTGGGTTGCCGGAATGGCGAAAATCAGCGGCCACAGTCACTCAGCGCCCTGAATCGGACTTTAATTAGTGCGACTCCTCGACTAGACCGCATTCGCTCTTGATTCTCGGAGATCTCCGTTCATCCGCAAGATATGTATTAGGTCCGACTTCCCTCTCTAGGGAAAAGTGGGTGTTGGTTTGGTGGTCGTTCGAAAGGCACATCAATCCCCGCTTCTTGTATGGTTAACGAAGCCGCGACCGCGGGCACTATGCTTCGTAATGCGCCTAACATTAAGGTTAGCGAGGTTATCTTTCATCATGAGGGCGCTAGAGCTAAGCCCATATAGAATCATCTCCCAAAGATTGAGATGCGTCAGCCATGGACAACTCCGTTACTTAGCAGACCTCTGACGAATTTCTCAAGAATATGTTCCCTGAGCTCCAAGAACATCCATTATTGCAGATATAGATGCTAGATGGCGCTGATCTCAGAAATATTGATCGGATTTTGATGTCCGATGTCAAGACCACAGCTCCGTTAACGAGCGAAACTGTGCAAGCGCTATCGAGTGAAGAACCATTCTAGCATCTCAATCCAACCAGAATCTCCAGCAATAGCTTATTTCGCCCATC
>Ga0335075_10015112_pt1 | contig 11572 bp, 9 predicted proteins | sample Lox_Sample_24_FD_206723 | JGI IMG/M metagenome (GOLD analysis project Ga0335075, IMG submission 206723) | Soil microbial communities from Loxahatchee National Wildlife Refuge, Florida, United States - Lox_Sample_2.4 | ecosystem: Environmental > Terrestrial > Soil > Wetlands | place: USA: Florida...
GGAGGAGCACGTCGACATGCTGCGCGATGCGCTCGCGAGCCTCCCGGCATGAAGCGCTTTCTCGATCTGGCGGACCTCGAGCGCGAGGCGGTGTTGGAGCTGCTCGAGCTCGCACGCCGCCTGGAGACGCGCCCCGAGCCGCGGGCGCTCGCCGGCAAGATCCTCGGGCTCGTCTTCCTCAACCCCTCGCTGCGCACCCTGGCCTCGTTCCAGGCGGGCATGGCGCGGCTCGGCGGCAGCTCGTTCGTGATCACCTCCGGCCAGGGGTCGTGGCAGCTCGAGACGCGCCTCGGCGCCGTCATGAGCGGCGCGGCCGCGGAGCACGTGCGCGAAGCCATCCCCGTGCTCGCCTCCTACTGCGATGCGCTCGGATTGCGGGCGTTCGCCGACGGCAGGGACCTCGCCACGGATCTGGCGGACGAGGTCTTCGACTCGATGGCGAGCCTCGTCGACAAGCCCCTCATCAACCTCGAGTCGGCGATCAACCACCCCTGCCAGGCGCTCGCCGACTGGAAGACCATGGACGATCTCGGCGTGCCGCGCAGCGGGCGGTTCGTGCTGTCATGGGCGTATCATCCGCGCGCGCTGCCGCTCGCCGTGCCCGCGAGCGCGGTCCACATGGCGGCCCTGCGCGGCATGGAGGTCATCGTGCTGCGCCCGGAAGGATTCGCGCTGCCGCCACCGGTCATGGCGAAGGCGCGGCGCGCGGCGGCCGCAGCCGGCGGCTCCGTCACCGAAACCGCAGACCGGGACCAGGCGCTCGCCGGGGCGCACATCGTCTATGCGAAGGAATGGGGCGCGACGGCCTGCTATGGCGATGCGGCGGCGGATGCGCGGCTGCGCAGCTCGCTCAAGGACTGGTGCGTTCGCGACGATTGGTTCGCGCGCGCGGCCGCCGACTGCCGCCTGATGCACTGCCTGCCCGTGCGGCGCAACGTCGCGGTCGCCGATGAGGTGCTCGACGGTCGACGCAGCATCGTGCAGCGGGAAGCCTACAACCGTCTCAGCGCGCAGATGGCGGTTCTCTACAGCATGTTGAAGAGCATCTGAGGGATATTACTGACATGATCATGCATCCTGGCGATCAGGCTCTGGCGATCCGGGCGCTCAGGAACGCCGCGCCCTACATCCGCATGTACAAGGGCAAGACCTTCGTGGTCAAGGCGGGCGGCGGGGTGTTTGCCGATGTCGCCTCGACGCGGGTCCTCATCGAGCAGATTGCGATCCTCCACTATTTCGGCGTGCGGGTCGTGTTCGTGCATGGCGGTGGCCCGCAGCTCACCGAGCTCTCGACGGCACTCGGGGTCCCCACCCGCATGGTGGAGGGTCGGCGAGTCACCGACCAGAAGTCGATCGATGTGACGGCGATGGTGCTGAACGGCCTCATCAACACCCGCATCCTCGGCATCTGCCGCGAGCTCGACATCGAGGCGGTGGGCATCAGCGGCGTGGATGCGGGGCTGGTGAGAGCGCACAAGCGTCCGCCGGTCAGGATCGACTCGAGCGGCGACCTCGTCGACTACGGATTCGTCGGCGACATCGATGCCATCGACCCGACCGCGGTGCGCAAGCTCCTCGACAACGGGCTCATGCCGGTGGTGAGTCCGCTGTCGGCGGACGACGGCGGCGTGCTGCTCAACATCAACGCCGACACGGTGGCGGCCGCGCTCGGCGCCGCCCTCGGCGCCGAGAAGCTGATCCTGTGCACCGGCGCGCCGGGAATTCTCGGCAGCGTGTCCGACGCGGGCTCGCTCATTTCCTACATCGACCTGCGGGGACTCAAGCGCCTGCGCGAGGAGGGCCGCATCGCCGATGGCATGCTGCCCAAGGCGAAGGCCATCGAGGAGGCGATCCGCGGCGGGGTGCGCCGCGTGCACGTGGTGTCCTATCAGGCCCCCGAGGGGATCCTCGGCGAGGTGTTCACCAACGAGGGCACGGGCACGCTCATCGTGGCGGATATCAACGCGCTCACCCCGGCCGAGCAGCTCGGCTCGCACGCCTGATGTTGGCGCCATGACCCGCTTGTGGGACAAAGGTGCGCCGCTCGATGACAAGGTGCTGAGCTACACCGCCGGCGAGGATCACGCCCTCGACGAGCGGCTGGTTCGCTACGATGCGCGCGCATCGATCGCCCACGCGCGGATGCTGCAGGCGCAGGGCCTCCTCTCGCTCGCGGATTTCGAGGCGATCCGTTCGGGGCTCGAGACGCTCGCCGATGAGCACGCGCGCGGCCTGTGGCGGATCGAGCTCGCGGATGAGGACGGCCAGACGGCGCTCGAGCGCAGGCTCACCGAGCGGATCGGGCCTGCCGGCGGACGGGTGCACCTCGGGCGCTCGCGCAACGATCAGGTGCTGACGGCGCTGCGCCTCTACATGCGGGACGCCGTCGCGGCGCTGAGCATGGGCGCGGTCGGAGTCGCCGACGCGCTCGACCGGCTGGCGCAGCGCGAGCAGCGCACGGCGCTTCCCGGCTACACCCACATGCAGCAGGCGATGCCGAGCTCGGTCGCGCTTTGGGCGGGCGGGTTTGCCGCGGAGATCCGCGACGACGCGCAGGGACTCGCGGGCGTGCAACGCCGCATCGACAAATCGCCGTTGGGATCGGCCGCCGGCTACGGCACACCGGGTCTGGCCCTCGACCGGGAATCCACCCGCCACGAGCTCGAGTTCGGCAGCGTGCAGCAGCCGGTGACCGCGGTGCAGCTCTCGCGCGGCAAGGCGGAGGCGCACCTGCTGTTCGAGCTCGCGCTGCTGATGCAGGATCTCGGGCGCCTGGCCGCCGACGTGCTGCTTTTCTACACTCGGGAATTCGGCTTCCTCGAGCTGCCGGATGCCTTCACCACCGGCTCCTCCATCATGCCGCAGAAGCGCAACCCCGATGTGTTCGAGCTCATCCGGGGTCGCACGGCCACCGTCCACGCCTGCCTCGGCGAGGCGCTCGGCCTCTGCGCCAAGCTCCCCTCAGGCTACCAGCGCGACCTGCAGCTGCTGAAGTTCCCGCTCTTCCGCGGCATCGATCTCGCCCAACAGACGCTCGACATCCTGCCCGCGGCTCTCGATGCGATGCGCTTCCTGCCCGAGCGCATCAAACTCGATCCCATGATCGATGCCGCCGAGGAAGCCAACCGGCTGGTGGTGAGCGAAGGCATCCCGTTTCGCGAGGCCTACCGCCGGGTCGCGGCCCGCTTGAAGGATTCGCGGTAGGCGGGACGATCGGTCACCTCGCGTCCGGCTGCGCATCCGGGGCGGCCCGGGCGAAGGGCGGCAGGCCCTCGAGATGTGCGCAGATCGCCAGCAAGTTGGTAAAGGGATCCAGGTTGCACCTGAAGCGACGGGCGTTGAACATCTGCGGCACGAGGCAGACGTCCGCGAGCGTCACTTCGGCGCCGAACAGATGGCGACCGTCACCGCTCGAGCGCTTGGCTTCCTCCTCCAGAGCGCGCAGGCCCTCGGCGATCCAGTGCCGGTACCAGGTATCCACCGCCGCCTCGTCCTGTCCGAGGGGCGAGCGCAGGTAATTCAACACGCGCAGGTTGTTGAGCGGGTGGATGTCGCAGGCGATGGCGAGCGCGAGCGAGCGCACCCGCGCCCGATCGAGCGCCGGGCGCGGCAGCAGGGCGGGCTGCGGGTGGATTTCCTCCAGGTATTCGATGATGGCCAACGACTGGCTGATCACTACGCCTCCGTCCTCGAGCGCCGGGATGAGGCCCTGGGGATTTCGGGCGAGATACTCGGGCTGGTGATGCGCCCCCGGCCGCAGATCGACCGGCACCGAGTCGTAGTCGATTCCCTTGAGGTTGAGCGCGATGCGCACGCGATACGCCGCCGAGCTGCGGAAATAGGTGTAGAGCTTCATAGCTCGCTAGAATAGCGCGATGAGCATCTGGCGCACCGAAGTCACTCCCGAGCAGCTCGAGCGGCTCGCGCGCGGCACGTTCGCCGACCGCATGGGCATCCGCATCACCGAGGTCGGCTCCGACTACCTGCGCGCCACGCTGCCGGTCACGCCGGCCCTGCATCAGCCGTATGGCGTGCTGCATGGAGGCGCCTCGGTCGCCCTGGCGGAGACAGTCGGCAGCGTTGCCGCGAATCTCTGCATCGATGGGGAGCGGCTGCAGTGCTTCGGCCAGGAGATCAACGCCAACCACCTGCGCGCCGTCACCTCGGGTGTCATCACCGCCACTGCGCGGCCCTTTCACATCGGCAGCCGCAGTCACGTCTGGGGCATCGAGATTCGCGATGAGGGCGGCAGGCTCGTCTGCATCTCGCGCCTGACCATGGCGATCGTGCAGCGCCGGGACCCGGCCGCATGAGAATCCCGAGAAGGACCCCGAGCGCCCCAGGCTGGATCGCGGCCATTGCTGCGCTCTTGGCCTGCGGGGGCTGCGGCTTCAAGGGACCGCTTTATCTGCCGGAGCGCAACGCCACCGTGGTCACCCACCCCGCGGCGCAAGGCGCAGCGCCGCAGAGTCAGCCGCAATCAACACCCGGCAAGAAAAAACAAGACTCGTCGCCGGCGTCTCCACCTGTGCCTTCGCCTCCCTGAGCGCTCAGGCCCGCACCAGCCCCGTGAGCGGCCGCGCCTCGCGGCTTTCCGGAAACACCGTGGTCTCGAGGGCGCGCACGGGTACGCCAAGTTGCTCGGCCAAGAGCCCCTTCATCACCGAGCGCAGGTCCAGCGTCGGCCGAAGATCCCGATCCTGATACAGCTTGCGCCGCGAGAGTCCGGGCCAGTCCGCCACCACTCGACCGCCATTGACGGCGCCGCCCAGGAGGTATGCCGCCGTCGCGGTGCCATGGTCGGTGCCGCGCGTGCCGTTCTCGGCCACCGTGCGGCCGAATTCGGTCGCCAGGAGCACCGCCGTGTCGCCCCATACAGGTCCCAGGCCCACCTTGAGAGCACTCAGCGCTGCATCGAGCGTCGCGAGCCGCGCGGCCAGCTGCCCTTTCGCGCCGCCCTCGTTGAAATGCGTATCCCACCCGGTCGTATCGAACACCGCCACCTGCGGTCCGTCCGCCTGGCGTAGAAACCGCGCCGCGGCCTTGACGACCTCCGCGTACTGCGCGCCGGGCATCCCGGGGCGGGCCCCGGCCTGGACGCGCCTCGCCAACAGGTTGCCTCGCCCGTTGCCGTGCGACGGTCCAGCCATGGCGCCGGCGCCTGCGGCCATGGCCCCCGCCGTGCTCTGGTCGGCGATCGTCTCGGCCGCGAGCGCCTCGGCCAACTTCTGCCCGAGCAGCGGATCGTGCGCATAGAGTTCCGAGATCCGCTGCAGCGTATCCTCATCGAGCGGCGCGAGGTGCGAAGGCGACCAGGAGGTCACCGCCGCGGGTCCGCGCATCACGAGTGGCGCCGTCGGCGCAATGCTGATGCCGCGCTCCTCCTCCGCTGCCAGGCGGGCAGGTATCGCGGCCAGGGCGCGATTCAACCATCCGCTCTGCACCGCATGCGGCTGCGGATAGCCGGTCTCCAATACGTTCTGTCCGTCAAAATGCGATCGGTCCCGGTACGGGCTCGCCACCGCGTGAAACACGATGAGCTCACGCGCGTCATAGCTCTGGTGCATGAACGCAAGCGAGGGGTGCAGGCCAAAAAGTCCGTCGAGCGCCAGCGCTCCGCCAGCGGTGCCCGGCCGCCCGATCTCGAGTTCCCCGCGTAGCCCCGCGTACGCCGGATCGCCGCAGGCGGGTACCGCCTCGAGCCCATCCAGCGCTCCCCGCAGGATGATGAACACGAGCCGCGGCTTCCTGCCCGCGGCCATGCCGGCGAAGGTCACCCGCGCGCTGAGCAACGCGCCCCCCGCGGCCAACGTTCCGGTCGTCAGAAAATCACGTCGCTTCATGGCTCAGCGCCTCATGAACTCGGGAGCGGCGAGGAGCAGCGCGATCGCCTGCGCCGCGCTCGCGGCGTGCGCGATCGCCTCACGCGTCGCCGCGCTCAGCACGCTACCCAACATCTGCGGTGCCAGCTCCCTGGCGTCGCGTCGGGACCCCACTCTCTGACCCACCGCATCCGCCCACTCGATGCGCTGCAACAGCTCCGAGGCTCCGTCCCAATCCGCGCTCCGATCCGGCCAACCCGCCGGCGACCCCGGACACCAGATCCTCTGCCCGAGGAGCTGGAAGAGCCCGACCGGTGCCTTATCCGGCCTTACGGGAAACTCCAGCCCGCGAAATCCCGACACGATGAAGTCCGACGGGGTCTTGAATTTGGACAGGGGCTGCTGCCAGGCCTCCGGCGAGTCGATGAGCGCCCGATAGACCGTCGGCAGATCGCCGCCGCTTTCGGTGAAGGCCGCGGCCACGCGGTCCACCGCCGCTGCGGGCGGCTCATCGGCGATGAAGTGCCGAGCGAGCTTGGTGGCGATGAAGCGGGCCGTCGCCGGCCGGCTCGCCAGATCGCGCAGTACCGCCACACCCTGGTCGTAGCCGATGTCAGGATAGCGCTTGCCCATGATCCGCTGCGATCCCGGCTCGTGCATGGCGGCGCGAAATATGAACGTGCCGGGTTGCGCGCCCAGGCGCCACGCCTCGGGCCCCGCGATCGACCAGCCGGTCAACACCCGGGAGAACGCCGTGACATCGGCCTGCGTGTAGCCGCCATCGACGCTCACGGTATGCAGCTCCATCGTCTCCCGCGCCAGGTTCTCGTTGATCCCCGGCCTGCGGTCGGGATTGCGCCGCTCGATGTTGCGTGCCGCGCGCGAATCGGGTCCCATCGACATCTGATTGTCGAGGTAAAGCAGCATCGCCGGATGCCGCTCGGTCGCGAGCAGCATGTCGGTGAAGTTGCCGAGCACGTAGGGGCGAATGGCCTCGCGCTCGTAGCAGCCCGCGAGCGCCGCCAACACGCTCTTGTCGACGGAGACGGCGAAGTGATTCGACCAGAATTGAGTCAGCCGCTCGAGGAACGGCCGGTCGGTCGCGACCGCGTGGCGAAAGCGCGCGCGCGTCTCGGCGAGATAGATGGGGCGGATGAGCTCGGGAAGCTTCCTGAAGGCGCCGATCGCGGCGCCGCCATCGTCGCCGGCCCCGGCGGCGCGCAGGCGCTCGGCGCGGATCGTGCGGCGCAGATCGTAGATCTGCGCGAGGATGCCGGCTGAGCTCTGTAGTCCGTCGTCAACGATCTCGGGCGCCGGGCCCCGGAGCTGCGCCCGAAGCCACTCGGGACCCGAGCCGCCGATGGCGGCGAGCTCGCCGGGCCGTGCACCGAGCCCGAACCGATTGACCGCAATGGCCGAGGTCAACCCCTTGTCCATGAGCCTCATAGCGTACGGCGCCCGCCTCCGGTTGACCCGCACCGCCTCCGATATACTCGCGTTATGCCCGTTTCCGATTCCCCCGATCTCGTCCTCGTCGACGCGTCCTCCTATCTGTATCGCGCCTTTCACGCGCTGCCCGGCCTGAGCAACTCCCGCGGCGAGCCGACCGGCGCGGTGCTCGGCGTGCTCAACATGCTCGCCAAGTTCCGCCGGGACTGCCGGCCGAAGCGCATCGCCCTGGTGTTCGATGCACCCGGGCGGACCTTCCGCGACGATCTCTTCGCCGAGTACAAGGCCCACCGCACGCCGATGTCGAATGACCTGCGCGCGCAGATCGAGCCGCTGCTCGCCATCCTGCGGGCGCAGGGGCTGCCGCTGCTGCGCATCGCGGGCGTGGAGGCCGACGATGTCATCGGCACGCTCGCCGGTCGGGCGGCGCGCGCCGGACAAAGCGTGCTCATCTCGACCGGCGACAAGGACATGGCCCAGCTCGTCGACGGCTCGATCACGCTCATCAACACCATGAGCAACACCGTGCTCGACCGAGCGGGCGTCAAGGCGAAGTTCGACGTCTTTCCCGAGCAGATCATCGACTATCTCGCGCTCGTGGGCGACAGCTCCGACAACATTCCGGGCATCGAGAAGGTCGGCCCCAAGACCGCCGCCAAGCTTCTCAACCAGTACGGGACGCTCGACAACCTGATTGGCCACGTGCAGGAGGTCGGCGGCCAGGTCGGGGAGAATCTGCGTGCCGGGCTGCAGACGCTCGAGCTGTCACGCAGGCTCGCGACCATTCACAGCGACCTGGAGCTGCCGGTCACGGTTGAAGAGCTCGTGCCGTCGGAGCCGGATGTCGGGCGGCTGCGCGAGCTTTACACCCGGTACGAGCTGCGCGCGCTGCTGCGCCAGCTGGAGGGCAGCGGCGAAGCGGCCGAGCCGGCCGGCGGCCGCGGACCGTCGGCCTCGGATAGCACGCCTCCACCGGCGGACACGGCGGCCGCGCCGCCGACCGTCGGCGGCCCGCCGGTTGTTGCGGCGGAGCAGCCCGCCCCGGCAAGGAACTACGAGACGCTGCTCCGCTGGGACGACCTCGAGCGCTGGTTGACGAAGCTGCGCACGGCGGAGCTCATCACCCTCGATACCGAGACCACGAGCCTCGATTACATGAGCGCCGAGGTTGTTGGCATTTCCTTCTGCGTCGAGGCCGGCACCGCGGCCTATCTGCCGCTCGGCCACGACTATGCGGGCGCGCCGCCGCAACTCGAGCGCGCACGGGTGCTCGGGGCGCTGCGGCCGATCCTGGAGGATCCGGAACGGCCGAAGCTCGGTCATCACCTCAAGTTCGACGCCCACGTGCTGCGCAATCACGGCATCCGCCTCGCGGGCATGCGCTACGACACCATGCTCGAGTCCTACGTGTGGAACAGCGTCGGCAGCCGACATGACATGGATTCGGCGGCGCTTTGCTATCTGGGACGCCGGACCATCACCTATGAGGAGGTGGCGGGCAAGGGCGCGAGGCAGATCCCCTTCAACCAGGTGCCGGTGGAGCGCGCCGCGGAGTACGCGGCCGAGGATGCGGACGTGACACTCTGTCTGCACCGGGCGCTGTGGCCGAAGCTCGAGAGCATGCCGGCGCTCGAGCGCCTGTACGAGGAGATCGAGCAGCCGCTCGTGCCGGTGCTCGCGCGCATGGAGCGTCAGGGCGTGCTGGTCGACCGCGAGCTCCTGCGGGAGCAGAGCTCGAGATTCGCGATACAGCTGCAGGATCTGTTGCAACAGGCGCGGCGCGAGGCCGGCTACGACATCAACGTCGACTCGCCGAAGCAGCTGCAGCAGGTGCTGTTCGAGAAGCTGGCGCTGCCGGTGCTGCGCAAGACGCCGACCGGACAGCCCTCCACGGCCGAGGACGTGTTGGAGGAGCTCGCCGCTTCCTACCCGCTGCCGCGGATCGTGCTCGACTATCGCATGCTCGCCAAGCTCAAATCCACCTACACCGACAAGCTCCCGGAGCTCATCAACCCGCGCACCGGCCGGATCCACACCTCCTATCATCAGGCGGTGGCGCAGACCGGCAGGCTGTCCTCTTCCGATCCCAACCTGCAGAACATTCCGATACGCCGGCCGGAAGGCCGGCGCATCCGCCAGGCCTTCATCGCGCCGCCGGGTCACGTGCTGATGGCCGCCGACTACTCGCAGATCGAGCTGCGCATCATGGCGCACCTCTCGGGCGATGAGGGGCTGCTGGCAGCCTTCGCCGAGGATCGCGATGTCCATCAGGCCACCGCGGCCGAGGTGTTCACTGTTCCGCTGGCCGAGGTCAGCGCCGATCAGCGGCGACTCGCGAAGACCATCAACTTCGGCCTCATCTACGGCATGTCGCCGTTCGGACTCGCGCGCAACCTCGGCATCGATCGCGGCGCCGCGCAGACTTACGTCGAGCGCTACTTCCAACGCTACCCCGGAGTGCGGCGCTTCATGGAAGAGACGCGGCGGCAGGCGCGCGAGCGCGGCTTTGTCGAGACCGTTTACGGGCGCCGCCTCTACCTGCCGGACATCCGCTCCGGCAACGCGCAGACGCGGCAGTACGCCGAACGCAGCGCGATCAACGCGCCGATGCAGGGCACCGCGGCCGACATCATCAAGCGCGCCATGATCGCAGTCGATGCCTGGTGTGCACGCGACGACGTGCCCGCGCGCCTCATCATGCAGGTCCATGACGAGCTGGTGCTCGAGGTGCGCAGCGACTGCATCGAGCTCGTCGCCCGGGCCATCGAGGAGCGGATGACCGGCGCGGCGGAGCTGCGCGTGCCGCTACGGGTCGAGATCGGCACCGGGACGAATTGGGATGAGGCGCACTAGCGGCGCCGGTACTGCAAATATATACAGGTCAGCCTGGAGCCAGCCCTCTGATCGAAATGGGTTTTTTCTCGCAACGGAACTTCCCTCACCCCTTCCCGTCCAACTCCCTGAGTGCTTCGGCACTCCCCGCTTCCCTCCCTGAGCGGGTCAACCCGGTTCACACGAGACCTGTGCCGGGTTAGTCTGCCCCGGTGGCCTCGCCAGAGGTCATCGGGGTTTTTTATTTGACCCGAGCCAGTCCGCCAGCACCCGCTGCGCCTCCTCGAGACCCGCGCGACCATGCGCGGAAAAGAGCTGAACCGTGGCGCGCTGCGCGAGCGTGCCGCCGGCCGCGGCCAGCACCCGCCGGCTCTCGCTTCGGCTCAGTTTGTCCGCTTTGGATAACAAAACGTGGACCCGGTGAGCGGGCAGTGCCCACTCGAGCAGCGCCTCATCGCCGGGCCCGATCCCGCGGCGCGCATCGACGATCACGAAGAGACCCCGGAGGGCCGCGCGCGCCCGCAGCGCCTCGATGAGATGCGGCCACGCGCGCCGCTCGCTCTCCGGCGCGCTCGCGTAGCCATACCCCGGCAGGTCCACGATGCGCTCGAGCGCCGAGAGCTCGAAGAAATTGATCAGTCGCGTACGGCCGGGCGTCTTGCTGGTCCGCGCGAGCCCCTGGCGACCGAGAATCGCGTTGATGGCGCTCGATTTGCCGGCGTTCGAGCGCCCAGCGAAGGCGACCTCCGCTCCCTGGTCGGCGGGAAACTGCCCAGGCGCGGCTGCGCTCACGAGAAATCTGGCGTCGGAAAATGCGGGCACGCCCGTAGTGTACAATCCGCCGCTTTCGCGCCACTGGCGATACTTGGGGAAAGAGCGAAAACAATGGCGAACAGAGCACTGCCGGCAACCGCCACCGCCGCACTGTTGTCGGTCATCTGGGGCGCCGCATGGGCTGCACCGCCGGGCGCCGCTACCGCCGGAGACGCGCCGGCCGCAAACGCCGCGAGCGCGACGACGGCGACACCGCCGGTCACGCCCGATCCCTATGTGGACGGATCGGCGCAGGCGGGCGCCACCAAGGCCGCGGTCTGCTTCTCCTGCCACGGTCCGGACGGCAACAGCCAGAATCCCGTATGGCCGCGGCTTGCCGGCCAGAACGCCGTTTACATCGCCGAGCAGCTTCATCTCTTTCGCACCGGCATCCGCCAGAACCCGGTGATGCAGCCGATGGCCGCGGGCTTGAGCGATCAGGACATCGACAATCTGGCGGTGTTCTTCGCCGCGCAGACGCCCGTCGGGCTCGAAGCCGATCCCTCGTATTGGAAAGCCGGCCGGGCGGTTTACCTGGATGGCGATGCGGCGCGTGACGTGCCGGGATGCGTCGCCTGCCACGGCCCGCTCGGCCGCGGCAATCCCGCCGCCGGATATCCGGCACTCGAGGCGCAGCAATCGGTCTATGTAGTATC
>Ga0335075_10015113_pt1 | contig 11572 bp, 11 predicted proteins | sample Lox_Sample_24_FD_206723 | JGI IMG/M metagenome (GOLD analysis project Ga0335075, IMG submission 206723) | Soil microbial communities from Loxahatchee National Wildlife Refuge, Florida, United States - Lox_Sample_2.4 | ecosystem: Environmental > Terrestrial > Soil > Wetlands | place: USA...
CGCTGACATGGCCTTAAGCCTTTCGGCCGCAACCCGGACGAATCCGGATCGATCAATAGAATCGAGATCGTCCCCCGTCGGCTCGAGTCTGAGGCCTTCATCATCGATGCGAAGGGCGCAGAGAGCCGCGCGCACAGCTTGGCCGATCAGCTCCTCGAAATCCGCGAGACCGCTCAGCGAAAGAGTTCCACTGACGCTAAGATGCACGACGCCGCGGCTGAGATCTGGCTCTAGTGACCGAAGCTCAGCCGCCAGCATTTCGAGCTGGCTGTCCTCCAATACTGTCCGCTCGAGAAGATGCCATCGGTATTGGCCGACGCTTATCGAGGTCACGGACGGAATCGCGCGCGGACCGGCGATGTCTACCAGAAGCGCGCTACCCCCGTTGCAGAGCGTGCCCGGTTCCGACGGCGGAAGTTTGAAGCGGTCCGGCTCGGGGGTCCCTGAATACCAGACTCGATCGGAGACCCTGATCTGCCGGTGCCAATCGCCCATCGCCAGGTAGGTGAGGCCGGCGCTGTTGGCTCGCGTGGGCGCGACGTAATTCGACGCATCGCCTTCGCTGCCAAACCCTTGGATGGACCCGTGCGCCATACCTATGCGGATCGCCCCCTCAGGCGTCGCCGCACGGTCCATATAGGCCGTGAGGTCGTCGGCGCTCGCGATGTGGCGGAGCGGCGCCGGCAGCAGAAATACAGGCGCGCCCGCGTCCTCGACGATCCGCACGGGACCCTCGTGCACATGAAGGTGAATGTTCGGCGGAAGCGACATCCTCCTCAGGCGGTCCCAAAGGCCGTTGTCGCGGAGATGGTCGTGATTCCCCGGCATAAGATGCCAAGCGAGCTGCGGGAACGCGCGCATGGTTTCGACGGGTTTGGCGAGCGTGCCCCGCGACATCTGCTGCCGGTCGTATACGTCGCCAGCGAGGAGCACCATCGATGCGCCATGGCGCATGGCGGCCTCGCCGAGCGAGCGCACAGCCCTTTGCCGCGCATCCTGTAGAAGGTTGGCGATCTCCAAGTCGAAGACGCCGAACGCCTTTCCGATCTGGAGATCGGAAGAATGAACGAGCCGCATTACGAACGATGCTCCGGGACAGGGCGTCAGGCTTCTACAATTCCCCGTACGGCGCAACGGAAAAAAGCGCGCACCGACGACGCTTGCGGCAAGTCAAGCCAACTCGCTCACCAAACCAGGAAAAAAGCCGCGCAAGGCGAGTCCTCGATCAGTGGTGATATGACCTCAACCGGTCATTCAGCTGCAGGCGTGCTGTGACGCGACCAGCCGTCGGCTGCGCCTGCCCCTGGCGCGCTCGGCCCGATCGATAGAAGTCGCAGTGGGTAACCGCGGACGACGGCGACTTGAAAACGGCCTAAGGGGTCGGTTCTTCCGGTTGTGCGATTTTCTCTGGTGCATAGCCGAGGCGTGCCGAATGAACGATTTCGGGATACGTGGCCTGAACCCTGCAGATAGCAGGTCGGGAGGGTTTATCGGGCAGACCCGCGCCTACTTTCGAGACTTTCTCGACACGGATTTCCGCCAGCAGAGCATGCTGAAGCGCCGCATCGGGCTCAAAGACGGGTGTCTCACTGGGATCGCAATCTCGAAATATCCCGAACTCGTCGCCGACATCTGGAAGACCCTCGGCAACGCGAATCCACCTGCGGGATATCATCTTCGAAGGACACCGCGCGCGTCGAGGCGATCTACGATTCCGACGGTGATGACTGCTACCACTTCGTCACGTTTTGATCGAACGTAGACGACCGGGCCGCAAGCCGGGCAGACTCCGCGGTCGTAAGCCGGGCCCAAAGCCGGGAAGGCGTAGCGCCGAAGCGAAAGCGGCTGAGTCAGCGACGTGGTATCCGTCTCAGGCTTCCCCCTGCGGAGCTCCGGTGCTGGTTGCAGCACCTGCGTCGGGTGCTAAGCGTCGAAGCAATTTTCGCGGACGGCGCGGCGCAATATCGATGCCGCCGCAGCTCTGCGCTTGGTAATCTCGTCGCCTTGCTGACTCAGAAAAAGTTTCGGCTCGCCGCGCCAAATGCGGCCGGCACCCGCCGTCCACATGAGGCGATCTATGGCAGCAAGTGATACGGCCAGTTTGTTTGCTCCTTTCAATCCTTCATTGAGAGCGCGCGCAAACGCCAAGACGGTAGAAAGACATCGCCATGTGTCATAGGCGATTTTCTTGTCTTCTATCGTGTCATTCGATCCGTCTTTCCGGAACGCGCGCCCTGCTATTCTTGTCGTATGACGGTCCGGCTTGAAGGCATTCGCGACACCCGCGCTTCTCAGAAAGTGAAGTGCCATCGCATCACCGATGCCCCGAACACTCCGGAGCCGTTGAGTCGCTTCCCGAAACGCGTCAACGGTCAGGTTCTTCAGCGGCCCCAATATCGGCTCGGCGAGGCTGGACAATATTGCGCTATCGACAGCGACGTAGGGCTCATCCGAATTGCTATCGCCGCCAACCAAGCCTTGGAAGAGCCGAGCTCCCTCGTGGGCGGTATCGAATAAAGCAACCCACGGGTTTTTCGGATCGATGCGTGGATTCGCTAGCGCTGCCAGGTGTCGATCAACGTCGCCGCCGATGAGCGGGTAGCCGTTTCCCTCTAGGCGATCACGTGCCACGGTGAATGCTCGGCAACGAAGTCCATTCAGCGTTTGAGCGGCAACATGAGTGAACTCAAAATCGTCGAGCATGGCCAGGCCCACGGCCTTCCATTCGCCACTGCTCAGAGGTAGCCCGTTCGGCTGATCCTGGCTGCTAACGCAGAAGTGTTTGAAGAGCTTACCTTCGAGGGATGGCCGATCGTTGAAGACCTGGCATTTGATCAGATTTTGCACGTCAGCGGGATCAAGATCACGATGCGCCTCCTGAAACCAGCCTACGACTGTTTCGAGCAGTTTTTCGAAGGCATTCGCCGCACAGTCAGAGTCGAAGGAATTTTCGTCCATGTCGCGCTTCACACCGCCAGTAGCCGCCACCTCACGCTGCAACTGCTCCATTATCATGGCATATGTCGGGAGCGAACGGTCGGCTACCCGACCTAAGCCTGAGCTGCGTTCGATTATATCACCAAACCGTGCGATCCGAATCCACTCGCGGAAAAAAGTCGAAGACATCCTTCGTTAGTGCGACGGGGCGCCTGCGATCTACGGACGGGCCATCCGAGGTTCGGGCCGAATTTTCCGGGTGCGCCTCGCGCCTAGCTTGGAAGGGCACGCCCAAGCGTCGGTTTGCCGGTATCGGCGCACCATTCGACCATTCCTGCGCGAATCCAGAAGTGGCTGAAGCATCCCGCGGTCTGTCGAACAGATGGGTCCACCGTCGGACGCCCCCTGTTGTCGAGTGTGACGGTCCATCGAGGCCGCCGGGACTGATTGAGTGATAGCATGATGATTTCGCTGCAGCCGCATGGACACCGAAAATAGGCCCATTTCCGATAGCCGGGGCCGCCGACCACAAGGAGACGGCCCGGCCGCACGGCATCCCTCGGAGGATTAGCCGCCACCAGCTGGGCTGACAGGTCGGGCTTGTGGGCAATCCCGAGCCGGATAAGCAGCCATAGCCAAAAGCGTATCAGCATCGCGACATACGTCATTCAACTCGATCCAGAAATGGTTCGACGTCTCCTTTGCCCCAACTGTCCCGGTGATCGCAGAGGCGGCAGTGCTCCATCTGGCCAGGTCCCGGGCGGAAATCCTGCGAGAGATGGAATTTCCGCACGCGGTGCGCAGTCGCACCGCCGGGACCGCGAAATCCTTGCAGCCGATGCAGCATTTCATTGACCGCCATGGTCGCCGCTTCAGTGGTAAAGGTCACGACAGCCGGTCGGGGATCGCCTTCGCCGATGACATAGGCTTCCGCCTTGCGGCTCTCGTACTCGGCGGGGTTACGGCGGCGGAGGCTCTCCTGTTCTGCGGCGCGGTAGTCAATAACTCCGCGACAGGCAAGACAGCGGTTGGGAGGCGTTACGACCGTGACGCGGCCGTCGAGACATTTGATCTCCGGAGGCTCCGCGCGCGAAACGTCGATGGCAAGACCGATGTCGATAACCGGGATCAAATAAAAGAATGCGAGGCGATTAAGAAAGAGCCGCCCCTCGTTATCGTCGGTGCAGCCGAAAATGAGGTCGCACGAGCGCAGGGTGTCGCGGCATATTGGGTCGCCGGCCCAGGCGACAAGCGGCGCGACACGGACACCAAGGCCGAGTTCGGCGATCGTCCTCGCGACCACCACGGCTTTCGGCGCCATCGCATCGGCATCTGCCTGTCGGGCTCCGTGAAGGCGGTTCAAATTTGTGCGGTCAACAATGTCATTGTCGATGAAGGCCAATTGGCCGACACCGAGGCGCGCGAGCAGCATGGCAACTGCGCTGCCTGTACCGCCGCAGCCAACAACCCCGATCCGCAGCACCGCCAGATCCTCATTGAGAGCCTGTCCGAATGCGAGCGCCTGACGCTGGAATGCGGCCGTGGGCTGGCCTCCGCCACGACCGGAATAGTGCAGCCGCACGGCATCGCCAACCACGCGGATCATGCGCAGGGGTGTATGACCCTTGGCGCTTGGGTGAAGCCAGATACGGGCGCTCAGTCTGTTGTCAGCGGTGAGGATGAGGCTGACGATTGGTGTACCGGGGCCATTGCGCTTTGCAGCCAATTCGGCGAGATCCCGCTCGTTGCTTGTATCCTGCGCCGAAAATTCTGTCATACCAGCCGGATGGTTGTGGACGATGGCCACGATTTGATTTCCGGCTTGCGCGCGCTTCAGCGCGGCCACGAATGAGGTGGTCCGCCAGCTTATAAGATGTGGCGTTGATTCGACGACCTGATCGTCAGAAACGGGGATCACCTCGTAGGCGTGAAATTTTCGATGCGCCTCGCGATCCCAGGGGTCGACGGCGATCCGGGCTTCCGTGCAAAGGAGATAGGCGGCGTGCTCGTTGCCATCGGGACGCAGTAGGTGCGCCCGCAATCGCTCCAGGTCCTCTTCGCGCAGAGTGAGGCTGTAGGTCGTCATGCGGCCGCGACCGCCAGCGCCGCATCAATTCGCTTGAGCATCGTCCATATGCCATCGATGCCGGGCCGCCAATCGGTGTTATGTCGGGACCATCGCTGCCAGTTTTGGCCACGGAAGGGGAACGCTACGTCAGCGGCCTTGGGATATCGGTTTATGCCCTTCAATCGAATCCAGGGCAGGAGGTAAAACATATCGGGCGCGATATCCGGATAGCCGCCCGGCAGCAAAATCAGAATGTCGGCCTGGCCGGCGTCGAAGCGGGCGGCCGGCAGCCCATAGGAGCGCAGGATGATCGCCTTCTGCGATCCGTCCTGCGCTTCCTCATAGGCAACGCCTTTTTTCTTAAGGTAGGCAGCGTCCGCCACTGGCAGGAATGCCATCGATTAGCCCTCCGTCGAGTGCTTCTTGCCAGTGATGAAGCTCTTTTCGTGCCCCTTGAGGTCGACCCTCTGATGGTCGGCGATCTCAATGTCTTCACCCGGCCCATGGACGATTTCCCAGACGCTGTAGGTAGCCGGATCGACCTTCGCCAGCTTCTTGATGTCGAGCCCGGTAATGAACTCCGCGGGCCATTCGTGCTGGTGATGGTCGACGATGAGGTGGTACGGGTGGTGGTGCTCGTGTCGGTGCGCCTGGCCCTCATGTGAAGGGCGGTGCTCTTTTGGTTCGACAGCGTCGCTCATATTGAACCTCCGGTCTGGATGGCGCCCCCGCGGACTTTGCGGAGCGGCCTCGCAGATATGGATATAGTACACATAAAATAGCTATTCAATAGCTAGTAAGAACATATTTTTCCTTGACAGCGAGCCCCAGAAAAGCTATATATTTCAATGAAGAGAGGAGATGGCATGCTGACCAAGCGCACAATGACCCTGAATCTGACCGAAGCCGAGATGCGGGCGCTTGAGGATCTTTCCGGTCAGAAGGACATCAGCAAGACCGCAGTGCTTCGGCAGGCGCTCCGGCTGTATCAGTTGATCGAGGCGCGCATTGCGCGCGGCGAAAAGCTGTTTTTCGAGAACGACGCCACGAAGGAAAAGGCGGAGCTGATGATGCTATGACTGCGACTGCGAGCCTTATCTACCTTCTGGATGTCCAGGCCAACGCAGCGGTCGATGCGGAGCTGCGCGACGCCATTGAAGAAGCGCAGCTTGCTGATTGGGAAGCGCTCTGGCGCCCCGCACTTGATGATGCAATCCGGCGCCTGCATGCCAGCGGAATACCCCGCAGCCAGTGGCCCCAAAGCCGGCACTGGGATTGGCGCGCGAAGTTGCGCGAGATCGAGCAATTACTGGCGCACCAGACATTTTGCATTGTATGTGGCGGCGAAACTCAGGGACTCATGGCGGTCAATCTGACCAAGACGGCGCGTATCACGACGCAGCGCGGAAAACCGCTGGTCTACGTCGAATACCTCGAGACCGCGCCGTGGAACCGGCCGGAGCTGTTCTCGCCCCCGCGCTATCGGGGCATCGGTAGCATCCTGGTGCGGGCGGCGATCGAGTGCAGCCTTCAGGAGGAGTTCAAGGGACGGATCGGTCTACATTCATTGCCGCAGGCAGACCGGTTCTATAGCGAGATTTGCGGCATGACCGACCTGGGTCCTGATGCGTCATATCAGAACCTTCGCTATTTCGAGATGACAGCGGAACAGGCCCAGGTCTTCGCTGAGAAAGGAGGGAAGTAGGATGAAGCTCGATGTGACCAAGGCATGGTGCCTGGCCGCCGCTCGACGTGAGGGGAATGTCGAGGTCGGCGCCGGCGTCATCGCTTTTGATCCCGAGCCTGCGGATAAATCTGGGGCTCGGGATGATGAAGCCGCGGTGGAAACGACTCAGATCGCGTTCGGGCGTGCTGTGCATTTACTGCGCCGGCAGCATCGGATGAGCATGGAGACGCTCGCCCAGGATGCGCGTGTGGACTTGAGCGAGTTGGTGGCGATCGAAAATGACCCGCATCATAGGCCGGAACCGCGGACAGTCTCGCAGCTTGCGCATTTGTTCAGAATTGAGCCGAAGGCGTTTCAGCAACTGGCCGGCAATGCCGTCATTCGGGACACGCGTGTCCGCGAAGAGGCTGCCCGTTTTGCTGCACGCGCGGGCTCAATTGAGCATTTGTCGCAAGAGGAAACGCGGGCGCTTGAACAGTTCATTGCAGCGCTAAGTGCGCTTACGGATAAATCAAGCAAAAGGCGTCCGTGAAGAACAGGTTTCTCTCGACGGCAACAGCTGCCGACATCGAAGATCAAGTGGATAAAATTCTGCGGGGGCTCGGACATCCCGAGCCCCCGCTGAAGCTTGAGGAGGTTCGTGCTCTTCTCAATCTCGACAGGCAATTCTACACAACCACCGATTCCGGCGTCATGGCCGAGACACTCAGCCGGTTAAGGATCGCGACGAAGCAAATAATCGCTCGGCCCACTCTCATCCTCGACGCTATAAAAAAGTGGGATATCCAGGCGTTCTACCTTCCGGACCGCAGGCGCATTCTAATTGACGAAGCGTTGCCCTCGGCCAAGCACCGGTGGATCGAGGGACACGAAATCACGCATGGCATTCTACCCTGGCATGCTGAACTGATGCTTGGTGACACCGACCAGACACTTCGGCCACTTTGCCACGAGCACCTCGAAGCGGAGGCTAACTACGGGGCCGGCCAGCTGCTGTTCCTCCGGGGCCGCTTCGTGGCCGAAGCTCGCGATCTGCCGGTAGCACTCGATACCGTTCGCCAGCTCGCTAAAGGCTTTGGCAACACAATGACCTCTACGCTGTGGCGGTTCGTCGAATCTGTGCATGCTGATCGCCTTGTGTTTGGCGCAGTTACCGTTCATCCCCATCGGTCCTTCCGTCCGTCCGACTTTGATCCGGCGAACCCTTGTCGCTACTTCATCCGGTCTCCGGCGTTTGTGCAGCAATTCTCGCGGGTCACCGAGCGGGAAATCTTCGAAGCAATTGAGTCCTACTGTGCTGCACGACGCGGTGGTCCTCTGGGGGATGCGGAAATCCCGATCGTCGATGACCTGGAAGGCCAACACCTGTTTTCATTTGAAACATTTTACAATCGCCATGACGCGCTAACATTGGCGGTCCAACTGCGGTTACGAGAGACCGTGATTGGCGTCCGGGCAAATTTCTCGTAGGTTTCACGGCGATGAGGAACTGCGGATAACGAGCCGCCCAAGGTAGGTACGGGCCAAGCCCGGTGATGGCGCCGCTCGCAGGGAGCGCGCCTCGCGAGGCTGTTCAACGAGAAGCCGGAAACAATCGACCGATATTACAGCGACGCGAAGACCGGCGAGTGCATCGCGTTCTTTCACGATTACGTCGAAACCACGCTCGACAAACGGGGGGCGATCGCGGCGTAACGGCGCGCGTGTTCGCGGCGCCAGGAAGCGGAGAAGCCGGCACTGCATTCCCCGCGGGGGACTTCGATCGGCGTCGCCCGACAGCTCACCGCTTCGGATCGCCGGCAGGCGGATGGCGCCGAGGGCGGGTAGATGCCGCCGGGGCCTGGGCCCCGGGCCGGCTTGGGCGCGTGCCGACCGCCAGGGCGGCTGGGTCCGCCACTGTCGGCCAGGCCTGCCGGTGCCACGATGGCTGATGCGTCGGATGGAGTGTGCTAAGAAAAAGAAGAAATATTTTAATTCATGAACGACTTGATTTATGTCTCTCCTGTTCCCATACTATGACCATCTCGGCGATGTCGCCGCCGGGAGGGCCCCTCCGCTTGCAGCTCCCGACCGGGAACCAAGGAGGAGGCATGCGCGACATCGTTCAAATCAGGCTGACGGGCCTTTCGCCGCTCGTCATGCGCGGCTCGGCCGGATCCGCCGCCGTCCAGGCGGGGGAGGGGTGGACCCGGCGAGGACCGGACGAAGCGCAATGGGCGGCGGCGCTGTGGCTCGACCAGGGCCGCCTCTGCCTGCCTGCGGCCGTACTTCTCGACGCGTTGGCGGACGCCGCCAAATTGCGCAAGCTCGCGGCGGCGTTTCGCGACGGCATCTCGTTGATCGGAAGCGCTCCTTTGCGCCATGACGGACCGGCGTCGCTCGACGAGCTGTGGGCGGAAGAGCGCTTTCGGATGCGGTCCGCCGTCTGCGTCGGCCGACGCCGACACGAATGGCGATGCCTGCCGCGCTTCGAGCGCTGGTCGGCCGAAGCGACGCTGACGGTCGACGAAGGGCGCTTCGCGCGTCGGGAACTGTTGGATCTGTTCGAGACCGCCGGCAGCGTGTTCGGCATCGGCGTCGACCGTCCACGGTACGGGCGCTTTTCGGCTGCCGATACAGGAAAATGCGCGTGAGCGGCGAGGCGCGCCCCGACGGGGATTCCCGCGCGCTCGGTCGCGCGGCCGCCGCAGAGGCGCGGCAGCTCCACGCTGGCGAAGGAGACGACGTGAAGAGGGTCGACCCGCGCGCCCAGGCCCAACGGCGCCGCAGGCTTTTCGCGCACCCGGTCGCCGCCGAATGGCTCGAACGCGAGCTCGGGCTTTCGCGCGAAGAGCTCGAAGCCGAGGGCTTCGGTCTCGATCTGGAGTATAGGTCCGCGGTGGACGGCCGGAGAAGCGGCCCCTGGGTGACGCTACCGGCGCGCGACGAAGGCGGCCGCGCGCTGCGGAGCCTTTGCAAAATCGCCGTTCCCGGCGTGACGGCCGGCGCGGAGGCGGGCTGGTGGAAGCCGGGCGAGTGCCTGACGTTCCATCTCCGGCCTCGGCGCTTCCCGACCGTGCTCGTCGTCGAGCTTCTCGATCTTTGCAGTCTCGCAGCGAGGGGGCCCGCACTCCAGCTGGACATCGCCGCGTCTACCGACGCCGCTAGGTGGCCGCTCGAGTGGTCAGATCCTGCGTTCTGGCGCCAATGGTCAAAAATCATTCTAGCACTTCCGGAGGAGACGCTTCCCGCGGGGATGCGCCGCGCCCTGAGCGCGATGCCCGCCAGCAGCATCCGTTCCCCGCCGGCCGCCGATGCCGATGTCGCGCCGCTGCGGTTCCGCCTGAGAGGCGGGAGCTCGCTCGCGCGCGTCCTGGAGGATCATCGTCCGCGCATCATCGTCGCGGCGGCGGGGCCGCGGGCCGCCGTCTACCGTCCATTGGACCTGAACAAAGGGTTCGAAGACGGTCGACTGCACTATCTGTTCGAGGCGGTCGTCGGCACCGCCGGGCCGCAGCGCGGCGCGCCGGAGACGCAGCGTCTGCAGACGATGGTCGTGCGATCCGACGGCAAGCTTCTCGCCGTCGAAGAAGTTCCGGCGCCGCCAGGAACGCCGGTGTCGAAACGCCTGTGGCGGCTTTCGGACGGCACGATCGTCGATGGGGCTCCCAAAGCGCCCACTTTCCCAAGCTGGTCGTGGTCGGGCATTGACAGTTTTCTCGCCGATCCGCGGCAGGATACGCCGCGGCTCGGGAAGCTGCTGAACGAGGTGGAGCGGGCGCTCGCGAGGTACGTGTGGCTGCCCGAGTCCGAAGATTTCGCGCTGCTCGCGCTCGTGGTCGCGGCGTCCTATGTCCAGGCGGTGTTCCGGGCCCTGCCGCTCGTGCTCGTGACTGGCGGACCCGGCTCTGGGAAGTCGACGCTGGGCATCCTCCTCGCGGCGCTGGGCTGCAACGGGACAATCGTCGGCCAAATGTCGGCGCCGGCGGCGGCGCGCGTGATACATGAGACCGGCGGGCTGGTCGTGCTCGACGACCTGGAAGGGATCGCGTCTCGCAGCCGGCGCGCGGCCTTCACCGAGCTCATCCAGTGGCTGAAGGTGAGCTACAACAAGGACACCGCGTCGAAAGCGTGGATCGATGCCGGACGTTCGATGAAGACCGAGCGGCTCAACGGCTTCGGGGTCAAGATCGTCACGAATGTCGGCGGCGCCGATCCGATCCTAGCGACCCGGGTGCTCCTCGTGCCGGCCGCCGCCCCGACGCCGGGTACGCCGCACTGCGCGGACCTGTCTACGCTGGATCGAAGCGAGACCGACGCGCTGCGCGATCGACTTCACCTGTGGGCGTTCCAGAGCGTCGGCGAGGTGGCGGCGGCCTACCAGCGCGTGCTGGCGGGAAATCGACGAGGCCGGGCGGACGAGATCGCCGCTCCGCTCCGCGCGCTGGCATCGCTCTCGGGCGATTCGCGTCTCGTGGACCGTCTCGAGCGTTCCGTGCACCGGGAGACTTCTCCGGCCGCTGCGCCTAGGGCTGAGACGCTGTTGCGGCAGGCCGCCGTTCGACTTGCGGCGGCGGGTCACGCCGAAGTCACGCCGGTTCAGGTCGTTCTCGAGATGCGCAGAACGCTCGCCGAGACATGCGGCGCCGAGCGCGCGCGCGTCGAAGTGCCGGATCCCGGGTCGGAATGGATCGGCCGGGAGCTTCGAACCCAGCGGCTCGTCGAGGCCGGGGCGACCTCGCGGCGAAGGGTGCGCGGCGCCAATCTCCGGTTCACCCGCCTGAGCGCGGATTTGCCACGCCCCGAGGCGCCGGCGCCCGGACCTTTTTGTGACGTCTGCGAGCGATGCGCGTACGCGGATCTCGGTTGTCCCATCAAGGCGAGGTCCGATACACGCCCCT
>Ga0335075_10015114_pt1 | contig 11572 bp, 11 predicted proteins | sample Lox_Sample_24_FD_206723 | JGI IMG/M metagenome (GOLD analysis project Ga0335075, IMG submission 206723) | Soil microbial communities from Loxahatchee National Wildlife Refuge, Florida, United States - Lox_Sample_2.4 | ecosystem: Environmental > Terrestrial > Soil > Wetlands | place: USA...
TACCTCCTGACCGGCAATCTCGCCGACGCTGAGGATCTCGTGCAGTCGGCACTGGCCAAGATCTATCTAGCCTGGCACCGGATAGAGGACCGCAGCGCGATCGACAGCTACGTCCGCCGTGCCATGGTCAACACCCAGATCTCCTGGTGGCGCAGGCGCCGGCTGGAAGAGTTTCCCACCGACGAGATCCCGGATCAGGCCACGGTTGACTACCCGGTCAGCACCGACGTGCAAGAGTCGCTGCGGCGAGCGATCGACCGGCTGCCACAGCGCATGCGGGCAGCAGTCATGCTGCGGTACTACGAGGACATGACCGAGGCAGAAGTCGCCGAGGTGCTCGGCGTCAGTGTCGGCACCGTCAAGAGCACGGTTTCCCGCGCGGTCGCAAAGCTCCGCATCGACATTGAGCTTCAGCAGGATTGAGCGCAAAAGGGCTGCTGACACTACTGACGTTTGCCGATACCGTGAGCATACTCAGACGTCAGGGCAGTTGACCGACTCGCCGGTTGCGGTTCCGGCTCGTCGGATGCGCTTTCTCTTGCAGGAGGCTGGCCGTGCGCAGCACGATGATGGACGTCCCGCTTACCGTGACAGCGATCATGCGGCACGGCGCGGCTGCTTACGCAGACTCCGAGGTCGTTAGCCTCACCAGCTCGGGCACTCGCCGCCAGAACTATCGGGAAACCGGACAACGCGCTGCAAAACTCGCGAATGCCCTGCGGTCCCTCGGAGTCGATGGCGACCAGCGGGTGGCGACCCTGATGTGGAACAACGCCGAGCACCTGGAGGCCTACCTCGCGATCCCCTCGATGGGGGCGGTCTTGCACACCCTGAACCTCCGGCTTGACCCGCAGGTCATCGGCTACATCGCCGACCATGCGGAGGACGACGTCGTCATCGTGGATCCGACCCTGGTCCCGCTGCTGGCGCAGGTGCTGCCGCATGCTCCGGCGATCAGGCACGTCATCGTCACCTCGGGCGGGAACGCCCACGAGTTCGTACTGCCGGCCGAACTGGCCGCGGCCGGACGTCCTGTGCATTCCTATGAGGCGCTGCTGGCGGCGCAGCCGGCCACGTTCGACTGGCCCGATGCGGACGAACGGTCTGCAGCTGCGATGTGCTACACAAGCGGGACGACCGGGCACCCGAAGGGCGTGGTCTACAGCCACCGGTCCATGCACCTGCACTCGATGGCCGTCTGCATGAACGGCGTTTTCGGGCTCTCAGACGCCGACCGGGTGCTCCCGGTGGTGCCGATGTTCCACGCGAACGCCTGGGGGCTGCCGTACGCGGCAGTGCTTGCCGGGGCTTCGCTGATCATGCCCGACCGCTTCCTTCAGCCCGAGCCGCTGGTCCGCCTCATCGAGGCCGAGCGACCGACGATCGCGGGCGCGGTGCCGACTATCTGGAACGGGTTGCTCCAGCACGTCCGCGCGAACGGCGGCGATCTCTCGTCCCTCCGGCTTGTGCCGTGCGGCGGCTCCGCGGTGCCGCATGCCCTGCAGGAGGCCTACGAGAAGGAACTCGGCGTGCGGATCCTGCAGGCCTGGGGGATGACCGAAACGTCGCCGCTTGGCAGTGTCGCCCATCCGCCTGCCGGGGTTCCCGACGACGAGGCCTGGCGCTACCGGGACACGGCTGGCCGGCTGATGTGCCAGGTCGAGCACCGGCTGGTCGGCGAAGGCGGCGTCATGCTGCCGTGCGACGGCGAGGCGGTCGGCGAGATCGAAGTACGCGGGCCGTGGGTCACCGGAGCGTATTACAAGGACGACGACCCGGCTAAGTTCCGCGACGGCTGGCTCCGGACCGGAGACGTCGGCACCATCGACCCGCTGGGGTACGTGACGCTGACCGACCGGGCTAAGGACGTCATCAAGTCTGGCGGCGAGTGGATCTCCTCGATGGAGCTTGAGAACATTCTGATGGGTCACCCTGCCGTGGCTGAGGCAGCCGTGATCGGCGTCGAGGACGAAAAGTGGGGGGAACGCCCGCTTGCGGCGGTGGTCCTGGCCGAGGGGTGCGCAGCTACGGCGGGCGAATTGCGGGCGTTCCTGGCCGATCGCGTCCCGCGCTGGCAGCTGCCAGAACGCTGGGCGTTCATCACAGAGGTACCGAAGACGAGTGTCGGGAAGTTCGCCAAGACGCGGATGCGAGACGCCTACGCGAACGGCGAGTATGAGATCATCAAACTGACCTGACGGCCGTGCTGACCAGCTAGCGCCACCGTGCTTTGCTGAGCGTCCGGCAGTACCGGTAGCCTAGGGCGCGGCCCGGTAGGGCTACCAGGAGGCTTCGCCTAGTCCGGTCTATGGCGCCGCACTGCTAATGCGGTTTGGGTTCGCGCCCATCCGGGGTTCAAATCCCCGAGCCTCCGCCAATGACCAGCCACAACGCCAGTGCGGCGGGTGGCTGTTTGCTTGTCAGGCATGAATCTTCTGCCCGGCGGCGAGCGACGATGCCCGCCGGGGTGGGCAGAACCACTAGGGTGCTGCCGCTCAAGCAACATGTAGCCAGCAGAGCCGCTGCACGGCTGCTGGCCGGGCCGGTCCCGGCCTGGGCGGTTGCTGCCGCAGCGCTGTCGCAGGTACTGCTGGTCGGCGGCTGGCTCGTCGCTGGCGCACTTCAGCCGGTCGCTTACAGTCCGATGCAGCAGACGATGAGCGTCCTGGCTGGTCAGACGGCGACCGATCCGTGGGTGATGACCGCGGCGTTGTTCGGTGTCGGGAGCTGCCAGGTCGCCGCCGGCCTCGGCCTCACCAGGGCCGCCGCGCAGGCTCGCCTGCTGCTGATCCTGGCGGGCCTCTCGACCATCGGAGTTGCCGCGTCGCCGGACGCAGCCGGCGGCCCGACGCCGTGGCATCTGGCTTTCGCCGTGGCCTCCATAGCCACGACGCTCGTCTGGCCGCTCTTCACCGTGTGCCGCGGGCCAGGCCAGCCATGGGTTCTCGGCGTGTGCTGCGGCTTGTGTGTGACCGTCCTATTTGCCGCGCTGTCGGGCTGGCTGCTGGTCTGCACTCAGGGCAGCGGCGATCTAGGTCTAGTCGAGCGCCTGACCTGCTCCGCGCAAGGAGTGTGGCCTCTTGTCGTCGCCTTCGCGCTCTGGCAGGCCGAGTCGCATCCACCCATTCGCCAGGGCTGCGACCTGCCGCGCGAAGCCGACACCGACTTAGGTGCCACGGTTGCAGGACGCCGGGCGCCAGGCGCGGTTAGCGGCGGTGCCTTGCGGTGGCAAGGCTTGTTAGCCGGCGTACAAGCTCGTCGTTCTCATACTGGCCAGTCCAGTGCACGATCTCGAAGCTACCCGTATCCGCAGCCAGCTCGGCAGCGGCTAGGGTCACCGGCTGATTGGCCATAAGCAGCGTGGGAATCCCTGGTGGCCGGGCCGAAGCGAGGACCTGAGTGATCATGGCAAACGTCAGCGGCTGGCTGTCGTGCCTGAACACAATCGCCACCCGCCGGCCTTTCTTGATCGCCGCCACCGCATAGCCGGGGTCTGGCCGCGATATCTCGACCGGGTATCCGAGTTCGCCCAGCATGGCCATCGCTAGGTTGCGGTAGGCCATCGCTTGATTCTGGTAGGGCCGTGCGCCGTTCCCCGGGTGCTGAGCCGGTTCGTGCACCGCACCGGTCATGACGCTGGCTCCTGCACCGTTCACGGCTGTGCCGGTACCCGAGGCGTCGTCGCCCGAGGCGTCGGCCGACGGCGCTCCCGCCACAGGCGCCGGGGCCCATCGCGGTACCCACCGTCCGGCGACCTGGCGCAATCGCGCCAGCAGGACCGCCGTCTCGCCGCGGTTGAACACGAAAGCGACGGCGGTAAACGTGACGCCTGCACACACCGCGGCGAGAGTCGCGACAACGGCGTCCAGCAGCTTGTGGCCTGCGGGCAAGGCGATGCTTACTGCCGCGCCAATCGCTGCCCCACCGGCCGCGGCGGCCAGCCCGGCCGCCGTGGCGCGGCCGATGCCTTGTACGGCCGCCGCGCCCCGGATGCGACGGGTAACGACCACCAGCGGAATGGCTACCGCGGTCTGGGCGATGGTGTTGCCTAGCCCCAGTGCCGGCACCACAAGGCGGGCAGGCACGAGCTCCACCAGCACGACTTCGACCACCATCGCCAGTACCGAGCCACCGCCAACCGCCAGCGCGGCGACCTTGAGGCGGCCGATCGCCATCATGACCCTGGACAGGTTTCCGATCACGGCGAGCCCGATGAGGCCAGGAGCGTACATGGCGAACGTGAGGATCAGCTGCGGTACCTGACTCGGTTGCTTGGCCAGTACGTGAGCGGCCGGCACGCTGATGGCTGCGATGACGGCCGTGCCAAGGCATGCGGCCAGCACGACAGCCCGAGTGGAGCCGGCGCAGGCGCGGTCGAGCGCCGGACCGTCGCGGGATGCCAGGACAGGGAAAGCGCTCAGCGTGATCGACAACACCAGCACCGCGTTCAGCGTAGCGAACACCTGGGAAGCGTAGTTGTAGATAACGAGCGCACCGGTCGGCCCGCGCCCGTTCGCTAGGGCGATGACCACTACGGCAGCGGCGTTCGTGGCGATGATTTCGACGACACCGACCATCGCCAAACCCCCGGCCCGCCGCGCGACGCCAGGCGGGAAGCGCAGCTCAGGCCGTAGCCGCAGGTGCAGTCGCCAGGTTGGCAGCACGACCACCACTACGAGCGCGGCGATTCCGGCCGTGGTGCCGACCGACAGCACCAACTGCGCCGACAACGGCAGCCTGCCGAGCGGGAGTCCTTTGCCCATTGGCGCGAAAGCCAGATAGCACGCGATGAGCACGAGACTGGAGACCGCGGGCGCCAGCGCAGCCCCGGCGAACCGGCGGTAGGCCTGAAGCATGCCGGTCAACACGATTGAGAGCCCGTACAGGAGCGCCTGCGGCGAGAACACCCGCAGCATGGTGGCCGTGGTAGCGACCATGTCGGCGTGCGGGCAGTGCGAGTTCGCGTTCGCCGGATTGAGGAGCGCCGCGATCGGTCCGGCCAGAGCCGCGATGATAATGGTGAGCGGGACCAGGATGACGATGGTCCAGGTGATCAGTGCAGAGGAGATCCTGCTAACCATGGCTTTCTCAGCCGGGTCCGTCGCAGAGCGCTCAGCCGAGCGGGCCAGTACCGGGATCATCGCGCTGGTTAGCGCTCCCCCGAGAACAAGTTCCTGGATGAGATTGGGTACTTGATTCGCGGTGACGTAGGCCGTGCCCAGGCACGTCGCACCGACCGCCTGGGAGAAGACCAGAGTTCGGGCCAGCCCGAGTATGCGTGCCAGGATCGTCAGGCTGGCGATAACCGCCGCGCCGCGAGCTATGCCAGTGGCGTCGCGGCGCAGGCGACTAGTAGCAGCCCCGGTCACCGTCGCTGATTCGGCTACGCTCTTACCCACACTGGTCCGCACGCGCATTCCTGATCGTTACCGCGCTCGCGCGGAGTCACTGTGGCTGGTTTCCGGCGGCCGCTTGTCCGCGGAAACGGCGACAGCATCCAAGGCGAGACGGGCGGACGGGGTTCAATATGGCCGAAGCATATACGGCTTGTGCGATAGCCCACATTGAAACGCCTAGCTCAGGTACCTGCCGACGCATACGCGATGCCTACGCACGCCTGCCGGGCAGCTAAGCTGCAGAACGCGATGGGAGCGATACCGGCGACTAACTCGTGGTTACCGTATTCGCCCTGACAGCGGCATTGCTGTATGGCAGTGCGGACTTCCTCGGCGGCATGGCCACAAGACGGGCTCGGGCACTCTCGGTGCTGCCTGCCTCGGCGCTTGCCGGGCTGCTGATAGTCCTGATTGCCGCAGTGGCGTCCGGCGGGCCTGTCAGGCTACCGGGCCTGGCCTGGGGACTTGCGGCTGGCGCGGTTGGCGGTTCCGGCCTGATCGTCTTCTATGCGGGGCTTGCCGAGGGCCCGATGTCGATCGTCGCGCCCACCTCGGCCCTGGCCGCGACTGTGCTGCCGGTGGCCTTCTCGGTGACCGACGGCGAACGGGCCAGCTTGTCCGTTTACGCTGGCGCTCTGATCTGCCTGGCGGCCATCGTGCTGGTGAGTTCCGCAGGCACGCCGGCCGGCGACGATCGCAAGCCAGCCGGGTTGCTCGACCGCCTGGCCGGGCGGGGCGTCCACGTACGTGCCATCGGATACGGACTCGCGTCCGGAGTGACCTTCGGCCTGTTCTTCATCTTCCTTAAGAACGGCGGCCAGTCCGGGGCGCTGTGGCCGGTTGCTGCCGCGCGGCTGACAGGTTTCATGATCATCGTCGCCGCGGCGACGGCGACGCGGACCAGGCCCATCGTCGCGGGCGGCGGCGCCCGGCTGCTATTGGCGACATTCGGCTCCGGCCTGCTCGACGCCACTGCCAACGTTTGTTACGTACTGGCGACCCGGGCTGGTCTGTTCGGCCTCGCGGTCGTCCTGACCTCTTTGTATCCCGGCATAACGGTCTTGCTCGCAAGGCTGGCGCTGGGCGAGCGGCTGCGCCCGATCCAGCTGGGCGGCCTGCTGCTTGCCGGACTCGGCGTGATTCTGGTAACTGTCTGATCCAGCGGCGGGGGCCAGCGCCCGGACAAGCTCGTGCGGCCGGACGTCAGCGGACTGTCATCCGGCCGCACGAACCCCGGGGAAGGGGCAAAGCGCCGACGCTCAGAACTCGTCCGCGAGGGCGGTCGGTTCGCTGTCCTCCATGTCGTCTGCGCTCGACGGGAAGAGCATCCCACAAATGAGCAGGTAAAGCTGCTCAGGGTACGGAATAAACTCGACGTTTCGCAGTGCCTGATCCTGTCCGGCCGACTCCACGATGAACTCGCCATAGCCAAGCAGCCGTCCGGGGAAGGACCTCTTGAAGCTCATGTCGGTGACTTTGGTCAGCGGCATCATGTTGACCCGGCGGGTCAGAAAGCCGCGGGTGAGCAGGAGTCGCTCGCTGGTCACCACGAAATAGTCGACTGACCAGTTCAATACCTTCCACACCAGGCGCAGCAGCAACACAAGCCACGCACCCCACAACACCGCGGCCGGTATGCCCCGCACCACGGTCGCGCTGAGTATCCCGGCAAGAAGCAGACCGCCGAGGGTCAGCGCGCTCGCCGGGATCAGTACTGCCGGATGCTGCCGCACGGTAGCGACCTGCACCTCTCGCGGCAGCAGGTACTTGTCGATCGCCACGGACGATCCAGACGAGGAGTTAGGCTGGCGCATCTCTACAGCTTGTTCACGAAGCGTGACATCGAGTTGCCCGCGGACTTCAGCCCGTTAAAAGCGTGCTGGAGGAAATTTGCAGCCCCGGACGGGTCAGTGGCCAGGTAGTACACGATAAAAATAACGATTGCCCAGGTGATGACCTTCCGCAACACGTGATCACCTCCCTCATGATGCCGCAGTAGGTCGCTACCGCGAGTGAGCAAGTCGTCCGATAAGCCTGTGACTTCAGCATAGCTCAGCGCAATTTGCCGACCAATGACTACTAACCCCAAGTAACCATACGGGATTCGGCGGACATCAAGTTGCCGGCGCGCGGTGGGCGCGCCGGCAAGCCAGGCAGGTTCGCGCGGCAGCACGCCCGGCCTGGGCGCTCGAGGCAGCCGGGTGCACGATCGGTGCACGCAAAGCCGGAGAGTCTGACACCATTTCCCTTCTAGATCCCAGCTAGCGGGGTGCCGATGACCGATGTGAGCCCGAGCGACTTCGCAGTCGTCATCTACCGGGAGGATGACGTCTGGGAAGCCGAGGTCCTGCCAACGGCGCTTACCGAGAACCTGGATGGCCTGATACTGGCATTGCGCCAGCAACCGGGCATCGGCGGAGCGATTGGCCTGGCTGCCGTTGGTGATGACTTTTTCGTGGCATTGCGCGTGCTTGGTAGTCAGGTCTCCGTGTTCTTGTCTGACGTCACCGCCTCGGTGGACTGGCCGCTCGCCCGCCAGGTGCTCGACCACCTTGATATCCCTGTTCCCGAAGATGAAGACCTTGATCAGGTGCTGCCGGTCGGGGATATGTCGATCTTCGCCGACTTGGGCGTCGACGAGATGGAGCTCGGTGCTCTCTCCGGCGACCTTGACCTGTTCCCTGATGAGGTGCTGGCCAGCCTGGCGCGGCGGATCGGGTTCGGTCAGGCGCTGGAGCGCGCGCTGGACTCGGCTATCGGCGCGTTATAGCCGGGCAACCCGATGAGCGGCTATCTGGCCAGTTTCGAGCCCGCGATGCGACAGGCCATCGCGGAGGCGAGGGCCGCCGGGGCGGACGTGCCAGTGGGCGCCGTCGTGCTTGATGCCGGCGGCTCCGTCATCGGCCGCGGCCGGAATGAGCGCGAGGGCAGCGCCGACCCTACCGCGCACGCCGAAATACTGGCATTGCGTGCTGCGGGCGTTTCCCGCGGGAACTGGCGGCTTGATGGCTGCACTCTTGTAGTCACGCTTGAGCCCTGCACGATGTGCGCGGGAGCACTGCTCGCCGGACGGGTCGGTCGGTTGGTTTACGGGACCGACGATCCGCGCGCGGGCGCTGCAGGCTCGGTCTGGGACGTGCTTCACGATCCCCGCCTCGGATCGCCGGTGGAAGTCGTAACGGGCGTGCTGGCCGCTGAGTGCGCAGCGACGCTGCGCGGCTTCTTCGAGGAGCGGCGCTAACCAACCCGCGGTCCGCCGCAGGTTTGTCTCAGGTAGGCTCGGCTGCGGTGGAGTCGCCTAGTGGCCGAGGGCGCACGCCTCGAAAGCGTGTGATGGGGCAACTCATCCGTGGGTTCAAATCCCACCTCCACCGCCACTGACCTGCAGAAACCGCTGCATACCCGGCGCGGGTATGCACGCAAGTTCCAGGGTTCTAGTCTCACTTTCAGGCTCAAATTAGTCTCAGTTTGCGCGGCCTTCGCGGCGGGATGGGTGCCGATCGGCGCTGCCTTGGGCCGTTCACGACAGCGAACCCCGGCCTCCTTGATGACCGCCATCACTTCGGCGACCACGCTGCCAGCGGCGTTCACGGTCGTCCGTGCAGTTAGCGGGGTTGCTCGCAGGATGGCTGGGCGAAAGCTGTGGCTCGCGTCGGTCTGTTGCGCTGGCCACCGGAGGACGGCTCGGCCGCGGCTGCCGGGTGCCCGCGTGGGGGTTGGCAAGGCTATGCGCACGTCCTCGAATCGTGCGCACGTCAGGCCCGAGCACAGCCGGAGCCGGGGCATTATTGCCAAAGGCGGATGGTTCGCGCAGGCACCACGCGTCTGCTGTTATGCGCGCCTCGCATAAGTTATGCGCCGAGCAGTGCAGGCTCGCCATGTTGCCGCATAACTTTGCGTAAGAGGAGGCCGTGCAATGGCGGTGCCACCGGGCGACCGGGCACCGCTGGGCAGCGAGCTGATGCGTGCTGCCAGAGTCTGCGGCGTGATGTGGCGGGCGATGGGGACCATGGAGAACAGTGCGGTCAGATCCGCGTGGGCCAGCCTCAGCTGGTAGGTCAGCCTGGTGGCACCGGGTCGGACGTAATCACGGTAGGCACCGGCGACCCGGTGAGACTTGCGACGGTCGACGCCGATTATACCGAGCCTGCCCCGGCGCTTGCGCAGGTGCCCGGTGCTCGGCCCGGCGACGATCAGCGCCCGCGGTGGGCGAGGGATCCGGCCGGTCTCAGCGGCGTTACGCGGCCCGAAGACGTTGAGCACCAGGGTCGCCGACCGGCCCGTCAGCGACAGGGGCTGCCAGACGTCCGCGCCCAGGGCGGCCGCCCGCCGCGCCGGAGTGGCACCAAACGGGACGATGCGAAACTGGCATGACTACCCTCAACCCGAAGCGGTGAAGTGCAGAAGGGAACCGGCCCTGACCGACAGGACTTCCTGGATCGCCGAACGGCGGCGGATCAACGAGCACCGGATGGATACGCTCTTCGCGCCGGTGTACGACGCGAACTGGGGCAGGATCAATCCGTCACATCGCGCGATGATCACGCGGTTCCTCGGCCTGTGCCCGGCGTCCCCGCGCGTCCTCGACGCTGCCTGTGGTACGGGCAAGTACTGGCCGATGCTGCAACAGGCCGGCGCCCAGATCGTGGGGGTTGATCAGTCAGGCGGCATGCTCCGCCAGGCCGGCACGAAGTTCCCGGACGTGCTCGTGCAGAGGCTCGGCCTTCAGGATCTGTGCTTCGTCGCCGAGTTCGATGGCGCGATCTGCGTGGATGCCATGGAGAATGTCTTCCCGGAGGACTGGCCCGTGGTCCTGGCCAACCTGATCCGTGCCGTCCGTCCCGGCGGTCCGGTGTACCTGACCGTTGAACTGGCCGAGGACGACCTGGAGGACGTCTACGCGAGCGCCCTCGCCGCTGGTGAGCCCGTCGTTCCCGGTGAGTACCTGAAGGACGGCGGATACCACTACTATCCAGAGCTGTCACAGGTCCGGGACTGGGCCGACACGGCAGGCGCCGCTATCGTCGCCGACTTGACCACGGACGGCTACTACAGCCTGCTGCTCAGAGGACCCGGGCCGACGCTGTGCAAGTAGGTTATTCCGGTGCTCCTCCCCGTTCTCACGACTTCCCGCCTCCGCCTGGCTCCGGTACGCGATGAGGATCGAGATCTGCTGCGCGCTCTCAACTCCGACGAGGCAGTGATGCTGAACCTGACAGGCCGGGCCTTGACTTACGACGAGAGTGACGCCGAATGGGCGCACAGGCTCGGCGAGCGATCGGACGCTACCCGGGGCCTTGGGTACTGGGCCGGCTGGTTTGGCGGCGCCTTCGCGGGCTGGTGGGGGCTCGGGGCGTGTTCGTGGGATGCGACGACTGCGAACCTCGGCTACCGGCTCGTGGCCCGGTGCTGGGGAAAGGGACTCGCCACGGAAGGTAGCGCGGCCCTGCTACTGCATGCGTTTGGTGCCGTGCGGATGGATTCGGTCTGGGCGTCGACAGCCCAGCAGAACCTGGCGTCGCAGCGTGTGCTGGTGAAGCTGTCGATGCGATATCTCGGGATCCAGTACGGGCAGTGCCAGTACAAGATCACATCGGAAGAGTGGTCGGCCGTTGATAATGGGGTGCCGGTGCCGTCATGGCGTCGCGGTCGCCGACGCCGTTGACGTAGTCCCAGCCGGGATTACCGCAGACCGGGCACCTGGATAAGGATGACGCCGCGGCCGTGACACTCGTAGCAGGCCAGCCCGTTGACGCCTCCTCAGTCCCGGCAGGGCTCGGCCTTTGCGCGGCCAGGCGGGTTAACTGCGGGCTCCGCCATTCGGGCCTCCTCGCAACGACATCTCGAGTCCAAGGATGCACCCGCAGGTCGTCAGGCCTCGGCTTCTCGTTCGGCGGCAAGCGCGAGGATCCGATCGGAGAGCGGGACGGGTGTCCCGAAAGCATGTCCTCTACTTTGATTCGTCTCGCTCGATGCGTCTGCGATCGACTTCGGCCTGGCGCTGGCGGTTGTACTCAGCAACCTTGCTGACCTCAGCACAGCTGCTCGAGCTGCTCGCAATCTACGGTGAGGCCGCGTATTTTCAGTGCCTGCCGCTCTTGGGCCTGGTGCCCGGCCGAAACCAGTCATCGCGACGCGAGGACGTCTGAGTTCCGGCGATTTGCATCTATGCGATC
>Ga0335075_10015115_pt1 | contig 11572 bp, 9 predicted proteins | sample Lox_Sample_24_FD_206723 | JGI IMG/M metagenome (GOLD analysis project Ga0335075, IMG submission 206723) | Soil microbial communities from Loxahatchee National Wildlife Refuge, Florida, United States - Lox_Sample_2.4 | ecosystem: Environmental > Terrestrial > Soil > Wetlands | place: USA: Florida...
TCGGGCAGCTCTGCTTTGTCTTCGACCACGCGAAATCCATACTTGAAAAAGAAGTCGGGAATGCGGGTGAACAGGCAGACGGACTGGATGCCGTGGGTCTCCGCCTCTTCAATGAGCGCGCTCAAAATACGTCCGCCGGCGCCCTGGCCCTTGGCTTCAGGCTTGACCACGATGGAGCGCACCTCAGAGAGATGCGGCCCGTAGAGGTGCAGCGCGCCGCAGCCGAGGAAGACGCCGCTGTCGGATTCGGCGACGGTGAAATCGCGGATGTTTTCGCAGATCTCAGCGAACGCGCGCTTGAGCAGCGTGCCGTCAGAGGAGAGCGAGTTCACCAGGTCGTACACGTTGGAGGCATCGTGCAACAGCGCCTTACGCACCTGCATGGACAGCCTCCGCAGCATTGGATTTTGCCAGCTCGGCAATACGATGCGCGGTGCTGTCGAGCGCCTGGCGCACGCGGCCACGTGCTGTTCCGCCGGTTACGTCATGGCAGTCGAGCGTGGCATGGAGAGCTATGGCCGCGTAAAAATCCGCACCGAACTCGGAGCCGAACTGGCGCAGCTCATCGAGCGTGAGGTCGCCGAGCTCCACACCCTTTTCAAGCGCGAAGCGGACGAGGTTGCCGATCTTTTCATGCGCGGTGCGGAAGGGAACTCCCTTGTGCACGAGATAAGTGGCCGCGGCCATGGCGTTCAGATAGCCCGACTGTGCGGCATCGTTCATGCGCTGGCGGTTGAATTGAAGCGCCGAAGTGAAGCGCGCAACCAGCGTGAGCATGGCCGGCACAAACTCAACCTGGAATGCCGGCTCCTGGGTCTCCTGCATGTCTTTATTGTAGGCCAGAGGCAAGCCTTTGAGCTGCAGCGTGACCGCTTCCGCGGCACCGTGGATGCGTCCCACTTTGGCGCGAATCAGCTCAGTCAGGTCGGGATTTTTCTTCTGCGGCATGGCGCTCGATCCGGTTGAAAATGCTTCCGGCAGAAGAACGAAACCGAACTCGGCGGTTGAGAACAGCGTGATTTCCTCAGCAAAACGGCTTAGATGCAGTCCGACCAAGGTGAGCGCTTGCAGATATTCGAGAACAAAATCGCGGTCACTGGTAGCATCCATGGAGTTGGCCGTAGGCGCCGTAAAGCTGAGCTCGCGCGCTGCAATGCTGCGGTCGAGCGCGAGCGTTGCGCCGGCTACCGCGCCCGAGCCCAGAGGGCAATAGTTGAGCCGCTCGGCGCAGTCGCGCAGCCTGCCGGCATCGCGCAGCGCCATCTCCACGTAGGCAAGCAGCCAGTGCGCAACCAGCACAGGCTCGGCCCGCTGCAGATGCGTGTAGCTGGGCATCACGGCATCGCCCGCAGTGCGCGCCTGGTCGTGGAGCGCGGCAGCCCATGCGGCCAGCCCATCGATGGCCAGAGCAGCCTGCCTGCGCACATAAAGGCGCAGGTCGGTGGCGATCTGCTCATTGCGGCTGCGGCCGGTGTGCAGCTTGCGGCCCAGCGCGCCTATCCGCTCGATCAGCTTGATCTCGACGAAGTGGTGAATGTCTTCTGCCGATTCATGATCGCGCACGAGCGCCTTGTCCGCATCGGACGAGAACTCGACAGCGATCGAGTCAAGCGCGCCACGTAACTGTTTTACTTCTTCCTCAGTGAGCACGCCTGCCGCGAAAAGGGCCGAGGCGTGTGCCTGGCTTGCGGCAATCTCCTCGTTCAGGAGCCGCCAGTCGAAGACAATCGAGCGCTGCCAGGCTTCAAACTCTTTGTCGAGCGGCTCACGAAACCGCCCTGACCACATCTTCACTTCATTGCCTCTTTCTTTGATCGAAAAACACGAGCGTTTATGCCAGGCTGGGCTCGTTTTTGAAACTCGCAGTGTTGGCAAGGCCGCCGAGCAGCAGAAGCAGCAGTGCCTTCTGCGCGTGCATGCGGTTTTCAGCCTGGTCGAAGACGATCGACTGCGGGCTGTCCAGCACCTGGTCCGTTACTTCGGCGTTGCGGCGCGCGGGCAGGCAGTGCATAAAGACAGCGCTGCTCGAGGCCTTCTGCATCAGCGCCTCATTCACCTGGAAGGGCCGGAAGATGGGTGCGCGCTTGGTCGACTCGTGTTCAAAGCCCATGCTCACGCACACATCGGTATAAACCGCGTCGGCGTTTTCAACCGCTGCCTGCGGATCCTGCAGCAACCGCACCTCGCAGCCGTTGGCCTGCGCCATCTCGCGCGCCTGGGTGACGATCTCAATATCCGGCGAGTAGCCGCGCGGAGTGGCGATGGTTACATTGGCGCCAAGCTGCGCGCCGGCCAGCATCAGCGAGTGGCACACATTATTGCCGTCGCCCACATAAGTGAAGTTGAGTCCTGTGACAGAGCCGAAGTGCTCTTCGAGGGTCATGAAATCGGCCAGCGCCTGGCACGGATGCTCAAAGTCCGAGAGCGCGTTGACCACCGGTACGCGGGAGTTTGCGGCCATCTCGGTGATGGTGTCATGCGCGTAGGTGCGCAGCACGATGATGTCGACCCAACGCTCCACGTTGCGGGCAATGTCGGCGATTGCTTCGCGCTCGCCGAGCGGCGAATTAGTCTGGTCAACAAAGATGGCGTTGCCGCCCATGGTGTTGATGCCGGTTTCAAAGCTCAGCCGCGTGCGCAGGCTGGCCTTCTCAAACATCAGCACCATCTGCTTGGCGTCGAGCGCATGGCGATACTCGCGCGGATTGCGCTTTACATCGTGGCCGAGCTTGAGGATGGCGCGCACCTCGGCGCTGGAAAGGTCGGCGATGGAACAAAGGTCTTCTCCGGCCAGCCGTGCCGCCGCTGCGAGAATGTCTGGATCTTTCTGTACAGGGACCGCCGATGCAGGCCGGTCAATAGTTGCTCTGCTAGCCACGTTGATGTCCTCCCGTGGAGAGTGCCGCAGCGTGTGCGGTGTGTTCGGTGAGAATTGCGTCAAGCGCTGCGATGGCGGTGTCGATGTGCTCGCGCTCGACAATGTAAGGCGGCAGGAAGCGCAGCACCGTGTCGCTGGTGCAGTTGATCAGGATGCGGCGCTTGAGCATCTCGGCGACAACCAGCTTGCCCAGTTCGGCCGAGTCGAGCTCGGCGGCGACCATGAGGCCTTTGCCGCGCACGTCGACGATTGCCTCATGGCGCCTGGCCAGCCCGCGCAGCTGCTGCTGGAAGTAGTCGCCGACTTCTGTCGCGTGCTGCAACAGTCCGTCTCTCTCAATCGCGTCAATCACCGCGATAGCCACGGCGCAGGCCAGCGGACCACCACCGAAGGTAGTTCCGTGCATGCCGGCGTGGATGGCGCGCGCGACATCCTCCGTGCACAACACTGCTCCGAGCGGAATGCCGCCCGCAAGCGGCTTGGCCAGCGTAGTGATGTCGGGCTGAATGCCGTAGTGCTGATAGCTGCACCACTTGCCGGTGCGGCCCATGCCGGCCTGAATCTCGTCGACGACCAGCAGCGCGCCGGTGGAGTTGGCGAGTGCGCGGGCTTCGGCGAAAAACTCCTGCGTGAGCGGACGAATGCCGCCTTCGCCCTGGATGGCTTCGACCAGAATGGCGCAGACTTCGCTCGAAAACTTCGCGCGCAGATCGGCAACATCGTTGAAGCGCACAAACTCCACGCCGGGGACCACGGGGCCAAAGGGCTCGCGGTATTTTGCCTTGTACGTAGTGGACATGGAGCCGAAGGTGCGGCCGTGAAAGCTCTGATCGAGCGCCAGAAATTTGGTGCCGACCTCTACGCCTTCGCTCCGCTTGAGACCGGCGTAAGCGCGGGCCAGCTTGAGCGCGCCTTCCCAGGCTTCGGTTCCGGTGTTCGAGAAGAAGCAGCGGTCAAGGCCGGTGCGCTCGGTAAGGCGCAGCGCCAGTTCCGCCTGGCCCTCGTGATAGAAGAGGTTCGAGGTGTGGATCAGCGCGCGGCTCTGCTTTGCGATAGTTTCTTCGATCACCGGATTGCCGTAGCCGAGCGCATTGACGCCGATGCCGCTGAGCAGGTCGAGATAGCGCTCGCCCTGCTCGTCGATAATGTGAACGCCCTCGCCTTTTACGAACAGGATTGGATTCCGCTCGTAGGTGGAGAGCAGGAGCCGCGACTCCGCGGCGCGAATCTGATCGAGTTTAGTCAATTGATTTCTCCTCAGGCGACCATGACTTCAGTGCCATGGGCTACGCGCGAGCTGCACAGGTCGGGCAACGAGCCGGCAGCTTCGGCGGGCAGAATTCTTACACGCTTTACGCCATTCAAAAGCGCCTCGCGGCAGGCAGCCAGTTTGGGCAGCATGCCGCCGGAGATCACTGCGCTTCGGGCCATCTCCGCTATCTGGTCGATCGACAGCCATCGCAGCACCTCGCCGTTCGCTCCTTTGACGCCGGGCACGTCGGTAAGGAAGACGAGCGCGTCGGCGCGGCAGGCAACGGCGCAGGCTGAGGCCATTTCGTCGGCGTTGATGTTGTAAAACTCGCCGTCAAAGCCGAGCGCCATGGAGCAGAGCACCGGCACGCCGTTCAACTGCCAGATGGCCTCGATCCAGCGTGGATCGCTGGCGGCAATTTCGCCCACATAGCCGAGATCGGGTGCCGTGCGCTTTTTGCGCGCGCGAAACAGCAGGCCGTCTCCGCCCGAAAGCCCGACAGCAGGCTGGCCTTGCGCGCCGAGAGCGGCCACCAGGCTCTTGTTCACCTTGCCGGCAAAGACCATCAGCGCCGCGTCGCGGGTTTCGGCGTCAGTCACGCGCAGCCCGTCGATAAATTCGCTCTGCTTCCCAAGCGCCTTGAGCGTGCGGGTCAACTGCACGCCGCCGCCGTGCACCACGGCCACCTGGTTGCCGTCGCGCACTAGGTCGACGATGGCGCGCACGCAGCCGTCGAGAAGCGCCGGAGTCTCGAGTCCCGCTCCGCCTAATTTGACCACATACTTCATTCAAGCCCCTCCGACTCGCCCCATCCACTCACGACATTCAGATTCTGAACAGCCTGACCCGCAGCGCCTTTCAACAAATTGTCAAGGCAACTGACGATGACCGCGCGGCGACCGCTCGGGTCGAGCTGAAATCCGATGTCAGCATAGTTGGTGCGCACCACGTATTGAATCTGCGGCAGCGATTTTTCGTAAAAACGCACCATCGGGCTGGCCGCAAAAAACTCCCGATACACTTGGGCCACCGAGTCGCGCGTCTGCGCACTGTTGAAGCGCACATAGATCGTAGACAGGATGCCACGCGGGATGGGCAGCAGGTGCGGCGTAAAGACGATCTCGCCCGCAGAGAGCCCAACCTGCTCCAGCAGCTCGCCGGTGTGGCGATGGCCGAACACGCTGTACGCAGAAAGATTGTCGGCCGCGTACATGAAGTGCGTTTTGGCCGAAGGCGCCTTGCCCGCTCCGCTCACGCCGCTCTTCGCGTCGGCAACAATGCCCGCGCTCAGATCGATCAGTCCGGCAGCCACGAGAGGCTTGAGCGCCAGAATGACCGACGTGGAGTAGCAGCCGGGATTGGCGATGAGCTTTGCGCCGGCAATCTCGGCGCGATGCAGCTCCGGCATGCCATAGACGGCCAGCGTCTGCGTGGCAACGGCTGCAGCGGAGCCCTCGTCTTCAAAGGCGTAGATTGAGCGATTGGATGCTTCAGTGAGCCGCCATGCGCCGCTCAAGTCAATCACACGTATGCCGCGCTCCAGCGCCTCTGGAACCCATGCGCGCGACTGCTCGTGCGGCGTGGCCAGAAACAGAACTTCGACGCCGCGTTCAGCCAGCAGTTCCCACGTGAACGGTTCCATGCGCAGAGCGCCACTGCCGTTTTTGTCGGCGAGCTGTGGATGAATCTCAGTCAGCGGAGTGCCGCCGCGCGCGGCTTCTTTCTCGTCGAGCCGCCCGGCGAAGACCGGCGGCCGGCCCTTCAGGCGCGGATGATGCAGCAGCAGCCGCGCCAGCTCCGCGCCGGCGTAGCCCGTGACCCCGACCACTGCGGTTTGTACGCTATTTTTCATGATTCGAGCAGAGTCCTTATGCGGCCTTCCACGTCGCCGGCTTTGCGCTGATCGATGCAGATCACCAGCACGGTGTCGTCGCCGGCGATGGTGCCCACCACCTCAGGCCAGGCTTCATGATCGAGCGCGGCCGCCACCGGCTGCGCGCCGCCCAGCACCGTGCTTACCACCACCTGATTCATGGCCTGGCGCACGCGCAGGCCGAAGCTTTCGAGCATCTCGTCAAAGGACGGCGGGCCGTCATCTTCGACTTGAGCGGCATGAATCCCGTTTCCGTTCGGCAGCGCATAGCCGCCCGGTCCCTTGGAGAGCCGCAGCTCGTGGATATCGCGGGAGAGCGTGGCCTGGGTCACATGGATGCCGCGCCGGCGCAGCTTGCGGCGCAGCTCATCCTGGCTGGCCACCGGCGAGCTTGAAACCACGTCACGAATTGCGTCCAGCCGCTGTGTTTTCATAGTAAAATTTCGAAAGCGCCCGCCAGAAAAATCGAAGGCGCGGTCCGCTGGGCGGAAACCGCGCTCGAATAAATATACAACATCTGTGAATAAGTATACAAGAAAAATTCACCCCGATCTGGAGTGAAAACCGTTCGCGCTTGAAGGCTACAGCGTCAGGGCTTTTTTGCGGCGTTTTTCCTTGTACATCGCGTGGTCGGCTTTGGCCAGCAGCTCTTGCATCGACTCGTGCCGGAGCGATTCCGAGGTCACATATCCCACGCTCAGGCTGAGTGCCGGGCCCGTGCTGTTGGCTGCGTTGCGGCGCGCGACGGACTCTTCGATGCGCTGCGCGGCGAGGGTGATTCCGGCTTGCGTAAACTGGCCGGCTACAGCGAACTCGTCGCCGCCGATGCGGCCCACTACGTCCGACTCCCGGAACGATGACTTGAGAATCTTAGCTGTCTCGACCAGAAAGTCGGAGCCGGCCTGGTGGCCGAGCGTGTCGTTGGTGCTCTTCAGGTTGTCGAGATCGATGAAGAGCACGGAAAACGAGAGATTGGATCGCCTAGCCATGCGCAGAGCCTGCTCGGCCAGCAGGCGAAAGCCGCGGAGATTGTAGAGATCGGTCAGCGCGTCGCGCAGCGACAGGTCGTGAATCTCCATCTCCATGCGGTTGATGCGCCAGGCCAGGAACAGGAGCAGCGCGAAGGAGAGCATGACGGCGAGTGAGGCCAGGATGGCCGTGGTGTACTGCGGCGGCATGCGATGCAGATCGATAAAACGCGCGCGCATGCCTTCGCGCAGATAGGGCAGCAGCAGCAGCACCGGTGAAAGGCCGCGCGCAATGTTGCTGCCAATGCCGCGCCCAAGCAGGATCGAGAACACGCCCTTTTCCGCTTTGCGCAGAAAGATCACGGCGGTGAGCAACAGCAGGGAAATCACGGTCCACCAGGATGTTTCCACGGTGGACGAGGGGCCGAAGACATGAGTCACAGCGAGAATATGGCCCGATACCAGAACCAGCACCAGCAGAACCAGGCAAAAGACCAGGGCATCGCCGGCCGCAACGGCAGGCTGCTTGCGCGTCTGGATCGTCAGCAGGGAGACCGCGAGAAGCGCGAATCCCCCCGCGGTCTGCGGCAACATTCCGTTGGCAAGCGGAAGGCTGACGCCCAGGGAGACAGGGAACATGTGCGCGCAGAACACCGCGATGGAGAAGAGCGCAGCGGCGGCGGCAAGCACGGCGCCGAGCCGGCGAAGGCGGATCGAGTCTTGCTCGAAGGAGAATCGCAGACCGAGAGCGCAGCACAGCGAGGCAAATGCCGGTTCCAATTTCATCAGGTGCCAGTTGTGCGGAAGACTCAGGCCCGCCGCGAGCGCGAGCCAGCCGATCAGATTCAAAGCAACGAGAAGAACGACGGCGGTCAGCGCTGCGCGTTCCACCCGCGCCAGCTTTTCGAGCGTGGCGGAATCGGGTTCAGTTGGTTGCAGGGCCGGGATAAATGTTGGCATGGTTCAAAGGCACAGCTCGGCGTTCTGGTTGCAGAGTCGCATCGTGTGGTTCTTGGGTCCAGTCTACCGCCGAACCGGGGTTGACCGGAGCCGGAAATTCACAGATTTTTCATCGCTGACCCAACTGGCTCACTGCTCTTGGCGAGACTGTCGGGCGCAGGGCACTGCGCCGTGCAGGCGCTTTCCAGCCCGGCGCTGTTACACTGCCGAATGGCTGGCATTGCTTCGCGCCGCGGACGGCCCACTGCAACCCATGACAACGACTCCGATTGCAACCATCAACGACCTGTTTCTACGCGTGGCCGCAGCACGCAACCCGCGCGCCGTGCTGTGGCAGGACGGGTTCGGCCAGTGGCAGCCCATCTCCTCTGACCAGATCTACCAGCGCGTTCGCGCCCTTGCGAAGGCCTTTCTGGCCTGGGGCGCGCAAAAGGGCGACCGCATTGCGCTGGTCGGCGAGAACCGTTGGGAGTGGGCGGTCACCGATTTCGCCGTGCTGGCGATCGGCGCGGCGGATGTGCCGATCTATCCCACGCTGACCGGCGAACAGACGGCCGCGCTCATCAGGGATGCCGGCTGCCGGATCGCTGTGGTTTCAACCCGCCAGCAGTTCGACAAACTCAACGCAGTGCGGGCGCAGACCCAGCTCCAACACATCGTAATCATGGATGCTCCGGCTCCCGAGGGCGCAGTTGCAATGAGCGAGCTGCTGGCCGGCGCCGATGCCTTGGGTGGGGACCGCGATCCGGTCTTCGACGTCCTGGCGCGGGCCGCGCAGCCGGCAGACCTGGCCACGCTCATCTATACGTCGGGCACAACCGGCGAGCCGAAGGGCGTAATGCTCACCCACGGCAATATCGCTGCCAATCAGAACTGCGCCACCGTCGCGTTTTCCTTTGATAGGACTGACGCGTGCATCTCGTTTCTGCCGCTCTCGCACATTACGGCCCGTGCGCTGGACTACGTGATGTATGGCGCCGGGGCGCAGGTGGCCTATTGCTCGCAGTTCGACAAGCTGCCCACCGCGATGAAAGAGGTGCGCCCGACGGTGATCGTGGGCGTTCCGCGCGTCTATGAGAAGATTCGCCAGGCGGTTGAGCAGAAGTCGTCTGTGTCGCCCGTGAAGAAGCGCATTCTCTCTTGGGCCGTCGCCGTGGGTGCCGGCCATGTAGACGAGGTATATAGCGGCCGCCAGCCGTCTTCGCCACTCTGGAAGCTGGCCCGCAAACTGGTCTACGCGAAGGTGCGCGAGGCATTCGGCGGACGGGTGAAGGTATTCATCTCCGGCGGAGCGCCGCTGGGCATGGACACGTCGCGCTGGTTTGCCTCGGTCGGCATTGCGCTGTGGGAGGGCTACGGGCTTACCGAGACTTCGCCGGTGATCTCGCTCAACACGCCCGTGAAGCAGCGCATGGGCTCGGTGGGGCCGGTTACCCCGAACGTCGAGGTGAAGTTCGCTGAAGACGGCGAGCTGCTGGTTCGCGGTCCGTCGGTCTTTGGCGGTTACTGGCAAAAGCCGGAGGCCAATGCCGAGTGTTTTGACGCCGAGGGATGGTTCCGCACCGGCGATATTGCGGCTATGGATGCGGACGGTTTCCTTTACATTACGGATCGCAAGAAGGAGCTGCTCAAGACATCGGGCGGCAAGCTGGTGGCGCCCCAGCCAATTGAAAACAAGCTCAAGAATTCCGTGATGGTGGGCCAGGCGGCGCTGGTGGGTGACAAGCACAAGTTCATCTCCGCGCTCATCTCACCCAACTTTGCGGCTCTCGAACCCTGGGCGCGGCAGCAGGGAATCGACGCCGGATCGCGTACGGCGCTGGTGGCCGATGATCGCGTGATTGCGCTCTACGGCCAGTTGGTAAGCGAAGTAAACAGCAGCCTGGCGAACTTTGAGACGCTTAAGCGGTTCCGCGTGGTGGCGGAGGAGTGGACGCAGGAGACCGGCGAGCTGACCCCTTCAATGAAACTCAAGCGTCGGGTCATTACGGAACGATACGCGGCCGCGATCGCCGAACTCTACGCGGACGAAGCAACCGCACACGGCGAATCGGCGAGCTGATGCGCCACAGGCCGCGGCGGAAAAGCACCCGCTTGGTCCACATAATTTGCAATCCGCGGAAGAACGGCGCGCCCCACGCGCCGACCGCGAGAATGGCGCCGAACACTACGACCGCATCGATGCTCAGCCGGCCCGAACTCGACCAGTAGGCGTCGGGCTCGAGGTTGAGCCACAGGGCAAACTCGTCGAGTGTGAGTGCGGCGCCCACGCCGTAGCTCACAGACATCAGGCGGCTCATAAAAATGGACATGGGCGAGTGCGAGCGGCCCAGGTCCAGGAGCCATCCGTAGCCAACCAGCAGCAGGATGAGAATTCCCCACACAAGGTGGTGAATGTGCAGGCCGCGTACTACCACCCACTGAAAATGTCCTTCGTGATTCACGATGCGATGAACCAGGATGCGGACTCCGGCAAAGGTGATCAGGAAGGAGACCGAGGCAATGAACATGCGGCGGCGCGGGCGGTCTGGAATGGTGGTGCGGATGAGAAAGCCAAGCCGCGTCAACTGCAGCAGTACCAGCAATACGACAAAGACCAGGCTGACGAATGCCAGCAGCAGCAGTGCTCCACTTCCGGGCATGTTCTTATTGAATCATCCCGGCGCGCTCAAGCGGAGGAAATACACAGGCCATGCGTCGCCGCATTGTTAACCCGATCGTCCTTTCTCTTCATGACGGCGGAGTACACTGTGTAGGGCGTCGAGTGCGGCGCGCCGTTTCCGGGATCGCTTCCCGGCCCATTGGAAATTTACGAGGAGACTTTCACGATGCGAGTTGCTTTATTGACCGGCGGCGGCGATTGCCCCGGATTGAACGCGGTGATCTACGCGGCTGTCAGAAAAGGGATCAATCACTACGGAGACGAGTTCATCGGTTTCCTGAACGGCTGGCGTGGAGTGCTCGACAACAACTTTATTCCGCTCACGCTCGAAAATATCGATGGCATCCAGTTGAAGGGTGGAACCATTCTGCACTCCTCGCGGACCAACGTGAAAAAGATTCCCGGCGGCATTGAAAAGGTGCAGGAGGTGCTGAAGATCAACAAGATCGATGCGCTGATTGCACTGGGAGGCGACGATACCCAGTCGGTGACGCTTTTCCTGAGCGAAAACGGCGTGCCCTCGGTCGGCGTTCCCAAGACGATCGACAACGACATCAATGGAACCGATGCAACCTTCGGCTATGACACGGCGGTGATGATCGCCACCGAAGCTGTCGACCGCATTCACACCACAGCCGATTCGCACAATCGCGTGATTGTCATCGAAGTGATGGGCCGCGACGCCGGCTGGATTGCTTATGCTTCGGGCGTTGCCGGCGGCGCGCATGTAATTCTGGTTCCCGAGCGGGAGATCGATATCGACCATGTGTGCAAAGTGCTCAAGTACAACTACGACCACGGCAAGCACTACGGCGTGGTGGTGGTGGCCGAGGGCTGCCATCTGCCCGAAGTTGGCCAGGTCGTCGGTTCGGCGCAGGTGGACTCGTTCGGCCATGCGCGGCTCTCCGGCATCGGCGAGGCCCTCGCCGAGCTCATTGAGAAGAAAACCGGCTACGAGACCCGCTCAGTGAACCTGGGC
>Ga0335075_10015116_pt1 | contig 11572 bp, 9 predicted proteins | sample Lox_Sample_24_FD_206723 | JGI IMG/M metagenome (GOLD analysis project Ga0335075, IMG submission 206723) | Soil microbial communities from Loxahatchee National Wildlife Refuge, Florida, United States - Lox_Sample_2.4 | ecosystem: Environmental > Terrestrial > Soil > Wetlands | place: USA: Florida...
GGTGCCGGTGCCCGTCCTGCGGGTCAAGCCCGACGGGACAGTCGACGAGTTCGGCCCGGCCCTGCGCAGTCCCAACGGGATCGTGGTCACGCCCGACCACCGAGCCGTCATCGTGGCCGAACCGGGTGGCGGCAAGCTGCTCAGGTACGAGCTGGACGACAACGGCGAACTGGCTGGAGTGTCCGTCTTCGCGGAGCTGGAGCCGACACCAGATCATCCGCACGGCGTCGTTACTCCCGACGGCATCTGCCTCGACGCCGACGGCGCGGTATGGTTCGCCGATCCGACGGCCCATCGCGTCGCCCGCGTCCGCCGCGGCGGCGAGATCACCGACGTCGTTCCGTTCCCCGTGGACGTGTACCCGCTGGCTGTGGCGCTGGGCGGTGACGACGGACGGTCCCTCTTCGTGATGGCGACTCCGGACATGGACTTCTACGCCCCGCGCGGCGGAGCGGGGCAGGGTTACGCCGCGGTCAGGCGCGTCACGGTGCCCGCCGCCGACCGATCCGCCACATGAGGGAAGGAACCAGCGACCGGATGGACGACGAAACGCTCGCCCGGCGGGTAGAGGCGTTCCTGGACGCGCACGACCCGGGCGACCGGATCGCGTTCCGCGGCGCGCAGTTCGACGCCGGACTGGCCTGGGTGCACCACCCCGAAGGCTGCGGCGGCCTCGGCCTGGCGCGCGCGCAGCAGCCAGTCGTCACCCGGACGTTCATCGCGGGCGGGATCCCCCCGATGGAGATGGCGGCCAATCCGATCGGACTCGGGATGGCGGCACCGACTCTGATGGCGTGGGCACCGCCCGGGCTGCGGGACGCGTCGCTGCGGCCGATCTTCACAACCGAGCACATCTGGTGCCAGATGTTCTCCGAGCCCTCAGCGGGCTCCGACGTCGCGGGGATCAGCACGCGTGCGATCCGCGATGGCGAGGACTTCGTCGTCAACGGCCAGAAAGTGTGGACGACGCTGGCGCACAAGGCCCGTTACGGGCTTCTGCTGGCGCGGACCGACCCTGATGTCCCGAAGCACCGCGGACTGTCCTGCTTCGCGGTGGACATGCACAGTCCTGGCATCGACGTGCGGCCCCTGTTCCAGCTAACCGGCGATGCCGAGTTCAACGAGATCTTCCTGACCGACGTCCGGGTGCCGGCGGCGCGCCTGCTCGGCGCCGAAGGCGACGGCTGGCGGGTCGCGACGACCACCTTGATGAACGAGCGAGTCTCGCTTGGCGCCGCGTCAGGAACGGTGAAGCGCACCCCGGCCAGGGAACTGCTCGACGAGTGGCAGCGGGTGCGTGCGTCATGGCCGGCCGTCGAGTACCAGAGCATGCGCTGGCAGGTCGTCGAGCACTGGGTGGAGGCCGAGGTCCAGCGGCTGCTGACCGCGCGGGCGGCCGCCATGGCCCGGGCCGGCCAGCCGGGACCCGAGGGTTCGATCGCCAAGCTGGCCAGCACCGAGCTGGGACAGCGGCTCGCCAGCCTGCTGCTGGACCTGCAAGGGGCCGAGGCGATGCTGCACAAGGACGGCTATCCGATGGCGCGCAGCGAAGACGACATGACCATGACGTCGCCGAGCAAGCGGTACCTGCGCAGCCGTGCCTTCACCATCGAAGGCGGCACCTCCGAGGTCATGCGCAACATCCTCGGCGAACGGATGCTCGGCCTGCCGCCGGACATCCGCCTGGACAAGGACGTGCCATGGAGCAAGATCCCCAAGTAGGAACGGAAGCCAATGGAATTCGAGAACCTCGTCGTCGAGGTCGACGGCCCGGTCGCGACGATCACGCTCAACCGGCCCGACGCGCTCAACTCGCTGAGCGGGGGGCTGATGGACGACTACGCGGCCGCCCTCGCCGCGCTGAACACGGGCGACGCCGTGCGGGTGATCCGGCTGCGCGGTGCCGGACGGGCCTTCTGCACCGGCTATGACATATCAGGCCGCGCGAAGCAGCGCGACGACGTGCGCGGGACCAGTGACGCCGCGGCATTCCCCGTCACGGCGCCGGTTCCCGCCGAACCGCACATCGCGCACTTCGGGGAGGGACGGGTCTTCCTGGAGCGGGAGTTCCTGCGCGAGCGCATCGAGTACTGGCTGCGGCTGTGGAACTACCGCAAGCCGGTGATCGCACAGGTGCACGGCTACTGCCTGTCCGGGGGACTGGACCTGCTGGCGACTGCGGACATCACCTTCGCCGCCGCGGGCACGCGATTCGGCCATCCGGCCGCGCGCGGTGTCGGCATTCCCTTGCTGCTCGGCATGCTCCCGTTGAAGGTGGGCGCGAGCCGGACCAAGCGCCTCCTGTTCACCGGGGACCTGATCGACGCGGCCGAGGCCCGCGAATGGGGCCTGGTGGACTACGTGGAGTCCCCCGACGACCTCGACGCCGTCACCGCCCGCTACTGCCAGCGCGTGGCGATGCAGCCGATGGATTCGCTATCGGTGCATAAGCACGTGACCAACCGCTGGATGGAGATCATGGGCGCGCGGCTCGGCTCTTACGAGGGCGCCGAGTTCGACACGCTTTACCACACCAGCCCGGTGTACGGAGAGTTCGTCCGGCGGATCGCCGAGGGAGGCCTCAAGGCCGCCCTCGCCTGGCGGGACGACCCGTACAAGACAACCCCGGATCAGTCCTAGCGCGCGGAGGCCCTAGATGACGCTCGTCTTCACCGAGGATCACCAGGCGCTGCGGGAGTCGGTGCGCGGGTTCTTCTCGGCCCGCTCAGCCGAGAGCGACGTGCGGCGGCTGATGGGCACCGAGCCCGGCTTCGACATCGCCACCTGGTCGGCGCTGGCCAGCCAACTGGGCATCCAGGGCCTGGCGATCCCCGAGGAGTTCGGCGGGACCGGCGCGAGCGCTGCCGAGCTCGCCGTCGTCTTCGAGGAGGCCGGTCGCGCGCTGCTGTGCGGTCCGCTGCTGACGACCGTGGCGCTCGCCGCGACGCTCCTGGCCAAGTCGGGTGACACCGCGGCGCAGCGGCGTTACCTGCCTGGGATCGCGGCCGGCGAGGTCGTCGCGACCGTCGCCGTCACCGAAGATGACGGCATGTGGGCCCCGACGGGGGTGCGGACCACGGCTGTGCAGAGCGGGCAGGGCTGGACGCTTTCCGGAGTCAAGTCGTTCGTCCCGGACGGGGCCGCCGCCCAGCTGATCCTGGTTGCGGCCAGGACGGCGGACGGGATCGGGGTGTTCGCGGTCGACGGGACCGCGGCGGGCCTAGCCAGGCAGCCGCTGCCGGCACTGGACCAGACTCGCCCGCTCGCGCGGCTGGAGCTCGACGACGCTCCGGCCACCCGGATCGCGGGAGCGGACTGGACGCTGGTGCGGCGCGCCCTCGACCACGCCACGGCACTGCTGGCGGCCGAGCAGGTGGGAGTGGCCGCGCGCTTGCTTGAGATGTCAGTCGAATACGTCAAGGTGCGCAGGCAGTTCGGACGGCCGATCGGGTCGTTCCAGGCGGTCAAGCACAAGTGCGCGGACATGCTCGTCTTGGTGGAGAAGGCGCGGGCCGCCGCGTACCACGCGATCGAGGCGGCGGCGGAAGACTCGGCCGAACTGCCGATCGCGGCGGCGCTCGCGGGCGCGTACTGCGGCCCCGCGACCACTGCGGTCGCCAACTCCGCGATCCAGGTGCACGGCGGGATCGGGTTCACCTGGGAACATCCGGTGCACCTTTACCTGAAGCGCGCGAAGGGATCGGAGCGGCTGCTGGGCGGCCCGCATCGCCACCGGGCAGTCATCGCCGAACTGACAGGCGCGTGAGCGCGGGAAGGAACGAGACATGGGAGTCAACCAGCGGGTCGTCGTGCGTGTCGAGGCGCGGCGCGTCAGGTCGCGGGACCACCGCAAGCTCGGCTTGCCCGCGTTGCCGGTCGCCGGGTCGACGGCGCAGTTTCGGCAGGAGGCATCGTGACCCGCGATGTTCGGGCTGCCGGAGGCCTGGGAGAGGGCCGACGCCGCCCACGCGCGGCTCGTGGCGTCCGACGACTTCCGAAATCCACGTCAACTTCTTGAAGTTAGATCTCAATTCTAATAATTTGGCCGGTATGTGACCTGGCCAAACGCGTTTCCTGTCACGGGAGGCACCAGATGAGCGAAGGCCCGCTGGCCGGCCTGCGAGTCATCGAGCTGGCCGGGATTGGGCCCGGCCCGCACGCGGCGATGCTGCTGGCCGACCTCGGCGCGGACGTCGTCCGGATCGAGCGCCCCGGCGCGATTGCCGGCCACAGCGGCAAGCCCGACTGGGTGCTCCGCGGACGCCGGTCGGTTGCCGCTGACCTGAAGGAACCAGCCGGGCTTGAGCTGGCGCTGCGGCTGGCCGAGCGGGCCGATGTGCTGATCGAGGGCTTCCGCCCCGGTGTGGCGGAGCGGCTCGGGATCGGCCCGGACCGTTGCCTGGAACTCAATCCGCGCCTGGTGTACGCGCGAATGACGGGCTGGGGACAGCACGGCCCGATGGCCGCGCGGGCCGGCCACGACATCAACTACATCTCTCTCACCGGCATGCTGCACGCCATCGGGCCGGCCGGAGGTCCGCCGGTAGTGCCGCTGAACCTGGTGGGGGACTTCGGCGGGGGCTCCGCCTACCTGGTGATCGGCGTGCTGGCGGCGCTCACCGAGCGGCAGCGTTCCGGGGCGGGGCAGGTCGTCGACGCGGCCATCGTCGACGGGGTCAGCTCGCTTGGCCAGGCGCTCTGGTCGACGCGCGCGACGATGGGCTGGAGCGATCAGCGCGGCACCAACCTGCTCGACTCCGGTGCTCCGTTTTACGGCGTCTACGAGTGCGCCGACGACCGGCATGTCGCTGTCGGCGCGATCGAGCCGCAGTTCTACGCCGCGCTGCTGGCCGGACTAGGCCTCGACCAGGCGGACCTGCCCGCACAGCACGACCGGACCTCTTGGCCCGCGACGCGCGACCGGTTCGCTGCCATTTTCGCGACCCGTGCCCGGGATGACTGGTCAGCGGTCTTCGCCGGCACTGACGCCTGCGTGACCCCGGTGCTTTCGCTGGCTGAGGCGCCGGCCCATCCGCACCTGGCCGCGCGGCAGAGCCTGGTCGAACTGGGCGGGGTTGTCCAGGCGGCAGTGGCACCGCGATTTTCCCGGAGCGTTCCGGGCGAGCCAGCCGACCCGCCGGAGCCGGGCGCGGACATCGAAGCGGTGTTTCGCGACTGGTGCCGGAACGGAAGGTAAATCTAGTTTCAGGAGAGGTGGCGGCGGCCCATGACGGAACCGCAGCGGACCGGATTCGGCGCGAACACTACCCTAACCTGGCGCGGTGACCAGTCGCTGAGCCCTGAGGTGCGGGCAACGCTGTGTGGACCCGGGACGCCGTTTGAACGGACCCAGGAGGATGTGCTCGGCGCGCCCACGGAGGTTTTCCGGCACCGTGCCCGGAACCTGCATGAGGCCCTCGTCATGGCGGCCAAGCGGACGCCGGACCTGCCCTACCTGGTGTTTGACGGGGCTGATCGCGAGGTTTACACGTTCGCCGACGTGCACGCCCTCACCGCCGCCTACGCCAAGGTTCTCGCGGGCGGCTACGGGATCGGGAAGGGCGACCGGGTCGCGATCGCCTCGCCCAACACGCTCGAATACGTTCTGGCCTACTGGGCGACCGTGTGCCTGGGCGGCATCATGGTCGGGCTCAACGGCTGGTGGACCGCCGCCGAGATGGAGTACGGGCTGACGCTGACCGAGCCTGCCGTCGCCCTCGGGTCCCGGTCCCCGTACGACCGGCTGACCAGCACGGACGCCGTGCGGGCAGGAACCATCCCCGCCGCGCGCCTAGACGGTCTGCACGAGGCGGCGCTCGCCCTCGTCGGTACCCCCGGGGAACTGCCATCCGTCGAGATCGCCGAGGACGACCCCGCCACGATCCTGTTCACGAGCGGGACCACCGGCAGGCCGAAAGGCGCCGTAATCTCGCACCGGAACGTCGTCCACTTCACCATGTCCCAGGCGCTCAACGGCGCCGCGATGTCGATCTCGGCGGCCGGGCGGTACCGCCAGCTGACACCGGACACGCAGCGAACGGCGCTCTGCACCGGCCCGCTTTTCCACATCTCCGGCTCCTGCCTCGTGCTCGGGGCCGCCCCTGCCTCCGGCCTCAAGCTGGTGTTCGCCAGGCCCGGACGCTGGGACCCGGAAACGGCCCTGCGGCTGACCGAGCGGCACCAGGTCACCCAGTGGACCGGCGTCCCGACCCACTACTGGAAGATGCTCGATCATCCCGGCTTCGACGCCTCCCGAACCGATCAGATCACCTCGGTCGGCAGTGGCGGCGCGACTTTCGCGCCTGAACTCATGCGCGTCATCCGGGACCGGATGCCGGGGGTGATGCTGAGCAACGGATACGGAATGACCGAGACCATGGGGCTCGGGACGCTGCTGCTCGGCCCCCTCGTCGACGAGCACCCCGGCTCGGTGGGTCCGGCCGTTCCCGGCATGGCGTTGCAGATCCGCGATGAGCACGGGGCAGCGCTGCCGGAAGGCGAGGTTGGCGAGATCTGCATCAAGGGTGCCAGCGTGTTCCTCGGCTACTGGCGAGATCCGGAAGCGACCGCCGCCGCCTTGGCGCCCGGACGCTGGTACCGCACGGGCGACTACGGCCGCCTTCAGGGCGGGGTCCTGTACCTGGAAACCAGGATGCGCGACCTCATCGTGCGCGGCGGAGAGAACATCTACCCGATCGAGATCGAGTACCGCCTGGTCGAGCATCCCGACGTGGCCGACGCCTGCGTCATCGGGGTCCCGCACCAGGCCCTAGGGCAGGAAGTGAAGGCCTTCATCGTCGCGGCGCCCGGCAAGAGCCTCAGCGAACAGCACATCCGGGAGTGGGTCGCGGCCACCCTCGCCCCGTTCAAGGTGCCCGCGCACGTCGAGTTCGTCGAGTCGCTTCCGTACAACGAGACCGGCAAGGTGATGAAGCGACTCCTCAGGTAGCCGTCCCGCGGCGAGCCCAGGACACCAGATCGGCGGTCGACCTGGCCGCCTGCCCGCGGCGGGCCAGCAGGTCACTCAACGAGCCCTCGGCCTCGCGCGGGTCCGTGCCCGCCATCACCTCGGCAAAATGCGCCAGGTAGTCCTCGGCGGTGGGATTCTCGTCGACGTACCCGGCGGTGGTGAGCATCAGCATGCGCGCGGCCCGGCCCCCGCCGACGACGATCACCTCGCCACTGCACGGGCACTTCTCGTGGCTCAGCACCGCCACCAGCGGCGATACCTTCGCGGGGGCGAAAACGGTGTCCATCATGGCGGCGAACTCCTTGTCCGGCACTACCGGCATGATCGGAGTCTGCGCGACCGGCATGATGGCGTTGATCTTGATGTCGAGTCCAGGCGCGGCCTTCAGTTCGTTCGCGAGAACGCGGGTGTACGCGAGCACGCCGCCCTTGCCCGCGGCGTAGTCGCCCGTGCCGGGAATGCCGAAGACAGAGCCGGAGGACGTGTTGACGATCCGGCCGTACCCGCGCTCCGTCATTAGCGGCAGCGCCACCCGCAGCAGGTTGATGGTCCCCGTCAGGTGGACGCCCAGGACACGCTGCGTGACCTCGGGATCGTTAAGCGATCCGGCGCCTATCCCCGCGTTGTTTACCAGGATGTCCAGCGACCCCCACCGTTCGAGGGCCAGCTCCGCCATCGCCCGCGCGCTGGCCGGACTGCTCACGTCGCCGTCGTTGGCGATAGCTTCGCCGCCGGTCCCGCTGATTTCCCGCGCTACGGCGGCAGCATCACCGACGTCGTTCACCACGACTCTTGCTCCGCGCCGGGCCAGCAGCAGCGCGTGGGCCCGGCCGAGGCCCCGGGCGGCGCCGGTGACCAGTGCTACCCGTCCGTCGAAGCGGAGTTCCTCGCTCATGTCCTCAGCAATCCCTTCGGCTAACCTGCCTGCCGCCTGCTGGCGGGCGCGCACCGCCTTCGATCTTGACATCACTGAAACTAGATTTCAATATGATGGCGGGTGCCGGACGCTACGGCCGGCCAGGCGCGACAGGAGAGATTGATGAGCCCGACCCCAGGCACGGCCGTGAACCTAGCGCTGCTGCTGTTCCGGCTTACCATCGCCGTCGTCTTCCTTGCCCACGGCTGGAATCACGTTTTCGGCGGGGGGAAGATCGCGGGCACGGCGCGGTGGTTCGAGTCTCTCGGGATGCGTCCGGGAATCGTGCACGCATGGGCGGCCAGCCTGACCGAACTCGGTGCCGGCGCCCTGGTCGGACTGGGGCTCCTGACGCCGCTGGGCGCCGCGGCGGTGGCCGGCGTGATGGTCGTTGCGCTGGTGACAACCCACCTGCGCAACGGCTTCTTCATCTTCAGGCCAGGCCAGGGCTATGAGTATGTCGTCGTCCTCATCATGTGCGCGGTGGCCATCGGGGTGGTCGGCCCGGGCCAGTGGTCGGCCGATTACGCGTTGGGCATCTCGTGGCCGGACTGGGTTCGTTTCGCGGTAACGGCCGGCGCCGGCCTGGGCGGGGGCGCGGCGCAGCTGGCCGCTTTCTGGCGGCCCACCCGGCCGCAGGCCCAGGCGACGGCCTCCGCCGCCACGGCCGAATTCCGGTCGGCGTCCGCTGAGTGAGCGTCTGCCACACTAGACTGTAACGAAGTTCCCGTTCCTGCTTCAGGCGGCTTGGAGGCTGTGAGTGCTGCAGATTGCCGGACCGCCGGCGCCCGAGACGCTGCGGCGTGACCAGTTCGCGCGCCGCCAGCGCATTGTCCGTGCCGGGCTGCGCGCCCTGGCCAGCAGCGACTACGACCAGGTCAAGATTTCCGAGGTCGCGCGCGACTCTGGCGTCGCGCTGGGGACGCTCTACCGCTACTTCGCATCGAAGGAGCACCTGTTCGCGGCCGTCTTCATGGAGTGGCAGGGTGTGCTGCGGAAGAAACTCGAGAAGGAGCCTCCGCAAGGCGGCACTGAGGCCGAGCGACTCCGCGACGTGTTCCACCGCACGATTAGGGCGTTCCAGCTTCAGCCGCAGTTCTACCGGGTCGTGATGATGCTGAACGCCACGACGGACACGTACGCGGCAGACCTGTACGCCTCCGTCTCCCCGCAGTTCCGCGACACCGTGCAGACGGCGTTCACCGGGCCGTTCGACGAGGATCGCGCGGCGATTTTCAATGTGATCAACAATGTCCTGGACGGCTCCCTGCGTTCCTGGGTGATGAACCGGATGACGATTCAGGACGTCTACGGCAACGTGGACGGCGCGATCCGGCTGATCTACGAGTACCGCCCGCAGTAGTCGGCCGCCCCTACCGCGCTGGCTCGGCCGACCCCCAGACTAGAAGAAGCTTCTAGAAGATGCACGCTGGCCGGACGACCCGAGCTATCAGCGCAGGACCAGCGGATAGAGCTTACCTGTTCACGATTCCGACTTTGTATTAGAGTCTAGTTCTGATCGTGAAGCTGACGAAGATGACGAGGGTGCCCGATGACTATCGCCCTGACCAGCGACCAGCAGGATCTCGCCGCGGCGATGGCAGGGTTCACCGCTAGGCATGCACCCGTCGGCGCGACGCGCGCCGCCTTCAAGGAGCTGGCGGCGGGCGAGCCGCAGCCATCCTGGCAGGCGCTGGTCAGTCAGGGGCTGCACGCCATCCACCTGCCGGAATCAGCTGGCGGTGACGGGGCCGGCCTCGTGGAACTGGCGGTCGTCCTCGAGCAGGCGGCCTTCGGGCTGTTCCCCGGACCGCTGCTGCCCACCGTGCTGGCTGGCCAGCTGATCGCCGAGCACGCGCCCGAGGCGCTCGCCGGCCGGCTGCTGCCCGAGCTGGTGTCGGGGACGACGGCGGCGAGCGCCGTCACCGCAGCCGGACTGCGTGCCGAAAGGTCGGGCAGCTCGTGGCGGGTGAGCGGCGAGACGGGGCCGGTGCTCGGCGCGGCGACCGCGCGGATCCTGGTCCTCGGCGCCGAGACGGACACCGGCACGCTCTGGTTTGTCCTCGATGGCGACCAGCGTGACGGTGCCGAGATCACTCCAGGCGAACCCGTGGACCTGACCCGTGACGTGGCCCGGGTCAGGCTCGAAGGCCTGCCGGTCTCAAGCGGGCAGGTTCTCGCCGTCGACCTCGACCGGGTCCGTGACCTGGCCGCCAGCCTGTTCGCGGCCGAGGCGGCGGGGGTCGCCCGGTGGTGTCAGCAGAGCGGGCTGGCCTACACCAAGGTGCGCGAGCAGTTCGGCCGCACGATCGGCTCGTTCCAGGCGATCAAGCACAAGTGCGCGCGGCTGTTCGCCCGCACTGAGCTCATCACCGCCGCCGCTTGGGACGCCGCCGTCGCGCACGACCAGGATCCCGGGCAGTTCGCGCTGGCAGCGGCGGCCGCCGCGGTGCTGGCGGTTCCCGGAGCCGTCGACCTCGGCCTGGAGACCGTGACCCTCTTCGGCGGCATCGGCTACACCTGGGAACATGACGCCCACCTGTACTGGCGACGCGCCATGAGCCTGCAGTCACTGCTCGGTCCGCGCGGGACGTGGCAGCGGCGCATGGCGGAACTTGCCCGTGCCACCGACCGCCGCCACGACCTGCGGCTGGCGGACGAGCCCGCGGGGCTGCGGTCCCGGGTGGCCGAGACGCTCGCCGAGGCGGCGCCCATGACGCCGGATGAGCGGCGCCGCTTCCTCGCCGAGCGCGGCCTGGCGGCGCCGCACTACCCGCGCCCGTACGGCATCGAAGCGGGCCCGGTCGCTCAGGCCGTGATCAGCCAGGAGTTCGGCCGGGCCGGCCTGGACCAGCCCTCGACGACGATCGGCGAGTGGGCGCTGCCCACGATCTTGGCCCACGGTACCGCCGAGCAGCGGGATGCCCTGGTCGGGCCTACCCTGCGCGGCGACATCTTCTGGTGCCAGCTCTTCTCCGAGCCGGGGGCTGGTTCCGACCTCGCCTCCCTGCGCACGCGGGCCGTCAAGGTGACCGGGGGCTGGCTGCTTAACGGGCAGAAAGTGTGGACGTCGTCAGCGCATGAAGCCGACTGGGGAATCTGCCTCGCGCGCACCGATCCCGATGCGCCCAAGCACAAGGGCATCAGCTACTTCCTCGTCGACATGCGCAGCGCTGGCATCGAGATCCGCCCGCTGCGCGAGGCCAACGGCGGCTACATGTTCAACGAGGTCTTCATCACCGACGTTTTCGTCCCGGACTCCCGGCTCGTCGGCAACGCGGGCGACGGCTGGCGGCTTGCCCGCACCACGCTCGGCAACGAGCGCGTCAACATCGCCACGGGCATGGGGCGGCGGCACGACATGCCGTCCGACTACCTCGCCGCGCTCGGCGAGCAGGTCCCGGCTGAGGCGCTCGCCGAGTGCGGTGTGCTCACCGCGGGCGAGCTGGCGTTCGCCGCCATGAGCCAGCGGCTGCTGCTGCGCCAGATCGCGGGGCTTCAACCGGGCGCCGAGGCGAGTGTCCTCAAGGTCGTCGCCGCCTGGAACAGCACCAGCCTGCGCACGGCGGTACTGGGCTGGCACGGCGCCGACGCTGCCGCGGCTTGGGGTCCGGCGGGGGAGGCGGCGCAGGGTTACCTGTCGCTCCCGCCCCTGCTGATCGGCGGCGGGACGGTCGAGATCCAGC
>Ga0335075_10015117_pt1 | contig 11571 bp, 8 predicted proteins | sample Lox_Sample_24_FD_206723 | JGI IMG/M metagenome (GOLD analysis project Ga0335075, IMG submission 206723) | Soil microbial communities from Loxahatchee National Wildlife Refuge, Florida, United States - Lox_Sample_2.4 | ecosystem: Environmental > Terrestrial > Soil > Wetlands | place: USA: Florida...
TGTATGCGGCGCAACCCCGGGAAACCACTGGGACATTCACCCCCCGCAGCGCAAACGAATGCCAGCCTCGTGACCCTTCAAGAAATCTCAGAGTCACGCGGGAAAGCCTGAAATTATAAATTCTTCGTGCGGTTAATTCAGGACCCTTTTTACGTATTCAGCAAACGGCTTAATAGGGTGGTCAAAAAGCCAGTTGCCATCTTGGTTAAAAGGCATCAGTATGCGGCCATCGGCAAAACGACAGTTCTACCGTCGTAAAAACGGTATCCGGGAACAATCCCGGTAATCGAGCTTGCACGTGCCGCCGGGCCAACGAGCTCTGTGACTCCAACCACGGCGACGGGACATCGGAGCCCACCGATGCCCCTGACGGGCGCGAATCGGGGCCGCGAACAACGTCGTGGTATTCGCCGAAACGTCGTCGAGTTCTCCTCGAAGCTCCGTCGCCAGGACTCGAACCTGAACTCTCAGAACCAAAATCTGATGTGCTGCCGATTACACCACGACGGACCATGCATCAGCGGCGAGCGGCTGCGCTTGCCGTCGGCCTGCCAGTGCCGGCTGGCCGCGCGCACTGATGCCTTCGTCAGACTGTAGTGCAACCGATAACCTGATAGGCGTGGCAGCGCCGGAGAAAGAGGTGCGCGCGCCGCGCGCCAGGATGACCGGCAGCGAGCGGCGGCATCAGCTCATCGATATCGCGCGCTCGCTGTTCGCCGAACGCGGCTACGAGGGCACCTCGATCGAGGAGATCGCGCTCCGCGCCAACGTGTCCAAACCAGTCGTCTACGAGCACTTCGGCGGTAAGGAAGGGCTGTACGCGGTGGTCGTCGATCGGGAGATGTCGGCCCTGCTGGATGGCATCACGTCGTCGCTGACCAACAACCGGTCGCGGGTGCGCGTCGAGCGGGTGGCCCTGGCGTTGCTGACCTACGTTGAGGAACGCACCGACGGCTTTCGCATCATGATCCGCGACTCGCCGGCGGCGATCAGTTCGGGCACCTATTCCAGCCTGCTCAACGACGCCGTCAGCCAGGTCAGCTCGATTTTGGCCGGAGATTTCGCCCGTCGCGGCCTAGATGCCGGTCTGGCGCCGCTGTACGCCCAGGCACTGGTCGGCTCGGTTTCGATGACCGCACAGTGGTGGCTCGATACCCGGGAACCCAAGAAGGAAGTCGTGGCCGCGCATCTGGTCAACCTGATGTGGAACGGCTTGACCCACCTGGAGGCCGATCCGCACCTGCAGGACGAATGAGCTGTCAGCCGCGATCGCGCGATAACAGGTCGGCGGTCGTTTCGCGGCGCACCAGCTCACGGGCCCGACCGTCCTTCACCGCCACCAGTGGCGGCCGACCGACCATGTTGTAGTTCGACGCCATGCTGTGGTGGTAGGCACCAGTGCAAGCCACCGCCAGCAGGTCGCCCGGATGCAGGTCGACCGGGAGTTCGACGTCGCGGGCGATCTGGTCGCCTGCTTCGCAGTGCCGTCCCGCCACCGTGACTCGCTGCCTCGGCGCAAGGGAATGCCGATTAGCAAGCGCGACAGTGTATTTCGCGCCGTACAACGACACCCGCGGGTTGTCGCTCATTCCGCCGTCGACGGCGACGAACCTGCGCCCGCCGGGCTGGGTCTTGACGCCGCACACCTCATACAAGGTGACACCGGCCCTGGCGCTGATGGCCCGACCAGGTTCGACCACGATGGCCGGCCGAGGAAAGTGTTCGGCGGCGCAGGCCGCGTCCAGTGCATCGTCGATCGCGCGAGCCAGCTCGTCGATGCTGAGCTCCGGATCACCGGCCAGATACGGAATCCCATGGCCGCCACCGACGTTCAGCTGGGTCAGGATGACGCCGTGCCGCGCGCGGATGTCGGCCATGGCGGCGATCATCCGGCGAATGGCTTCGCCGTACAGCGCAGCGTCGGTGACCTGCGAGCCGAGGTGACAATGCAGCCCGATCAGGTCGAGGCTAGGCTGCGCCAGCACTCGCGCCGCCGCTTCCGCGGCATGCCCACCGTCAAGGGTGAACCCGAACTTCTGATCGCTGATGCCTGTGGTGACCGCGTGGTGGCCGTGGATGTCGATGTCCGGGGTGACCCGGATGAGCACCCGTTGCCGCTCGTCTGCCAAGCCCGCGAGGTCGGTGATCTCGCTGCACGAATCCAGCACGATGCGCCCGACCCCATTGCGCACCGCGGCGCGCAACTCGTCCTGCGACTTCGCGTTGCCGTGCAAGATGATGCGGGCCTTCTCCACTCCAGCGGCCAGAGCGGTGGCCAGTTCACCGGCTGAGCAGACGTCGACGCCGAGCCCCTCTTCGCGGGCCCAGCGAGCCACCGCGATGGTCAGCAGCGACTTGCCGGCGTAGACGACCTCGGTGTTCGGCAGCGCCGTGCGATAACTGCGGGCACGGCCTCGGAAGTCGGCCTCGTCGATCACATACGTCGGGGTGCGGAACTCGTCGGCGATCTCGGTGAGCGGTACCTCGCCGATGCAGAGCCGGCCCTCGTCGTCGGAATGGGCGGTAACCGGCCAGATCGCCGGATGGAACCGCGGCGGAGCCGCATAGCCTATGGAAGGCAGGACGTCCGGCAATGTTGTTGTCATGAGTCCAGCTTCCGTGCGATTTGGTCGGATGCTGCTGCCCTAACGGATCCTTGACAGCGCCGGGCTCAAAATTGACGGAGCGCCAGCGCCATACAATGGCTGATCATGACCGCACCGGGGCCGGAATGCTTAGCTACCCCGATAGCGGGGCTCGTGGAGTTTGCGCTGCGCGCACCGACATTCCAGCGACTCATCGATCTCGCCGCCGGTCGACCGGACGAATTGTCGCTGGTCGGACCGGCCAGCGCCCGGCTGTTCGTCACCAGCGCACTGGCCCGCCAGGGCCCGTTGCTGGTCGTCACCGCGACCGGCCGCGAAGCCGATGATCTGTCCGCAGAACTGCGCGGCGCGTTCGGCGACGCGGTCGCGATGTTCCCGTCCTGGGAGACGCTGCCGCACGAACGGCTCTCACCGGGTGTCGACACGGTCGGGGCCCGGCTGATGCTGCTGCGCCGGCTGGCCCACCCCGACGACGCTCGACTTGGCCCGCCGTTGCGGGTGGTGGTCACCGCGGTCCGCTCGCTGCTACAGCCGATGGCCCCGCGGCTGGGCTTTCTGGAACCGCTTACCCTGGCCATCGGCGACGAGGTGGCCTTTGAGGACGTCATCGCCCGCCTGGTCGAGCTGGCCTACACCCGGGTGGACATGGTCGGTCGCCGTGGCGAATTCGCCGTGCGGGGCGGCATCCTCGACATTTTCGCCCCGACCGCCGAGCATCCGGTTCGGGTGGAGTTCTGGGGCGACGAGGTCAGCGAGATGCGGATGTTCTCCGTCGCCGACCAGCGGTCGATCCCCGAGATCAACGTCTACACCCTGGTCGCGGTCGCCTGCCGAGAGCTGCTGCTGACCCACGAGGTGCGAGCGCGGGCAGCCGAGCTGGCCGAGCGGCAGCCGCGGGCCGAGCACGGTGTCACCGGCAGTGTCGCCGACATGCTGGCCAGGCTGGCCGAAGGCATCCCGGTTGACGGCATGGAGGCATTGCTGCCGGTGCTGAGGCCCGACGACTTGTGCCTGCTCACCGATCAGCTGGCCGACGGCACGCCGGTGCTGATCTGCGACCCGGAAAAGGTTCGCACCCGGGCGGCTGACCTGATCAAGACCGGCCGCGAGTTCCTCGAGGCGTCCTGGTCGGTGGCCGCCGTGGGGGGAGACTCGCCCATCGACGTCGAGCAGCTTGGTGGATCGGGATTCCGCGAACTCGACGAGGTGCGGGATGCCGCACGGCAATCCGCCCACCCGTGGTGGACGCTGAGCCAGCTTTCCGACGAGTCCGCAGTCGAGCTCGACATCCGTGCCGCGCCGTCGGCCCGCGGTCATCAGCGCGATATCGACGACATCTTCGCGATGCTGCGCGCACACGTATCGACCGGCGGGGTCGCCGCCGTCGTCGCGCCCGGTACCGGAACCGCGCACCGCGTCGTCGAGCAGCTCACCGACTCCGACACGCCCGCAACGATGTTGGAGCCGGGATCAGAACCCAGAGCCGGTGTGGTCGGAGTGTTCAAAGGCCCGCTGCACGACGGCCTGATCGTGCGGGGCGATACCACCGCGCTGGTGATCATCACCGAGACAGATCTGACCGGCAACCGGGTGACGGCCACAGACGGTAAACGGCTGGCCGCTAAACGCCGCAACACGGTCGACCCGCTGGCTTTGACCGCAGGTGATTTGGTTGTTCACGACCAGCACGGCATCGGTCGATTCGTCGAGATGACCGAGCGCACCGTCGGCGGAGCCCGGCGCGAGTATCTGGTGCTGGAGTACGCGTCGAGCAAGCGGGCCCAGAACGAAACCGACAAGCTCTATGTGCCAATGGATTCGCTGGACCAGCTTTCGCGGTACGTCGGTGGGCAGGCGCCGGCGCTAAGCCGGCTCGGCGGCAGCGACTGGACCAACACCAAGACGAAGGCCCGCAAAGCGGTCAGGGAGATCGCCGGCGAGTTGGTGTCGCTGTACGCCAAGCGGCAGACCTCCGCGGGACACGCGTTCGGGCCGGACACCCCGTGGCAGGCCGAAATGGAGGACGCATTCGGCTTCACCGAAACTCATGACCAGCTCACCGCGATCACGGAAGTCAAGGGGGATATGGAGAAGCCGGTTCCGATGGACCGGGTGATCTGCGGTGACGTCGGTTACGGCAAGACCGAGATCGCGGTCCGGGCGGCGTTCAAGGCGGTGCAGGACGGCAAACAGGTCGCGATCCTGGTGCCCACCACGCTGCTGGCCGATCAGCATCTGCAGACCTTCGATGAACGGATGGCCGGCTTCCCGGTCCGGATCAAAGGTCTGTCCCGGTTCACCGACGCCGCGGAATCCCGCACCGTGATCGACGGCCTGGCCGACGGCTCGGTGGACATCGTGATCGGCACCCATCGGCTGTTGCAGACCGGGGTGCGGTGGAAGGACCTCGGCCTGGTAGTCGTCGACGAGGAACAGCGTTTCGGCGTCGAGCACAAGGAGCACATCAAGTCGCTGCGCACTCATGTCGACGTGCTGACGATGAGCGCCACCCCGATCCCGCGCACGCTGGAAATGAGTTTGGCCGGCATCCGCGAGATGTCGACGATCCTGACCCCGCCCGAAGAGCGCTACCCGGTGCTGACCTACGTCGGACCGCAGGACGACAAGCAGGTCGCGGCGGCGCTGCGCAGAGAGCTGCTGCGCGATGGGCAAGCTTTTTACGTGCACAACCGGGTCAGCTCCATCGACCAGGCGGCAGCGCGGGTGCGCGGACTGGTGCCGGAAGCCAAAGTCGCTGTCGCGCATGGGCAAATGCACGAGGATCTGCTGGAAACCACCGTAGAAGGATTCTGGAACCGCGAATTCGACATCCTGGTGTGCACCACGATCGTCGAGACCGGCCTGGACATCTCCAATGCCAACACGCTGATCGTCGAGCGCGCCGACACCTTCGGGCTGGCGCAGCTGCACCAGCTACGGGGCCGGGTGGGCCGTAGCCGCGAACGTGGCTATGCCTATTTCCTTTATCCGCAACACGCCCCGCTGACCGAGACCGCCTATGACCGGTTGGCGACGATCGCGCAGAACAACGAATTGGGCGCGGGCATGGCGGTGGCGATGAAGGACTTGGAGATCCGCGGCGCCGGCAATGTGCTGGGCGTCGAGCAGTCCGGACATGTCGCCGGGGTGGGCTTCGATCTGTACGTGCGACTGGTGGGCGAAGCGGTCGAGGCCTATCGTGCCGCCGCCGACGGGAAGACCGTCACCGCTGCCGAGGAGCCCAAAGAGGTGCGGATCGACTTGCCGGTCGATGCCCACCTGCCGCCGGACTACATCCCCAGCGACCGGCTACGGCTGGAGGGATACCGGCGGCTGGCCGCGGCGGCCAACGACACCGAAATGGATGCGGTCGTCGAGGAGCTGACCGACCGCTACGGCGCGCTGCCCGAAACCGCCGTGCGGTTGGTGGCGGTGGCGCGACTCCGGCTGCTGTGCCGCGCCGCCGGCATCACCGAAGTATCGGCTGCGACTGGGGGGACAGCGGCCACACTACGGCTGGCGCCGATCACGTTGCCGGACTCCGCCCAGGTGCGCCTGGCGCGGATGTATCCGGGTGCGCGTTACCGCGCCACGACGGCGACCGTGCAGGTTCCGATTCCGCGCGCCGGTGGCGTCGGCGCACCACGAATTCGTGATCTAGAGCTGGTCCACATGGTGGCCGAGCTGGTATCGGTGCTGGCCGGGAAGCCGACAGGAGCCTCAAGCAAGGTTGGTATAACGAACTCATCAGGGTCCGAGGACGATGCGGGCCGAGGAGTAGTTGGGCGGCAATCGGGGCCGGCGTCGAGACAGGAGCGAAAAGCACAATGACTTGCGCCAATGACGATGATCCCGGCGTAGCGGCCGGGATTGTGGGGGTACCCCCACCCACTTGCGCGGACTGGCGCCCATGACTGTCGTCTTGGTCGATCCTCGTCGACCGTCGCTGGTCCCGGTGGAAGCCATCGAGTTGCTCAGCGGTGAGGTGCAGTACACCGAGGAGATGCCTGTCGCGGTGCCCTGGACGCTACCGGCGGCACGCCCGGCGCACACCGGGGAGGACGCTCCGGTGCTGCTGTCCTCAGACCGCGAACACCCGTCGGTCACCGCGCGATTGGCCGCCGGTGAGCGGCTGATCTCCGCGCCCGACCAGCAGCCCGGGGAGCGGCTGCTAGATGCCGTCGCGATGATGGACAAGCTGCGAACCGCCGGACCGTGGGAAAGCGAGCAAACTCACGACTCGCTGCGCCGGTTCCTGCTGGAAGAGACCTACGAGCTTTTCGATGCGGTCCGCAGCGGGGATGCTGACGCGTTGCGAGAAGAGCTCGGCGACGTGTTGCTGCAGGTGCTTTTCCACGCCCGCATCGCCGAGGACGCGCCGCAGCATCCGTTCACCATCGACGATGTTGCCGAGACGCTACTGCGCAAATTGGGCAACCGGGTTCCGGGAGTCCTTGCTGGAGAGCCGATTTCGCTTGACGAGCAGTTGGCTCAGTGGGAGGAGTCCAAAGCCTTGGAGAAGAAGGCCAAGGCGCTCAACTCGGTACTAGACGATGTGCCTACCGCCCAACCGGCTTTGGCCCTGGCGCATAAGGTGGTTCAGCGGGTTAGACGGGCCGGGTTACCGGCCGACCTGATTCCATCGGCAATCACATCGATCGCGGTGACAGCCGACGTCGATGCCGAAAATGCCTTGCGCACGGCTGTTTTAGAATTCATGGATGTCGTGCACGGCGCCGAGAAGGCGATCGCCGCAGCGCGCCGCGGAGAGGATGTCCCCACAGAGCTGGATGTCGCTGCGGTCGGCGTGATCACCGAGGAGGAGTGGCGGGCTCACTGGTTGCCTGCGGACCAGCCGGACCAGCTCGAGTCAGTGGAAGAGGGCGACGAGGCCGAGGACGCCGGCCAGCGGGCGGAGGAACCGGAGGAGCTTGGCGCTGACGCCGTTGCAACCAATGGCACAGTGCCCACCGAGGAGTCGGCAGAGAAAGACGACGACCCGGCGGACGAGTAGTCCAACAAGACCTGCTAGCTGGATGGCTCCCCAACCTGTTGCCGACACGCCCGGCGAGGCGTCCAATTCGCCCGTTCGATTGCGGTTATGGCGCACGTCATTATCGCTGGACAACTGCGGTCTGCCGGACAGCCGGCGCCGACGGGCGGCTGACCCACTCAATTCCCGTGGGAACATGGTCGGGTAATCGTGTGTAGGGGAGTGTTGTGTCGCCGGTCCGTTGGCTGCGGGCGTTTGCCGTCGTGGGTGCGACGGCGCTGCTCTTGGCATCGAGTTGTACCTGGCAGCTGGGCCCCTACATCCCCAAGGGCGTGCCGCCGCCCGCAGGTGCTCCGGTACCGCCGGTCGACACCCACGCCAAAGGCCGGCCCGCGGATCAGCTGCACGGCTGGGCGGCCGCCCGCGCTCCGGCATTGAAAATCCCCGTCACCGCACTGGAGGCCTACGCGTACGCCGCGCGGGTCGCCGAGGTGGAAAACCCGAATTGCCACATCGCGTGGACGACGCTGGCCGGTATCGGCCAGGTCGAGAGCCATCACGGCACCTACCACGGCGCGACGTTGTTCCCCAACGGGGATGTGCGTCCCCCGATCAGGGGTGTGGTTCTCGACGGGACCAATGGCACCCTGCGCATCGTCGACGCCGAGGCCGGCGGCATGGACGACGGCCCCAACGCCGTGCGGGCCATGGGGCCGATGCAGTTCATTCCGGAGACGTGGCGGGAATATGGGGTGGACGCCGACAACGACGGTGTGGTCAGCGTGGACAACATCGATGATGCCGCATTGTCGGCTGCGGGCTATTTGTGTTGGCGCGGAAAGGATCTCGCCACACCACGAGGGTGGATAACGGCGCTGCGGGCGTACAACAATTCCGACGTCTACGCCCGCGCGGTGCGCGACTGGGCTACCGCCTATGCGGCGGGTCACCCGCTCTGACGCACGCTTTAGGCTACTGGTGGCAGTTACGGAGTCCGTAGGCCCTTTCGACGCAAGGAGAACCCAGTGCCGATTATCGAACAGGTCGGAGCCCGCGAGATCCTCGATTCGCGCGGCAACCCGACGGTCGAGGTCGAGGTGGCCCTGATCGACGGGACATTCGCGCGGGCCGCCGTACCCTCCGGTGCGTCGACCGGGGAGCATGAGGCCGTCGAGCTGCGTGACGGCGGCGACCGCTACGGCGGCAAGGGCGTGAAGAAGGCCGTGCAGGCCGTGCTCGACGAAATCGCTCCAGCCGTCATCGGCCTGTCCGCCGACGATCAGCGGCTGGTCGATCAGGCGCTGCTGGACCTCGACGGCACCCCGGACAAGTCGCGGTTGGGCGCCAACGCGATCCTCGGGGTATCCCTGGCGGTCAGCAAGGCGGCGGCCGATTCCGCCGAGTTGCCGCTGTTCCGCTATCTCGGCGGCCCCAACGCGCACATCCTGCCGGTGCCGATGATGAACATCCTCAACGGCGGCGCGCACGCCGACACCGCCGTCGACATCCAGGAGTTCATGGTGGCCCCGATCGGAGCGCCGAGTTTCTCCGAAGCGCTGCGCTGGGGGGCGGAGGTCTACCACTCTCTGAAGGCGGTGCTGAAGAAACAGGGTCTGTCCACCGCCGTGGGTGATGAGGGCGGCTTCGCCGCCGATGTGGCCAACACCAAGACCGCGCTGGATCTGATCAGCCAGGCCATCGAATCCGCCGGTCTCAAACCCGGGCCCGACGTGGCATTGGCTCTAGACGCGGCGGCCACCGAGTTCTACACCGACGGCATCGGCTACAAGTTCGAGGGAAACACCCACACCGCTGACCAGATGACCGAGTTCTACGCCGGCCTGGTGAGTTCCTACCCGCTGGTGTCCATCGAAGATCCACTGTCCGAAGATGATTGGGACGGCTGGGTGGCCCTGACGACGGCGATCGGAGACCGGGTGCAGATTGTCGGCGACGACATCTTCGTCACCAATCCCGAACGACTGGAAGAAGGTATCGAGCGGGGCGTAGCAAATGCATTGCTGGTCAAGGTAAACCAGATCGGGACGTTGACCGAGACACTCGACGCGGTCGCGCTCGCGCATCACAGCGGATACCGGACGATGATGAGCCATCGCAGCGGCGAGACCGAGGACACCACGATTGCCGATCTGGCGGTGGCCGTCGGGAGCGGGCAGATCAAGACCGGCGCGCCGGCGCGCAGCGAACGCGTCGCGAAGTTCAACCAGCTGCTTCGGATCGAAGAAGCGCTCGGCGATGCCGCCCGCTACGCCGGCGATCTGGCATTCCCCCGATACGCCCCGGAAGCCAAATAGCGGCAAGGACCATGCCCGAATCGAAACGGCCAGAACCGAAGCGGCGCACCCCGGCGTCGCGCCCGGGTCGTGCCGGCGATTCGGAACAGGGTCGGCCGCGCAAATCCCCGGCCGGCCGTCGTGGGCCGAATACTTCCCGCGGAATGCCGGAGGCCGTCGAACCCATCAAACGCGCGATCGTCGAATCGGCCGAGCAGCGGTCCGAGCAACGACTCGGCCTGACCGCGCGGCGAGCCGCGATCCTGGCGGCGGTTATCTGCGTGCTGACGCTGACCATCGCCGGGCCGGTCCGGACCTACTTCGCGCAGCGCACTGAGATGAAACAGCTGGCCGCCTCCGAAGCCGCCCTGCGTCAGCAGATCGCCGATCTCGAGCAGCAGAAGGTCAAGCTCGCTGATCCCGCCTACATTGCGGCGCAAGCCCGCGAGCGTCTGGGCTTCGTGAAGCCGGGCGACATCCCGTATCAGGTCCAACTTCCCCCGTCGGCGGCCCTGCCTGCAGAGCCGGGGGCCCAGACCGCTTCCGCGGCGACCAACGACCCGTGGTACACGTCGCTGTGGCACACCATCGCCGACAGTCCGCACGGCCCGCCGACGCCCGCCCCGCAGGCACCCGCGCCGCCGAGTCCACTGCCGCCCGGTGGTTGATCGTGCCGACCTTGACGCCGTGGCGCGCCAACTCGGCCGCGAGCCGCGCGGAGTGCTCGAGGTCGCGTACCGGTGTCCCAACGGCGAACCCGGCGTGGTGAAGACCGCGCCGAAACTGACTGACGGCACGCCTTTTCCGACGTTGTACTATCTGACGCACCCGGCATTAACCGCTGCGGCGAGCCGGTTGGAGTCTTCGGGAATGATGTGGGAGATGACGCAGCGGCTGCGGTGCGACCCAGAATTGGCTGCCGCCTATCGACGCGCCCACGAGTCATACCTGGCCGAGCGGGATGCCATCGAGCCGCTGGGGACGACGTTTTCCGCCGGTGGCATGCCCGAACGGGTCAAGTGCCTGCACGTGCTGATTGCGCACTCGCTGGCCAAGGGCCGGGGCGTGAATCCGCTCGGCGACGAGGCGCTGGCGGTGCTCGCGCGCGAGTCGTCGATGGCGGGGATCCTTGACCCGGGGGAGTGGACGTGAGCTGCGCCGGTGACGATGCAGAGTGGAGCGATGAGGAGGAGCGGCGCACATGAGCTGCTGCCGGTGACGATGCAGAGTGGAGCGATGAGGAGGAGCGGCGCACATGAGCTGCTGCCGGTGACGATGCAGAGTGGAGCGATGAGGAGGAGCGGCGCACATGAGCTGCGCCGGTGACGATGCAGAGTGGAGCGATGAGGAGGAGCGGCGCACATGAGCTGCGCCGGTGACGATGCAGAGTGGAGCGATGAGGAGGAGCGGCGCACATGAGCACCGTCGCCGCAATCGACTGCGGTACCAACTCGATCCGGTTGCTGATCGCTGATGCGCTCGACGGGCAGCTGCGCGACGTGCACCGCGAGATGCGCATCGTGCGGCTCGGTCAGGGCGTCGACGCGACCGGTCGGTTCGCGCCGGATGCGTTGAAACGCACCCGCGCCGCACTCGTCGACTACGCCGCCTTGTGCGCGGCGAACGGCGTCGACCGGATCCGCATGGTCGCCACGTCGGCCGCCCGCGACGCCGGCAA
>Ga0335075_10015119_pt1 | contig 11570 bp, 11 predicted proteins | sample Lox_Sample_24_FD_206723 | JGI IMG/M metagenome (GOLD analysis project Ga0335075, IMG submission 206723) | Soil microbial communities from Loxahatchee National Wildlife Refuge, Florida, United States - Lox_Sample_2.4 | ecosystem: Environmental > Terrestrial > Soil > Wetlands | place: USA...
GGAGGGCCAGTTGCTCTACGGCCTTTGGTCGGGTCTTGGGCAGCACTACCTCGGCAACCGACAGTCCTGCCCTCAAGGCAACGGCTTCGCTGCTGTTGAGAGGCCTGACAGTCGAGCCTTCCGCACCGGCTTCAAGAACCAACACGCCTCGCCCGTCGATCCCAGGATTGTCCAGGAGCGTCTCACTGTGAGTGCTGATGATCACTTGGCGGCGGCGCTTGCTGTCGCGCTGGACGCGCTGCAGCATGACCGGGATCTGCTTGACGATGCCATCGTTCAGTGAAAGCTCGGGCTCTTCCAGCAACAGAAGCGAAGTGCCTTCGAGCAGGGACCACAACAGGCCCAACAGCCTTAGCGTTCCATCCGAAAAATGGTCCTCGCGCTGCCAGCCTGCATTCGGCCTGTGATGTGCATAGAGAGCCTCGAGATGAGGTTGGCCGGTCACCGGATCCTTGAGGAACCGTAGCTGCTTGAATTGGGGCACGGCCAGTTCCAGGGCCTTTTCGATCCGCTTCAGCCTGGAGTCTCTGGTTCTGGGACTGGTCTTCGCGATGGCTTCGAGGAAGCCCTGGCCAAAAGGATCACCCTCAAGTCGCTGACCGCCGATACGGCTGCCATATTTCAGCATTTGCGGGACTAGGTGGAGGTATGTCGTCTCGTGGAAGAATTCGGAAATGTCCCGGAAATCGGCATTCGCCTGAATCTGCTCGAGGTGAGTCTGGGTCAATCGCGCGGTGTCTCGCTCGTCGTCCTGATCCGGCCGGTCCAGCAGCAGTTTGTCTCGGCGCTGAACCCGTTCGCGCGATATCAACGTCCTCTGGGCACCCTTCCCCTCATGCTTGAACGCCAACTCGTATGTCCATTCGGGCACCTGCTCGTCCGGGTTGTCGGCGAGGCTCACCTTGATGGCGACCTCGGGCGTTCGGCGCGCGTGCAAACACCGGAGCTTCGAGATGCCGCCCCGGTCACTGACCGCCTTCTGCAGGCCTCCTCCCTGAGATTTGCTGATATCTCGCAGGAAGCGGAAGACGTCCAGCAGGTTGGATTTTCCCGTCGCATTTGCGCCCAGCAGGTACGTGTTCTCCCGAAGAGCAACATCGGCTTCCCGGAAATTGCGCCAATTTCTCAGCCAAAGGTTGGTGGCGAGCACGTCTCCCCTTCCAGTTCTCTCAGGCAACCACTATTGTTGTTACGGCGTTAAATTTGACATCAACCCCTAGCTTTTTCAATAGCATAACCGGTTCCACTTTGACGCGCTGGCAGCGGCTATGTTGTTGGATGCACATCGCTCAGCCCGCCAATGGCGAATAGCGCCAGCGCTGCCGCGGCTTGGCACGGCTCGATCACCGGCACGCCGGCAGCTTCCTCCACCGCCGCGCGGTGATGCGCCATGCCGGTGCAGCCCAGGATGATCGTCTCGGCGCCGGCGCACACGCAGGCTTCCGCCGCATCGGTCAGCCGGGAGCGCGCCGCCACGGGATCGAGCAGCGAATCCATCGTGACGTTCAGCGCCGCTTCCGCGGCCAGCCGAGATTCCAGCCCCATCGCCCGCAGTGCCGCCAGATGCCGCGCTTTCGACGCCTCGACGATCGCCACCACGCCGAACCGCCCGGCGCGCGCGACCGCCGCTGCTACAGCCGAGCGGAACACACCGAGCACCGGGCGCTGCGTCACGGATCGTGCTGCCTCGATCCCCGGATCGGACGCGCAGGCGATCACGTACGCGTCCGCTGTCTCGCGCTCGATGCGGCGGCAGATCGGCTCGACCGCGGCGTGCCAGTCGCGCCAGGAATAGATCGCCGGAGGCCCTTCCCGTAGCGAGACGACATCCAGCACCGGGCCGCCGGCAAACCGGAACGGTGCGATCGCCCGCGATATTCCCTCGCCGCAGGCTTCGGAGCTGTTCGGGTTGATGACCAGAATGCGTGCCAATGCGCTGCTCTTATACCATCTGTCCTTGCGGCTGACTTTCGGTCGCTGTCTTGCGGCGTAGCGCCGTAGGGCGGAAAAGCGAAGCGCATTCCGCCATCCTGATCGAGTGTGAACGACAAATCCGTTTGGTATTACCGCGGCCGCTCGGATATCGGCATTCGCGGCCGAACGAGCGTGTTCCTGCTAACAAACAGCATACGCCGCCGGAAGCCTGTCGGGCTTTTGACCATGAGCCGGCGAATGGTGTTGCGGTCGCCTTCGAACACGGCAGCGACATCTCTCGTTGCGCCAATCATGCGTCAATATCAGGGCCCCACCACCATAGGCGATCTCGATGGTCCTTCGCTTGGCATGAGCCTGCTCGCCCAACTCCTTTCGGGGCGCGCTGGAATAACGGCCGATCAATAATCGGCTCTCGCTCATCTGCCGTCTCCTTCGCTGGCCCGGCGACCCCGGAGCCCAAAGCCAAGCCACCTGAAGCAATCACTGGCATCTCGCCCGCCATTCTGGTCCCTTTGCTGTCGCCTGCAATGGAGTCGGTGCGGCGATGGCGATGGTGATCACAATTGCGCAGCAGAAGGGAGGCACCGGCAAGACCACGCTGGCCGCCAACATCGCCGCCGCGCTCGGCGGCCGAAGCCGGGTCGCGCTGCTCGACATCGACCCGCAGCGCAGCCTGGCGCGATGGCACGAGCTGCGCACCGCGCGGACCACGCCGCCATGCACTCCCCTCACCTTCTCCGACCTGTCGGGGTGGCGGCTTGGCACCGAGCTTGAGCGTCTGAAGCGCGGCCACGATCTCGTGCTGGTCGACAGTCCGCCGCAGATCGACACCGACGCCCGCCTGGCGATCCGCGCCGCCGATCTCGTGCTGATCCCGGTGCAGCCGAGCCCACCCGACATCTGGGCGGCTGAAGGCACGCTAGAACTTGCCGAGGCCGAGCGGCGCACCGCCCGCGTCGTGCTCAATCGCGTGCCAGCCGTGTCCCGCCTGCGGGCCAGCGTCGAGGCGGACATCGCGGCACGCCGGCTGCCCTTGCTGCGCGCGGCGCTCGGCAACCGCACCGGCTTCGCGCTGGCATTCGCGTCGGGTCTTGGCATAACGGAAGCCGAGCCACGCTCGGCCGCCGCGGCCGAGCTGCGCGAGCTGATCAGCGAACTGGAGACGCTGCCGTGATGTATGCTGCGACGTCCGTCTGGGGCTGGGTCCTCGCCATCCATATCCTGTGTGCCGTGATCTGGGTGGGCGGTATGTTCTTCGCGATCGTCGTGCTGCGCCCGAGCATCGCCGCGCTGGAGCCGGCACAGCGCATCGCGATGCACAACCGCGTGTTTCGCCGGTTCTTCCTGGTTGTGTGGCACGTCATGCCGATTGCACTGATCAGCGGTTTTGCGATGGTGATGGGCGGACTTGCCAGCGTGCCGTGGAATGTCCACGCGATGATGGCGCTCGGGCTGATCATGGCCCTGGTTTTCGCAGCGCTGGTGTTCGGTCCATATCGCCGCTTCCGCGCTGCCGTCAGCAGTGCCCGCGCCGGCGACGCTGCGGAGCAGATCCGGCGGCTGATTATGCTGAACCTCGCGCTGGGGCTGGTCACGGTCGTTCTTGCAGCGCTTTGAACAGCCCGCGCGGCAGCCGAGTTGCGCCAAGCGGATGGATCGCCTTAATGCATGGAAGATACGAATACCTGTCAAAAAGGCCCAGAAGTGGCCCAAGAGTGAGGCGGGCGGATGAGTGATCCTTACGAGCACGACGTCGTGCTGTGGTCAGAGCGGCAAGCATCCTTGCTCCGCCGGCGAGCTGCCGGCGAGTTGGTGAACGACGTCGAACTGGATTGGCCGAACATCGCCGAGGAGATCGAGACTGTGGGCAGGAATGAAATCCGGGCCTGCGAGTCGCATCTCGTTCGGGCGTTGCTACATATGCTGAAGGCCCAGGCTTGGCCCACGTCCCAGGACGTGCCGCACTGGGAGGCGGAGGCGCGCGGGCAGCGTGACGACGCGCGAGCGGCGTTTACGCCTTCCATGACGCAGCGAATCGACGTGGCGACACTCTATCGCCGCGCGCTTCGACGCCTGCCCGATAGCATCGATGGCGTCCCGCCGCTGCCGGTAGCCTCCGACTGTCCGATGACACTCGACGCGCTATTGGCGGAGCCGTGAGGCATCACCCTACCGGGACGCGCACAGTGTCAATTACTGCTTCGAGCCCAATCTCCTGTGCCAGCCGGTCCAGTCGGCGCAGCACAGTGTCGCCGGCGAATACACCGCGCTGCTGATCCAGCCACAGCACCAGCCGGCTGCCCTCGATGGATAGAGCAGTCCCGGCCAGCAGATCGGGCGTGCCTGCCGACAGCGTGTAGGCCAAGCGCAGGGCGGTCCCCAGAACCACGGCGCGGTGCGCGCTGGCCCAGTCCAACAGCAGCCGGGCGGGACGCAGGAATTCAGTGTCTGCTTCGGCATCGTAGCGCAGTGCGATCGCCAGCGCGAGAAACGCACGGGCATGATGGTCGAAGCCGAGGCCCGGCTGGCGCAACACCCGCAGGAACGCCTGCTCGGCGCGAAACTCCGGGTGGTCGCGGCTGCCGAGGTCCGACATCCAGCACGCCGCTTCGCGCAACCGTCGCGTCTCCGGCGTCTCCTGCGGGAACAGCATCTCGGTCCAGGCGATCAGTGCCGGCGGCAGAGCCGGATCGCGCCCGAGCCGGCAGGCATAGTAGCGGGCGGCGGCCAGCAGCGGATCCTCTGTGCGGATGTCGGCCGGCATTCGTTGCATGAACCAGCCTTCGCGCAGGCCGGTAGCGCTGAACACGACCCGACGCGCTCCGGTCGCGCGCAACGCACGACGCAGCACCACCGCGGCATAGGGAAGGTCATCGATCCGCCGGCGCGGCACGCCAGGCAGGCGTTCCAGCGCGCGCCGCGTGGCCGTCGCGATCATCGTGGCCAGCTCCCGCGCCTCATCCCGGCCAATTGTGTACTGATGCACCATGTGCAGCGGATAGCCAACCTGCAGCATGTGCAGGCGTGCCAGGGCCCGCCACGCACCACCAACCAGGTAGAGGTCGCGCCCTTCGCCCTCGGACAGCCACCGCACCTGGTCGAAATCGGCGGCGGCGACAGCCCGCGCGCGTTCGGGATCATAACCGGACCGCTCTGCCAGACGGATGACACCAAGCAACAGGGTTTCCACCGACTCGCTTCGGCCATTGGCGATCCGCACCAACTCCAGCGAGCCACCGCCAATTCCCGCCAGTATTCCGTCAGCCTCAGGAATCCCGCAGAGCAGTCCAAGCGCCGAGTATTCCGCTTCTTCGGCGCCCGACAGCACCCGGATCGAAGAACCGGGCAGCCGAGACCGCAGCAGCGCGACGAACTCCGGACCGTTTTGCGCGTCCCGGACCGCCGCCGTCGCCAATATATCGAGCTGCTCGGCACGCATCGCCTGCGCCACGACCTGGTACCGGTGCAGCACGGTGAGCGCCTGATCCACACCGTCTTCGTTCAGGCGCCCAGTCGCCTGCAAGCCGCGGCCAAGCCGCAGCACGGCCTTTTCGTTGAAGATCGCCAGCGGATTGCGGGTGTGCCCTTCGTAGACGACCAAGCGGACAGAATTCGATCCGAGATCAACCACCGCGCATCTTGGCGCGCTCAAAGACGACTGGATGTCCACCACTCAGTCCTGGTTCACGCGATCCGGCCGCCGATGCGTGGGCGCGGACGGGCTGACTGGCCCATGCAACGCCGAGCCTCGGCCGGAGAGAGACGGATTGGTCATAAAGTAGTGGTGCGCCGAGACCGGCTTCTTGCCCGCCGCCACCCGTCGCCAGTTTCCGTCAGGCCGCAGCTCCCAGGACTGCATCGTGTCCTTGAGGTTCACCACCATGATCTGGTCCAGCACCTGGGCGTGCACCGTGGGATTGTGGATCGGCACCAAGGTCTCGACCCGCCAGTCCATGTTCCGCACCATCCAGTCGGCCGAGCTGATGTAAACACGGGCGTGCCGGCTGGGCAGCGGGTGGCCGTTGCCGAAGACGCAGATCCGGCTGTGCTCCAGGAACCGGCCGACGATCGACTTGACGCGGATGCTCTCCGACAGGCCGGGGACACCCGGCCGCAGACAGCAGATGCCGCGCACCACGGCCATTATTTTCACGCCGGCCTGCGATGCGCGATACAGCGCGTCGATCAGCTCCTCATCGACCAGGCTGTTCAGCTTGAGCCAGATGCCGCCGGGCCGGCCGGCACGAGCGAAGGCAATCTCCTTGTCGATCAGTTCCAGCAGCGCCTTCCGCAGCGTCAGCGGGCTGAAGGCGATCGCCTCCATCATCTCCGGCTGGGCATAGCCGGTCAGATAATTGAACAGACGCGCCGCATCGCGGGTCAGCGCCGGGTCGGTCGTAAAGAACGACAGGTCCGTGTAGATGCGCGCGGTGATCGGGTGATAGTTGCCGGTGCCGAAATGCGCGTAGGAGCGGACCGAGCCGGCCTCGCGGCGGACCACGAGCGACAGCTTGGCATGCGTCTTCAAGGCGGCGAAGCCGAAGACCACCTGCACGCCGACAGCTTCCAACGAGCGGGCGAGGTGGATGTTCGCCTCTTCGTCGAAGCGCGCCCGCAGCTCCACCACAGCGGTGACGAACTTGCCGGCCTCGGCCGCCTCGATCAGCGCCTTGACGATCGGGCTGTCGCGGCTGGTGCGGTAGAGCGTCTGCTTCACCGCGATAACGTTCGGATCGCGCGCCGCCTGGCGCAGGAACTGCACCACCACATCGAAACTTTCGAACGGGTGGTGGACGATGATGTCCTTGGCGCGGATGGCCGCGAAGCAGTCGCCGCCGAAATCGCGGATGCGCTCGGGGAAACGCGGCGTGTACGACGGGAACAGCAGGTCGGGGCGGTCATCGACGATGAGCTGACGCAGGTCGGCCACGCCCAGGATGCCGTCCTGGACGAACATCTCATCCGGCGTCGCATCCAGCTCGTCGGCGACCAGCTCGCGCAGGTCGTCCGGCATGTCGGCGCTCAGGCTGAGATGGATCACCACCCCGCGCCGGCGACGCTTGAGCGCGGTCTCGTAAGAGCGGACGAGGTCCTCGGCTTCTTCCTCGAACTCCACGTCGGTGTCGCGGATCAACCGGAACATGCCTTGGCCGGTGATGCCGAAGCCGGGGAACAGCTTGTCGAGGAACCGACGCACCACGTGCTCCAGCATCACGAATCGGATCACCCGGCCGGATGCGGGCAGCCGGATGAAGCGCTCGACCTGGGCCGGCAGGGGGATCAGGGCACGCATGGTGTTGTTGTCTTCGGAGCGAAGCAGCAGCAGCGCCATTACCAGGCCCATATTGGGGATGAAGGGGAAGGGGTGCGCGGGATCGATGGCGAGCGGCGTGAGGACCGGGAACACCCGCTCCATGAACCAGCCCTCCAACCAGGCAAGATCGTCCTCGCGCAGGCTGTCGATCTCGCAGACCTCGATCGAGGCGGCGCGCAGCAGTTCTCGCAGCTCGCGCCAGACGCGTTGCTGATCGGCCAGCAGCGCCTCGGCGCGCAGCTTGATCTCGGCGAGCTGCTGGGCCGGGGTGCGGCCGTCCGGCGACAGCGCGGGCAACCCGGCCTTCGCCTGGCCGATCAGTCCGGCGACGCGGACCGAGTAAAACTCGTCCAGGTTGGATGCGCTGATCGAGATGAAGCGCACCCGCTCCAGCACAGGATGCCGGGCGTTCTCGGCCTCCTCGATCACACGGTGGTTGAAGTCCAGCCAGGAAAGCTCGCGGTTGATGAACCGCTCGGCGCTGTCCGGCTCGGTGGGAATGGCATGGGACGTCGCCGGCGTGGCCGGCAGAAGGGTCAGCGTGTCCGCAGCGGCGTCGCGGGCCAGCATCTCGGGCGCGGTTAGCTTGTCCATGCGGGCAGCTTACCGGATGGCGCGGCGGGACCGCGAGAGGCGGACCCGCGTCTGCTTCATGACATCAGCCTGGCGATGTCGGCGGCCATCTGCTTCGGCGCGCCTTCCGCGAGGGGGGCGACAAAGCGACCGTTCGGCCCCATGACGTAAATCACCGAGCTGTGATCCATGCCGTAGTCGTTCGGGCCGGGGCCGGTCACGTGTTTCCTGGCGTAAACGTGGTACTCCTTCTCGACTTGTGCGATCTCCACGGGCGTCCCGGTTAGCCCGATCAGCCGCCGCGAGAAGGCTGCGGCGTAGCGCTGCATCACCGCCGGCGTGTCACGCGCCGGATCGACGGTGATGAAGATCGGCGCCACGTCGTTGGCTTTTGCGCCCAGCGCGTCCAGCGCGCCGGCCAGCGATTGCAATGTCGTCGGGCACACGTCAGGGCAATAGGTGTAGCCGAAATAGACCAGCATGTACTTGCCGCGGAAGCTGCGGTCGGTGACTTGCTGGCCGGCGCCGTTCACCAACGTGAACGGGCCGCCAATGGAGGCGCGCGCGCTGCCGCCGAACCACAGGAAGCCGGCAGTGCCGAACATCAGCAGCGCCAGCAGCACGCCGGCAACAGCGTAGGGCAGTATTGGCGGCGCCGGTGGCCTCTGGGTGGGCCTGGCGAGGTCGGTGTTCGGTCCCATCATGTTCCGAAATGATCCAGGAGGGTGGTCATCGCTGCACTCGGTCTAGTGCGATTTCGGGCCGAGTGGAAATGCCCTTATGCCCCCTCTCCCGCTTGCGGTGACAGCTTGGGCGATAGTTCGCCGGACGGAAGCGCTGAGGGCCGGGGATTCGTGCCGGCCCGAACTCAAACCGGTCTGTACTCCCGCAAGTTCGGCAGAAATACCGTGAGGATGCCGATCGCGGGGAGGAACGAGCAGAGCAGGAACACGAACCGGATACCCTGCCAGTCCGCGAGCGTGCCGAGCACGGCTGCACCGATGCCGCCGATGCCGAAGATGAAGCCGAAGAACAGCCCCGACACCATGCCGATGCGGCCCGGCATCAACTCCTGCCCGTAGACCACGATCGCCGGAAAGGCGGAGGCAATCACGAACCCGATCACCACGCTCAACACGGCCGTGGGCAACAGCCCGACATGAGGCAGGATCAGCGTGAACGGCAACACTCCCAATATCGAGATCCAGATGACGAGCTTGCGGCCTAGCCGGTCGCCAATCGGCCCCCCGACAACCGCACCACTCGCGACAGCGGCGAAAAACACAAACTGATAGATTTGCGCGTCCTTGGTCGAGAGGCCGAACTTATCCATCAGGTAGAAGATGTAGTAGCTCGTGAAGCTCGCCAAATAGATATACTTGGAAAACAGCAGCGCGATCAGGACCGTCATCGCCTTTGAACCTGCCCCGGTTTGGTGGACAGGTGAGTAATTGGGTTTATGATACCTGATGGGGTGGCATTTTGTTCTCCTGTTTCCAACCATTGTTTAGTTCGGCGCCGGGCCGCGCGCAGCGGCGGTCAAGGATCGCCGCAGGCGACCGCGCTGGCGGCGCGAAGCGTCCTTGACGGCCGCGAGCACGGCGGCAGGCTGGTGATCGTCGGGAACGACGATCATTGCATAATGCCGTTGTTCGTAGTCGATCGGCGAAAGGTAGTTGAGCGAGGAGTGCCGACGGCGCGGATTGTAGAAGCCTTCAATGAAGTCGAAGAGCGCAGTTCGTGCTTCAGCTTGCGTCTGCAATCGACAGCGATCGAGCAACTCGCATTCGAGGGTGGCAAAGAAGCTCTCGCACATGGCATTATCATACGCATCCCCCACAGAGCCCATCGAAGGACGCACGCCCGCCTCGCGGCAATGGTGGCCGAACTCGATCGAAGTGTATTGCGAACCCTGATCGGAGTGATGGATCACGCCTCTGGGTCGCCGCGTCAGCAGCGCCATCTCCAACGCATCCAGCACCAGTTGGGTGGCAAGCGTGGTGGCCATCGCCCAGCCGACGATCCGACGACTGAAGGCATCGAGCACCACGGCGAGGTAGAGAAAGCCCGCCCAGGTCGGCACATGGGTGATATCGGCAACCCACAGCCGATCCGGCGCTGGCGCGGTGAAGTTGCGCTCGACCAGGTCAGGCGCCTGGCGGCTGCCATCCCTGATCGTGGTGGTGACGAACTTGCGCCGGCTGACACCAGCAAGAGCGGCCTGCGACATCAGCCGGGCGACACGCTTGCGGCCGATGCGAATGCCCTTGGCCGCCAGCTCGGCATGAACGCGCGGCGCGCCATAGGTGCCACCGGAGGCGGCATGGGCGGCCCGGATCTCCGCGGTCAGTGCAGTGTCGGTCTCCGCCCGTCGCGACAGCCGCCGCTTCCGCCACGCATAGTAGCCGCTGGAGGAGACACCCAGCACTCGGCACATGGTGGCAATCGGGTAAGTTGCCTGGTGATCACTCACGAACCGGAACCCTTCGGCGGGATCGCGTTCGTCTCCCGAGCGAACCAGGCCGCCGCCTTTGAGAGGATTTCCCGCTCCAGCCGGAGCTGGCGGTTCTCACGCCGCAGGTGGTTCAGTTCCTGCCGTTCGGGTGTTGTTAGGCCGCCATCGCCGCGGCTGGCATCGCGCGCCGCCTGTGCGACCCAGTTGCGGATCGACTGTGCGGTTGGTTCGAACTCACGCGCCAGCGCCTCCGGCGAACGCCCGACTTGCACCAGCTCGACCATCTGGCGGCGAAATTCGAGTGCATAAACTCGTCTCGATTTCGACATGGATGACTCCTCGAACGTAAGTGCTCGGGTGTCCACGAAACCGGGTCAAGTTCAGAAGAAACATGTGCGCCTGCTGTAGCCGCAGCATCAATCAGGGGCGAGGATGTTCAGCAATCTGTGTGTCTTCCGGTCGGGTGGGCGCAGTCCAGAGGCCGCCTGACGCTCTCTTTCTGTTCTCCGTATTGAGGGCTAGCGTTAAACGTTCCGTAACGGGATTGCCCGATTCTCGCGATCCATTCCCGGCAAAAGGCAGGGTCATAACCTAAAACCTGCCTGCTGGAGAATGCTATGTCAGATACTATCGTCACCGACCTCCTTTGCGGGCTCGGCTTAACCGTCGAGGAGCAGAGGTATGTTAGAGCAGCTATAAGTTCGTTGCCACTCGGTTGGTCTGTCGTTCTCGACACAACCGACAGCAATGGGACGTATGCGCGAATCGTTCCTCCATGGAATTCCGCCGTGTCCGCGTTCTTGATCGACCGCGAGGCTCGCGGGGTAGTCCTAACGGACAATGTCAGTGCGGACACTCGACCACTGATCAGTGTCCCATGCGATATCCACGACGCGATTGATCGCGTGCTTGCCGTTATGTCAGGTAGAACTTAACAGGCCACTCCAAACAGCGCCCTCCATTGGGACGCGAGTAGCGCGCGAAAAAGAGCCGGAGTTAACGGAGGCGATCGCACCCGCTGGGGCGGAACAGGGCCTGAAGCCTGCGGGCGGCGGCGATCGGGGGCGATGATTCGGCTCGAGAGAATGTCATTCGCACACGAACCATATCTCTGGCTCGCCAAGGTCAGGGTCCGCAGCGCCGAAGAGCCGTGGTGCGCTTGCGCCGATCGTGTCCCAGTCCGTGGTGTAGGAGCGGTGCTCCCGAGCAGCATTGGCTGCCGCGATCAGGCTGCCACGGCGGGCAGGCTGATGGTGGCAGTATCACTCAGGGTGCCGAGCGTTTCCAGGCTCA
>Ga0335075_10015120_pt1 | contig 11570 bp, 11 predicted proteins | sample Lox_Sample_24_FD_206723 | JGI IMG/M metagenome (GOLD analysis project Ga0335075, IMG submission 206723) | Soil microbial communities from Loxahatchee National Wildlife Refuge, Florida, United States - Lox_Sample_2.4 | ecosystem: Environmental > Terrestrial > Soil > Wetlands | place: USA...
AGAAGCTCTACGCCCAGGCGCGCAACTACAGCCCGGAAGAGCTCCAGGGCGTCACCCTGCGGCTCGCCGACCTCGACCATGCGTTGAAGGGCGGATCGAGACTGGCGGGCGACCTCGAGCTCGAGCTGGCGCTCGTCGAGATCACGCAGCCCGCCTAGCTGCTGGGGCCCGCGAGCAGGCGCGCCGCCTGCGACTTCTTGCGGGCGCCGGTGTTGCGATGGAGGGCACCGCGCGCGACGGCCCGATCGACGAGCTGCACGAGGTTGCGGTGCTCTGCGGCGGCTGCCGCCGCGTCGCCGTCCTCGACCGCGGTGGCGAGGCGCTTCGTCAGCGTCTTGATCGTCGAGCGGTAGCGGAGGTTCTCGAGCCGCTCCTCGCCGGCGATGCGGACGCGCTTCTTCTGCTGCTTGATGTTCGGCATCTGAGAAAAGCCCGCATTCGCGGGCGCGCTGATGGTAGCAGCGCCGCTCCCGAGCCGGGCTCCGGCGGCGCGGCTCCCTATGCTCCGGGCGTGGACGAGAACGACCGCGCGCGTGAGCGCATGGCACGCCTCCAGGCGCGCAACGAGCGCCGCCGGGCGCGCGGGAAGCCGACGTGGGACTTCGACGAGTTTCCCCCCGGCTACGGCTCCGGAGCCGAGGCGTCGGCGCTCGCGGACCCCGACCAGCCGACGATGGTCCTCACGCAGGCGATGCTGCGCCGCGCGGAGGAGGACGAGCCGCAGCGTCGCCGGCTCGCCGTCTCGACGGCGATCTTCAGCGTCGCGACGGGTCTCTCCCGCGTGCTCGGCCTCGTCCGCCAGGTCGTCGTCGCCTACTACTTCGGCACCGCGGGGCGCATCAATGCCTTCACGGTCGCCTACCAGCTCCCGAACCTGGTCGCGAACCTCGCCGCGAGCTCGGCGCTGTCCTCGGCGTTCGTGCCGGTGTTCAGCGACCTGCTCGAGAAGGGCGAGCGCCGCCGGGCCTGGCGCGTCGCCTCGAGCCTGTTCTGGTTGATGCTGCTCGGCCTCTCGGCGCTGACGGCGTTCTTCATCCTCGTCGCGCCGTGGATCATCGGCCTCTTCGGCAACCCGGGCCACGACCGCTCCCTCGCCGTCGGCCTCTCGCGCGTGCTCTTCCCGCTCGTCGCGTTGCTCGGCGTCAGCGGCGTCATCGTCGGGATCCTCAACACGTACGACCACTTCACGGTGCCGGCGCTCTCGCCGGTCTTCTGGAACATCGCGATCGTCATCGGCCTCGTGATCGGCGTCCCGCACGAGGGCACGCCGAGCGCCAAGCTCTACGTGTACGCCGCGGCCGTGCTCGCCGCGACCGTCATCCAGGTGCTGCTGCCGATGCCGTGGCTGCGCGGCCTCGACCGCGGTGAGGAGCGGCTGCGCGTCGTGCTCGACTGGCGCGACCCGGCGGTGCGCCGCGTCTTCAAGCTGATGGTCCCGGTCGCGCTGGGGCTCGGCCTGATCAACGTGAACGCGCTGATCGACTCCTTCTTCGCGTCGCGCCTGATCAACGCAGACCTTGCGCCGGCGGCGATCCAGAACGCGTTCCTCGTCTACATGTTCCCGCAGGGAATGTTCTCGGTGGCGATCGCGACCGTGCTCTTCCCGACGCTCTCGCGGCTCGCCTCGCGCGGCGACATGGAGGGGTTCGCCGACGCGGTCTCGCGCGGCCTGCGACAGATCGCGTTCCTCCTCGCCCCGACGGCGGTGGCGAGCGCGGTCCTCGCAGAGCCGATCATCCGCATCCTCTACCAGCGGGGGCACTGGCACCCCGACCAGACGCCCGTCGTCGCGGCGGCGCTCGCGGCGTTCAGCGCCGGTCTCGTGTTCAACGGCTGGATGCTGATGCTGAATCGCGCGTTCTTCAGCCTGCAGGACAACTGGACCCCGACCGTCGTCGCGCTCGCGAACCTCTTCGTCAACGCCCTGCTCGACCTCGCCTTCTACCGCTTCGGAACGTGGGGGATCCCGCTCTCGACGGCGGTCGTCAACGTCGGCGGCACCGTCGCGCTCGTGACCCTGCTGCGACGCAGGCTCGGCCGTCTCGGGACCGGCCGGATGACGGCGACCCTGACGAAGATCACGCTCGCGTGTGCCGCCGTCGCCGGGGTGGCGTACGTCGTCTGGGAGCCGCTCGACAGCGCGCTCGGCCGGGCCTTCCCGGCGCAGGTCGTGTCGCTTGGCGCTGCGCTCGCCGCCGCAGCGGCCGTCTACCTCGGCGCCTGCCGCGTGCTCGGGGTACGCGAGATGCAGGCGCTACTCTCACTGCGGGGCCGTCTCCGTCGCGCCTAGCCACGCATGGACCAACATCGCATCCGCAACTTCTCGATCATCGCGCACATCGACCACGGCAAGTCGACGCTGGCCGATCGCATCCTCGAGCTGACGAACGCCGTCTCGGCCCGCGAGATGCGCGAGCAGGTGCTCGACTCGATGGACCTCGAGCGCGAGCGCGGCATCACGATCAAGGCCCAGGCGGTGCGCGTCGACTGGAAGGGGCACGAGCTCAACCTGATCGACACGCCCGGGCACGTCGACTTCACGTACGAGGTCTCGAGGTCGCTGCAGGCATGCGAGGGAGCCCTGCTCGTCGTCGACGCGGCGCAGGGAATCGAGGCGCAGACTCTCGCAAACGCGTACCTCGCGATCGAGAACGACCTCGAGATCGTCCCGGTCGTGAACAAGATCGACCTGCCGCAGGCCGACCCCGACGGTGCGGCGGCGCAGGTCGGCGACCTGATCGGCGAGCCGCCCGACCGCGTCCTGCGCATCTCGGCGAAGACCGGCGCGGGGGTGGAGGACGTGCTCGACGCGATCGTCGCGCGCATCCCGCCGCCTGCCGGCGACGCGACCGCGCCGCCGCGCGCGCTCATCTTCGACTCGTCGTACGACCAGTACCGTGGGGTCGTCGCGTTCGTGCGCGTCGTCGACGGCGAGCTGCGTACCCGCGAGCAGCTGCAGGCGATGGCGCTCGGGACACGGTTCGAGGCGCAGGAGATCGGGTTCATGTCGCCGTCGATGCGTCCGGTCCAGTCCCTCGCCGCCGGCGAGGTCGGCTACGTGATCACGGGCCTGAAGGACGTGGGCGAGCTTCGGGTCGGGGACACGCTGACGAGCGTGGCGAACCGGGCCGCCGCGCCGGTGCCCGGATACAAGGACGTCAAGCCGATGGTCTTCGCGGGTCTCTTCCCGACGGACTCGGACGACTACCCCGAGCTGCGCGACGCGCTCGACCGCCTGAAGCTGAACGACGCCGCGCTCTTCTACGAGCCGGAGACGTCGCAGGCGCTCGGCTTCGGCTTCCGCTGCGGGTTTCTCGGCCTGCTGCACATGGAGATCGTGCGCGAGCGGCTCGAGCGCGAGTTCGACCTCGACCTGCTCGTCACCGCGCCGAACGTCGCGTACCGGGTGCGCGGCCTCAACGACGCCGAGTGGGTCGAGGTGCACACGCCGGCGGACTTGCCGGATGCGTTCGAGGAGGTGGAGGAGCCGTACATCAAGGCGTCGATCATCGTCCCCAAGGAATACGTCGGCACCGTCATGGAGCTCAACAACGAGCGCCGCGGGCGCTTCGACCACCTCGAGTACCTCTCCGAGCAGCGCGTGCACCTCGTCTACGAGCTGCCGCTCGCCGAGATCGTCCTCGACTATTACGACCAGCTGAAGTCGCGCACGCGCGGGTACGCGAGCTTCGACTACGACGTGTCGGGCTTCAGGACCGGCGATCTCGCCCGGGTCGACATCCTCGTCGGCGGCGAACCGGTCGACGCGCTCTCGCTGATCGTCCACCGCGACTTCGCGTACGAGCGCGGCAAGGCGCTCGTCGAGCGTCTGCGGCAGGAGATTCCGCGGCAGATGTTCGACGTCGCGATCCAGGCCGCGATCGGCTCGCGGGTGATCGCGCGCGAAACCGTGAAGGCACGGCGCAAGGACGTGCTCGCGAAGTGCTACGGCGGCGACATCACGCGCAAGCGCAAGCTGCTCGAGAAGCAGAAGGCCGGGAAGAAGCGGATGAAGCAGGTCGGTGCGGTCGAGGTTCCGCAGGAGGCGTTCCTCGCGGTGCTCAACCTCAACGAGGGGGCACGGAAGTAGATGGCGCTCGAGCTTCGCGACTCGTGCGAGCGCTGCGGCGCTGCAGCACGACGGTGCCGCCTTCATCTGCTCCTACGAGTGCACCTTCTGTCCCGACTGCGCCGAGGGGATGGCGCACGTCTGCCCGAACTGCGGCGGCGAGCTCGTCCCCCGGCCGCGCCGCGTCTCCACGTGAGCACGGCAGGCGCCCGCCACCTCTACGTCCACCTGCCGTTCTGCGCGTCGCGCTGCGGCTATTGCGACTTCGTCACCGTCGTCGGCCGGGCGGACGCCCACGGCCGCTACGTCGACGCGCTGCTCGCGGAGCTCGCGCTCGAGCTCGACCTGCTCGCGCCCGAGCTCGAGACCGTCTACCTCGGAGGCGGAACGCCGACCCTCACCGTCCCGGACGAGCTCGAACGCCTGCTGCGCGCGCTCCCGGCGGCGAAGGAGGTCACCGTCGAGGCCAACCCGGAGACCGTCACGCCCGATCTGGCACGTCTTCTGGCCCGAACCGGCGTCGATCGCGTGTCGATCGGTGCACAAACGTTCCACATGCACCTTCTGGACGTGCTCGAACGCCGCGCGAAGCCCGACGACGTCCGCGGCGCCGTGCACCGTCTTCGTGATGCCGGGATCGACAACGTGTCGCTCGACCTCATCTACGGGATCCCGGGCCAGAAGCCCGCCGACCTGGCGCGCGACCTCGCCGAGGTCGTCGCGCTCGAGCCGGAGCACGTCTCCGCCTACGAGCTGGAAGCCAAGCCCGGCACGCGCTTCACCCACGCGTACGGGGCAGAGCTCGAGCGGCAGGCCGAGGCCATGGAGGGCTCCTTCGAGCAGGTCGTCGATGCGCTGACGGACGCCGGCTTCCGCTGGTACGAGACGTCGAGCTTCTGCCGCGCCTCGTCCGCGGCCGGCGGACGCGACCTGAGAGCCCGCCACAACCTCGGCTACTGGCTCGGCCACGACTATCTCGGGATCGGGGTCGGCGCGGTCAGCACAATCGAGAGCAGGCGCTGGCGCAACGCACCGTCGCTCGCCGGGTACCTCGACGCGCTCGGCCGTGGGTTTGGAGGCAGCCGCCCCCCCGCGCGAGAGGTGGAGGAGCTGACGGAGGCGACCCGCGCGGCCGAGCGGGTGATGCTCGGGCTGCGGCTCGACGAGCCGCTCGCGCTCGGGGGTCTCGGCTCGGCCGTCGAGCTCGACGAGCTCGAGCGGCTCGAGCGGCTCGGGCTCGCCGAACGGACGCCGGCGGGCCTGACGCTGACCCGGCGCGGCCGCTTCCTCGGAGGCGGCGTCACGGCCCGGCTCCTGGCCGTGCCCGGGTAGGAGCGTGCCGTAGGCAGTGCGGCCTACCATGGTCCCGTGCCCGCCGCCCTGACCGAGCGCCAGCGAGACCTTCTCCGGCATGTCGTCGACTCGTACGTCGCGACCGGCCAGCCGGTGGGGTCGCGCACGCTCGTCGAGCAAGGCGGGGTGGCGTTCTCGCCCTCGACGGTTCGCGGTGACCTGGCCGAGCTCGAACGGCTCGGTCTGCTCACGCATCCGCACACCTCCGCCGGGCGCGTGCCGACCGAGCAGGGCTACCGCGCATACGTCGACGAGCTGCTCGCGCAGCCCGAGGCCCGGCCGCCGGCGCTCGGGCTCGCCCTGGGCACGCCGCGCACACAGATCGAGGAGGCGCTGCAGACGACGTCGGAGATGCTCTCCCAGGTGACGCGCCTGCTCGCGCTCGTCTCCGCGCCCCGCATCGAGACGGCGACGGTGCGCCACGTCGAGGTTCTGCTGCTGCAGCCGGACGTGGTGATGGTCGTCGTCATCCTCTCGACGGGAACGGTCAGCAAGCAGCGGTTCACGTTCTCCGAGCCGCTCGACCCCGGGCTGGTGGCGTGGGCGTCGGACTACGTCAACGAAGGGCTGGCCGGGGCGCGACCCGGTGCCCGCGCGATGAGGCGCGTCTTCGACGCACCCGAGCTCGGGCAGCGGGAGCGCCGGCTCCTCCAGGCGATCCGCGCCGTGTTCGAAGAGGATCACGCGGACGAGCGGCAGCTGTTCGTGGGCGGCACGGCGGGGTTGCTCGACGACCTCCGGAGCGAGGAGATCGGCGCCTACCGCAGCCTGATGGAGGCGCTCGAGAAGCGCGTCGCGCTGCTCGACGTGCTCGCCGCGCGGCTCGATCCTCGCCGCCCGTTCGCGCGCGTCGGCGAGGAGCTCGAGCAGCCGGGGCTGCGCGAGCTCGCGCTCGTCGGCGCCACCTACGGGCTCCGGCATCAGACGCTGGGCGCGGTGAGCCTGGTCGGGCCGATTCGCATGGACTACGAGAAGGCGCTGCGCTCGGTGCGTGCGGCCGCGCACGAGCTGTCGCGCTTCGTCGAAGCCGCGTACGAGGACGAGTGATGGCGACGACCAACCGGGACTACTACGAGTTGCTGTCGGTGTCGCGCGACGCGGACGACGCGACGATCAAGAAGGCGTTCCGCCGGCTGGCGCGGCAGTTGCACCCGGACGTCTCGACGGAGCCGGATGCGCAGGAGCGGTTCCGCGAGGTGACCGAGGCCTACGAGGTGTTGTCGAACCAGGAGACGCGCGCACTCTACGACCGGTTCGGCCACGACGGTCTGCGATCCGGCGGCTTCACGCCGACCCAGTTCGACATGGGCGGGTTGAGCGACCTGTTCGCGGCGTTCTTCGGCGACGACGTCTTCGGCACGCGCGGCCGGCGCTCGGGTGCACGCGGCGGCGACGTCGCCGCGGAGATCGAGATCGACCTCGTCGAGGCCGCCAGGGGCGCGGCGGTGAAGGTGCCGTTCGAGGTCGCCGTCTCGTGCGCGGGCTGCGGCGGCGACGGCGTGGCGCCCGGGACGCAGCCGAGCCCATGCGCGCGCTGCGGCGGGACCGGCGCGCTGCAACATGTCAGCCGCAGCATCCTCGGCGAGTTCGTACGCACGCAAGCCTGTCCGGCATGTGGCGGGCGCGGCCTGCGGATCGACCATCCGTGCAAGATCTGCTCCGGCTCCGGCCGCGTGCTCGACCGGCGCGAGCTCGCCGTCGACGTTCCGGCGGGCATCCACGACGGTCAACGCATCCGCGTGTCCGGCGAGGGGCACGCGGGCCAGCTCGGCGGGCGCGCGGGAGACGTCTATGTGCTGGTCCACGTGCGGCCCGACGAGCGTTTCGTCCGCGAGGGCAACGACATCTTCTCGCAGGTCGATCTGACGCTCGCACAGGCGGCGCTCGGCGTGCAGGTCGACATCGAGACGCTCGACGGCGCGATGTCGCTCGAGCTGTCGCCGGGCGTCCAGCCGGGCGAGGTGCGCGTGTTGCGCGGCAAGGGCATGCCGGTGCTGCAGGGCTTCGGCCGCGGCGACCACCGTGTGCTGATCAACGTCCTCGTGCCGCGCCGGCTCAACGAGCAGCAGCGGAGACTGCTCGAGGAGTTCGATCGCGCGAGCGACGAGCAGACCTACGAGCCCGACGAGAGCTTCCTCGACAAGCTGAAGAGCGCGTTCCGCTGACCGGGCTGCGCCGCGTCTCGGTCGAGGTGCCGCTCGCGCGCGCGGAGGAGGCCCGGGCGGCGATGCTCGAGCTCTTTCCGCAGGGGTTCGAGGAGACGGAGCGCGACGGCGGCGTCGCGCTCGTCGCGTACACGGACGCGCAGGGCGAGGAGCGGCTCTGGCACGTCTTCGGCGGTGCGCAGTCCGTCGACGTGGCAGACGGCTGGGAGGATCGCTGGCGCACCTTTCACCGTCCCGTCCAGGTGGGCCGGCTCTGGGTCGGTCCGCCGTGGGAGCACCCGGATCCGGCGCTGGTGCCGGTGGTCGTCGACCCCGGCCGCGCGTTCGGGACCGGCGCCCACCCTACGACGCGGCTCTGCCTCGAGCTCCTGCAACGGCTCGAGCCCGGCTCGCTCCTCGACGTCGGCTGCGGCTCCGGCGTGCTCTCGGTCGCCGCGGCGCGTCTCGGATATGCGCCGGTCACGGGGGTCGACGTCGAGCAGGCGTCGGTCGACGCCACGCGCGCGAACGCGGCGGCCAACGGCGTCGACGTGACCGCCCTGCTGATCGCGCCGGACGGCACGCTGCCGGCGGCCGCGACCGCGGTCGCCAACATCTCGCTCGAGGCCGTGCAGGCCCTCGACGGGCGCATCGACGTCGATTGTCTGATCACATCCGGGTACCTCGCCGACAACGCCGTGGCGCCCGCCGGCTTCGTGCACGTCGAGCGAACGGTCAGCGAGGGCTGGGCAGCCGATCTCCTTCGGCGCGCGTGACCCGCGTTCCGCGGCGCCGGGCCGCAGTACGATCCGCGCGTGGCCACGTTTCGCATCGAGTTTCTCGGTTGCAAGGTCTCGCACGCCGACGCGCACGCGGTGCGTGAGCGCCTGCTCGCGGACGGCCATGTCGAGACCGAAGGCGACGGGGACGTCGCGGTGATCAACACGTGCTGCGTCACGAACGAGGCGGTCGCCAAGAGCCGCAAGGCCGCGAGGCGGGCGGCGCGAACGCACGCGCGGGTCTACGTGACCGGCTGCGCCGCCAATCTCGGCGCCGAGTCGTTCGCAGGCCTGCCGCGCAACGTGACCGTGCTCGCGCGCCGCAGCGAGGAGGTTGCCGCCGCGGTCGCCGGCCACGTCGGCGCGATCGGCTGCGTCCAGGCGGATGCACGGATCGAGCGCGTACGTGCCTTCGTGAAGATCCAGGACGGCTGCTCGTTCTCCTGCAACTTCTGCGTCATCCCGATCGTTCGGGGACCGTCGCGCAGCCGCACCGCGGCGGCGGTGCTCGACGAGATCGGGCGTCGCGTCGCGCAGGGTCACCGCGAGGTCGTGCTGACCGGCATCAACCTGGGCTGCTTCCGGGACCGCGAGGCCGGCTACGACCTCCCGCGCCTCGTGCGGGAGGCCGGAGCGACACCCGGGCTTGCGCGCCTCCGTCTGAGCTCGATCGAGATCAACCACGTGAGCGACGAGCTCGTCGCCGCGCTCCGCGAGACGCCGACGGTGTCGCGTCATCTCCACGTGCCGTTGCAGTCGGGTGACGACGGCGTGCTGCACGCGATGCGCCGGCGCTACTCGACGGCGACCTACCTGCGCCGGCTCGAGCGGCTGGCCGGGGACTTCAACCTGACGAGCGACGTGATCGTCGGCTTCCCCGCCGAGGACGGCTCGGCGTTCGCGAACACGCTTCGCACCGTCGAGCGGGCGGGTCTGACGAAGGTGCACGTCTTCCCGTACTCGCCGCGGCCGGGAACCGTGACCGCCGTCGACGACCCGGTGCCCCCAGCCGTGAAGAGGGAGCGCGGAGCGCGCCTGCGCGAGCTGTCGCACGAGCTCTGCCTGCGTCGCTGGCAGGCGAAGCTGGGCGGCGAGGACACCGTGCTCGTCGACCGGCCCGGTCGCGGCTACGGCGACGACTACAGCCCGTGGTTCGTCGACGCGCCGGTCGGCGAGCTCGTGCGCGTGCGTGCCGCGTCGGTCAGCGAGGAGGGGATCCTTGCCGCCGCAGCGTGAGGACTGCCTGTTCTGCTCAATCGCGCGCGACGGCGCGTGGATCAACAAGGCGGACGGGTTCGTCGCGATCAACGACATCAACCCGCTCGCCCCGGTGCACGTGCTCGTGCTGCCCGAACGGCACGTCGACACGTTCCGCGACATCGGCGAGTTCGACACCGGCGAGTCGAAGCGGATGCTGGAGTTCGTCGCGCAGACCGCGGCGAAGGTCGGGCTGACGGACTACCGCGTGATCGTCAACGTCGGCCCGGGCGGCGGCCAGACCATCTTCCACCTCCACTGGCACATCCTCGGCGGTCGCACCTTCGACCACGCGGTGGTCGGATGAGCCTGATCGGCCGGCTCGAGACGGAGCTTCGCGCGGCCATGCTCGCCCGCGAGAACGACCGGCGGGACGCGTTGCGGCTGATCCTCGCCAGCCTCCGGTCGGCCGAGAAGGACCTGCAGCGCCCGCTCTCGGACGACGAGGAGCTGCAGGTGCTCCAGCGCGAGCGCAAGCGCAGGGTCGAAGCGGCCGAGGCATTCCGGGAGGGCGGTCGCGAGGACCGGGCGAAGCGCGAGGAGGACGAGCTGACCGTGCTCGAGGAGTTCATGCCCGAGCCGCTCGCGGAGGAGGACATCGAGCGCATCGTCGACGACGCGATCGCCGAGAACGGCGCGACGAGCCTGCGCGACATGGGTCGCGTGATGGCAGACGTGATGCCGCAGGTGGCGGGTCGTGCGGACGGGTCGGCGGTCTCCCAGATCGTCCGCGAGAAGCTCGCGTGATCCGTCCGATCGTCCTCGCGGGCGGTCGGGGCTACGAGTGGGAGGCGGACCCGGAGCGGACGGCGATCGTCCTGCCGGGCGCGATGCTCGGCGGCGCGCCGAGCTGCTACTACGCGGCGATGGCGCTGCACCGGGCGGGCTGGCGCGTCGTGCAGGACTGGGACGAGCTCGACCGCGCGCGCGACCGCGCAGCATGGGCGAAGGAGAGGGCGGAGGCGGCGCTCGCCTACGCGGGCACGGCGAGCCTGCTCGTCGCGAAGTCGGCGACGACGCTCGCGACGGGCGTCGCCGCCGAGCACGATCTCGCAGGCATCTGGCTGACGCCGCTCTTCACCGAGAACACGTGCGTCGAGGGGCTCGTTGCGCGCACCGCCCCCGCGCTGCTCGTGGGCGGAACCGCGGACGAGACATGGGACGGAGCGCTGGCCCGCGGCCTCTCGGACGACGTGCTCGAGCTCGACGGCGCCGACCACGCGCTCGCGCGCATCGCGGACCTGCAGCCGCTCGTCGACGCGATCGCGGCGTTCGCCGCCCGCGTCTAGCCCGCCGCTTCGGCGGCGGGCGCGCTCGCCACGAAGTCCTGGCGGCGCACGAGCGAGAGCGCGAGCACGGCGCCGCAGGCGGCGACGATCGCGCCGACGACGAGGATGTCGCTGAGCCCGGAGACGAACGACGCCTTGATCGCGGCGGCCGCCTGGCCGCGCAGGTGCGGCGGCAACTTCGCGATCGCCTGCTGCGCCTGCCCGCCCGTCACCTGCAACGAGATCTGATGGGCGTTCGGGACGCCGTGGAGCCCCGACGCGATCTTCGCCGTGATCCGGCTCTGGAAGACGGCGCCGAGGGCTGCGATGCCCGTCGCGATGCCGAGCTGGCGGAAGGTGTTGTTGATGCCGGATGCCATGCCGGCGCGCTCGCGCTGGACGGTCGAGACGGCCGTGGTCGCGAGCGGGGCGTTCACGAAGCCGATGCCGATGCCGCCGACGAGGAAGCCGGCGAGCAGGGCCGTCCAGCTCGAATGGACGGTGATCCGGCTCATCAGCCACATCGAGATCGCGGCGAGCGCGAGGCCGAACGCGAGCAGGAACCGGATCGGCACGCGTGCCGTCAGACGTCCGGCGGCCGGGGCCGCGAAGAACGAGATCGCGCTCAGAGGCAGGAACCGGAGCCCTGTCTGCAGCGGCGAGAGGCCGAGGACGTCCTGTAGGTAGAGCGTGAGGTAGA
>Ga0335075_10015121_pt1 | contig 11570 bp, 8 predicted proteins | sample Lox_Sample_24_FD_206723 | JGI IMG/M metagenome (GOLD analysis project Ga0335075, IMG submission 206723) | Soil microbial communities from Loxahatchee National Wildlife Refuge, Florida, United States - Lox_Sample_2.4 | ecosystem: Environmental > Terrestrial > Soil > Wetlands | place: USA: Florida...
CTTTCAGATCGTGCAAACACGCATCCTCTCGGTGATCGCGTGGTATTACATGGCCTTTTTTGCGATTAGCGTGGCCATGCTTGGTATGACGGCGGGCGCCGTCTGGGTCTATTTGCACCGCGAGCGCATTGAGTCGGTGCCGCTACCCGTGACCCTCACAAATTTCACACTCGCCACCGCTGTCGCTATGCCCGCCTCGATTATCGTGCAGTTTTGCCTCATCACCACAATCTCGCTGTCACTTACCACGGTCTTTTCGTGGAGCATATTGATGATCGCCATGGCTGTGCCCTACTTCTTCTCCGGCGTAGTGGTCAGCTTGGCGCTAACCCGCAGTCCCTTCCCCGCCGGTCAAGTCTACGGAGTGGATTTAGTAGGCGCAGCACTGGGATGCCTGGGAGTCATCTTCGTCCTCAACATCATGGATGGCCCGACGGCTGTGATCGCCTCGGCTGTCGTGTGCGGTCTTTCAGCTCTCGCCTTCATGTCCAGCGCCAACGCTGAAGATCAACGGCGCTTGAAATCGGCTCCGTGGTGGCGTCGTCCGGCGCCGATCACGACCGCTTTAGCTGTTTTCGCCATCCTCAATTCCCTGGCTCCAGTCGGCGTTCGCCCGATCCTGGTTAAGGATCACTTTGAGCGCTTCGGTTTCAAGCGATACGAGAAGTGGAACTCTTACTCCCGCATTACCGTCGATCGGCCGCAACTGCGACTCCCCGATCTGTGGAGCGGCTCATCCAAAATGCCGCCGGAGACCCGTGCATGGCAAGCGCTCTTGACGATCGACGGCGGCGCCGGTTCCGAGATGTCTCACTACGACGGCACTCCCCAATCCATTGCCTACCTCCAATACGATCTGGTCGGCCTCGCGTACCGTCTTCCCGGCATCCACAAAGCCGCGGTCATTGGAGTTGGAGGCGGGCGCGACCTATTGACTGCTCACTATTTCGGCGTGCCCGATATCACCGGCGTCGAACTAAATCCAATCATCGTGAATCTGCTCATCAAGCAGCCGTACTACAAAAAGTTCACCGACGTGACTGCCCTGCCAAATCTAAAACTGCATGTCGACGACGCTCGCAGCTGGTTCGACAGCACTCACGAAAAGTTTGACTCGGTGCAGATGAGCATGATCGACACCTGGGCGTCGACTGGTGCAGGCGCATTCACCCTCAGTGAAAACGGACTCTACACGCTTGAGGGCTGGAAGGCCTTCCTCCATTCCCTCAATCCCAATGGCGTCTTCACGGTGAGCCGCTGGCACAGCCCGAGCAATGCCGACGAGACTGGACGCATGATCGGTATGGCCGCTGCCGTCCTTATGGACTCCGGCGTGAAAGATGTCCGCCCGTATATATTTGTCGCGAACGCCGACTATATGGCGACCCTTGTGCTTTCGAAGAAGCCGTTCACACCTGAGCAGTTGCGCATCCTGCACGATACGGTGCGAAACCTAGGCTTCAACGTACTCCTGGCCCCCGATCAACCGCCTCAATCTCCGCTCCTGCGCGCCATTGTCGATAGCCCGAATCGCACCGCCTTGGACCGTGTCCTGGAGGGAAACTATCTCGACCTCAGCGTGCCAACAGACAATCGGCCATTTTTCTTCAACCAGCTGCGTTTCCGAACCATCCCGAGCGCTACACTGCGCATGTTCCATCGAACTCTAGCTGTCCATTCGCTGGAGGGCAATCTGATCGCTTCCCTCGTGCTCGGACTCATTCTCTTTATCTCGATCATCGCCGTGATTGTCACCATCCTTCTGCCTCTCAGGGGCGCGGTTCGGGAGTCTCCGCAGTCTTTGGTCGGTGTCGGCAGCTTGTATTTCTCGCTGATCGGAATGGGCTTCATGCTAGCCGAGATCGCGCTGCTCGAGCGATTCGGCGTGTATCTGGGCCATCCTATTTACTCACTGAGCGTGTGCCTCTTCAGCCTCATTCTGGCCTCTGGACTTGGCAGCTTAGCATCCGACAGACTCAGGTTAAACGCACGTGTCAAGCTACTTCTATGGGGTAGCATCACCGTCATTTATTTAGTAGGCATGGCGCAGCTTTTGCCCGCGCTCCTCGAGTCCACCACGGGACAAGAACGTCTGGTGCGCATAGGGATTTCCATGGCTATCATCATGCCGTTGGGATTTCTTCTCGGTTTTGCATTTCCTACTGGACTGCGTCTGGTTGAGGTCGTTGACCGTCAACCTACACCCTGGTTCTGGGGCATCAATGGCGCAACCAGTGTTCTCGCGTCCGTGCTGGCCGTGATGTTCAGCATGGCGCTGGGCATTAACGTGACCATACTCATCTCCGCTGTCTGCTATCTTCTGCTTATTCCTACAAGCTTTGCCCTCCTGGGAATGGGACAACGAGCGAACGATCCGTCTCGCGGCGACGTCCTCGCCCGAACGCGCGACTAAACCTGTACCGGAACACATGAAATGAGAGACCTCCTTCCCCATCCTGTTTTGGCCTGGCGCCAAGCTGCCGACAAGCGCCAGCAGATTTCCGAACTTCTGTGACAGGCGCTCCCTATGAGGAATCAGTCTGCAACGGTCGTTGAAAAGTCGAGGTTTTCCAGCGCACACTACGCTAGCTTGGACGGTTTGAGAGGAATCGCGTTTTTACTGGTCTTCTTTCATCACTACGGTTTGACCTCACACTCCACGCAGCCGGCGATACTCAAGCTGGAGTGGTTGGCGGGTGGAGGCTGGGCTGGTGTTGATCTTTTCTTTGTGTTGTCAGGGTTTTTGATTACGGGAATATTGTTAGATACGCGCGAGGGCAATCACTATTTCCGGAATTTCTATGCGCGTCGAGTACTGCGAATCTTTCCGCTCTTCTACGGGGTGTTGCTGCTCTTACTGCTGGCCACGCCAATCCTGCATTTGCAGTGGCGTCTCGGCCACATCCTGTATTTTTTCTACTTAGGCAATATCGCCGGGCATATTGATCCCTCGTTGAACTTCGTTTTGCCTGCGGTCAACCTGACACATACCTGGTCGCTTGCGGTTGAGGAGCAATTCTATCTTGTCTGGCCTGTGGTGATCTTGCTGGTGCCGAACCGCAGAAGTCTAATCAAAGTCTGCTGTGGGCTGATTGCGTTCGGCTTTGTATTGCGCGCCTGGTTGTTACTGGCCGTGCCAGGTGCGTCAATCGAGTGGTGCTATGGAGAGCTTCCCACCCACGCAGACGGGTTGCTCTGCGGCGCCATTCTCGCCGTGCTGATTCGAAGCACCGCCCTGCAAGAATTGGTGCGTCGGTCACGCTGGATCGTGGCGCTCGCATTCGCAGGCCTTGCCGGACTAGCGGTAATCAACGGCGGATTTAACTACCATACCCGTTCGATGACGCTATTTGTCTATCCACTGCTGGCAGTCTTTTTCTCTGGGATTCTACTGAGGACATTGCAGCCTGGCACGCTTTTCCACGGTGTCGGCGATTGGCGAGTTCTGCGCTTCTTTGGGAAATACAGCTACGGGATGTACATCTATCACGAAATACTGTCCCCTTTCACATTCCGCTATTTAGGAATCTTGCAACGCCAATTGCACTCGGTTGTCTTGGGAGGTCTCGCGTATGTTGCGCTCGCATTGGCCGGAACAACGGCTGTCTCTGTTTTGAGCTATCAAATGTATGAGAGCAAGTTCCTAAAGCTGAAGAGCCGATTTCCGTATCAACCTCGCGTCCAGGAATCGAAGGTCGAAGCCGGATAGGTACACCTCGCTTGTCTCCGCGACGTAAGCTTCTGTTGTGTCTACCGGTCTCCAGCCTGATTGCCCGCGTGGGCAAAGAAATGGGGGCGACCGCAGACCGGAATTCGCAAATGATCCGACGGGGCGCTGTCGGATAGTCGGCGTATCCGGGTCAATCTCAGCATGGACAGGACCGATCCGTCTGGGCTCCTCCAGTTTCCTTCCAGTAGTGTCGCGTCTTACAATGGGGCCATGACGCTGCTCGACGCACCAAGGTACGACGCGCGCAAGGCACTTATCCGCCGCAACATCATTATCGGCATTCTCATCGCCATTCCATTTGTTGCCTTCTTCACCTGGTACTGGTGGAACTGGCCGGAAGAGCACCGCGTCAATCGGTTCTTTCATGCGATTGAAGCCAAGGATTACTCGCAAGCGTACGCGCTGTGGAACAACGACCCCGATTGGCAGCAGCATCTGGACCGCTACAAGTTGTATACCTTTGACCAATTCAAGTCAGACTGGGGTCCGTCCGGGGATTACGGCGTCATCACTAAAGCCAAAATCGTGGTGACCAAGGAATATGGAAGCGGCGTGATCATTGGCGTGCGCGTCAACGACAATCCTAAGACGCTATTCCTCTGGGTAGAGAGGAACACAAAGACCATCGGATATTCCCCCGTCGAACTACGCTTCTGAATTTCATCCACTCGACAGCGAACGTGTGTTTATTTCACGCCCTCGAAAACATAGACCATCTCCCCTGAAGAGAGCTCGCTGCTTCAACATCTCTCTCTACAATCGGACGGGGAGGTGCAGTCAGATGACTGAAAAGCAACCCGGTAGCATCGCAGCACTGCCCAAGGTACTGAAAGAACTCGCTGTCGATACTCGCGTAACGGTTCGCCGAGAGGGCGTTCCGAAGACCGACGGCGCGTGCATCGTGTATTGGATGCAGCGCGCTCAGCGGGGCGTCAACAATGCCGCAGTCGATTGTGCCGCCAATATTGCGAATGAACTCAGCTTGCCGCTACTCGTTTATTGCTCCGTCATCTCCAACTTTCCCAACGCAAATCTCCGCCATTATGTTTTTCTGAATCAAGGTTTGCCGGATATTGAGGCCGATCTGGCCGAACGTAACATTTCCTTTATCGTGCGACGACCGCCGGATAATTTCCTGGAGAAGTTTCTGGAGGAGGTAAATGCCGCCATTCTCATAGGTGACGAAAATCCCTGTCGCGAACCGGAGCGATGGCGCCAGGTCATCGCAAAACGTCTGCGCATCCCTTTTTGGACGGTCGACGCCGACGTCGCTGTTCCCAGCAAACTGTTTCCCAAGCCGCAATACGGCGCCTATGTGCTACGGCCCAAACTCTATCGTGAGTTGCCGAACTATCTTCATCCCTTGAAAAATCCAAAGGCTCAGTATGCATGGGCGCGTCCGATGAATTTCGAAAGTTTTCCGGTTGACGCCGACATCACTGCAGGTTGGAAGAAGTTCGATCGGACGGTGGCCCCCGTGGAAGGGTTTATCGGCGGCTCGCATGCGGCGCGCAAACGGCTGAAATTTTTCGTTCAACATCTTCTGGCGGATTATGACAAGCAGCGCAATCAGCCGACTGTGGACGGCTCGAGCCGTCTTTCTCCCTATCTCCACTTTGGGCACATTGGACCGACAGAAATCGCGCTCGCTGTCGACACGGCCGCGAAGAAGCACCCGCAATTGAAAGAAGCGCGTGATTCGTTCTTCAACGAGCTGCTGGTCTGGCGTGAGCTGGCAGTGAATTTTGTAAAATACACGCCGAACTACGACTCTGCGGAATGCGCGGAACCGTGGGCACATCAGTCGCTCGCCGAACACGTGTGCGATCAGCGGGAGTGGACCTATTCGCTGCAACAATTGGAGCGCGGCGAAACGCACGACGACCTGTGGAATGCGTCGCAGTTACAGATGGTTCATTTTGGATGGATGCACAATTACATGCGCATGTATTGGGGGAAGAAAATTCTGGAATGGTCGCGCGATCCGGCAACAGCGTTCACACATGCGCTTGCGCTGAATGACAAGTATGAGCTGGATGGGCGCGATCCCAACGGGTACGCTGGGATCGCATGGGCTATCGTGGGGAAATTCGATCGTCCCTGGTTCGATCGCCCCATCTTCGGAAAAATTCGCTACATGTCGGCGGCGTCCACCGGCAAAAAGTTCAATTCCCAAGGCTACGTCGCCATGGTTCGCGAACATGCAGCTTCCGGCACGCTATGGTGATTGCTTGAAACTATTTCGAAAGTCGCAGCATCACGACCCCATGCCTGGGAACCATCGCGGTGTACGAGCCATTCAGCGTTCCAAGATCTTTATGCGACCATAAATCGCGCGCATGAACAGGGCCGTCGAAGCCCACCGATTTGAAGTGCACTGTGATCGGGTATTCGGCCGTGCTGCGATTAAACAGTGCTACCGCCTTCGCGCCGCCTTCCAGCGGCTTCATCCATACTTCAAACGGTCCAATTGCGCTCACCCGGTCTCCTTGAATGCCCAGGCGATCTTGATCGACAGCGATCACATCCTTGTTCATCAGGATGCTCCTGGTGGTCTCATCCATTTTGCTCAGATCGTTTCCAGCCAGCAATGGCGCGGCCAAAATCGCCCACAAGCTCATGTGGGTGCGGTATTCATCGGGCGTCATGTGGCCATTGCCGACTTCCAGCATGTCAGGATCGTTCCAATGTCCGGGCGCCGCGTATTTTGAAAGCCCTGCCTGCGCAAATCCAATCACCGACATGCGGTCGTAGCTATCGTTGATGTCGCCGGTGGTGCGCCACAGGTTTCCGCCAACCTTCGGGCCCCAATTCCACACCGCGTCAAAACCATATTGGCACAGGCTGAATACGATAGGACGGTGCGTGTTGAGCAATGCCTGGTGCATTTTTTCGTAGGCCGCTTGCATCATTTGCCACTGTTTCTGCTGGTCATTGGGAGCTGCCTTTTGCATGATGGCGTCATAGCTGCACAGGTCATACTTCAAATAATCGATGCCCCATTTCGCATAGGTATTTGCATCCTGCTGTTCATGACCATAACTGCCAGGATAGCCGGCGCACGTTTTCGGGCCGGGTGAAGAATAAATTCCAAGCTTCAATCCCTTTGAGTGGACATAATCCGCCAGCGCCTTCATGTCCGGAAATTTGCTGTTAGTCGTAATGTTTCCCTGCGCGTCGCGCGGCCCTTCCCAGGTGTCGTCGATATTCACGTAGATATAGCCGGCATCGCGCATGCCACTCGACACCATGGCATCCGCGGCGGCGCGAACATCGGCGTCCGTCACCTTGCCGGCAAAATGGTTCCAGCTATTCCATCCCATTGGAGGTGTGGCTGCCAGCGTGTCGGATTGTGCGTAGGCTGAGCCGGCGGGCAAGAGACATAGTGCTCCCAAAAGCAGCAAGCCAGGAATAGCAAGACGTAGATAATGACGCATAACTGTCCTCCGAACGTCGAATCAATGATTCAGCAACCGTCCACCATGGTATCAGTGAGATTCGAAGCGGTCTCGCTGTCGCTGCGCCATCCAGTTGCAAATTGCGTTCAGATCCGCGACTGGCGCCTGCGTGAACGGAATGGTATGCATGTACGGCGGCGGTCCGAACTCCGGAACCAGCGTGGAAACTTCGCGCCCGGCAGCCGCCTGCGCCTTCCATATTTGCTCCCACCATTGTTCATGCACATCCAGATGATGACTCCACTCGGGAGCGCGAGGATCCGGCACTTGCGGACCTTCTTCAAAACCCACGCGCGCGTGCAGGTGCCAGCAGTGGTCGGCGCATAGCTGCAAAATATCCTCGCAGTCCGGCAGCAGTCTTTCGGCGACACAGACCCAGTGGCTGTAATCGCAAGTCAGCTTCAGTGAAGGAAATCGATGCAGAATCCGCTGCGTATTCCAGGGATTGGAAAAGTAGCGTAAACGATGCGTCTCATGAGAGATCGGAATGCCGAGCTCCGCTTCCATTTCTAAGGCCGCACCATAAAAGTCCTCCGCCTGGGTATAGCTCCACGCATCGGATCCGGTATGAGCGTTAATGAATAGGGGATTGTCGTCGAGGCATTCCTCAATCTGGCTTCTCAGCGACAACAAATGTTCCGCAACCGTTCCAGACGGAGTGAACTGATTACTGAAGACCTGCGGAATCCAGGCGAAACCTTCTTCTCTTAATGTCTGCCGGAAGAGATTTCTGTCCGGCAGAATGAACAGCGGCGTTTCGAGCGCCTCATAGCCTTCCTTATGCCACTCCGCGAGGTACGGAGCGAAACCGCTCGAGAGGTCCACGCCCCAAAGATGTCGGACCAGCAGAAGTTTCAGAAGGATTCCCGCCTTTCAAATAGATTCCAGCGCAGTGAAAACGCCGCCCCATCCATGCCACGTGATTTCGGACGACTTCCGCTCCAGTCTACAATGCGAATAGGACGTCCGACCCGCTGCAAGCCGCTGTACACGAGGTCTTGGCCTCGAGACCACCGGACGACCTGCATATTGAATGGCCGCGATCAGCACACCTCCGTTTCACGTTCTCACCAAGCCCATCGGTCCAATCTGCAATCTCGATTGCAAGTACTGTTTTTATCTGGAAAAGGAAGCCCTCTATGCTAATACCTCGAAGTGGGCGATGTCTGCGGACGTTTTGGAATCGTACATCCAGCAATACATTCAACAACAAAACACGGATGTCATCCACTTTGCCTGGCAAGGTGGCGAGCCCACGCTGCTGGGGGTCGACTACTTTCGCAACATAATCTCGTTGCAGGCGAAATATTCGGACGGCAAGCGGATCGAAAATGCCTTTCAGACCAACGGCGTTTTGCTGAACGACGACTGGGCCGGCTTTTTCGCGGAGAACAATTTTCTTATCGGCATTTCGATCGATGGACCCAGGGAACTGCATGACGCGTATCGTGTCGACAAAGGCGGTCAGCCGACGTTTGACCGTGTAATGCGCGGCGTCAGTTTTCTGAAGAAGCATTCTGTTGCTTTCAATACGCTGACCACGGTTCACCGCAAGAATTCCTACAATCCGCTCGAGGTCTATCGCTTTCTCAAAGAAAGCGGCAGCGGATACATGCAATTCATCCCCATCGTGGAGCGCATCTCAACCCACACCACGCAGGCTGGCATGGTGCTGGTTTCGCCCAGCTTTTCGGATCGTTCCAGAGTCTCCGACTGGTCCGTCGAGCCAGTCCAGTTCGGGCGATTTCTGTCAGCCATCTTTGATGAGTGGGTGCACAACGATGTGGGGAAGACGTTCGTTCAGCTCTTCGATGTATCGCTGGAAATGTGGCTTGGCATGGATGCCAGCCTCTGCATCTTTCGCAAAACCTGCGGTTCTGCGCTCGCCGTGGAACATAACGGCGACCTCTATTCTTGCGATCACTTCGTCTACCCCGAAAATCGGCTAGGCAATATCATGCAGCAGGCGATGGGAGTGATGGTCGAATCGCCGCAGCAGATCCAGTTCGGACAGGCCAAGAACGACACACTGCCGAACTATTGCCGACAGTGCGAAGTGCGATTTGCCTGCAACGGAGAATGCCCGAAGCATCGTTTTGCGACCACACCGGATGGCGAGGCGGGACTGAATTATCTATGCGCCGGATATAAGAATTTCTTCACTCACATTGATCCATATATGCAATTTATGGCCGCACAACTGCGCCAGCAGCGCGCGCCGGCCAATGTGATGGAGTGGGTTCGCATGCGGGACGCTGCGGCATCGCAGTCCGGCAAGCCTGGAAGGAATGATCCGTGCCCTTGCGGCAGCGGCAAGAAGTTTAAACGCTGCTGCGGGCTATCTGCATAGAAGTTCTGAACTCTTAACTAGAGAGCCACACGGGCTAGAGTCAGCGATTTTCCGGAAGCAAGCCCGATGTTTTCTGGTATTTTTAATCCTCCTCAAATATGATGACAAAAGAAGTCAAATCTGGAGGCTTCTCATGGCCACAGCCTACGTCATTCCGAACATTGCCGGCTACCCATTCAATATCCTGCCGGATCTTTCCAATGCAAAAGTACGCGAACGCCTAAGCCCCTCCGCTATCCGAGGCTTTGTTCGCATTATGGAGCGCTGGGGCGTGAAAGAACTGAGCGCACGCAAGTTGCTGGGCGGTCCATCAGCGGGAACCTACTACGGATGGAAAGCGCATCCCCAGGGCAAGAAGCTCGACCAGGACACGCTGACGCGCATTTCCCTGGTGATTGGCATCTACAAGGCACTGCATATTTTGTACAGTGACAAGCTCGCAGATGCCTGGGTCACGCTGTCGAATCGCGATCCCATGTTTCGCGGAGAAACGCCGCTCGCTTACATGGTGGAGCAGGGTCAGCCCGGAATGATCCACGTGCGTCAATTGCTGGATGCGTGGCGCGGTGGCCAGTGATTCCTCCGATCACTCCGGTTCATCTGCGTGCAACGCACCGCATGATCGCGGCGAAGTACAGCGAGAGCGGCAGTGTTCTATCTTCCGTCAGCGATAACGAATCTATGCTGGCGGACTTGGCGGAACTGGATGGCGCGACCAACGATCGCTTGCTGGGCGAGGAAGGCCTGCTGCCTGGAATCGGCGTGCACGAACTGGTCTACGGTGTGCGCTACGCGTCGATTGTGAACGCTGCCTTCACCCATAAAAATCCTACCGGCAGTCGCTTCAACGATGGAACTCGCGGGGCCTGGTATGCCGGTGTGGAACGGGCAACCTCGATTGCGGAGGTGGCGTATCATCGCGCTCGGCAGCTCAAGAATATCGACTGGAAAGAGGAAGAGCCCTCCACCTACGACGACTATCTGGCGGATTTCACTACTGAATTTCATGACTTGCGCGGCGTCGATCGCGAAGGAGCCGCACGTCAATTCAAGAAATTCCTGAAGCCAGGTCCGGTGCCGGCCTGCTATGCGGAATCGCAGCAGCTGGCGCGAGCCTTGCTCGCTTCCAGGTCGAATGGATTGATCTATCCCAGCGTTCGCAATCCAGGTGGTACCTGCATAGCGTGCTTTCGGCCGGCGCTGGTCTATCACGTTCGCCGAGACGCGCGGATCGAACTCCGCATTCAGGTGGATGGCGATTCAATTCGGACGCATACAAAAAAAGTGCGTATTCCGGAGGAATGAAAATTTGCGGAATCGATCGGCGATTTGCCGATGGATCTAGCCGGTCGCAAGATGGTGGCGAACATCCGCGCCGCGCACCCAGAAGATGACATCCTCGGCGATATTGGTGGCGTGATCGCCCACTCGTTCCAGGTTTCTCGCAATCAACACTACGTTCAATGCTTGCTGCGTATATTCCGGCTGGGCTTTAATGTATCGCGTCAGTGTGTGGAAGATATTGCGATTGAGTTCATCGACGTCATCATCCATCAGCAACACTTTTTCCGCCAGCGCCGCATTGCCATCAATGAAAGCCTGCAGTGCATTCCTAACCATAGTGGCCGCCTGGGTCGCCAGCTTGGGAATATCGACGGGCAATTCGACCGGAGGAACTGTTTGCAGGTCGCGGACGCGTTCGGCAATCTTCACGGCGCGGTCGCCCACTCGTTCCAGGTCGGCATTAATCTTGATCACCGACAAAATAAATCGCAGATCAATTGCCATCGGCTGCTCCATGGCGAGCAGATCGAGCGCCATTTGGTCGATGTCTCTCTCCATGCGGTTGATCGCAGGCTCCGAACGCATCACCAAATCGCAGATGGAAGTATCGCCGACGCGATAGGCCTCGATGGCGCGCTGGGTCGCTTGCTCGGCCATACCGGCCATGACCAGCAGCTTCTCTTTCAGGTCATCGAGATTTTGGTGAAATCGGGTACGTGTCATCCGAACCTGCCTGTAATGTAATCTT
>Ga0335075_10015122_pt1 | contig 11569 bp, 8 predicted proteins | sample Lox_Sample_24_FD_206723 | JGI IMG/M metagenome (GOLD analysis project Ga0335075, IMG submission 206723) | Soil microbial communities from Loxahatchee National Wildlife Refuge, Florida, United States - Lox_Sample_2.4 | ecosystem: Environmental > Terrestrial > Soil > Wetlands | place: USA: Florida...
GATAGAAGTCGATGGCCGGCTGGTTCCAGTCCAGAACGTGCCAGAAAAGCAGGACGCAGCCGCGCTCCACGCTGCGCGCCGCCACATGCGTCAGCAGCGACTTGCCGATGCCGCGGCCGCGAAAGCGCGGACGCACGAAGAGATCCTCCAGATGCATGGCCCGCCCCCGCCAGGTGGAATAGACCGGGAAAAAGAGGGCGAATCCGGCCGGCTCGCCGTCCTCTTCGGCGATGAGGCACTCGAAGAAGGGGGTTTCGCCGTTCGCCGGAAAGCCATCGCGCACCAGCTCGGCTTCTGTAAGCCGCGCCGACTGCGGTTCGCGCTCGTATTCGGCCAGCTCGCGGACAAATTCGAGGATCAGCGGGGCGTCGGCGGCGCGGGCGCGGCGAATGGTCGTCATTGGCTTCATTATAGGGAGCGGGCGCAGCCCATTCAGAGCCACTCTCGCGGCCAAACACAGCGCCACTTTGCACGATCGGCAACGAAATCCGTTGCCCGCCCGCAGGGAATCGGCTAATCTCATCGCGAGCTCCCCTGGAAAGGGCAATGCAACGATGAAACCGCTGTCGCCGGTGGACGCGATCGGTCCGGCCTTCAGCCGGATGCGCAGCATTCTGATGCCTCCGGGAGCCGCACCGGACCAGCCGGGGCCATTCCGCTTCTGGTTTTTCCTCAAGATCGTTGTAGTCGCCGCGCTCACCAACCCCTCCTTCATCTTCGGAATCTCGATTGCCTCGCTGGAGGGCGTGGCCTTCTTTATGACAGGCCTGGGAGCCAGCCTGAGGGGTCTCCACCGCCAGCCCATCGAAACCGGCCCGTCGGAATTCGCCGGCGTGATGGTGGTGTTCATCGCGGGCGCCGCGCTGGTCGCCATTGCGATGTGGCTCCTGCTCACATGGCTGTGGTGCAGGCTGCGCTTCACTCTCTTCGATCTGGTCGTTTACGGGCGCGGCCGCGTGGGGCGCGCGTGGTCGCCCTATGGGCGGCCGGCATGGCGCTTCCTGGGACTCGTGATTCTGGTCTCGCTGGCGTTTCTGCTGCTGGCCTCGGTCACCATTGGCCCCATGGTCCTTCACCTGTTTGTGGCGCTGCGCGGCATGACCCCGCAGGAGATCAACAGCGATCCGTTCCTGATGATGAGCCACATCTTCCCCATGTACGGCATCATCTTCGCCATCGCGATTCTGGCGGGGCTGGCGGGCGCGGTGATGACCGATTTCCTGCTGCCGCCGATGGCCATCGAAGATGCGCCGCTGGAATCGGCCTTCGGACGGTTCTTCCATCTGCTGGGGTCGCGCTTCGGGTCGGTCGCCATCTATCTGCTGCTGCGCTTCGCGCTGCAGCTTGGGCTCAGCTGGATCGGGGGCATCGTGATTGTGATCGTCCTGATCGCGGCGGGCGGCGGGGGCGTAGCCGGCGGATTTGTGCTCTACCGTTCGCTGTGGCATCTGGGCGGCGGCCCTGCCGTGCTGTTTATTCTCTATTGCGTCGTTGCCGGACTCGCTCTGATCGCCCTGTATTTCCTGACCATGATGGTTCTCTACGGGCTGGTGATGCTCTTCCTGCAGTCGTTCGCGGTGTACTTCTTCGGCTCGCATTATCCGGAACTGGGCGACCGCCTGGAGCCCGGGCCGCGCGCGCCGGCTCCCTGGCCGGGACCGCCCACGCCTGCGCCTCCGGTCGCGCCGCCGGTTCCCGAGCTTCCGCCCATCTGGTAAGGGCCACCGTTCAGGGCAGGATCAGCGAAAAGAAAGCTTCCCTTTTGCGATTTTTGGCGTCATCATGAGTGGATTCCGGCCCCCAGTACCGGGAGGCACCCATGATCGGCTGCATCGCCCACGCGGCTCGCATTGGCCTGATGGCGGGATTGATTGTGCCCGCTACCGTGACCGTCCATTACCCGTTCCCGCAGCTTCAGCCGCCGGCCCAGCCTGTCGGCCTGGCGAACCTGACTCCGGAGGAGCGCGGCGACCTGGCCCTGGCGCATCAGGAATACATCGCGGCCATCGAGGCGTATCGGGAGGCACCGCAGAATTCCGCCGAGGTGTGGAACAAGCTGGGGGTCGCCTACCACCACCTGTTCGCGCTGGAGGAGGCTCGCAAGGACTACCAGCACGCCCTGCGCCTTCGCCCCGACTATCCTCAGGCGCTGAACAACCTGGGCACCGTTTACTACGCGAAGAAGGAATACCGCAAGGCTGAAAAATATTACCACCGTGCTCTGCGCCTGGACCCCGAAGCCTCGATCTACAGCAATCTCGGGGTGGCATACTTCGCGCAGGACCACGTACAGAAAGGCGTGGCCGCCTTCCGCGCGGCGTTTGCTCTCGACCCGCATGTTTTTGACGCCAACGCGCCGCAGCTGGTGACCGAAAACCTGCCGGCGCGGGACCGCGCGCAGCAGGACTTTTGCCTGGCCCGCCTGTTCGCACAGGCGCACGACTACAAGGAGGCGATCTCCTTTCTCCGCCGGGCGCTGGACGAAGGCTTCGACAACCGCAAGGAACTGCTTGAGGACCAGACGCTCGCCACGCTGCGGATGACCCCGCAATACACCGAGCTGATGCAGGAACAGCGACAGCCGCCGAAGCTGCATTGATCGCCGCGGCGCTCGATTCTGCGGGCGGGTACCGTCTTTAGAATTTCTGCCGTTGCTCTTGCTATCCTCATTGGCAATGGTCCTGTTTGGTTCTCCAGGGAGACTGGCCGTTTGGCTCGCCTGCTGCGCGGCGTGCTGCGCCGGTCTACCCGCCGCGGGCCAGAGCCTGCCGCAGGCTCCGCCTCCGTCGCAGAGCGCTCCGGCAGCCACGGGCATCACCCTGGATCAGGCCATCGCGGCAGCCATGGCCAACGATCCCCTGTTCGCAGCGGCCGAGGCGCACAGCGGATCGGCGCGCCTCGATGCGTCCATTTCGCGCAGCACGCTGCTGCCCAACGCCACCACGAACGACGTGTACACCTACACGACGCCCAGCGGATATATCAATAAGGACGCGCCCGAAGGGCTGCGCGTCCTGCCGGCGTTTGTCGCCAACGACTCGATCCATGAGTACTGGGCGCAGATTCTGGTGAACCAGAACATCAGCCTGGCCAACATTGCCGCCTACCGCCGCAACCGCGCCCTGGCCGCACAGGCGGGCGCCGATCTGGAAAGCGCGCGCCGCGACCTGGTGGCCCGCGTGGTGGCCGCCTATTTCGGAGTGGTCGACGCCTCCGCTCGGGCCGAGGTGGCGAAGCGGGCCATGGACGAATCGCAGAGCTTCGTGGACCTGACGAACAAGCTGGAAGCCGGCCGCGAAGTAGCGCGCGCCGACGTGGTGAAGGCGGACCTCGAATATCAGCAGCGGCAGCGCGAATACGCCGACGCGCAATTGGCGGCGGACAAGGCCCGGCTGGATCTGGGCGTGCTGCTCTTCCCCGATCCACGCACGCCCTACATGCTGGCCGACGAAGGCCAGCCGCCTGCGCCATTGCCCGACGAACAGGCGGTGGAGGCAGCCGCTGGGCACAACAATCCGGACCTGCGCAGCGCCCTCGAAGCCGTGCGGGCCGCAAAGGACGACGTATCGGCGGCGCGGGACGCCTATTTCCCCACCCTGGGCTTTAATTACACGTGGGGCCTGAACGCTCCGCAGCTGGCGGTGAATGGCCAGGCCGGGGTGCGCAACCTGGGCTATTCAGCGTCGTTCACGATCAACATGCCCCTGTGGGACTGGTTTGGGACCCACGACAAGGTCCGGCAGAGCGAGCTGCGTGAGCAGGCCGCGCAGGCCACCCTGACCACCACGCAGCGCCAGCTGATCGCCCAGCTCAGCGAGTACTACGACGAGGCGCGGGTGGCTGACGAGGCGGCGCAGTCGCTGCGCACCAGCGTCGAGACGGCAAAGGAGAGCCTGCATCTGACGCGGCTGCGCTATCAGGCCGGCGAGGCGCTGGCCCTGGAAGTGGTGGACGCGGAAAATTCCCTCGCCCAGGCCGAGGACGCGCTCGCCGATGGGCTGCTGCGCAGCCGCGTAGCCCGCGCTAATCTTGAAACCCTCACGGGAGTGCTCTGAATGGCGAGAGCGTGTTTCATCAACCGCCGGAATCCCTGTGCTGCCATCATCACCTCGCTCCGCCCGCTCGCGATCAGGCTGCTCGCGCTCGCGCTTCTGCTCGCTGTTCTGGCCGGGTGTTCGAAGCAGGAGCCGGCGCCGCAAACCGCGGTCGCTGTGGAAGCGGCTCCGGTGCAGATCGAGTCCATCACCGAGCACGTGGTCACCGACGCGGTTCTTTCGCCGGCAGCCGAAGCGGCCATCACGCCGAAGATCACCGCGCCGGTGAAGAAGTATTTCGTGCAGCGGGGATCGAAGGTGAAAGCCGGCGAGTTGCTGGCGACGCTCGATAACAGCGATCTGGAAGCGGCCGTCACCGACAGCCGAGGCTCGTATGACGCGGCCAGGGCCGCCTATCAGACGGCGGTGAAGGGCCAGGTCCCGGAGGATTATCAGAAGGCTGAGCTGGATCTGGAGCAGGCTAAGGCGAACCTCGACCTGAATCGCAGCATCGTGGCCAGCCGGCAGAAACTCTTCGAGGAAGGCGCGATCTCCGGACGCGATCTGGACACATCGAAGGCCGCTCTGGTGCAGGCCCAAGCCGCCTGGGACACCGCCCAAAAACATCTGGCGGCGATGAAGGCATTTGGCCGCGAAGCCGAACTGCAGTCCGCCAAAGGCACGCTCGAATCTGCGCGCGGCAAGTACCAGGGCGCCACCGCCGCGCTGTCGTATTCCGAGATTCGCAGCCCCATCCGAGGAGTGGTAACCGATCGCCCGCTCTATCTGGGCGAGATGGCCTCACCGGGGACGCCGCTGATCACCGTGATGGACACCTCCGCGCTGATCGCAAAGATCCATTTGTCGCAACCGCAGGCACAAATGCTGGCGAAGGGAGACCGGGCCTCGGTCCAGGTTCCCGGCGTGCCCGATCCGGTGCCCGGGAAGATCACGCTGATCAGCCCCGCGCTCGACCCCGGCAGCACCACGGTGGAAGTGTGGGTGCGGCTGGAGAATTCCAAAGGCGAGCTGCGCCCCGGAACCGCGGTCCACGTCACTGTGGCCGGGCGCACTGTGGCGAAAGCCGTTGCCGTGCCGTCGCAGTCCATCGTGTTGTCGAGCACCGGCCAGCCCACGGTGATGGTAGTCGGCAGCGACGGCGTCGCGCATCAGGTGGCGGTCACCACGGGCATCTCCGGCGGCGGCGAGACGCAGATTCTCAGCGGCGTCTCCGCGGGACAGCGGGTGGTCACCGTGGGGGCTTATGCGCTGGACGACGGCACGCACGTGAAGGTCGTCTCTTCGGCTGAGGATGCGGATCAGCCGGGCGATCAGGGTTCCGGGGAGGACCAGTGACGGATCCCGCGCCGCCGACCCAGGATTCTTCCTTCTGGCTGCCGCGCTGGTCGCGGAGCATATTCTTCTTCGCCACGGTGCTGGCGGTCGCGGGCGTGTATCTCGCCTTCCGCATCCCCATTGCGGTTTTTCCGCAGACAAATTTCCCGCGCGTCGCCATCGGTGTGGACAACGGCGTGACACCCATCGAGCAGATGGAGGTGACGGTCACCAAGCCCATCGAGGACGCGGTGAACAGCGTGCCTGGGCTCACCGACGTGCGCTCCATCACCAGCCGCGGATCGGCCGAAATCGATCTCTTCTTCAACTGGAACGTGGACATGTTCCAGACGCTGCAGATGGTGAACGCGGCCATCGCGCGCGTGCAGCAGACGCTGCCGCCGACGGCGCAGATCACCACCAACAAGCTCAACTTCGCCACTTTTCCCGTCTTCGGCTACGCCCTCACCTCCAATACCGTCTCGCAAACGCGGCTGTGGGAGCTGGCCACCTACGAGCTCAAGCCGCCGCTCAATCGGCTGTCCGGCGTAAGCGCCGTGGTAGTGCAGGGCGGACAGGTGCCCGAGTACGACGTGATCCCCAACACCGCGAAGCTGCTGGCCGCGCAACTGACCATCGGGGATCTGGTCAGCGCCATTCAGCAGTCGAATATCGTCACCTCGCCGGGACTCTACACCGACCATCACGAGCTGATTCTCGCGCTCACCGGCGACCAGGCTTCGAATCTGCAGCAACTGGCGCAGATCGCGGTGAAGACCACGGCCGGCGGCGTGCCGGTTCGCCTCGCCGACGTTGCCCAGGTGGTTCCCGGCACCGCGCCGAACTACACCATCGTGACCTCCAACGGCCACCCCGCGGTGCTGCTGAACATCACGCGCCAGCCGGACTCCAATACGGTTGCGGTGGTCAACGAAGTAGAAGCTCAGATGGCGCAGTTGAAGACGAATCTGCCGCGCGGAGTTACGGTCGAACCCTTCTTCGATCAGTCGCACCTGGTCCGCGAGAGCATCGCCAGCGTTCGCGACGCGATCCTGATCGGGCTCATCCTCGCGTCGATCATCCTCCTCTTCTTCCTGCGCGACTGGAACACCTCCCTCATCGCCGGCCTGGTCATTCCGGTCACCATCCTCGTCACCTTCATCGCCCTGTGGGCCATGGGCCAGAGCTTCAATCTGATGACCCTGGGCGGCCTCGCCGCTGCCGTCGGCCTGGTCATCGACGATGCCATCGTGGTGGTCGAGAATATCGTTCTCCACCGCGAGGCCGGTGAGCCGCGCGTCGAAGCCGTGCGCAAGGCCCTGCACGAGATCACCCCGCCGCTGATCGGCTCCACCATCACACCCATCGTGGTTTTTCTGCCGCTCATCTCCGTCACCGGAGTCACGGGCACGTTTTTCCGCGCGCTGGCGCTGACCATGACCGTCGCGCTGCTCACCTCTCTGGCGCTGGCGCTGACCTGGACGCCCGCGCTGAGCCTGGCGCTGCTGCGCCGCGATTTCACACGCACCCAGTCCGGCGATGAAGCAGAATCCGTGCACCACCACGGCGTCATGGGCCCGGTGCTGCGCGTCCACGAGCGGCTGCTGCGCGGCGCGCTGGCCAAACCGCTGTGGCTGGCTCTCGCCTGCGGAGTGCTCGTCATCGGCACCTACTTCGCTTACCAGGGTCTCGGCTCCGATCTGTTGCCGGAGATGGACGAGGGCGCCTTCACGCTGGACTACATCATGCCGCCCGGCGCCTCGCTCAACGAGACCAACCGCGTGCTCGAGCACGTCGACCGCATTCTCCACCAAATTCCGGAAGTAACCGTCACCTCCCGCCGCACCGGATTGCAGCTGGGCGTCGAAGCCGTCACCGAATCGAACACCGGCGACTTCACCGTGAAGCTCACCGACCATCGCAGCCGCGGCATCGACGAGATTATGGAGGATGCCCGCGAGCGCATCCACGCGGCCGAACCCGAGCTGGACGTCGATTTCACACAAACGCTGCAGGATCAGATTGGCGACCTCTCGAACGCGCCGGACCCCATCCAGATCAAGCTCTTCTCGCCCAACGCCGATCTGCTGAACCAGCTGGGCCCGCGCGTCGGCGACACCATCTCCAAAGTTCCCGGCGTGGTAGACGTGGAAGACGGCGTGGAGGACACGCTGAGCGGCCCGGCTACGACGTTCCAGGTCGATCCCGGCATCGCGGCGCGGCTCGGCTTCACCACCTCCGAAGTGGCCAACGACGCCACCGCGGCTCTCGACGGCATCCCCACGACGCAGCCGCTGATCGACAACGGCCGGGCGTACACGGTCCGCGTGCGCCTGGACGATTCGCACCGTGCCAGCCTGGACGCCATCGAGAACACGGTTTTTGCGAGCCCCACCGGCAAGATGGCCACGCTCGGCTCGCTCGCGCACATCGAGGAGCTGCCGCCGCAGAACGAAATCCTGCGTGAAAACCTGCAGCGCCTGATCACTGTCACCGGACGCCTTGAAGGATCGGACCTCGGCACCGCGATTCGCCGCGTGCAGCAGGCGGTGCGCGACCTGCACATCCCCTCGAGCGTGCGCGTCGAATACGGCGGGACGTATCAGGAGCAGCAGCAGTCCTTCCACGAGCTGCTGCAGGTGCTGCTGCTGGCGCTGGTGCTGGTGTTCGGGGTGCTGCTGGCGGAATTCCGCACGCTTTCGGCGCCCGCGTCGGTGCTGGTCTCTTCGGTGCTCTCCACCGCAGGCGTGATCTTTGCGCTGCTGCTCACCGGAACCACATTCAACGTGGCGTCGTTCATGGGGCTCATCATGGTCATCGGCATCGTGGCCAAGAACGGCATCCTGCTGCTCGACGCGGATCAGCGTTTCCGCGCCGCGGGCATGAACGCGCACGACGCCATGCTGCAGGCTGCGCGCCGGCGCCTGCGTCCCATCGTGATGACCGCGCTGGCCGCCACGACCGGTATGCTGCCGCTGGCCTTCGCGCTGGGCTCAGGCTCGCAGATGCTGCAGCCGCTGGCGATCGCCGTGATCGGCGGCCTGCTCATCTCGATGGCGCTGTCGCTGATCGTCACCCCTGCGGTGTACTACTTCCTCGCGCGGGAGTAGAGAGAATCCTTACGCAGGGCTGGAAGCGCAAGGAGACGGCTCTCGGCTGCTCTTCGCGCTCCCTCATCTGTACACGGCGATCAAGAAGCAGACCATGGCCGCGCTGAGCTCCATGACACGTATCCTATGGATCGTGTCCCACCTCCGGTGCTCGCGGCGAGCGGTCGCGGCGAAGGAAAGGCCGTCAAGGCGGGCCAGCCGGTTGTTGATCGGAACCAAAACGGCGAGCGACAGGATGATCGCCGCAGCCCAGAGGCCGGCGGCGGCGCAGATCAGCGCAGCACCGCCGGTGCGCCATCGGATTGCAGCCTCAGCAACCAGAAGGAGGAAGCTCGCCCCATACCAGAACGGCATCACCGCTCCCAGTTTTCGCGCAAACAGGCTCACCGCCCGCGACTGCGCGGACTCGTCGAGTTTCCACAGGATGGGGTTCACGAACGCCGAGACGGCAAATTCCGTGCCGATCAGCAGTCCAATGCACATCGTCGTTACGATATCGAGGGTCAGGATCATCGCATCCTCCATCTATCCGACGCGGATCGGGGGTAAACTGACTCAGAGAGATGTACTGACAAATATGTCAGGGCATCCGCCGCATGCGAGGGCAGCATGGCCGTTTCAAAGAAGGAATTTTCTCCCTGTCCCATCGACGCCATGCTGTCGGTCATCGACGGCCGCTGGAAAGGAACGATCCTTTGGCGGTTGTCTGAAGGCCCCATGCGCACCAGCGAGCTGCGCCGCAGCATTCCCGGCATCACCGAGAGGATGCTGATTCGCCATCTGCATGAACTGGTGGAGGACGGCATACTGGTCCGGCATCAGGAGACAAGCGTTCCTCCCTGTGTCCGCTATTCCATCTCGAAATACGGTCTCACGCTGGTCCCGGTTCTGGAGGTCATCTGCGGCTGGGGACGGAACCACCTGAAGAAACTCGGCCGTGGGGCGGCGTGAGGCCTCGTTGCCGTTCACCGCTCCCGCCGTTCTATAGTTGATCTGAATCCTGTTCCCACGGAGACCCACCCTGGCCTGCGACGACCTCAGAGACTGGATCCAGCTGCTCGAAAAAGCCGGCGAGCTGAAGCGTATCCGCGAAGCCATCTCACCCAACCTGGAAATGGCGGAGATCGCCGATCGCGCGTCGAAATCCGGCTTCGCTCGCGGATCGAAAGCTCTGCCTGGCGGCCCGGCGCTGCTCTTCGAGAATGTCGTCGGCTACCCCGGCGCGCGCGTGCTGATGAATCAATTCGGCAGCGAGCGGCGGATGAAGCTGGCGCTGGGGCTGAATGCAGAGTCAGGCTCGCTCGATGAGATCGCCTCGCGTATCCGCGCGCTGCTCGAGGTCAAGTCGCCGGGAGGCTTCCTTGAAAAGCTGAAAATGCTCCCGATGCTCGCGGAGGTGGGCAAGTTTTTTCCGAAAACCGTTCCCGCGAAAGACGCGCCCTGCAAGCAGGTGATCCTGCGCGAGAATTTCAGCGTTCTCGATTTTCCGGTGCTGCAAACGTGGCCGCTCGACGCCGGACCGTTTATCACCCTGCCGTGCGTGGTCACGCGCGATCCGAAATCGGGCAAGCGCAACATGGGCATGTACCGGATGCAGGTGTACGACGGCCAGACCACGGGCATGCACTGGCAGCGCCAGAAGAATGCGGCTGAGCATCTCCGCGAGAGACTGCGCGCTGTGGCAGGCAATGCACCGGCGCGGGTGCAGGCCATGGCCGAGACCGCCGGAGGCACGGCCAACATCGCGCTCGGCAACATTGTCGATAACCGCCTCGAAGTTGCCGTGGCCATCGGCACCGATCCCGCCACCACGTTCTCCGCCATCGTGCCCGCCCCGCCGGAGATCGAGGAATTTCTCATTGCGGGATTCCTGCGCCAGCAACCGGTGGAGCTGGTGAAGTGCGAGACCGTCGATCTCGAGGTTCCCGCGCACGCCGAAATCGTCCTCGAGGGCTACGTGCGGCTGGACGAGCTGCGCGCTGAAGGACCTTTTGGCGACCACACCGGTTTCTACACCATGCAGGAGGACTATCCCGTCTTCCATATCACCTGCATCACGCATCGCAAAGATCCCATCTGGTCTGCGACCGTGGTGGGCAAGCCGCCCCAGGAAGACGCGTGGATGGGCAAAGCCGTGGAGCGCATCTTCCTGCCGCTCTTCCGGCTGACGCTGCCGGAGATCGTCGACATCAACCTGCCGGTGGAAGCGGTCTTCCACAACCTGATGATCGTGTCGATCCGCAAGAGCTACGCGGGGCATGCGCGCAAGGTGATGAACGGCATCTGGGCCATGGGCCAGGCCATGTTCACCAAATGCATCATCGTGGTGGACGAGGATTGCGACGTGCAGAATCTTGCGGAAGTGACGCTGCGCGTGGCCAACAACATCGATCCCGAACGCGACATTCAGTTCACTCTCGGACCCGTCGATTCGCTCGATCACGCGTCGCGGCTGCCGAACTATGGCAGCAAGATGGGGATCGACGCCACGCGCAAATGGGCCGCCGAAGGCTTCACCCGGCCGTGGCCGCCGATGATCGAAATGGACGCGGCGACGAAGACTCGCATCGACAACCTCTGGAAGAAGCTCGGCATCGATTGACCCTGGATTCCATTTCCGCTGTGGAAAGACCTCCGCTTGTTTCGTCGCGCTCGCTCACCGCTGTTGCTGGCCGTCCTCGCCATCCTGGGCTCCGCCGGTCTCAGCGCGCAGAGTTACGAGTCCACTCCTCCGGGCGTCTGGTCGCTGCGTAAGGGCTGGTCGATCTTCACGGAGTACTCGCCGGATTCGACGCACATCTTCCTAGGAATCTCGCAGGACCGCGAGTTTGTCGCCGCCGGACTTGCCTGGCACTACCGGCTGGCCCTCAACCGCGTGTGGGAACTTTCCTGGACGCCCCAGGTGCGGCCGTTTATGGCGGAGAGCGATCCGGCGCGAATCGCGGACAAGTACAACATCTGCATCTTCATCGGCGAGACGGTGACCCAGCCCTGCACGCCCATCTCCGGTTACGGCAAGATCGTCCCTAAAGATCCGGTGGTTTCCCCGGCACAGCGTTCCATCGATGAGAGCGGAGCCGTCGACGGCCA
>Ga0335075_10015123_pt1 | contig 11569 bp, 11 predicted proteins | sample Lox_Sample_24_FD_206723 | JGI IMG/M metagenome (GOLD analysis project Ga0335075, IMG submission 206723) | Soil microbial communities from Loxahatchee National Wildlife Refuge, Florida, United States - Lox_Sample_2.4 | ecosystem: Environmental > Terrestrial > Soil > Wetlands | place: USA...
GCTGCTGAATGCCGAGGATCTCGAGGGCGTACGGTCACTGCTCACCGAGGATGCGGCCTGGCTGCCGCAGGCACGCGACATGCCCGGTGCCGGCGAGTACCGCGGGCGCAATGTCATCGTCGATGAGTTCCTCAAGCCGATCCGCGGCATGTTTGCCCCAGGCAGTCCCTCGAACCGCATCCTGTCGATGGCATCGAACGGCCCGCTGGTGCTGGTGGAGACCCATGGCACCGGGCATCTGAAGGATGGCCGCACCTACGACAACCGCTATGCCTGGGCATTTGAACTGCGCGGCAGCCAGATTGCCGTCCTGCGCGAGTACCTCGACAGCTACTACATCGTGCGGTTGTTCGGCATGACCTGAAGGCGCGAGCGCCCGCCCTGCCCCGGATCTGCGTGTGCGGCGCATGGTGGTCAACGGGCGTACAGGCGCAGCGGCAATCTGGCGGGGCCGTGGCCGATGGTGGTCATCCAGGGAGTCGGCTCCGCGGCGATCTCGATGCGCGCAACCCGCCGCGCGAGCTCCGACAGCAGTACATGCGCCTCCATCTGCGCCAGCACCCGGCCGACGCAGGCATGCACGCCGTACCCCCAGCCGACCTGCTTCTTCAGGTCCCGGGACATGTCGTAGCGGTCGGGGTCTTCCCAGGCACGCGGGTCGCGGTTGGCGGCCGCGAACATCAGGCCCACGCGCTGCTGCGCCGGCACGGTATAGCCGCCGATCTGGACTTCGTGGGTGGTGATGCGACCCGCCATGCGCGATGGTGAATCCCATCGCAGGCTTTCGTCGAACGCGGCCCGCACCAGGCCCGGATCCCGCCGCAGCTTCTGGTACTGGTCCGGAAACTTCGCGAACGCGTACATGGCGTTGGCCATGGTCATGATGGTCGTGTCGGCACCGGCGGACAGCACGGTCTGCAGCAGCAGTTTCGCTTCGTCCTGGGTGACCACGCCCTCATCGGCCATGCCGTACAGCACCATGCCGATGCCACCGGGCGAAAGATTGTCACGGTCGCAGCATTTCTCGATCCAGGCCACCACCGGGCCGATGTCGACCATGGCCTCGCGGAACAACTCGTTCTCCGGACCCATGGTGGCCCACACCATGTGGCCGAAGGCATACATGTGTTCACGGCCCTCGATCCGCAAGCCGATGGCATCGGGCAGCGCCTTGTAGACGAAGCGCTGCGTGATGTCGTGAACGGCGTCGATGACCTCACCCTCGCGCGCCATCAGGTCATCGAACAGCGCGGCGACATCGCGCTCGAAGGACTGCCGCAGATTCCCCAGGACCTGACCGGACAGTGCCCGGGAGATCACCTGGCGTACCTGGGTGTGCCGCGGCGGGTCATCCGTCAGCAGGATCTCCGGTCGCAACGAGTTCGGATCGTGCCAGGGCCGCGACCGCGAGGAGAAGGTCTGCCAGTCCGCAAGCCCGGCGGTGACATCGGCGTGCCGGGTGATCAGGACCGTGCCGTCCGCAAGCCGTACCACCGGGGAGAATTCGCGCAGCGCGTCATCGACCGCGCGGGCGTTGCGCACCGAGTCGTGGCTGAACAGATCGACTGTGTATTCGGGGATCGGCTGACCCATGTCTTGACCCTCAGTCCCGTGACTGCAGTTTCCAGGCGGCGCCGTTGCGCACGATGTAACCCGCGCCCGGATCGGCGAAGTGGCTGCCGATGACCAGTACGGGCTTGTCCTGATACCGGTTGATGAAATCCACGCGGGTCCTGGCGCCGGCGGGCTTGTCCATGTCGAACGTCGCAGGGTGCTCCGGCATCGCCACCTGGATGGGGTGGTGCATCATGTCACCGGTGATGACCGCCTCCTGTCCCTGCGAGCTGATGTGCACGCTGACGTGCCCAGGTGTATGCCCCGGCGTCGGGAACAGCCGGATCTCATCGCTCAACGCATGGTCGTGTGCAATGAAGTCCACCAGCCCCGCCTCGACCACCGGATCGACGGCGTCGGCCAGGTGATTGATGCCGTGGTAGCCGCCGGTTTCACGCAGCATCAGCCAGTGATCGTATTCCTTGCGGCTGAAGAGGTAGCGCGCATTGGGAAAGGTCGGTACCCAGCGCCCGTCCACCCGATGGGTGTTCCAGCCGACGTGATCGAAATGCAGATGCGTGCACAGCACCGTATCGACATCGGTGGGCTGGATGCCGATCGATGCGAGATCCTGCATGAACGTCGTGCGCATGTTGGTAAAGATCGGAAACTGCCGTTCGCGGTCGGCGCCGATGCAGGTATCGATCATGATCCGCCGGCTTCCCGCCCTGACCACGAACGCCTGAAAGTTGATGAACATGCGCCCCTCGGGCGTGACGTGGTGCGGCAATAACCACGGCTGGGTCTTGACCAGATCGGGCTTCGCGTCCTCCAGCGCCATCCAGATGTCATCTTCCCACTTCCAGACCTCGACCAGGCGCGTGATCTCCACGCCCCCGACCCGCCAGGTGCGCATATGTTCTACTGCCATGTGGCCTCCTTGAGCGCTGCCAGCGCCGGTCGCTGCCGGATCATGTCGGCGGCCTTCTCCGCGATCATGACCACCACGGCATTGGTATTGCCGCCGATGATCTGCGGCATCACGGAAGCGTCGACGACCCGCAGTCCCCCAAGGCCGCGCAGCCGCAGCTGCGAGTCCACCACAGCCTCCGGATGCTCCCCCATGCGGCAGGTGCCTACCTGGTGATGGACCGTGTAGGAGGTGCCGCGGATGAACTCGGCAATGTCCGCATCGGATTGCACGGCGGACCCGGGAGCGATTTCGCTGCCCTGGTAGTGCGCGAAATTCGGCGCGGCAAGAATGCGGCGGGCGAGCTTGATGGCCCGGATCAGCGGCTGGATGTCCTCCTCGACGCTCAGCAGCGCCGGATCTATGGCCGGAGGCACGTGCGGATCGGGGCTCGCGAGCGTGATGCTGCCGCGGCTCTTCGGGTATAGGGATACCGGGCTGATGGCATAACCGTGTCCGATGGGCAGTGGAAAACCGGGCCTGGGGCGCGCCGCGGGCTGGAAGACGAACTGCACGTCGGGCCGGTCCAGACCCGGCGCGGTCTTGAGAAAGCCCACCGACTCGAACACGTTGCTGGCGAATGGACCCGAACGCGCCAGGACATACTGCAGCACGTTCAGCATGCCGCGCGGCAGGGCACGGGCCGAAATGCCGTAGGAGGTGGAATTGGCCGTCTTCATCAGCACCGGACAGGCCAGGTGATCGTGCAGATTGCGGCCGACACCGGGCAGGTTGTGAACCGGCCTGATGCCGCCCGCCTGCAGCTGGGCGGCAGGACCGATCCCGGAAAGCAGCAGGATCTGCGGCGTCTGGATCGTACCTGCGCTCAGGATGACCTCGCGGGAGGCACGCACCTCGTGCTGCTGCCCCTCGCGCTCGTAGACCACGCCCGTCGCGCGGCCGTCGGTCACTGCGACCCGCAGCACCAGCGCGTTCGTGTGCAGCGTGACGTTGCCGCGCGCGAGCGCCGGGCGCAGAAAGGCCTTGGCGGTGGTCTCGCGCCTGCCGGCGCGGAGCACCCCCTGGCGGAAGCCGACGCCTTCGTTGGTCGGCCCCGTGAAATCCGCGGTGACCGGAAAACCGAGACCGGCGGTGGCCGCGATGAAATCGCGGTTCAGCTGGTTCGGCCTGCGTGGCTGCATCACGTTCATGGGTCCGCCGTGGCCGTGGTACACCGATTGCGGCAGATCCTGGTTGTTCTCGGTGCGCAGGAAGTACGGCAGCACCTCGGCGTAGCTCCAGCCGGCGGCGCCGGCGGCGGCCCAGTCGTTGTAGTCGCGGGGATTGCCGCGCGAATAGACCATGCCGTTGATCGAGCCGGAGCCGCCGACCACGCGGCCGCGCGGCTGCGGAATCCGCCGCCCCTTCAGGTGCGCCTGCGGTACGGTTTCGAATCGCCAGTTCAGCCGCTGCGTGCCGATGGCCGCGGCGACCAGCGCCGGGGTGTGGATGAAAAGGTGCCGGTCACTGCCGCCCGCCTCGATCAGGCACACGCGCACGGCCGGATCTTCCGCGAGCCGGCCGGCCAGCGCACAACCGGCGGTACCCGCACCCACGATGACGTAGTCGAAGGTGGCGGCGCCCGGCTCCATCATGCTTACAGCGCGGCGGCGAGCAGGATGTCGCCGAGTTTCTGCCAGCGCCAGACATTGTCGATGGTCTTCATCAGGCCCGTCATCAGACCGACGAAACTGATCTCCCGCTCCGGGTCCACCCAGAAGATGGTGGTACCGGCGCCGTGTGCACCGAACGTACCGGGCGAGGCGAGCGTGCCGAACATGGTGGTGCCCATCTGCGGCCCGCGGATGGAGAATCCCAGGCCGAGGTTGGCCGGGGGCGCAATACCGCCCGCCGCGCGGATGCCGCTCGCGTAGAACTCGTTGGGCTTGTCGCCGGTCCAGATGGTGGTGGCCGCCTTGATCATGGCGCGCGACACGATGGTCGCGCCGTCCAGCGTGCCGCCACACCGCATCATTTCGGCAAAGCGCATCATGTCCTGTGCCGTGGAGATACCCCCGACCCAGGGCATTTCCACGTTCTCTTCTTCGAATGCACCGTTGGGGCCGAGATTGCTGTGGCCGAGGTGCTTGATGGGATAGTTGCCGCGGAACTCCGGCACGAGATGCCGCGGCTTGAGGTCCCGCCGCACGCCCATCGCGGTGTCCTTCATACCCAGCGCGTCGAACAGGTCCTGGTGCAGGATTTCCTTGTAGGAGCGCTTCCGGGGGTCCACGCGGCGCACCGCCTCACCCAGGAGGGCGTGATTGAACAGCGGCGCGTAACCCACGCTCTGCCCCGCGGGCTCGACCGGCAGCGCCACCTCGACGATGGCGGCGATGGTGTCGGCGAGCACATCGATGTACATGCCCGGACGCGCCTCGAACATGCTCGGCAGACCGGTGCTGTGGGTCAGCAGGTGGAACACGGTGATGCGATCACGCAGCCCGCCACTGAACTCCGGGATGATCCTGGCGAGCGGCGTGGTGAGGGTCAGCAGACCGCGTTCGATGGCCTGGAACACCAGGATGTTGGTGAAGGCCTTGGTCACCGAGAACAGGCTGAACACCGAATCGTCGGCGACGCGGCGTTCCTTGCTCTCGCTGCTGTGACCGAACACCTTGTGGTAGGCACGCTCACCGCCGCGCTTCACGCTGATGACACCCCCGAAGTACTGGCCTTCGGCGATGTCGCGCTCGACGGCGGCAGTGAGGAATTCCAGGCGTCTGGCGTCGAATCCGGGATGAGCTGTCACGATAACCCCACGTTGATGGCTGTCTGGTATGGACCTGCGCCCGAGCCTAGGCAGGCCGTGGAAGCGCGTCTTGGCACGATGCGAAAGTCAGTTGTCACTGCGCGAAAGTGCGGCGGGCACCGGCGCGGTAGTCACGTGGCGCCACACCGAATTTCCGGCGGAACAGCCGGCAGAAGGTGCTCAGGTCGTTGAAACCCGAATCGAAGGCCACTTCGGTGATGGGCGCATCGCGCCGCGTCCGTGCCAGCTGCTGCGCCGCGTGATCCAGCCGCCGGGACTGGATATAGGCCGACGGGGTCGTGCCCATGCCGGCAAACAGGATCTGGACGCTGCGCGCACTGATGCCGAGGTCTTCGGCGATGCGCCGTGCCGTGAGATTCGGCTCGAGCAGGTGCGCATCGATGTGCGCCAGGACCTCGCGGCGACGATGTCCCCGCGGCGTCGCCGCACGCCCGGCCCGTACGCCTGCATAGGCCATTTCCACCAGCGGCCAGATGACCTCGCAGAAGGAGTCCGCCCAGCCCAGATCCTCCTCTCCCTCCAGCTGCGACCAGGCCATGCGGACGAAGCCCGACAGCAGGGCCCCGCCCCCGCCGCTGCCGCGGATCGGGATACCGGCCAGCTCACGCAGCCCCGGAACATGGCCCTCGGCTTCCGCGACCGGCAGCCGCACGACGATGGCCTGGGTCGCCTCGGCGAACTCCAGCAGCGACGCACAGGAGGGATCGAAGAGCATGAAATCACCCGCCTCGAGGGTGGCCACCCGGTCGCTGAAATGGGTGCAGCTGCGACCGCGGTGCTGGATCTGCAGATTGAGGATGCCGGACTCGCTCCCCGTCGGTTCGGTCCGGATCGAGGCGGGATTGGAGGTCGGCGCGACGATTTCGCAGTTGCGCAGGCAGACCCGCTTCAGGCTGGCATCGAAGCTGTCATGGTCGAGGGCCTTGATCACCAGCGGTCCGATGGTGGACGCCGCGACATCATTCCAGTATGCGATACGGTCGGCGCGCGCGTAGCCGGCCGTCGAGAAGGTCTCCACTCGATGCATGATCACCGCCCCCAAACGCCGAGGCGCCGCCGCATCCCAACGCGGCGGGCCCCGGGTCGATCAGGGTATGCCCCGCTCTTTGCTAATGCAACACGCGGAAAAGTCAGGCCGCGTCGAGCTCGGCGAAGGTCTCGCGGGCGATGCGGAAACTGTCGACCGCCGCCGGTACACCGGCGTAGATGGCCACCTGCAGGAACACCTCGCAGATCTGCTCACGGGTGAGCCCGTTGGTGAGCGCGCCGCGGATATGCGCCTTGAGCTCGTGAGGGCGGTTGAGGATGCTGATCATGGCGAGGTTCAGCATGCTGCGTTCGCTGCGCTCGAGGCCCTCCCGTCCCCACACGGCGCCCCAGCAATACTCGGTCACGAGCTCCTGCAGCGGTCTGTTGAAATCATCCATGCTGGCGAGGGCCTTGCGGACATAGGACTCGCCCAGCACTTCGGTACGGATCTTCAGGCCTTTCTCGAATAGCTCGCTGCTCATATTGACCTCACGGATAAAAACTGTCTGGCTCAAGCGGTCCGGTCCGGATCCAGCCCGGCGGCGGACTCGACGATCTTTGCCATCGCGGTGAAATCAGCCTCGGCGCCCAAGGTGTTGACCGTGCGCTGCAACAGCTCCGCGACCGCCCGGCCTACCCCCAGCGGCACCTGCAGCGACTGCGCCGCCGCCAGGCACAGCCGCACATCCTTCAGGCACAAGCCTGCGGCGAAACCGAAATCGAACGTGCGGGGCAGGACGGACCGGGGCCACTTGTCCTGGGTCGCACTGCTGCGGCCGCTGGAGACGTTGAGGACCTCGATCATCCGGCCCGGATCAAGGCCCGCCTTGACACCCAGGGTCATGCCCTCCGCCGTGATGGCGATGGCACAGGCGCCCAGCAGGTTGTTCACCAGTTTCATGGTCTGGCCGGCCCCGGGATTGGCTCCCATGAAAAAGGGCTTGCCGAACACCGCAAGCAGGGGCCGGACCTGCTCCCAGACCGCCTCGGGCCCCGAGATCATCAGCGCAAGGGTGCCCTCGCGCGCTCCCTTGATGCCGCCGGAGACGGGCGCCTCCAGCGAGGCCACCCTGCGCTCGCCAAGCCCCGCCGCAAGCTTCACGGCGGTGGTGGGGCCGGAGGTCGAAAGATCGACGCACACCTCAATCCTGCCGCCGTCCCGGATCCCCTGGGCGCCCAGCACGACTTCCTCGACGATCTGTGGCGTCGGCAGGCTCAGGAACACCACCGGCGCCGCATCTGCCACGGCCCGTGCACTGGGACAGACGACCGCGCCCTGCGCCGCCAGCGCCGCCGCGGCGGCGGGACTGGGGTCATGCACCACCACGTGGTGGCCTGCGGCGATGAGTCGTCGCGCCATGGCGCCGCCCATGCGGCCCAATCCGATGAATCCACACTCGCTCATGAAGGTCCCTTTGTGGGCGCCAGGTCCAGGCGCACGATGTCCTCGGTGTCCGGCTCTGCCGGAAAACGCTCCAGCACGCCCGGATCATGGCCCGGGATGATGTGATCCAGCGAGGGGGCCAGCCGGCGCAGGCGCCGCAGGGCCTCCAGGTACGCAACCACGTCCGCCACCACCGGGAAGGGCGTCGCACGGGTGAGGTTGGCCCAGAAGTGGATCGCATCCGAGGCCAGCACCACGGGTCCGCGCGCGGTCTGCACCCGCACGACCTGCAGTCCGGGGGTGTGTCCGGGCAGATGGTGCAGGCTCACGCCCGGCACCAGTTCGTCGTCGCCGGCGTGGAACACCACCCGGCCGTCGAACAGGCGGCGGACCATGTCGACCACGTTTTCGGCATCGAACGGGCCGGCCAGGTGCGGATGGCTCATGGCCCGGCCGGTGCAGTAGGCCATTTCGGCATCCTGCACATGGAACCGTGCCCTGGGAAACAACCCGACGTTGCCGGCGTGATCGTAGTGCATGTGCGTGATCACCACGTCACGCACTTCATCCGCCTGCACGCCCAGGGCGGCAAGTCCCGCGGCCACCGGGCGCAGCAGCGTGCGGCCCCGCCGGGTGGCGGCCTCGGCATCGAATCCGGTATCCACCACGATGGTCTGCTCGCCGGCGCGCACCACCCAGACGAAATAATCCAGCGGCATGGGCTGCGCGTGATCGTCGCCCCCCAGGAAATTGTGGGGACTGAGCCGGTCGAGGTGCCCATAGCGGACCGCGTAGACGCGAGTCTCCACGGTGCCCTCAGGCCGAGGCCAGGAATCCGCCATCGACGTGCAGGATGTCGCCGCTGATGAACGACGCCGCATCGCTGAGCAGGAACAGCGAGGCATTCGTTGCATCGTCGTCCCGACCGATGCGACGCAGCGGAATGCTGACCGCCCGACGCTCGTACTCGGCCTGGGGGGTGATCGACACCGCGCCGGGGGTCGGAATCGAACCGGGCGCGAGCGCGTTCACGCGCACCTTGCGCGGACCGAGTTCGGCGGCCAGGGTCCGGGTGAACGTGCCCATGGCACCCTTGACCATGCTGTAGACCGCCGTGCGCGGAAAGCCGCGCTCGGCCACCGGCGAGGCGAGGTTGAGAACGACACCGCCGACCTGCGGGTCCATCTGACGCAGCAGCGCCTGCACGCCCCAGACCGCGCCCTTGATGCCGATCGCGAGCATCCGGTCGAGGATGGCATCGTCCACGTCCTCGATGGGGTCGTAGCGGATCAGCATGGCATTGTTGACCACGCCGTCGAGGCGGCCGATGCGGTCCGCCGCCTGCATGAAAGCGACGCGGTCCACGACGTCCACCACGTGCGTAGTGATCGAATCCGACGCCTTGCGCAGTTCGACCAGCGACGGTCCATCCACGTCGAAGGCGGTCACGCGGGCACCCGACCGTGCGGCGCCGATCGCCAGCGCGCGCCCGAGCCCCCTGCCGGCGCCGGTGATCAGAATGGACTTGCCCGAAAGATCGAATGTCGTAGCCACGTTTCCTCCGCCAGTGCTCCGGTATACCGGCCGCTGCAGTTCCAGGCTAGGCCAGCGACGAACCTGTGTTGATCGGACGCGAACCAGGACGGGCTGCGCTGCTATGCTGGCAGAACGCGGGGTGAAAAGGGGGCCATCCATGAACCGCTTCGAGAAACAGGTCTATGAGTGCATGCAGCCGACGGAGAAGCTGCTCGAAAAGACCACCGATCCGCTGCATCGCGCCATTCTCCTGAATTTCTGGCGGCATGTGCACCTGGAGGGCGCAGGACAGTACGACAGGATACTCAGTCCCGACATGGTGGTGGAGCATCCGGTGTACCGCGTGAGCTGGGGCAGCACGCCCGGCGTGGTCGAGGGCAAGGCGGGGGTGCTCGGCTTTTACAACAGCGTCGGCGAGGCGGTGCTGTGGCATTCGGATGACCGCCTCGCCGTCGCCGACTGGGGCGTGTGTGATGAGATCACCTTTCACCAGCTGGCCGAGGGCGCCATTCTCAGGCAACTGGGCTACGCGGTCGAGCGCACCGACCGCCTCTACCATGTCGCCAGCCGCCAGGCCTTCATCTGGCCCTACGATGGCAGGGCGCGGCTCGCCGGTGAACACCTCTACGAGGACAAGACCAGTCTTGCGATCGAAGAGGTGGACCGCCGTGATGCCATCACGCCGGCGCGGGTGCGCGAGATCCACCGGGAACTGCTGGCCCAGCTCGAGAGCCGACTGGGTCCGGATTTCTGGGTCCTGCGCTGATGCGCCTCGTCCCGGTCGTGGCGGCCGGCCTGCTGTTCCAGTGGGTGGCGGCCGCAGCGTCGCCCGCGGGCCCCGGGCACTGGATCGGCACCTGGGGCTACGTCGCCCTGCCGCCACCGCCCGGACAGCCGGTTCCGGCCAGCGCCTCCGCGCCCGCCGCGGCACCGACTCCCTTCGGCACCTTCACGCCGCCCGCGCCACCTGCGCCCTACCGTCCCGGCGGGCCGCCTTCGGCCATCGACAATCCCGGGAACGTGCCGGTGGACACGACGTTCGCCGATCTCAACAACATCACCGTCCGGCAGGTCGTGCGGCTCTCCCAGGGCGGCGAGCGCCTGCGGCTGCGGTTCTCCAATGAGAACAGCGCCGAAGTCCTCGCCCTGGGCGCGGTGCACGTGGGCGAGGCCGCGGCCGACGGTGCCGTGGTTGCGGGCAGCGACCGGGCGGTGACTTTCGGCGGTCAGTCCTCCGTGGTGCTGCCTGCGAGCGCTCCGACCCTGAGCGATGCGATCGACCTGCCGACCCACGCGCTCGAAAAGCTGTACATCTCCATCCACCTGCCCGGTCCGGTCTCGCCGCGGGCACCGCGCACGCTGTACCAGTACGTGGCCGGCAGGTCCGGGGACTTCACCGCATCCGCCTCGCTCCCGGGCGCGCACCTGATGCGCATTCCCTGCTATGTGATCCTGGTCGAGGTGCAGTCGGCACAGGCGGCGGGCGTCATCGTCGCGCTGGGGGACTCCATCACCCAGGGATCGGCGTCCACGGCCAACGCGTTCCGCAGCTGGCCAGACCGGCTTGCGGAGCGTCTGGCGGGCCGGCACTGGGCGGTCGTCAACGCCGGTATCGGCGGCAACAGGCTGCTGCGTTACGGCACCGGACCCAGCGCCCTGGCGCGACTGGACCGGGACGTCCTGAGCGTGCCGGGCCTGAGGGCCATCATCGTGCTCGAGGGCATCAACGATATCGGCGTCGGTCTCGGAGCGGCGGGAGCCGCGGAGCCGGTGACCTCCGAGGCCCTGGAAACGGCGGACCGTCAGATCATCAGCCGCGCCCATGAACACGGGGTGCGCGTCATCGGCGCGACCCTGACACCCTACGGGGGCGCCCGCTACTTTTCACCCGCGGGCGAGATCGTACGCGAGGCGCTGAATCACTGGATCCGCACCGGCAATGCGTTCGATGCCGTCATCGACTTCGCGCCGGTACTTGCCGACCGGAACGACCCGTTGACCCTCGACCGGCGGTACAACGACGGCGATCATCTGCATCCCAACGATGCGGGTTACAGGGCCATGGGCGATGCGATCGACCTGTCACTCATCCAGAAATGACGACCCACTGCAGCGGAGTGTCCTGATGTCGAAAATCCCGGTTCGAGATCTCATCCTGACGGCGTCGAGCGCACTGCTGTGCGCGGCGGCCGCGCTCGTGACGAGTGCCGCGCGGGCCGACACCGTGATGATCACGGGGGCCAATTCCGGCATAGGCCTGGAATTCGCGCGGGAGTACGCCGCGCAGGGATGGGCCGTCATCGCCACCCACCGCCGGTCGATG